>Ga0182743_1002898_pt1 | contig 14350 bp, 9 predicted proteins | sample eDN3rd30CKraftOP_FD_128522 | JGI IMG/M metagenome (GOLD analysis project Ga0182743, IMG submission 128522) | Enriched Organic Plus compost microbial communities from Emeryville, California, USA - eDNA 3rd pass 30_C Kraft OP (version 2) (version 2) ... | reverse complement strand
GCCACCTGCAGTCCGGCTTCATCTACCACTACGCGTTCGCAATGATCATCGGCATCATGGCGCTGGTCACTTTCTTTGTGCTGATTCCCCAATGATGGCAAGCGAGATGGCATCCAACAACTTCCCCTGGCTTACGCTTGCGATCTTCGTTCCGATCGTATTCGGCCTGCTGGTGCTGGCGCTGGGCCGTGACGACCGTCCGGGCCTGACCCGTGGCCTGTCGCTCATCGGCGCGCTGGCCGGGTTCGTGGTGACGATCCCGCTGTACACCGGCTTCGACAACACGACCGCGGCGATGCAGTTCGTCGAGAAGGCTTCCTGGATCGAGGCCTTCAACGTCAACTACCACCTGGGCATCGACGGCATCTCGATGTGGTTCGTGCTGCTCACCGCCTTCATCACCATCATCGTGGTGCTGGCGGGCTGGGAGGTCATCACCAGCCGCGTGTCGCAGTACATGGCCGCGTTCCTGATCCTGTCCGGCCTGATGGTCGGCGTGTTCGCGGCGCTCGACGGCCTGCTGTTCTACACGTTCTTCGAAGCCACGCTGATCCCGATGTACATCATCGTGGGCGTATGGGGCGGCCCGAACCGCGTGTACGCGGCCTTCAAGTTCTTCCTGTACACCCTGATGGGCTCGCTGCTGACGCTGGTGGCCTTCATCTACCTGTGGAACGTGTCGGGCGGTTCGTTCGACATCCTGACCTGGCAGCAGACCAAGCTGGGCTACACGCCGCAACTGCTGATCTTCATCGCGCTGCTGGCGGCCTTCGCCGTCAAGGTGCCGATGTGGCCGGTGCACACCTGGCTGCCCGACGCCCACGTCGAGGCGCCCACCGGCGGCTCGGTGGTGCTGGCCGCCATCATGCTGAAGCTGGGCGCCTACGGCTTCCTGCGCTTCTCGCTGCCCATCGCGCCCGATGCCTCGCACAGCCTGGCCGGCCTGATGATCACGCTGTCGCTGATCGCCGTCATCTACATCGGCCTGGTCGCCATCGTGCAGGACGACATGAAGAAGCTGGTGGCGTATTCGTCGGTGGCCCACATGGGCTTCGTCACGCTGGGCTTCTTCATCTTCAACACGGCCGGCGTCGAAGGCGCCATCGTGCAGATGATCTCGCACGGCTTCGTCTCGGGCGCCATGTTCCTGTGCATCGGCGTGCTGTACGACCGCATGCACTCGCGCCGCATCGCCGACTACGGCGGCGTCATCAACGTGATGCCGCGCTTCGTCACGTTCTTCGTGCTGTTCTCGATGGCCAACAGCGGCCTGCCGGCCACCAGCGGCTTCGTCGGCGAGTTCATGGTCATCATGGGCGCGGTCGAGCACAACTTCTGGATCGGCCTGCTGGCCGCGACGGCGCTGATCCTTGGCGCGTCGTACTCGCTGTGGATGGTCAAACGCGTGGCCTTCGGCGACATCGCCAACGACCACGTGCGCGAGCTGGCGGACCTGAACCGCCGCGAATTCTTCATCCTCGGCGTCATGGCGATCGCCGTGCTGTACATGGGTATCTATCCCAAGCCCTTCACCGACGTCATGCACGTGTCGGTCGAGGCCTTGCTGCAACACGTCGCCGTCTCGAAACTGTAAGACTGGACAATGATGGAATCCAACATCAACTTCGCCCTGGCGCTGCCCGAGATCCTGCTGCTGGTCCTGGGCCTGGCCATCCTCATCATCGACGTGCTGAGCCGCCACCCCGAGCGCAAGACGACCTTCATGCTGACGCTGGCCTCGCTGGCCGCGCTGACGGTCGTCTCGCTGGTGCAGTGGCACGATGGCGTGCAGGGCCGCACCTTCGACGGCCTGTACGTCACGGACCCGCTGGCACACCTGCTCAAGATCGCCTCGTACATCGCCGTCGGCGCCACGCTGGTCTACGGCCGGCTCTACGCCCAGGTGCGCAACATGCTGCGCGGCGGCGAGCTCTACGTGCTGACGTTGTTCGCGCTGCTGGGGCAGATGGTGATGATCTCGTCCGGCAGCCTGCTGTCCATCTACCTGGGCCTGGAGCTGATGTCGCTGGCCCTGTACGCGCTGATTGCCCTGCGCCGCGACGATGCGGTGGCCACCGAGGCCGCCATGAAGTACTTCGTGCTGGGCGCGCTGGCCTCGGGCTTCCTGCTGTACGGCATGTCCATGGTGTACGGGGCCACCGGCCACCTCGACCTGCAGCAGGTCGCCCAGGTGGTGCAGTCGGGCAATACGCAGCAGATGGCGCTGGTGTTCGGCGTGGTGTTCCTGGTGGCCGGCCTGGCTTTCAAGCTGGGGGCCGCGCCGTTCCATATGTGGGTCCCCGACGTCTACCAGGGCTCGCCCACGGCGGTTACGCTGATCCTGGGCGCGGCCCCCAAGCTGGCGGCCTTCGCCATCACGCTGCGCCTGCTGGTCGACGGCCTGCACGGCCTGGCGGCCGACTGGCAGCCCATGCTGATGATCCTGGCCGTGCTGTCGCTGGCCATCGGCAACCTGACCGCCATCGTGCAGAGCAACTTCAAGCGCATGCTGGCGTACTCCACCATCTCGCACACCGGCTTCGTGCTGCTGGGCCTGCTGTCCGGCGTGGTCGAGGGCAAGCCGGGCGCTGCTTCGATGGCCTACGGTTCGGCGCTGTTCTACATGCTGACCTACGTGCTGACCACGCTGGCCAGCTTCGGCATCATCATGCTGCTGTCGCGCCAGGGCTTCGAGTGCGAGCACATCGACGACCTGAAGGGCCTGAACCGCCGCAGCCCGTGGCGCGCTGCCATCGTGCTGCTGCTGATGTTCTCGCTGGCGGGCATCCCGCCGCTGGTGGGCTTCTACGCCAAGCTGGCCGTGCTGCAGGCGCTGGTCGAGGCGGGGCACGTCACCCTGGCCGTGGTCGCCGTGCTGTTCTCGCTGGTGGGGGCGTTCTACTACCTGCGCGTCGTCAAGGTCGTGTACTTCGACGAGCCGGTCGCCGAGACCGAGCCGGTCTCCACGCCCTGCTGCCAGCGCGGCGTGCTGTCGATCAACGGCGCGCTCATCCTCATCCTGGGCGTGCTGCCCGGCGGCCTGATGGCGCTGTGCGTCCAGGCCATCCAGTCCTCGCTGGGCCAGTAGGCCCGCGGCCGGCAGGGCAGGGCGATGAACCAGTCGCTGGCCGTATGGCTACTGATCGCGCTGGCCCTGGCCAGCGCGAACCTGCCCTTCCTCACCGAGCGGGTGTTCGCCGTCGTGCCGTGGAAGCGCGCCGCCGTGAAACCCTTCTGGGTGCGGCTGCTCGAGGTGCTGGTGTCGTACCTGGTGGTCGGCGCGCTGGGCTTTGCCTTCGAAAGCGCGCTGGGCAACCGCTTCAACCAGGGCTGGGAGTTCTACGCGATCACGCTGTGCCTGTACCTGGTGCTGGCGTATCCGGGATTCGTCTACCGCTATCTGTTCAGGCGCGGCTCCCGCGTCTGACGTGGCCGGCCGCCTGGCCGGCATGCTTCCTGTGAAGCTTCCTCGGTGCCGCAGCGCTGCCATGCATGCGTGGTAAGGTAGCCGCTCCTCATCGCCCATCCCCGGGCGATCCGGCGCACGCATGGACTTCTCTCCGATCCGTAACACCGGCCGCCCGGGCGGCCGCCGCGTGCTTCGCCTCGCGGCGTGGCTGCTGGCGGCCGTGGCGTGCCTGGCACTGTTGGCGATCGCGGCGGGCTGGCTGTACCTGCGCGCCAGCCTGCCGCAGCTGGATGGCCGGGTGGCTGCCGCGGGCCTGGCCGCCGCCGCGACGATCGAGCGCGATGCGGCAGGCAGCGTCACCATTACCGCCACCAACCGGCTGGACCTGGCCTACGCCACGGGTTACGCCCACGCGCAGGACCGCTATTTCCAGATGGACCTGCTGCGCCGTGTGGCCGCGGGCGAGATGGCGGCGCTGCTGGGGCCGGCCGCGTTGCCGCTGGACCGGCGCAACCGCATGCATCGCTTCCGCTTCCGTGTTCAGGCGGCCTATTCGTCGCTGCCGGCGCACGAGCAGCGGCTGCTGCGGCGCTACGCCGATGGCGTCAACTCGGGCCTGGCCTCGCTGGCGGCGCGGCCTTTCGAGTACGCGGTGCTGCGCCAGCCGCCCGATCCGTGGCAGCCGCAGGACACGCTGCTGGTTGTGTATGCGATGTACCTGGACCTGCAAGGCGCCCAGCCCGCGCGGCTGCTGTCGCGCGAGGCACTGCGCGAGCGCTTGCCGCCCGACCTGCTGGCCTTCCTGACGCCGGCGGCCAGCCACTGGGATGCGCCGCTGGATGGCATCGCACCGCCGTTGCCGGGCCTGCACGTGCCGGCGACCCGTCCGCCATGGCTGGATGCCCCGGCCGCCGCGGCGCCGGCGTCGCAAGGCGCAACCCTGGCGGAACGTCTGGTGGCGGTGCTGGCTGCCGACCCAGGCAGCCTCGGCGCGGAGGTCGGCAGCAGCAGTTTCGCCGTCGACGGCGCCAACGCCGCAGGCGGGCTGGCGCGGGTAGGCAACGACATGCACCTGGGCCTGAATCTGCCCAACATCTGGTATCGGCTGACGCTGCGCCTGCCGGATAGCGGCTCCGTGGATCAGCCCGGCGCCATGCGCCGCATCTCGGGTGTCAGTCTGCCCGGTGCGCCAATCGTGGTGGCTGGCAGCAATGGGTATGTGGCGTGGGGCTTCACCAACAGCTACGGGCAGTATGCGGACCTGGTACGGCTGGAGCGGGATCCCGCCGACCCGCGCCGCTATCGCGGGCCGGACGGCATGTGGCAGACGGCCGAGGAAGCCGTGGAGCGCATCGACGTCAAGGATAGTGAGCCGGTCAGCCTCTCGGTGCGCCAGACCCGCTGGGGGCCGATGCTTCAGGCAGGCCGGCAGGTCTACGCGTTGCGCTGGATCGCCTACCGGCCCGACGCCGCCGACCTGGGCCTGCTCGGCCTGGAAGACGCGCGCGACGTGCGCCAGGCGCTGCGCGCGGCGCAGACGTCCGGCGTGCCGACGCAGAACATCGTGGTGGCCGACCGCAACGGCGCCATCGGCTGGACGCTGGCCGGTCCGCTGCCCGACGCGGTGTTCGACCCCGCCGGGTTTCCGGTGCCCGCTTCGCAGGCGGACGGGGCGCAAGAGCGGCTGGCACCGGAGCGCTATCCCATGGTGGTGGAACCGGCCGGGGGACGACTCTGGACGGCCAACAGCACCCAGCTGGGCGATGCGCAGCGGCAGCGCCTGATCGGCGACGGCGGCGCCGACGTGGGCGCACGAGCCACGCAGATCCGCGATGCGCTGCTCGCCGGCCGCCAGCCTGGAGAGGCAGAGTTGCTGGCCATCCAGCTGGACGACCGCGCCCTGTGGCTGGCCTCCTGGCGCACGCTGGTCCTGCGTACGCTGGACGAGGCTGCGCTGCGCGATGCTCCGGCACGCCGGGCCTACCGGGACATCGTGGCCGGCTGGAACGGCCGGGCGGACGCCGACGCGGCGGGCTACACGCTGGTGCGTGGCTTCCATGACGCGCTGTACGACGCCTGGTTCGGCCCGCTGGATGCGCAACTGGCGGAACCTGCCTCGCTGGGCGGATCGATGCTGTCGGTGCGGCGCGCCTCGTCGCGCCTTGAGGCGGTGATGGAGGCGCTGGCGGCGCAGCATGCGTGGGTACCGGCTCGGTTTGCCGGCTGGCGCGCCTTCATGCTGGACCGGATCGATGCCGTGATCGCCAGCAATACGGAAGGCGGGCGGCGCCTGGACGACGCGCGCTGGGGCGAGCGCAACCGGCTGGCGATAGGCCATCCGTTTGCCCGGCTGTTGCCGCCGCCGGCGGCCGGCTGGCTGTCCGTGCCCGCCGTGCCGATGCCGGGGGATGCCAACATGCCGCGCATTCAGCGCCCGTCGTTCGGTGCTTCCGAGCGGTTTGTCGTGGCGCCGGGGCATGAAGAACAGGGCATCCTGCAGATGCCGGGCGGGGCGTCCGGCCACCCCCTGTCGCCGTATTTCCTGGCCGGCCACGAGGCCTGGGTCCGAGGCGAAGCGGCGCCATTCCTGCCGGGGCCGGCACAGCATCGGCTGCAGCTGGCGCCTGGGCGCTGACCGCGCGGCATGTTCGCCCCGGGATTCCGCCCGAACTTGCATCCTGGTGTTGTTTTTACGCCTTAGCGCCTGGCTATCGTGGCGATTAGTCAGCTTCTTGTAAGTTAGCAAGATTCATAATCGAAGAGGAAATAAGAATACTTTTCATTCACTGTTCCTCGGAGAAGCCCTGTGAGTGCGCAGCAAGAGTCCTATTCCGTCAGCCATCTGGCTGGCTCCCTGGCGATGGCCTTTGCCCTGCCCGCCTTGACCTCGCAAGCCTTGGCGCAGACGGCGGACGGCGCCGCCGTGCTGGCCCCGGTCCAGGTGCAAGGCGAGACGGTGGCGCCGTATGCGCCGCCGGCACAGGCTTCGCAGAGCAAGTTCACCGCACCTTTGGTCGACACGCCGAAATCGGTGCAGGTCATCCCCAAGACGGTGATCCAGGATACCGCCGCCACCTCGCTGCAGGACGTGCTGCGTAACTCGCCGGGCATTACCTTCGGCGCGGGCGAGGGCGGTCAGCCGCTGGCCGACCGCCCATTCATCCGCGGCGCGTCGTCGGCGAACAACATTTTCGTCGACGGCATCCGAGATCCGGGGGGCCAGACCCGCGAGGTCTTCAACCTGGAAAGCGTCGAGGTCGTCCGCGGCGCGGACTCGGCCCTGGGCGGCCGGGGATCGGGCGGCGGCAGCATCAACATGGTGACCAAGAAGGCTCAGCTCGGTACTTTCGCCGAAGGCACGGCCAGCGTGGGCACCGACCAGTACTGGCGCGGCACCGTTGACGGCAACTGGCAGTTCGACGACACCTCGGCGTTCCGCCTGAACGCGATGGGCACCAAGGGCAACGTGGCCGGGCGCAGCGAAGTGGGCTACGACAAGTGGGGCATCGCCCCGTCGCTGTCGTTCGGCCTGGGCACTCCCACCCGCGTGACGCTCAGCTACTACCACCTGCAGACGCACGAGGACCCGGATTACGGCGTGCCGCTGGCGCGCAAGATCCCCGGCAACCGAACCAGCAACGGCCTGCTCGATATCGACCGCGAGGAATGGTATGGCTTGTATGCCCGCGATTTCCGCGAGAACAAGTCGGACATCGCCACGTTGGACGTGCAGCACGACTTCAACAGCAACCTGACGGTGCGCAACGCCACGCGCTATGGCCAGACGCTGAACCACTACATCGTGACGAACCCGGGCGACGGCGGTTCGCCGGCGTTCGACCCGGTGACGCAGGAATACTGGATGCGGCGCGGCACCAAGGGCCGCTGGAACCAGGCCACGATGCTGTCCAACGTGACCGAGCTATACGGCAAGTTCACCACGGGCACCCTGAAGCACAGTTTCGACGTGGGCGTGGAGTTCACCCGCGAGCGCAACAAGAACGACAGCATCACCACGCCCGTCACCACGGTGGGTAGCCCCTGCCCCGCGGTGCTGGGCGGGCTCGACTGCACGCCGCTGTACCATCCCAATCCGCACGATCCGTGGGAAGGCACGACGGTCCGCACCCGCAATTCCGACACCACGTCCAACACGCGCGCGATCTATGCGTTCGACACCATCGACCTGAACGAACAGTGGCAGGTGAACCTGGGCGGCCGCTTCGACAATTACCGCATCGACGGCAGTTTCCTGCAGCGCGGCGACACGGCCTTGCAGGACGGCGAAGGCAGCTGGAACATCTGGAGCTACCAGGCCGGCATCGTCTACAAGCCCGCGCCCAACGGCAGCATCTACCTGTCGTACGCCACGGGCTCCACGCCGCCCACCGTCGGCGGCGGCGACCAGGAAAGCCTGTCGGCGGGCATCGGCCAGCTCGATCCGGAAAGAAGCCGCACGATCGAACTGGGTACCAAGTGGGAGGTGCTCGACGAGCGCCTGTCGCTGACGGGCGCCGTGTTCCAGACCGACCGCAAGAACGGGCAGATCCAGGTGGGCCCGGATACCACGGACCTGGCGCAGGCCGGCAAGACGCGCGTGCGCGGCCTGGAACTGGGTTTCTCCGGCGCGGTCACGCCGCGCTGGAACGTGTTCGGCGGCTATACCTACATGGACAGCGAACTGGTCAAGGCCGGCTTCAACACCACGGCGGGCGGGATCGTGGGCGAGGGCGGCCCGCTGCCCAATACGCCGCGCAACAGCTTCAGCCTGTGGAACACCTACAAGGTGACGTCCAAGTGGGCGGTGGGCGGCGGGGTGTACTACGTCGGCAAGATCGTCGGTGGCAACCAGGGGTCGATCGGCGGCAACGGCGCGACGGTCGAGCTGCCCGACTACTTCCGCTTCGACGCCATGACGTCCTACGAAGTCAGCCGCAACCTGACCCTGCAGCTGAACGTGATGAACCTGACCGACAAGAAGTACTACACCAGCACCAACGGCAGCCACTATGCGCTGTACGGGCCGGGTCGCCAGTTCATCCTGAGCGCCAACGTGCGCTATTGACCTGCAAGCCCGCCGCCTGCGTGGCGGCGGGGCGTCAATCGAACCAGTTCAGCACGCCGTCCAGGCCAGACACGTTCAATGCGTAGGCGGCCTGGCGGCGCACCACCGGCTTGGCGTGGTAGGCCACCGCATAGCCGGCCAGCGCCAGCATCTTCAGGTCATTGGCGCCGTCTCCCAGCGCGATGATCTGCTCCCGTGCCGCGCCGTGCCGGACGGCGAATGCGGACAGGTGGGCGGCCTTGGCGTCGCCGTCCAGAATGTCGCCCAGCACGCGGCCCGTCAGCAGGCCCGCCGCATCGATCTCCAGCGTGTTGGCATGGGCGCTGTCGAGCTGCAGGCGCGCGCGCAGCCGCTCGGTGAAGAAGGTGAAGCCACCCGAGACCAGCAGCGTCTTGATGCCCGCGTCGCGCGCCGAGGCCAGCAGCCGCTCGGCGCCGGGGTTGAGCCGCAGCCTGTCGCGGTAGACCTGCTCCAGCGCGTCGGCCGGCACGCCTTGCAGCAGCGCCACGCGGCGGCGCAGGCTTTCCGCGAAATCCTTGATCTCGCCGCGCATCGCGGCCTCGGTGATCTGCGCCACCTGCTCGCCGCGGCCGGCGTGTGCGGCGATTTCATCGATGCATTCGATGTTGATCAGCGTGGAGTCCATGTCCATCGCCAGCACCCGGCAATCCGACAACTTGCGGCCGGCGGGCACGAAGGCCGCGTCCACGCCGTGCGCCTCGCTCCAGTCGCGCACCTCGGCGCGGGTCTGCTCGTCGGTCTGCACGTCCAGCAGGCGCGCAGCGGTGGTGCTCAGGCGGGCCACGCCCTGGGCCTGGGCCAGCGCCGCCAGCTGTTCGGTGTGCGCGTCGCTCAGGGCGGGAGACTGGATGACGAGATGGTACGTGCTCATGTCTGCGAATTCGGGATGGAGGAGGCGGGCTGGGCGCAAGCTTAGCAGGAGCCGGTTGCGCCGCCCGGCACAGGTTAACAGGGCAGCCCGGCTGCGCCCGCGGCGCGGCCGGGCGGTCGCCAGCCTAGCGCAGGGCCCGCAGGATGCCGCGCACGGCATCCACCCGGGCCTGCACCTGCGGCGCCTTGATCTCGGCACGCAGGCGGTCCTGCCCGGCCAGCTTGATGTGGCGCTGCTTCTGCACCAGCTCGATTATGCGCACCGGTTCCACCGAGGTCTTGGGGCCGAACTGCAGCAGCGCCTGCGACTCGCTGGCGTCGATCTTGACGATACCCAGCGGCTGCGCGCCCAGCCGCAGCCGGTGCGTGGCCAGCAGCACCTGCGCCGCCTCGGGCAGCTTGCCGAAGCGGTCGATCAGCTCTTCCTGGATGCGGATCAGGTCGTCCTCGTCCTGGGCGTGCGACAGCCGCTTGTAGATGGCCAGCCGCGCGTGCACGTCGGGACAGTAGTCGGCCGGCAACAGGGCCGGCGCGTGCAGGTTGACCTCGCAGGCCAGGTTGAACGGCGCGTCCAGGTCGGGTTCCTCGCCCGCCTTCAACGCGCGCACCGCCTCGTTGAGCATCTCGTTGTACATCGAGAAGCCCACTTCCTGGATGTTGCCGGACTGCGAGTCGCCCAGGATCTCGCCGGTGCCACGGATCTCCAGGTCGTGCATGGCCAGGTAGAAGCCCGAGCCCAGTTCTTCCATCGCCTGGATGGCCTCCAGCCGCTTCTTGGCGTTGCTGGTGATGGCGTCCTCGCCCGGCGTCAGCAGGTAGGCGTAGGCCTGGTGGTGCGACCGGCCAACCCGGCCGCGCAGCTGGTGCAGCTGCGCCAGGCCGAAGCGGTCGGCGCGATGGATGACGATGGTGTTGGCCGAAGGCACGTCGATGCCGGTCTCGATGATGGTGGTGCACAGCAGCACGTTGAAGCGCTGCTGGTAGAAGCCCTTCATCACCTGCTCCAGCTCGCGCTCGGGCATCTGGCCGTGGGCCACGCCGATGCGCGCCTCGGGCACCAGCTCCTCCAGCCGCGCACGACGGTTGTGGATGGTCTCGACCTCGTTGTGCAGGAAATAGGCCTGGCCGCCGCGCTTGAGCTCGCGCAGCAGGGCCTCGCGGACGGTGCTGCCGTCTTCGCGGCGCACGAAGGTCTTGATGGCCAGGCGCTTTTGCGGCGCGGTGGCGATCACGGAGAAATCGCGGATGCCTTCCAGCGACATGCCCAGCGTGCGCGGGATGGGCGTGGCGGTCAGCGTCAGCACGTCGACCTCGGCGCGCAGCGCCTTCAGCGCCTCTTTCTGGCGCACGCCGAAACGGTGTTCCTCGTCGATGATGACCAGGCCCAGGCGTTTGAAGCGCACGTCCTTGGACAGGATCTTGTGCGTGCCGATGACGATGTCGACCCGGCCGTCGTTGATGCCTTCCACCGCGGCCGCGACCTCCTTGGCTGAGCGGAAACGCGACAGTTCCACCACCCGCACCGGCCAGTCGGCGAAGCGGTCGGAGAAGGTCTGGGCGTGCTGCTCGGCCAGCAGCGTGGTGGGGCACAGCAGTGCCACCTGCTTGCCGTTGGCGATGGCCAGGAACGCGGCGCGCAGCGCCACCTCGGTCTTGCCGAAGCCCACGTCGCCGCACACCAGGCGGTCCATCGGGCGGCCCGAGGTCATGTCCAGGATCACGGCCTGGATGGCGGCGGCCTGGTCGGCCGTTTCTTCGAAGCCGAAGCCCTCGGCGAAGGCCTCGTAGTCGGCCAGCGGCAGCTTGAAGGAATAGCCCTCGCGCGCGGCCCGCTGCGCGTACAGCGCCAGCAGTTCGGCGGCTGTGTCGCGCACCTGCTTGGCGGCCTTGCGCCGCGCCTTGTCCCACTGGCCCGAGCCGAGCTGGTGCAGCGGCGCGGCCTCGGGGTCGGCGCCGCTGTAGCGGGCGATCACGTGCAACTGCGACACCGGCACGTACAGCGTGCTGCCGCTGGCGTACTCGAGATGCAGGAATTCCATCTCGCCTTCGCCCATGTCCATGTTGACCAGGCCGTGATAGCGGCCGATGCCATGCTGGGCGTGGACGACGGGGTCGCCCGCGCGCAGCTCGGCCAGGTCGCGCACCATGGCCTCGACGTTGCTGGTGCGTTCCTGTGCGCGCCGGCCGTGGCGTGCAGTGGCATGGCCCGGATACAGGTCGTTTTCCGTGAGGAGGACCAGCGCGGCGCCCGGGATGGCGAAGCCGGCCGTCAGCGGCGCCACCGCCAGGCCGAAATGCGCCTCGGAGGCTAGGAAGGCGTGCACCGACTCGCTTTGCACGTCGGGGGCGATGCCATGCTCGGCCAGCATCTGCACCAGCGTTTCGCGCCGGCCGGCCGAATCGGCGCACAGCAGCACGCGCGTGCCGGCCTGCGCCAGCAGCGCGCGCAGGCGCGCCACGGGATCGTCGGCGCGCCGCGCCACGGCCACGTCGGGCGCGGCGGCGAAATCGGGGTGGTTCCGCTCGTTGCCCAGCGCCAGCCGCGGGAAGGCGCGGAAATGGCCGTGCAGGCCTTCGCCGTCCAGGAACAGCGCCTCGGGCGGCAGCACCGGCCGCTCTCGGTCGCTCTTGAGGAACTGGTAGCGGCTGGCCGTATCCTGCGCAAAGCGGTGGATGGCGTCGTCGATGTCGCCCAGCGTCACCGTCAGGGTGTCGGACGCCAGGTAGTCGAACAGCGTGGCCGTCTGTTCGAAGAACAGGGGCAGGTAGTACTCCACGCCGGCAAAGGCGATGCCGTTGCCCATGTCGCGGTACGGCACCGCGCGCGACGGGTCGCCCTCGAACTCCTCGCGGAAACGCGCGCGGAAGCGGTTGCGCGCGTCCTCGTCCATGGGGAATTCGCGGCCGGGCAGCAACTGGACCTCGCGCACCGGATACAGGCTGCGCTGGGTATCGACGTCGAAGGCGCGGATGGACTCGATCTCGTTGTCGAACAGGTCGAGCCGGTAGGGAACGGCCGAACCCATCGGAAACAGGTCGATCAGGCCGCCGCGCAGGCAGAACTCGCCCGGCGCCGTCACCTGCGTGACGTGGGTGTAGTTGGCCAGCGTCAGCTGCGCGCGCAGCGCGTTCTCGTCCAGCGTGTCCTTCTGGCGGAACGAGAACGTATAGGCGGCCAGGAACGCCGGCGGTGCCAGCCGGTACAGCGCCGTGGTCACCGGCACGGTCAGCACGTCCACCTCGCGCAGCATCAGCGCGTGCAGCGTGTGCAGGCGTTGCGAGATCAGGTCCTGGTGCGGCGAGAAGGCGTCGTAGGGCAGGGTTTCCCAGTCGGGCAGCTGGCGCACCCGCAGGCCCGGCGCGAACAGCGGGATTTCCTCGGCCAGGCGCTGGGCCTCGAGCGGATCGGCCGTGAATACGACCAGCGGCTTGCCGGCCTGGGCGGCCAGATCGGCAAGCAGCCAGCCGTCCGCCGATCCGGGGGGGCGCGGCTGGGCATAGCGGGCACCGGGCTTGAGGGCGGTGAGCGTGGAGGCGGTGGCGGGCAGGCGCGGCGCCGCGGAGCGGAGAGAGGCGGATTCGGACATCAGGGCGAAGATTATAAAATCCCGGCACCATGTCCGACTCCCTGATCGCCATCGTGCCCGCCGCGGGCGTGGGCGCCCGCGCCGGCCGGCCCGGCGACGCTGCCGTTCCGAAACAATACCGCTCCCTCGCCGGCCAGCCCATGCTGCGCCGCGCGGTGCAGTCGCTGCTGGCCGATGCGCGCATCGCGCAGGTGCGGGTGGCCGTCACGCCGGGCGATCAATGGGTGGACGAGGCCCTGCGCGGCCTGCCGCGTACCGTCTGGCGGCCCTGCGGCGGGCCTACGCGGGCCGATACCGTCGCCGCCGCGTTGGCCGACGCCAATCTGGATGACGCCGCCTGGGTGCTGGTGCACGACGCGGCGCGCCCCGGCCTGCCGGCGGCATCGCTGGCGCGGCTGATCGATGCCTGCCTGGCGCATCCCGTGGGCGGCCTGCTGGCGCTGCCAGTGGCCGATACCGTGAAGGCCGTGGCGTACGGGCAGCAGGCCGACGCCGACACCGCGCACGTGGCGCGTACCGTCGATCGCCAGGGCCTGTGGCTGGCCCAGACGCCGCAGATGTTCCGGGCAGGGGCCCTGATTGCCGCACTGGGCACCGCCGCCGCCGCACGCCTGGCCGTCACCGACGAGGCCTCGGCGATGGAGGCCGCGGGCCACGCGCCGCTGCTGGTGCCGGGCGATGCCCGCAATTTCAAGGTCACGTGGCCGGGTGATTTCGAACTGATGGAAAAATGGCTATGAACATTCCTTTCCGTGTGGGGCAGGGCTTCGACGTCCACGCGCTGGTCGAGGGCCGGCCGCTCATCCTGGGCGGGGTGACGATCCCGCATACGCACGGCCTGAAAGGGCACTCCGACGCGGACGCGCTGCTGCACGCCATCACGGACGCCCTGCTGGGCGGGGCGGGGCTGGGCGACATCGGCCGGCATTTCCCCGACACCGACCCGCAATACCGGGGCGCAGACAGCCGCGCGCTGCTGCGCGCCGCGGTCGACAAGGTGCGCCAGGCCGGCTGGCAGCCGGTGAACGTGGATGCGACGGTGCACGCGCAGGCGCCCAAGATCGGCCCGCACGCGCCCGCCATGGTGCGCAACATCGCCGCCGATCTGGGCATTGCCGAGACCGAGGTCAACGTCAAGGCCAAGACCAACGAGGGCCTGGGGCACCTGGGCCGCAAGGAAGGCATCGCGGCCACGGCGGTGGCGCTGCTGGCGCGGATCGAGTAGGACCGGCGGGCGGACTCGCCCACGCCTGCGATGCGCCTCAAAAACGCCAGCCTCCGGCAACCCCAGGCGAGCACGGACAAACGAGAAGGCGACTTCGCAGACGGAAAAATCCCCGCACACCGCAAACCGCGGGGCGGGGATTCTTGGGGCAGCGCGATGTCCGTGCCCAGCAG
>Ga0182743_1002895_pt1 | contig 14350 bp, 25 predicted proteins | sample eDN3rd30CKraftOP_FD_128522 | JGI IMG/M metagenome (GOLD analysis project Ga0182743, IMG submission 128522) | Enriched Organic Plus compost microbial communities from Emeryville, California, USA - eDNA 3rd pass 30_C Kraft OP (version 2) (version 2) ... | reverse complement strand
CTCGGAGAGCGATGCCGCAGCGTTGCGCAGCAAACGCCCCTGCCCGCTTTTCTCGACGCCGGCATTTTCGTGGTCGGCAGGGATCTCGTGCCAATGCACGTCGAGGCCTGGAAGCTCGTAGCCGTCATCGGAAAAGCCGAGATCAGAAGGCTTCTGAACGAAGAGGCCCCAGCTCGCGACCCACAGCCAGAACTCCTGCTGCTTGTGGGCGTGAATGGTGAGCTGGTCGGCTTTCTCGCTGTTCCGCCGGAAGAACCTGGTCTTTGCCTGGCCGACGTCCATCACCTCGAGGAACGCGGAATAGGCGAGCATCTCGATGTATTCGTTCGGGCTGGGCGTCGCCGTGGCCACGAATTTGAAGCGGATGCCGTCGAAGAGCCGCATGAACTCGCGGAAGGTCTTGGTGCCGCCGAAGCCACGCAGGCAGGACGCCTCGTCTAGGGTCGCTGCATCGAACTGGCGCGGATCAAGCTTGCCGTCCCGCACTGTCTCGTAGTTGGTGATGTGGGTCCAACCATCCTCCGCCTCCTCGATGGAGCGGATGAACTTGAGACGTGGCAGGCGCTCCACGTGACCATCAAGCCAGGCGCGCAACTCGGCCCGCTGCGCGTCCGTGATCGCCTCATCGTCCCCGGTTTCGAGCACATAGGCATCGTGAAAGAACTCACGGCGGACGCCTAGCGGAGCACAGATCAGTGCTTCGCCGCCGAACCGGTTCCGGATGATGCGCAGGATTTCGAGCTGAATGATCGTCTTGCCGAGGCCGAACGCGGCGAAGATCGCGCGACGCCCGCCCAGGATGGCCCATTTGACAATCGCCCGCTGGTGAGGCTTCAGGATCGGATTGATATCGTCGTCGGCGACCTCGAAGCCGCCTACCGGCGCCATGACGATCTTGGCGCGCAGAAAGTCCTTGTAGGAGAGCGGGAGGTTCATGCTCCCCCCCTTGCCCAAACCGGCGCCTTGCGTTTCAAGTTGGCGAAAGGGGGAAGGCTATGGCGCGTGATCCAAATTGGAATTGGGACGAAACTGTGTTGGCGCTGGACTTCTATGTCCGGCATCACCCGCAACCGCCAGGGAAAGACTCCGTCGAGATTGGCGAGTTTTCTGCCCTTCTGAACCGCATGGCGGAGCAGCGAGGCATAGAGCGAACCGGCAAATTCAGAAACCGCGCGGGCGTCTAGGCAACACTCGCAGCCACCGGCACAGTTGCGTGTGAAGTGTGCGGTTTCGATTTCGGCGCCAGATACGGTGAGAGGGGAACCGGCTTTATCGAAGTCCACCACAACGTGCCGATCGCCAGCCTTCTGCCGGGCTCGCGGACACGGCTTTCGGACCTTGCGTGCGTTTGCTCCAACTGCCACCGAATGCTTCACCGCGGCGGCATCCTGACCGTATCTCAACTTCGCGAAATACTGCGGTAGGCTCATGCGTGGACGCTCCCGAGCAGGCGCTTCCGCTTCAGGGCAGCGCGCAATTCATTGATCTTGAGGTTGAAGGCGTCGGGCGACCGGTAACGCGACCTGCGCTTGATCTTGACCCGGCCGATGCGGCAATGCGGGTCCATGGCTAAACCCTCATCGGCATGATGACGCGGGTCATCGTCTCGTCCTCGTCCGTCACGAGGAATGGGCTACTGGCATCGATTTGGCGGAGGGTGACCTTACCGGTGCAGTGCTTGAGCACGTCGAGCAGATAGGTCGACTTCAAGCCAAAGTCGGCCTTGGCGCCCGGCCAGGTGGTCGATAGCACCACGGACGCGCTACCATGGTCCGCGTTCTTGGCCTCAACCGCCAGGCGGCCATCGCGCTCGAAGAAGCGGAGCGTATGGGCCGAGAACTTGGAGAAGATGACGCTGACGCGGCGGAGCGCTGCCGTCACCTCAGGGAGGTCGAGTGCATAATCGAACCGCACATCGCTCGCCTTGGGCGTTACGCGGTCGATGTCCGGATACGTGCCGTCGATCAGCTTCGCCCGGATCACCAGGCCCGGAGCAACGAATTCAATCGCGGCATCGTCGGGGACGCGCGCCACACTGTATGCCGTAACGTCCAGGCCGACCGTGTGCTTTTCGAGCAGACCGACAACCTTCAAGGGGATGGTGCGGCGGGCTGATAACTGCCCCAGCGACTTGCCCTCATAGAGGTTGACGGCCAGACGGTGCCCGTCGGTCGCGGCGAAGCGGCGCCCGGTCGTCCCGATCTCCCAAAGCGCGCCGTTGATGTAGTAGCGAAGGCCATCCGTGCTGGCGAATTGAGAAACCTTCGCCAGAGACGCGGCGAGCATGCCGTTGGTGAAGCGCTCGATGGTCAGGCCGCGCTCGCCTGGCAAGCTTGGAAACGCATCCGACGCGAGAACGACGAGATCAAAGGCGGCGCCATCATCGAAGCGCAGATCGACATTCTCATCGCCGCGGGGAGAGATCGTCACATTGGACGAGCCGGCGACGCGGGCAATGTCACCAAGCACCCTCGCATCGACGCAGCCGGACCACTCACCGCCGGCATCTTCCACGTCGACCGTGATGGTCACCTCGATTGCCAAATCCGTGCCGCTGACGACCAGCGTCGTGCCGCGGATTTCGAGCTTCGCGCAGGAGAGGATGGGATAGGCGTTTCGCCGCTCGGTGACGTAGTTCACCACCTGCAGCGCCTTGGCCAGCGCCCTACCCTCGACGGTTGCGAAGGGCCTGGCCGCATCCCGTAATTCAGAGCGAGCAACATCGTTCGTTGCGAAGGCAACGTTCATCGGTCTGTTCCTTTCATGTTAGGGGAGCCGGGACGGGCAGATGTTCCTTAGTCCGACCTGCCCCGGCCCCATGCGGCGAGCGCCGCTACTCGTCAGTCGGAGCCGTCAGCTCCGGCGCGATCCATTCCGCCAACCCGTTCCCGCGCGAGATCAGCCAGTTGGCGACCACGATACGAAGCCGGGTCGGCAAGAAGCGCCGCCAGCCGAGCTTGACGGGCTTTGCTTCGTTGCAGTTCAAGCGCGGCCTCCTTCCGGGCGATGGCCCGCAGATCTTCGATTTCATAGTGGTCGATCCGTTTGGCTTCCTTGCCGTTCCAGATCGACCGAACGCGACGCTCGGTCCATGCGCGCGGACGTTCCCGCAGAACTTCCGGGTTGGCCTGCGCCAGGTGTCGTTCACGACCCTTGAGCGCCTGGAAAGCCTCGCCGATCGCAGCCTTGACGTTGCGGCTCGCCGATACCGGGAAGGCTTCTTGAAGAATTTCAGTCGCTAGAGTGGCGTCAGTCATGGGCGCCTCGTCCTTGGATGACTCGTCCAAGCTCTTGGGTGAGAAAGCCACGTCCTTGTCCTCGCTCGCTGGCATGGTGGGTCCATGCCACGGAGGCGAGATTGGAAGGACGATGCTGATGATGAAGCGACTTGGAGAGACCTTGCCGGGAGCACTCCGAGCGCTTGCGAACGAGATTGAGGAAAGAGCGGGCGCAGCCAGCAGTTGCGAAGAGCGACTGCGCCCGCAGTGCGACCATAGCCAGGGAGTTATCGGCCATGATCGGGAGGAGGAGCGAAACAGAGGCGGTCACGGTAACCACCCTGAGATTTGAAGGGCGATGATCGCCGCCGCGCCACCAAGAAGGATGGCAATCATGAGAAGGCCCGCGAGCGCATGCTTGATCATGCTGCTACCTCGGCTTCCAGACCCAACATTTCCATGATTTCGGAGACGCGATGCGCAACGCTCGGCAGCTTCATCAGCTTGTTGGCGATGGCCTTGCGCTCATTTGCCGTGAGGGAGCGCGCGGCAAGGTTCCACCGGATGACGTCGGCGAGCGGATCGCTGCCGGCATATTCCGTGACGGGGTATTCAATCCCCAGCTCGCGAGCGATCGTGTAGCGCGCCCGACCGTCGAGAACGTCATCACCGATCTTGACGATGGAGCGCTTCACGCCGTTGGCGCGAATGTCATCCGACAGTTCGGCTCGGCCCGGCCCCCACAATTCGGGGAAGCAACGGGAGAACTCATGCCAGCGAACCGGCGCAGTCGGGCAGCGCTCAATCCAGGTAGCGCCCGGGGCGCGCGGCACGTCGCGGCCAGCCGACGAATTGTTGAGGGGAGCAGCGGAACGGATTACGCCGCTCCCCTCTCCTGCCAGCGTGCTTGGGGGCTCGGGGCTGGCGGGAATGGAATGGGATGCGGCACTCTCTCCGCCCGTCACGGTTTCCGATCCCGTCCGTCCGGCTCTCAGGGTATCGGCCGGCTGCCTGCCCGTGGATCCTTCTTGGCTCGAAGCCATAGCCACATCATCACCACGGATCGGTACCGAATGATGCAGCGAACCGGTGACCGTTTCCGGCTGAATGGGGTGCTGGCCTTCGTCGCCCTCCATGCCAGCGAAAGAGGTAGTGGGGGTGAGGATGGCACCCTGCGACTGCCCAGCCGTTTCCGGCTGGGGTTCGATGATTTCACCCGTGGCCATATCGATGGTCGCATCGCCAACCGACATGGTGGTGCTGGCGCCTGGCGATGCCTGGAGATTGCGCAACGGGTCGGGCGCATGCGTGTGCGTAGCACGCGGCGTGCCAACTCGCCCCTTCGCGCTGTCGTAGGCTTCAAGGTAGAGATCGAAGATCGCCTCGGTCTCGTTGAGCTGATTAGGGTCGCTCGACCGTTTCTCGACATAGACCACCAGCTTGCCGAGCACCGTCTTGTCAAAGCCGCTGCCCTTGGCCTCGGCATAGATTTCGCGGATATCGGCATTGATCGCCTTCGCCTCTTCTTTGAGGCGCATGATGCGATCGACGAAGGCGACGATCTGATCCTGGGCGACGCTATCGTTGCTCATGCCGCCACCTCGAAGAAACACGAGATGTCGACTACCCCGCCAGATGCGAGCTGTATGCGCTCCATCACCTTTCGCGATGGAGTGCGCTCCCTGGCCAAATACCGGTAGAGACTCGTGACCGTGATGGAGAGATCGCGGGCAATTTCAGGCTTCTTTCGCCCGGCCTGCTCAGCGCTTTCTACCCATTCGGCGAAGGTGATCTTCGTGCTCATAGCTTGGCAATTTATCACCAAACTGGTGATTTGCAAGCACGATAATCACCATTCTGGTCAACGACACCGATTTGGTGAAATGCAATAGTCACCCAATGGGCAAATTTCCTAATCATCTCCGTGCGTTCCGGGAAGCCGCTGGCCTTAGCCAACCGCAGTTGGCCGCCAGCATGGACACCTCGGTACAGAACGTTTCTCGCATAGAGCGGGGGGAGCGGAAGCTTGACCACAAATGGGCCGAGAAATTTGCACCACATCTTTCCACGACAGCTGCAGAGCTCATGTTTCCGTCAGCGGAAAAATTGGCGGCCTTGAAGAACGGCAAGCCTCGGCCAGCCGAAGGCGCGCCAGAGCTCACCTACCACCCTCTCGAGGAAGACGCCTGGCAACCGGGCCCCGACGCCGAGGGCGAAGGCTATGACCGGGAGAGCTACAGCCCCAAGCTACCGGGCGCCATCCCTGAGCTGGATGCCAAAGCCGGCGCCGGTGAAGGCGCTGTTGGCGAGGTAATGGTGCTGCCGCTGGGCGACGGCACGATCTCTGCCCACAAAATCGTAGACGAATGGCTCTTGCCTGCCGCCTACCTGCGCGAGGCAGTCCGCAACCCTAACCAGGCTATCGTCATGTCGATTGAGGGCGACAGCATGACGCCCAACTATATGCCAGGCGACCGGGTGATCATCGACCTTTCGCAGGACCGCCTAGAGGCGGATGGCGTCTACCTGATCAGCTATGACTATCGGCATCCCCAAGTGAAGCGGCTCCAGAGCGTACCACTCTCGATGCCGCCGCGCGTCCTGATCATCAGCGACAACGTCAGCTACCAGCCGTTCGAGGTCGAGGTGGACCTGTTGCGGATACATGGGAAGGTCTGCGCGTATGTGGGGCGGCGATGACCCCTGCCCGCTTCATCCAGGCGTTAGAGGCACTGCACTGGGACACAGACGTTTTGGCCCGCGTTCTCGGGTGCGATCAGAGTTTGACCGAGGCCTTCGCACTAGGGCTTGAGGAAGTCCCCATGAAGCTCGGAGCATGGCTGGAGGTCCTAGCGCAGTCCCACGAGGCGCTGGAGAGCGAGATGCCCGTCGGGCTCAAGGGAAAGCGGTATACGGGGCTACTGCAGTGAATTGCGGAGAGTCCTGAGTGCGATATGCACTGTACTATGCCTACGGATTTTCCGCGATCGTTGGAGTTGCGATGGCGGCAAGTTGGCTTTTTGCCATCAATGATGAGGTCTACGCCTGGCTCCGCGAGAACCGCCCCCTCGTCATTATCGTCGTTCTCCTATCAATCGCCCTATTCCTTGTCTATATTGGGCTTGACAATGAGGCGAAACGCGCCAGGCGAACTGCTCGCCGGCTGAAAAGACGAAAGGGGTAGACATGGAAAACTTTGCTAACCCGGCCGTTTGGGCGCTGGTCGGGCTGATTGCTTGGCCATTGTCGCTCGTTCTAGGTACGCTCCTCACGAGAGGCCGCCTACGTGAGCTAAACGACTTCATTGAAGAGATAGAGCACGATCCTCGCACAAATGAGGCTGACCGCGTTTGGATGTGTCAACTGCTTGATGAGGCCACAGACTGGCGCCCGTTGGCGCTGACAGTCATTTTAGCACCAATTTTGCCAATACTGGCGGTGTTTGCCGGCCTCGACATGATGAATGACGATCCTGATCCAAAGCGACAATACGATAAAACGAAAAAGAGCATAGACCGCTTAGACGCGCTACTTGCTGCGGAAAGTGGGTATATCAATCCGTCCAACGGCTTTTTCTGGAATGATGACCGACGCCACGAAATGCGCGACGAGACGCTGCCCATCAATTTTCTGAAGAACCCACTGCTGCTCTTATGGATCGGGATATGGGCTATCCCCTCCGTCGTTATCTTGCTTGCGACGGGGGCGATAAAACCCACGGCACACTTTTTTCGGGATCAAGTTACCCCGTTAGTGCGCCGCTGGGTAAGCGCCGTGTCGCTTCTCAGCGGAAGGCCTGTATACAGATAGACTGATCCAAGCCCCTGTTTAGTGAATCGAAAGCCCCGCCACTGCGCGGGGTTTTGTTTTTGTCAGTACCGGTATGGCTTGGGGATTGATGCACCGAGCCATACCGAGAACTCAGTTCAACACCATCTGATCCAGCGCCCTGAGCGTATCCTGAATATGCGGGATCACTCCCGGTTCTAGCGGCTTGCACATGTAGACCCGGTCGGGATCACCCTCGTCGCCAGCTCCTGCCCTTCCCATCACCGGCACGATGACGAACTCGTCGTCCTCCTGCATCATTCGACTACGGGTGAAGGTGAAGTTGTATTGAGGGAAGACCCGCACCAGGCGTTCCCCCATAGCCTCCACCACGAGTTTGCTCGCCCCGTTCATGGTCGCCGGCAGCACGACCACAAAGTCAGACACTTCCCTCATCTACGTTCTCCTTTTGTACTCATGGAAGCGCAAAAGGCGGCGCGAGTCGAGTCGGCAAAGCAGGCTGAGCATGAAATCACCGATCTGGCGATCTCTTCTATTTACATTCACCAGATTGGTGATATCGTCACTCCATCAGATCACCGATGGAGACCGACATGGCCGCCGAGATCACAGTACGAGTTGGAACGGACCGCAGCGGCAAGACGCGCGATCTCATGCTCTTCGTGGCGCTGCCCGATGGTCGCGAGGTCGTTTGCGACCTCTGCGAGTGCAGCTGGGCCGCTGAATACATCAAGGCCCGGACCGGCATCGACGCGACCGAGGCGATTGTCGTCGCCATTGAGCGCGACGCGGTGCCGAGCGTCTATCAGCATGTCGATGCCGACGCGCTGAACTTCGCTGCATACCATCGCGCCCGGCTCGCCTGGGAGGCGGGGATCGTTGCCCTCGATGCGGCCATCGCCGCCATTCCTGAGGTGGCGTGATGGAACGCATCACCATCGCAGCCTACTCGGCCATCCTGCTGGTCGCGGCGACCACATTCTGCGCCGCCGTCATCGTCGGAGGCTGGAATGGCTTCTGACCGTCGCAGCGCGCTCCGCGTTCACATCACCGATCGCGGCACCGGCATACTCGTCAAGGACGAGGCGCCAGCCGAGCTTCCCAAGTCCCTGCCCTGGCGCGAGTTCATCGCCATGGCCCTCATCTGCGCCCTCACCGGCTTCGGTGTGTACGTGGCGCTCGCTTTCCGCACTGGCGGCCTCTGACCGCCTTCATCTGGAGAACCATCAAATGACCACTGCAGTTGCAGAACGTCTCACGCCGGTGGATCAGCTGCCGCTTGCTCCGGCGGCGTCCGAGTCGGCGGCTATCCTCTCGGTCATCGAGCGGATGGCGATCAATCCCGACATCGACCCCGCCCGCGTCGAGAGCTTCATTGCCCTCAAGCAGCGAATGGACGCCGACGCCGCGCGCAAGGCCTTCAACGCCGCTCTCTCCGATGCCAAGGCACAGATACCGGTCATCAACAAGAACCGGTCTGTCCAGTACGACAATAAGGCCGGCGCGGCGACGGAGCGGACCGCCTACCGCCATGAGGACATGGGCCAGATTGCCAGGACGGTAGACCCTATCCTTGCGGCGCATGGTCTATCCTATCGCTTCCGCACCAACTCGGCGCCGAACGAGCCTATCTCGGTGACCTGCATCATTTCGCATCGCGATGGTCACTCGGAAGAGAACACGCTCTGCGCCGGTCGAGATGACAGCGGCAAGAAGAACAGCATCCAGGCTATCGGCAGCACCATCACCTACCTGCAGCGGTACACCCTCAAGGCAGCACTCGGGCTCGCTTCCTCCAACGACGATGACGGCGGCAAGGCCGACAACACGCCGGAAGATGACGAAACGATCAGCGAGGAACAGCGCGACGAGTTGTTGTCGCTGATCGAAGAGACCGGCACTGACACCGTGCTGTTCTGTCGGTACTACAAGATTGACGCCGTGCCCTACCTTCCCTTGTCGACGTTCGCCTCGGCCAAGGCCCAGCTCCTCAAGAAACTGGAGGCCTGACCATGGAGGAAATTCAGCAGCAGTCGGCGGAATGGTTCGCAATCCGCCTGGGGAAGGTCACGGCCTCGCGCGTGGCAGACGTCATAGCCCGAACGCAGAAGGGTTACGCCGCATCGCGGGCGAACTATGCCGCGCAGCTCGTCGCCGAACGCCTAACGGGCACAGCGGCGGAAAGCTACAGCAACGCCGCCATGGAGTGGGGGAACGTCCAGGAGCCGGAGGCGCGCATCGCCTACGAATTCCTGCGCAATACCCCCGTCGAGCAGGTTGGCTTCGTGCCTCACCCGAAGATCCTGATGACGGGCGCCAGCCCTGACGGCCTGGTCAACGTCGATGGTCTGGTCGAGATCAAATGCCCGAATACGGCGACCCATATCGATACGCTTTGCGGCGGCGCGATCCCCGGAAAGTACCAGGTGCAGATGCTTTGGCAGATGGCCTGCACCGGTCGCAAGTGGTGCGATTTCGTGAGCTACGACCCACGCCTCCCTGAAACCATGCAGCTCTTCGTCAAGCGCCTCGATCGCGACGACGCTCGGATCGCAGAACTTGAGGCCGAAGTCGCCACCTTCCTTGTCGAGGTCGATGCCACGGTCGCGCAGCTTACCAGCCTCTACGGACTTCCCGCGGCGGCCTAACCAGTTTCCCACCAAGAAGGGCGGCGGGCCGAGGCCGAGAGGCTGAGGTGGTTAAGAGCCAACCGCCGATGATTTCGATGAGCCCGTTTGAGGATCACGTGAAGGCGGCGGAGCAGGCATTGAGCGCCATCCGCACGGCCGACGACTACGACCGCTGGCACGAAACGTACGCCCATGGCGCACTCTACATCGAACTGCCTGACGCCTACGTCGCTCGCATCGAAGAACTGGCCCAGGAGGGCCGTGAGCGAGCGATGAGCCACACTTTCCCGTTGCTGGCGGGCTAATCGACCATGACCGCGAAACGAGATAGGGCCCCGGCCCCCATTGCAGTGAAGGATGCTCGCGGTCGCGTTTCGGCGCTGACGCCCTTCGACCTCGAACTGCTGGACGGCGATCCGCCCGGCACAGAGTACGACCTGGTGCGGCGCAACAAGCGCACTCTCCCCCTGCTGCGCACCTACTGGATGGTGCTGCACCGGGTCGTACACGCCACCGGACGGTGGCCTTCGGCCGAGCACCTGCACGATGAGTTGAAGCTCATCTGCGGCTTTCGCCGGCAAGTGGTCGACATGGAAACCGGCGAGGTCGCCGTAGTGGTCGACAGCATCGGCTTTGAAGCCATGGACCAAGTCGAATTTCGTCGCTTCTTCGACCGAGCGACCGAGAAACTCTGCGATGCCGTTGGCTACGACGTGCTCGCCTTCCTTGAGGAGCGCGCAGCATGACGTTGCGCCAGCGCCGCGAGCCCATCCGCTCCGACAAGATCAGAAACAGCGCCAAGGGCGAAACCTGCACGGTGCAGATTTTCGGCATCTGCAACAACGACCCCAGCACGACCGTCCTCGCGCATCTTCACGACGAAACCTTTGGAGCGGCACAGAAGGCAGACGACTGCTCCGCCATCTATGCCTGCTCCTCGTGCCACGACGAGATTGACCGGCGCACCAGAAAGCTGCCGGTCGAGAAACTGACCTGGTATCTGCTGCGCGCCCTGCAGCGAACCATACGCCGGCAAATCGAGCGCGGGCTGATCGTCTATCCCATCACCATCGAAACGCCGGCTAGCGCCCGCCTCATCAAGCCGCGCAAGCCCCGCGAGGAGCGCCAGCGCATTCCCAGATCGCAGAACCCATGGCCGCAAGGGAGGAAGATCCTGACGCGGCAGAAGGAGCGGACGTCGTGAGCACCAACCCCATTAGCGAGGAACTGCTGGCGGAAATCCAAGCAGCTATCGAAGTCAATTCCATCGGCGGCACAGACACCAACCCGGTGGTGACTGCTGACGGACTGGTCGGGGATATGCTGAACATCATCGAACGCTTCCGCGACCGTCGCGCTGCCGACAGCCGCGCCAACCAGACCGTGGTGACGGAGGAGGAAGCTCTTGCGACCTTTACCGATTATTTCGTCCGGAACTATCCCGGCCCGGACACCATAATCTACGACCCTCGTTGGCATGCGCCCAAGATTTTCCTGGCAGCAAAGCACGCGCTCCGCCCCACCCTCTCCCGCGCAGAGGGGCAAGAGCCGGTGGCGGTGAAGCCGCTGGAGTGGATCACTGTAGACAGGGCGCAAGCGCTTCAAGCCTCATGTGTCTCTGGCGGCTACACCATCCAGCCCACCAAACGCGGCATGTGTTACGTCGCCGATTGGGGCGGTCGGCTTGTAAAGGGAAACTGCTCGGCTGAAGAAGCCAAAGCCGCCGCCCAAGCCGACTACGATAACCGTATCCGCTCGGCACTGGTCAAGGCTCCCGCGCCGGCCGTGCCCGATGGGTGGAGCCAGCACCAGCATCGCGTTGCTGCCTGGATGCTAGAATGCTTCGGTCCGAAAATCGCCATGGACAAGATCGAACGCGCGGACCGCTTCATTGAAGAGGCCCTTGAGTTGGCCCAAGCCACCGGCTGGACGCCCGATAGAGGCCATGCACTCGTAGATTACGTGTTCGGCCGACCTGTCGGTGAGATTGGCCAAGAGGTTGGCGGCGTGATGGTTACGCTTGCCGCAATCTGCAACACGCTCGATGTTAACATCCATGCCGAGGCCGAGCGCGAAGTCGACCGCATTACACAGCCGGACATTGTGTTGAAAATCCGCGCCAAGCAGGCCGCCAAGCCGACCGGGTCTGCCCTCCCCGTCGCGCCTCCTTCCCAGCCTCTAGCGAGGGGAGAGGGCGAATGAGCGACAAGCCGATACTTTTCAGCGGAACGATGGTGCGCGGCCTCGTCCGTGAAATTGAGCAGCCTGGCACCGGCAAGACGCAAACCCGGCGCGGCTTGTTCAATAAAGAGCCGCCAAGTGACGGGCGTCGGGCGCGTTTCCGTCCTGCGCTGGGCACATGGGAGTGGCGGACCAAGTACGACAATTTCGGCGGCACTCTGTTTCCTCAACCTCGTTATCGTGTAGGCGACCGGCTCTATGTCCGCGAGGCGTGGAAAACGTCAGCCCTCTACGACACGACAGCCCCGTCCGCCCTACGGCGCGACGTGCCGATCTACTACCTCACCAATGACCGGCTCATCCCCGTCGCGCGGTATCGGCAGGCCATCCACATGCCCCGGTGGGCGTCCCGCATTACGCTCACCGTGACCGATGCTCGGGTCGAGCGGCTGCAGGATATCAGCGATGCCGATGCCTTCGCCGAGGGCATACCGACAGACGCGCCGATCGCGGGGATCGAGATCGACATCGATGGCGATTGGTGGGCCGGGGCGGCTCGCGCCCGCTACCGCCAGCTCTGGGACCAGATCAATGGCCCTGGCTCTTGGGAGGCCAACCCTTGGGTTGCCGCCTACACCTTCACCGTCGCCCTCGGGAATATCGACCAGATCGGGAGGGCGGCATGACCATGCCCAACGATAAGCAATCCCGCGCGGAGCTGCGCCAGCACCTTGGCGGGGTCAGCGTCGATCTGTTCGGTGGCGACAACCTCGCCATCTTCCTTGCCTCGGAATTCGAGCCGGGCATCGAAGACGAGACGCTGGACGAAAGCGGTACTTGGAAGCAAGGGGCAATCGACGCCACCAACACGGTTCTCGACGCCATCCATGCGCATTACGCCCCGACCATCGAAGTCCTTGAGGCAGAGAACAAGCGCATGGCCGGTGCTCTGCGAGCCATCGACCGGATCGTAGAGAACAACATCAAAGACAACGGCACCGAAATCAACCGCATGAATATCAAGGGCGAGTGGTTCACCGGGCCGCTGGTAGACGCCTGTTTCCGCATCCTTCGCGGCTTCCAGGAGGTTGCCCGTTCTTCCCTCAACCCCGAGAGGGAAGAGAAATGAGCAAACCCGCAGCCTTTACCCAGGCTGACATTTCGAAGCTGCTCAAGGGCGCAAAGGCCGCCGGGGTCGAGGTCACCAGCATCGTAGTCGATCGCTCCGGCAAGATCGTTGCCCAGATCGGCAAACCGAAGGATGATGCGCCCGAGCGCAACGAGTGGGACGTAGTGTTCGATGCCGAAGAAAAGCGGCCTGCCAAAGGGCGTCACTGAATTCGTTGATCGCCACGGCAACTGGCATCTTCGCTATCGCGCCAAAGGGAAGTCTCCCTTCTATTTCAAGACCCGACCGGGCCAAGAGGGATGGCACGAAGAGTATGAAAAAGCGCGCGCCGGCGCGCCGGTCGCTCAGGCGGCACGAACCAGCCTCAAGACGAAGCCCGGGACGATCTCCGCACTGATCGCTGTGTATTACGGCACGCCAGAGTTCACCGGCCTGGCTGAAAGCTCGCGGAAGACCTACCGCAACATGCTTGAGCGATTCCGCGAGGCCCACGGCGAAAAACAGGTCGCGACGCTTTCCCGCGCACATATCAAGGCAATTATTGGCTCGATGCACGCAACACCAGCCGCCGCCAACAATCTCCTCGACAGGCTCCGCGTGCTGATGAAGCTAGCCATGGACGATGACTGGCGTCCTGATGATCCAACCTATCGAGTGAAGGGCTTCAAGATCGATGCGGCCGGGTTCCACACCTGGACCGAGGATGAAATCCAGAAGTTCGAGGATAAGCACCCCCGTGGATCAAAGCCGAGACGCGCGCTCTATTTGATGTTGTACACCACACAGCGCCGGGGTGACGTTGTCGGGCTGGGAAAGCAACACAGGATCGAAGATCGCTTCGAGTTGGTCCAGCAAAAAACCGGCGTTGCCCTGTCGCTACCAATTCATGACGACTTGGCAGACGAGCTCGATCTGGCGCCCGATGGCGACCTTCTATACCTCATGACCGAACAGGGAAAGCCGTATACCAGCGCCGGGTTCGGTAACTGGTTCCGGAGGCAATGCGACGCAGCAGGCCTTCCGCAGTGCAGCGCGCACGGATTGAGAAAAGCCGGCGCCAGGCGGATGGCAGAGGCAGGAAAATCGCACGCCGAGATCAAGTCCGTCACAGGGCATGTGACCGACAAAGAGGTCACACGATACACCCGCGCCGCCGACCAGCGACGCCTTTCCGACCGCGCAATTGACGCCCTCTCCGGCACAAAGGCCGAACGCAAGAATGGCTAACCCGAAATAGGTTAGCCAAAAACGGCTCGTAAGTCTTTGATTTGTCTATAGGGGGAGAGCCGGATGGTGGAGGGGACTGGATTCGAACCAGTGTACGCTAAGCGGTCAGATTTACAGTCTGATGGATTTAACCACTCTCCCACCCCTCCACAGCCGACAGGCGCGCTATGAACGCG
>Ga0182743_1002892_pt1 | contig 14379 bp, 14 predicted proteins | sample eDN3rd30CKraftOP_FD_128522 | JGI IMG/M metagenome (GOLD analysis project Ga0182743, IMG submission 128522) | Enriched Organic Plus compost microbial communities from Emeryville, California, USA - eDNA 3rd pass 30_C Kraft OP (version 2) (version 2) ... | reverse complement strand
TGACCGGCGAATACATGGCCCATCCCGCCGTATTCCGCCTGTTCGGCGCGGATCTCTCCGCTGTGCTCATGCATGCAGCGGCCATCAGCAACCAATATGCAGTAGAGCAGTTGATTGGCATGGGCGTGGATGCTGCGGCTGCGATAAGACATGCCGATGAGCGCGGCGACTGGAAGGCGCTGAATCTATTGACGTCCGCTTCCGCCGCACAAAAATCCCGCCATTGAAACCCTCGGAAATCGTCAATTGGGCGACGGGCATCAGCGTGGTCTCGAGGAAAGACCTGTATTCCCATGCGCCCAATGAAGAGCGCCCCAACTCGAGATGAGTCTGGGGCGCTCCTACCAAGTTTCGTACGCATTGGGTATCAGAACACTTGGTGAGTTCAATGTAGCGCTGCGATTTTGCGGATGCAAGCCCTAAATTGTTTCCAGCACGGTGAAATCTTGGCATAAAGGCAACACCGCCGTGTGGCCGGGTTCCAGCTCGGCACAGCGGGACGGCATGCTATCGTAGCCCCCCGGTTTTGCACATCTATTCGGACACCCGTTATGCCCCGTATCAACGTTCAACAAGGCGAATTAGCCCAATGGTTACAATTCATCTCGGATGGTGAGGCGGCAGGGGTATCGCGAGAACAAATTCCGTCACATGTCGCCGAGGGATTGCTGATCCTGCTGTGCATAAAAGAAACCGATCAGGGCAAGCTGGTTCTGACCGACAAAGGGCGCCTGGCGCTACGCATGGAGTCCCCGGGCGCTATTCATCTCGGCTAGCGCTCGTGCACTTTGCAATGCTTTGCATTTTTCGGCTGCAGAACTAGGGAATATCCCAGGGGATTTGGTCACGTTTGCGACATGGTTTGAGTATCGCAGCCGACAACTACTGGGTAAGATGAACTTGCGTGACAAAGACGTGTCCAACATGCATCTGCATTGGATCCCGCTCTCTGTTGCGCGTGGATTCACGCGTTTGGATAACCGACTGGGAGGAAGCCATGCAGCATCAAGACCAGGAAGTGCTGATCGACGTATCCACAGCAGCCATGGATACCGGCGGGTACGGCGTACTGCTGACGGTAACGGCTGAGGGAGGCACCGAAGTCGATGCCGCCTTTTCCTATCTGGGGGTTTGTTCTTCATTGCATGAGGCACGTGATCGTGCAGAGATCTTTGCCCAAAATTGGGTCGAGGAAAACATCGTTCGCTGACATGGGGTAGGTGAAAACTTGATGCAGGTCACGCGCGCCGCATGAGGTCGGAACGACGCCGGTTCTGGTGGTAGCATGATTCGGGTTATCGTCGTTACTTCGTCATTTCCGGCGCGCGTTGATGCGCGCCATGTCCCGATGGCTAATTCTGTCCCTACCGAGCTCGCGCACACCATTCAGGCGCTGCGACAGCATTTCAATGATGTGATTTTGCCCTTGTGGGCAGGACGCGGTTTTAACGAACGCATGAACCTGCCTTACGAGGCATTGGCGGGCGATACCGGACTGCCGGTGCCCGTGCAGCGCTATCGTGCGATGGCATGCGCGCGTCAGTTGTATGTCTATGCATGTGCCCCAGGGGCAAGATATGCGCATCACGCGGATCGCTTGTTCGATGCGTTGCTGCGTCATTTTCGCGATGACGTGCATGGCGGATGGCGCTATAGCATCGATGCTGACGGGCTGCCGTTGGATGATGCACAGGACTTGTATACGCACGCGTTTGTAGTGTTTGCCTGCGCCGCGTATTTCGAACGCTCGCGCCGGGCCGAGGCCAGACAAGCGATGCTGCAAACCGCCCAACAGATCGAAGCGCGGTTTCGGCGTGAGGACGGCCGCTATCACGCATCGATGTCGGCGGATTGGCAGAAAGCGCTAGCCGGCCCGGCGCAAAACCCCGTCATGCATCTGACCGAAGCCTATCTGGCAGCTTCGCGCGTTGCGGAGCCCGCCTGGTTTGCGCAGACGTTGCGCAGTTTGGTGCAAAGCGTGGCGGATACTTTTGTGCATGCGCCGACCTTGTGTATTACTGAAGCGCCGTCCGGGCAGGCAGACAATCACATTGAGCCCGGACATCAGTTTGAATGGTTTGTGTTGCTCAATAGTGCGCCGGCCGTGTTCGCGGATCTGGAATTGCCTCTGACGCTGCCACGCGGTTGCGCATGGGCGCGAGAGCAGGGAGTCGCGGTCAGGACCGCAGGTGTGTGCGCCGCACTGCACGAGGATGGCCGGATCAAGGACCCGACGGAACGCATCTGGGCGCAGGCCGAGTACGCGCGTTATCTGGCGGCGTTGGGGGAATGGGCCGAGTTGGCGCGGCAGCTGCAGCAGTTCCAGAGCCGCTTTCTGCACCCGGGTGGCTGGCGCGAATGCCTCGATGGCAGCGGCCGGCTCGCACGCGCGGATATGCCCTCGTCAACGCCTTATCACCTGGCTACCTGTTACGCGGCATTGCCTACCGCTTGAGAGCAGACAGTGTTGCCAGTTTGGCACATCTGCTAGCGATAAGAACGCTCCCACAATGAGGGTTTTTTGCCGCAAAAACGGTCGCCAGGGCCGGATCTCCGGACCCCGATCACGAAGGGGAGGTCAATAATTGGTGTAATCGCTTACAATTTGCCAATTATCGTTCAGAGATTGGTCATGAGCATCATGTGTCCAGCGTGCCAGGCAATCATGCCGGGTGTACCGGGAACAGAACCCCACGGTGAATTGGGGCATCAGGGCTTTATTTACTCTACCCAAAGGGGGCGGGAAGGCAGTCGCGAGGACCGTTTCCGCTGCCTGGTTTGCGAGGCCAAATGGCTGCGCGAGACGGACAAGTGGGGCACAGACCTCGGGTTCAAGCTGGCCCCCTGAGAGGGACATGCAAGGTGGTTTTGACGCGATCGAGCACGACCGCGGTCCGGAACCATTTCACGTTCGGATTATCGTGAAACAGGCGCTGCGCCAAGTCCTGAAAGACGGTCATATTGGGCACGGTCAAGATCAACAGAAAATCCGCGTCGCCGGTCACGTAATAGCACTGCTGGATCTCCGGCCCGGAAAACGTCTGTTTCATCACGTCCAGATCCGCAGATTGGGTTCGATCGGCGTGCACTTCCACCACCATGGTGATGACTTGTCCCAGTTTTTCCGGGTCGATAACCGCCGAATTAGCCTGGATATACCCGGCTTTACGTAGGCGTTGAATGCGCCGTTGTACCGATGCCGTGGATAAATGCACATGCTCGGCCAGTTCGCGCAACGGCACGCTGTTGTCTTGCTGCAGGGCGTCCAGCAAGGCGAGATCATAGTTGTCTAAAACGATGTCGGGTTTCATCAGGCGGCGTAACCAGTCTCGATGGAGGCGGGACAATAAACGAGAAATTTTATTGTGCAACGCTGAAAAATGAGACCATTTATTAGGCGATTTGCAATAAATTATCGAGCCTTGAGGGTCACATCGCATTCCCGCGTTTTACCCTTGGGTTGATTGAGCAGAGGCCGTTGCGAATTAATGAGTACGGGTAATACGGGTACGAGCAGTACCGTAAGCACCTCTATCGGGGTGGGGTTCAACGTCCTGGCATCGGTGTTGTTTGCCATCATGTATGGCTACACCAGCTTGCTCGCAGAGCTGGGCGGCGAGGAGGTCTATGGATGGCGTATCTTGTTGACCGCGCCGTGCCTGACGTTGATGGTGTTGCTCACCGGCCGCTGGCACGAGGTGCGTGCGATTTTGCATCGCGTTCGCCACGAGAAATGGTTCTGGGGAAAACGCCTGTTGTCGTCCATTTTGCTAGGGGCGCAGTTGTGGCTGTTCATGTGGGCGCCGATCAATGGTTATGGGCTGGACGTGTCTCTGGGCTATTTTCTCTTGCCGTTGGCGATGGTCGTGCTGGGGCGTGCGGCATTCGGCGACCGGCTCAGCGGGTTTCAACTGGCGGCGTGTTTGCTGGCGCTGGCGGGTATCGTGAATCAGGTGGTGATTGCGCGTGCAATCTCATGGCCCGTATTGGCAGTATGTCTCGGGTATCCCTGGTATTTTTGGCTGCGCCGAGTCACTAATACCAATACGCTGGGCGGTCTGTGGTTTGACATGAATTTGAGTCTGCCCATCAGCCTATTTTTCATTTTTCAGGGCGGCGAAGTGTTGGGCACATTGGACAGTTCGTCCCATTTACTATGGCTGGTGCTGGGATTGGGGGTCATTAGCGCCTCGGCATTGGGGTGCCAGGCATTGTCTGCGCCGCGGTTGAATCTGACGTTATTTGGCCTACTGATTTATGTTGAGCCTGTGTTGTTGGTAGTCGTATCAGTTTTGTTGGGCGAGACCATTGCCGCCGCGCAATGGCCCACCTATATCGCGATCTGGTTGGCGGTCCTGGTGTTGATGACAGAAGGCGCATGGCGCTTATATCGCGCGCAACGACCCCGGGGAGCCTGAGAGACCTTTCGATCTCAACGCTTGGCAGTCGAATCCGCTGGCTTTGCCGGGAACCACCAGTACTTGACGATGACCACCAGCAGGATCGCCAGCGAGATCCAGGACGCCCAGTGCCATAGGCCCGTACCCAGCAGGGCCGCCAGCAGTCCGAAGACGCTGAGCAGGCCCAGCACAATGGGTGCACCCCATACGAATAAAAAGCGGCTGCGTGAACTCATGCGGGAGTTTGTTGCGGTTTGAGTTGTTGATGACGCCGAACAAGTTCTGCGATGCGAGCGTTGTTTGCCTTGCGGCGAGCGATCCAGAGGTACAGGCCGCTACCGAGCACCACGATGGTGACGAGATCGAGCAGAGTCCACAAGATTTTCAACGGCATGCCGCCATAGTCGCCAAAGTGCAGGGGGCGCGAGACCTCCAGGGCCGTCAGGTACCAAGGCATGCGCGCTACGGCGCTGAGGTCGCCGCTGACGCCATCCACCAGCACGGGCGTATTCAGTTTTGAGGTCAGGGGAGTGTCGCCCTTTAGCCAGACCACGTAATGGTGCGGGCTGCCGTAGGCGTTGCCGGGATAGGCGATGAACGAGACTTCGCGGCCTGGCAGGGCTTTGATTGCGGTATCGGCGGCGTTTTGCACAGAGGCCAGGTCCTTGGGCACGCTGCGGCCCTGATAGGGCGCCAGAATGCGCGGCAGTTCCGAGGCTTGCCACATACGGAACAGGGGCGTGGACAGTTCGTTGATCACGCCCGTCACGCCGACGACAAAGGCCCAGACGAGCGTAACAATACCCAGCAGGTTATGCAGATCCAGCCATTTCAGGCGAGTCGATCGCGCGGCACGCACGGTGCCGAACTCCACTTTTTTCATGAAAGGGCCATAGAGGACAACGCCTGACACGATAGCGATCACGAAAAGCAGGCCCATGAATCCCAGGAACAATTCGCCAGGCAACCCAGCGAACAGGTCTACGTGCAGCGCCAGCATGATGCCCATGAACGAGAAACGATCCTCGGAATAGGGCGGTGCATCGTGCAGGACTTCGGCGGTGCGCAGATCGACACGTACGGCGTGGCCTTTTTCTACCGCCGTGCCCAGCTCTGGGGCAAAGCCTACGTAGACCTGAGGCTCGTGATCGTCCATGTAGACGTAGTCGACGTATTCTTCTGGATATAGGGCCTTGGCCGCAGCGACGATTTTGTCCAGGCTGGCGGGTGGCGTGCCCTCGGGCAAGGCCGCGACGGGTTTGCCTTCGTCGAACAAGTGTTCGATTTCGTGATGAAAAATCAGCGGCAGCCCGGTCAGACAGATGACCAGTAGGAATACGGTGCAGATAAGGCTGGTCCATTTGTGGACCAGATACCAGGTTTTGATCGTGGTGGCGGCAGTCATGGTCGTTGCGAGCTAAGTTGACCTAGTCCGCAACGATATCACGAATAATATTTATTCCTATCAATATTCTGTGACAGGACGCGGGCTGGCCGGTGGCGGAGCCAGTGGAATGGGGATGGCCAGTGCCGCATCGTGCTGGCCCGGTGAGTCGCTGCCGGACGCGCCAGGTGTGCGGTTGGTGGCGGAACGTGTGCCGGGCGATGCTTGTGCAGCAGTAGCCGGTGGCGGGGCTGGAACAGCGACGGCCGGCGCAACGATGGTCCCCTGTGCGGGAGAATTCCCCTGGCTCAGCGGCGCGGCAGGGCTCGCTGGCGCAGGCAGGCTGCCGCCAGGCGTATTTAACGGACGCACTTGCGTCGGGGCGCCATCGCTGGGCCGCATGTTATTGAGGAAGTCGGTCAACTGATCGCCGGTGGGCAGATCCAGCGAAGCGATGGCTTGGCCGGGCGGGAATTCCGAGTAATAGTATTCGCCGTTATCGACCAGCAAACCGTCGGGACGAGGGCGCTGAGGTTGTTCGGGCACGTCTTTGAGCACGGGCTGCATATAGTCCAGCCAAGTCGACAGCGCCAGGCCGCTGCCGAATGCGTTGCTGCCCAGTGACTGCGGTTGATCGAAGCCCATCCAGACGGCGGTGGCCAGTGCTGGGGTGTAGCCCGCAAACCAGACGTCGACCGCATCATTGGTGGTGCCGGTCTTGCCCGCGACGTCGCTGCGCTTGAGTGTGCGCTTGGCGCGCGCCGCCGTGCCGCTGGCGGCCACGCCACGCAACATGTCGTCCATGACCCACGCGGTGCGCGGATCGATGGTACGAGCGGCCTCGTCGCCCGCTACGACGGGTTGGGCCTGCATCAGGACATTGCCCGAGCGGTCCGTGACTTTGTCGATCAGATAGGGCGGCACGTGGTACCCGCCATTGGCAAAGACGGCATAAGCGTCAGCGACCTGCAATGGCGTTGCGCCGCCTGCACCCAAGGCCATCGGTAATACCGCGGGCCAACGATCTTTCTGGAATCCGAAACGAGTCAGGTATTCCTGGGCGTATTGCGGCGTGATGGCCTGCAGGATGCGGATGGACACCATGTTTTTGGACCGATACAGGCCCTGGCGCATGGTTTGCATCGGCTGATAGTCATTGCCGTCGTTTTTGGGCGTCCAGGGGCGGGAACCGGTCTGTTCTACCGACAGGGTAAAGGGCTGATCCGATATCTGCGTGGCGGGCGTCATGCCGCGCTCGAGCGAGGCCGCGTAGATGAACGGCTTGATGGTCGAGCCCGGCTGGCGCCATGCCTGCGTCGCACGGTTGAAGGTGCCGCTATAGAAATCGAAGCCGCCAATCAGGGCACGGATGGCGCCGTCCTTGGGGGCCAATGAAACCAATGCGGCTTGCAGCGTGGGCATATTCAGGATTTCCCACTGATCGCCGTTTTTATGCAGGCGTACGACCGAGCCGCGCTTGATGCGCTGGGTTTCGCTGGCCTGTGGGTTGAGAGCCCGGGCCACCACGGCCAGGGCTTTCTTATCGGAGATGGTGATGACTTCTTTGGCGCTGCGCGCCACTTTGATTTCGGTCGGACTGGCCGAGAGCACCACCGCGGTCAGCAGGTCGCTGCTGTCAGGCGTTTCGTCTTGGACGCCATCGAGGATTTCTTCGAAAGCTTGCGGATCCTGTTCGATGCCGGCAGGCAGGTCGATCTGGTCCTCGGGGCCTGGATAGGCGGCGCGGCGGGTGTAGTCCAGCACGCCCGTGCGCACCGCCTGATAGGCCGCCTGTTGGGCTTTGGAGTCGATGGTGGTATAGACGTCGATGCCGCGCGTATATGTGCCGTCCTGGAACAGGCCGTACATGATCTGGCGCACCAGTTCCGCCGGATATTCGCCGTGGACCGTGAAGTCGTCGCTTTGGTCGCCTGGGCGGCCGCGAATCTGCAGCGGCTGCTCGCGGGCGGCTTGGGCTTGTTCCGGCGTGAGATAGCCTAGCGCTTGCATCCGTCCCAGCACGTAGTGTTGACGGACGACGGCGCGGTCGAGATTCGTAATCGGGTTGGAGCGCGAGGGGGCTTTGGGAATACCTGCCAACAATGCGGCCTCCGCTGGAGTGACTTCGGCCAGGGGCTTGCCCAGATAGGTGCGCGAGGCGGCCTCGAAGCCATAGGCGCGGTGACCCAGATAAATCTGGTTCATGTAGAGCTCCAGGATCTGGTCCTTGGTCAGCTCGGATTCGATCTTGAAGGTCAGCAGCAGTTCGTAGAATTTGCGCAAATAGGTCTTGTCGGACGACAGATAGAAATTGCGCGCGGCCTGCATGGTGATGGTGCTGGCGCCCTGACTTTTCGACATGTGGACCAGATTGGTCAGCATGGCGCGCACCATACCCATCCAGTCGATACCGCCGTGGGAGTAAAAGTCGTCGTCCTCGGCTGCCAGCATGGCTTGTTTCATCACCAGCGGGATTTCGTCAAAGGGCACGACGTTGCGGTGTTCCTGGCCAAACTCGCCGATCAGGACGTGATCGGCTGTGTAAATACGCAACGGCACGCTGGGCCGGTAGTCGGTCATGGCGTGCAGCGACGGCAGATTGGGCCAGGTCAGCGCGACCGCGAGGCCCACGAGCACTGCGCCGCACACGCCCAGGCCCGCCATGCCGACTGCCGCCTGCGCCACGATACGTTTGCGCAGAAACTGCTTGATGCCCCGACGGGGGGCTGAATTCGATTTTTCAGGGGTATTCATTTGCTGCTGATTCTAGGCCAGAACCAGATAGACACACCCTCTGCGGATTAGGTTTCCGTAACCAATCGTGGCAAAGGGCGATTTATCCGCCCCGGGGCGAGGCGGTGTTGAAGCTATTTTATCGGGGATCGTCCCTGTTTTGGGATGAATCAGGGTTTGAGATGGGCGACAAAAAATGCCTCCATGGCCTCATAAAACTCGAATTTGTTCTCGTCGTTGTGGAAACCGTGGCCCTCGTTGTCTTTGACGAGGTATTGCACTTCAACGCCACGTTCGCGTAGCGCCTGTACCACTTGATCGCTTTCGGCCTTGTTGACCCGCGGGTCCTGGGCGCCCTGGGCGATCAAGAGCGGCGTCCGGATGCGATCGACGTGCAGCGCGGGTGAGGTGGCGGCCAGGCGTTCCTGATCATGCTCTGGGTGTCCGACCATGTCGTACATTTTGGCCAACAGGGGTTTCCAATAGGGCGGGATAGTGTTCATGAAGGTGAACAGGTTGGACACGCCCACGTAGTCCACTGCAGCGGCATAGAGGTCGGGGGTAAAGGTGATGCCCGCGAGCGTGGCGTAGCCGCCGTAGCTGCCGCCATAGATGCCGATGCGCGCAGGATCGGCAATACCCTGGTCGATGAGCCACCGCACGCCGTCAGTGATGTCGTCCTGCATGGCCAGACCCCATTGACCGAAACTGGCTTCCCAGAAACGGCGGCCATAGCCTGTGGATCCACGGAAATTCATCTGCAAGACGCAGAACCCGCGGTTGGCCAGGAACTGAATCTCGGGGTTATAGCCCCAACCGTCGCGCGCCCACGGGCCGCCGTGCGGATTGATGATGCAGGGCAAGCCTTTCGGGTCGCGGCCGGCAGGCAGGGTCAGATAGCCGTGAATCTCCAGGCCGTCGCGGCTGGTGTAGCGGATGGGCTGCACCGGCGACATCTCCGCCTCGGGAATGGACGGGTTGATATCCGCGAGCTTGTGCAGCGCGCCCGTTGCTGTCTGGAACAGGTAGCGCGCGCCAGGCGTGCGGTCGTTGTAGGCCGCAACGATGAAGGTGTCCTCGTTGCGATTCAGGCCCTGGATGGCCAGGTCGTAGCCGGGCAGCAGGCTTTCCAATTGCTGGTATAGCGCCTCGGTCTGCGCGTCGAAATAGTGACGGCGCGGTTTGTCGGTTTGATAGGCGGCGACAGTCAGGACACGGCGCTTGCGGGAATAGCCGGCGGCATCGAGATCAACCTCGTCGGTGGCGAATATCAGCTCCTCTTGGTCGGGCGTGGCGGGGTCGATGATGACCAGCGCCAGTTTGTCGCGGCCGCGATTGCTCAGGGCGTAGAACTTGCGATCGTCAAAGGTGAAAAATGCCGGACTGACGGTGGTGCGGTAGTCAGTGGTGATCAGCGGCTTGAAAGGCGCCGCCTCGTTGTCACGATAGAGCAGCGTCGTGTCCAGCCCATCGCTGGTGATGGCGGCGCGGACTTTACCGGCGTGATCGGTTTGCCAGCCTACGACATTGCCCGGGTTTTGCGCCACAAGGACGGCCGCGCCGGTATGGACGTTGACGCGATAGACGTCGAATACCTGCGGATCGCGCTGGTTGTGGCTGATCAGGACATGGTCGGGATCGTCAGGCAGATCGTCTTCGATGCCGGCCCGGACGTTTTCGTAGGGGGTCAGATCGTGGGCCACGCCAGTTTGCGCGTTGACAGCCAGGACGTGGAAATTTTCGTCTCCACCGAAATCTTTCTGATACAGGACGATGTCGTCGCCTTTCCAGAAGAAATTGCTGATATCGCGAGCAGTTTCGCTGGTCAGTCTGCGCGGCTCGCCCACGGGCTGGGCGTTTTGCAGGGCTTGCACGAAAATATTCATGCGGGCCGGCTGGTCGTCCAGCGCCACAGGCTGCATGAATCCCAGCGTCTTGCCGTCGTCGGCCAAGCGGAAATAGCCGCGGTCGGGATTACGGAAAAAGTCTTTCAGCGGGTATTTTTTGGGCAACGGCGTGGTGTGAGGCAAAGTCGGTCTCCTGAGCGGCATTCGGGCCGGCGGTTTTACCTGTTGATCATGCCATAGGGGGCAGGGTTCCGTCGAACCGTGGGGCAAACTGGCGATGGAGAGCCGGATTGCGGGATAATCGCGGCTGGTTATTGGAGTGAACATGATCAGAATTGCAGTGGCGGCGCTCGCCGTGGCCGGCCTGGCGGGCTGCTCGACCGGGATTTCATCGGGCGGAAATATGCCGTCGGATAGTTTGACGGTGCAGTCGGATTACCGTTCGACGTACGAGGCGGCGACGGCGCAGGCCGAGCGGTGCCTGCGCGGCACAGGGGCGTATACCGTGCATGGCACGGTGGACGATGCGAGCCGCACCGCATTGATGCGGGTCGAGGCGCCGATTACGGGTGACGACGTGGCGAGGGTGAAAATCACCGGCCAGGGCGATCGTGAGTCTCAGGTGGACATCCTGATGTGGGGGCGCGGCATCTGGAACGAGAAAGCCGTCGACGCCATGCGTGCGGCGGTGATTTACCAGGTGCCGTCGTGCACGACGTATATGCCCAAGGATCCGCCTGCGGAGCAAAAATCCCGAAAATAAGGATAGTAGGACAGCGCGATAGCGAGTGATCCGCTGTTGTCTTGACTGCGGTCGCGGCTATGCTGCTGGGATAGACGCCTGGCGGGCTGCCGTGAGGCCGTTTCGCTGCTTGCCGCGTCGCTCAGTCATGCAGGTCAGTCACTGCCGGGCCGTCGTTTGATGACTTTGAAGGAGGCCGAGGCCTTGGCGACGATTTGACCTTCGGTATTGCGGATTTCTCCTTCACAGAAGGCGATCGATGTGCCCAGGCGCAGACAGCGGGCTTCGATGACGAGGTCGCTGTTGCCGGGGGAAAGGAAACTGGTGGTCATGTCGATGGTGGCCATGCCCAGCTCAGGATCGCTGCCGCGGGCGGCGGCGCTGAGCGTGAAATCCAGCACGCTCATCAGCGTACCGCCATGAATATCGCCGCGGCTATTGGTCAGATCCTCGCGCCAGGGCAGTCGCGTACGCGCATGGCCAGGGCCGATGCTTTCGGGAATCACACCCATCAGGTGCATCAGAGGAATCGTCAGGCCAAAATAGTCAGTCGTGGCAGGCGTGGTCATGGATACGAGAAGATCAGCAAAATTGTTAAAAGCGCGATGCGATAGCGCGTCATAATATTCTTTTTTTAGATTGGGCTGCCGGCAGGCGTGACGATTATCGGTCTGTTTACCTGGGAAGCATTAGCGTATTTTTGTCCGCACGGTGGTCGTTCGCATGCGGCAGCCAGTGTGATATCTGCTTATTGGCGGATCCGCCCGTTGCAGTGAGTGTGATGCCGGTTTCCCGGCAGATTGTTATCCCCATTTGTCATGCTTTCGTTTTCGCGCAAGATCGTACATGTAGACATGGATGCGTTTTATGCATCGGTGGAGCAGCGCGATAACCCATCGTTGCGCGGGTTGCCCGTGGTCGTTGCCTGGGAAGGGCCGCGGTCGGTGGTCTGTGCGGCCTCTTACGAAGCTCGCCGGTTCGGGGTGCATTCGGCCATGTCGGTGGCCCGCGCACAGCGGCTTTGTCCCGATGCCATTTACGTGCCGCCCGATTTCAATCGATATCGCGAGGTCTCGCGCCAGGTGCGGCAGGTTTTTGCGCGCCATACCGATTTGATCGAGCCTTTGTCGTTGGATGAGGCTTATCTGGATGTGACGGTAAACAAGATGGGCCTGGCATCGGCGACGGAGGTTGCCCGTGTGATCCGCAGCGAGATCTTGCAGGAGACGCGTCTGACGGCCTCTGCGGGCGTCGCGCCCAATAAGTTCCTGGCCAAAATTGCCTCTGACTGGAATAAGCCCGATGGCCTGTTCGTGATCAAACCATCGCAGGTGCTCGCATTTTTGCAGCCGTTGCCGGTGCGCAAAGTACCCGGGGTGGGCAAGGTCATGCAGGGCAAGCTTGACGCGCTGGGCGTGCAGACTGTGGGCGATTTATCGCGTTTTACTGCGGTCGAATTGGAGCATCATTTTGGGCGCTATGGGGTGCGATTGCACGAGCTGTCACAAGGCATCGACAATCGCGCTGTGCAGCCTGATGCGCCATTGCAGCAGATATCGGCGGAAACGACGCTGATGGTGGATCAGCCGATCGAGGCATTGAATGAGGTGCTGGGGCGTCTGGCGATCAAGGTCTGGGATCAGGGACTGAAAAAGGGTGCGATTGGCCGCACGGTGGTCCTGAAGCTGAAGACAGATCGTTTTCGTATCGTGACGCGCACGTTGACGCTGACACGCGCGCCGGCCTCGGCCCAGGATCTCGCGATGGTTGCTCAGCAGCTCTGCCTGCGCGTGGATTTGCCCGGCACGACGCGGTATCGATTGGCCGGTGTGGGTATGAGCAATTTTGAGGATGTTGCCGAACAAGCCCGACAGGCTGATCTGGACTTGTTCGGCGAGGCAGCTTGCTGATCGGGGTCAGCCGTTCAGGCGCTGTTTGACCTGTTGCGATACTTCGGACATATCGGCTTTGCCAGCTAATGCGGGCTTGAGAATCGCCATGACCTTGCCCATGGCAGCACCGCCGCTCAGGCCCTGTGCCGCGACTTCTGCGAGGGCGGCGTCTACTGCTGCAGCGATTTCCTCGGGGGAGGCTGCTTGCGGTAGGAATTCACGCAGCACGTCGAGTTCGGCAGTTTCCTGTGCCGCGGTTTCCAATCGGCCGGCTTGCTCGAACGCTGCAATCGATTCGCGGCGTTGTTTCACCTGCTTTTCGATGATCGCTGTGATGTCTGCGTCGCTCAGTTCTTTGCGTTCGTCGACTTCTTTCTGTTTGACCGCGGCAACGAGAAAACGTAGCGTGGACAAGCGCTGGGCGTCACGGGCGCGCATGGCTTCTTTGACGGCGTCGGTCAGGCGGGTTTTGAGCGTAGTGGTGCTCATGGGGAAACCTTTGTTTTAGATACGGAGGGGGAGGGGTAAGTGTAAACCGGGCAGGTGAGTGTTGGGATTCGGGAGTTCTTATGGACGTCGATGCGGGGCAGTGGCTGCGTGGGGGCTTCACGTTGGCGGTCCGGCGCGCGGGCGCCGGACGCCGCGTTCGCTCACCTCGTCCGGCCCGTTCGGGCCTACCTACGGTGTCCACTCCGCTCGCCAACGAGGCGCCCCCACGCAGCCACTGCCCCGCATCGACTCGCAGTAACTCAAGCTCATCACATCGCTGGCACGGGTTTTTTGCTTGGCATTCTTCTGCATCAGTCTGGGTGAAGAGAAAGATCTTGCAGGGCTGCGATGACCGGGTGCCCTGCACACCCGGTCATCGCGTTCGGGATCTGCATGCAGAGGCTGTGGCACCGTTGCTGGCGAAAGATCTCTCGAGTCACATTGACGTAATGCCACGCATGGCACTCGTTCTAGCGCCATCATGGTGAGCGCAAATCATGTCTGCGACAATGAACTCTGATCCAGAGCACGAGCATGCTACGGATACGCTGCCGAAAAAAAGTAGCCTACGCATCATCGCCGCAAGCCTCACTCGCTGCCAAGCAGATCTTCCAATCAGCCACCACGCCACCCCGTCGCATGCCCGGACCGATCGCTTGAGGTAGGCGCGCTGGGCGCCTGCCGAAAGCAGCACTGCAAGATCTTTCTCTCTACCAATGCGGCTGCAGAAAAATGCCAAGCAAAAAAGTCGTGCCAGCGGTGCAGAGAACTCTAATTGCTGCCAGTCGAGCCGAGGCAATCGGCCCGGCCGGGCGCCTCAAAGTCGAGTGGAGCGGACACCGTAGGTAGGCCCGAACGGGCCGGACGAGGTGAGCGAACACGGTGTCCGGCG
>Ga0182743_1002888_pt1 | contig 14398 bp, 13 predicted proteins | sample eDN3rd30CKraftOP_FD_128522 | JGI IMG/M metagenome (GOLD analysis project Ga0182743, IMG submission 128522) | Enriched Organic Plus compost microbial communities from Emeryville, California, USA - eDNA 3rd pass 30_C Kraft OP (version 2) (version 2) ... | reverse complement strand
TTTGTCCCTAATCATCCCGTCACGATCAGGGAGGCTGTCATGACCCAGGACTATCTTGGCCGCATTCGTCACAAGGGGCTGCTGGACCGCGTGGTCAGTGCCGAACAGGCGGCAAGCCTGATCCGTGACGGAATGGTGCTGGGCATGTCGGGCTTTACCCGCGCGGGCGAGGCTAAGGCTGTGCCCATGGCGCTGGCCGAACGCGCCAAGGCCGAGCCGCTGAAAGTGACGCTGATGACCGGTGCGTCGCTTGGCAATGACCTGGACAAGACGCTGGCCGAGGCAAAAGTCCTGTCCCGCCGCATTCCCTTTATGTCCGACCCGGGTCTGCGCCGCGCGATCAATACCGGTGAGGTCATGTATGTTGATCAGCACCTCTCGGAAACGGTCGAGCAGCTGCGTACCTGTCAGTTGCCCCCGGTCGATATCGCCATTGTCGAGGCCGTCGCGATTACCGAAAGCGGTGGCATCGTGCCCACCACTTCGGTCGGGAACTCGGCCAGTTTCGCCTTGCTTGCTGAAAAGGTGATCGTCGAGATCAACCTTAGCCAGTCCGAGGCGCTGGAGGGGCTGCATGACATCTATATCCCGACCTACCGGCCCAGCCGCACCCCGATTCCGGTCGTGACGCCCGAAAGCCGTGTCGGATTTCCCTTCATCCCGGTGCCGTCCGACCGTATCGCGGCCATCGTGATTTCGACCAAGCTTGACTCCTCTTCGACCATCCATGACCCGGATGACGAGACGCGCGCCATCGCCGGTCACCTGACCGAATTTCTGAAAAACGAGGTCGCGCAATCCCGGCTGCCTGGCCACCTGCATCCGTTGCAGGCTGGTATTGGGACAATCGCGAATGCGGTCCTGCATGGGTTCATCGACAGCCCGTTCCATGATCTGACGATGTATAGCGAGGTCTTGCAGGACTCGACCTTTGACCTGATGGATGCGGGCAAGATGGTTTTTGCCTCGGGATCGTCGATCACATTGTCTGCGCCGAAATACCGTGACGTGATGGGGCGCTTCCATGAATTCAAACCCCGGCTGGTGTTGCGCCCGCAAGAGATTTCGAACCACCCCGAGGTCGTCCGCCGCCTTGGCCTGATTTGCATCAATACCGCACTTGAGTTCGATATTTATGGCAACGTGAACTCGACCCATGTAATGGGGACGCAAATGATGAATGGCATCGGTGGCTCGGGCGATTTCGCGCGCAACGCTTTCCTGTCGGTCTTTGTCACCAAATCGACGGCCAGGGGCGGGAATGTCTCATCTGTGGTGCCCATGGTCTCGCATGTCGATCATAGCGAACATGATGTGGATATTCTGGTGACCGAGCAGGGGCTTGCGGATCTGCGCGGCCTTGCACCGCGTGAACGGGCGCGGGTGATCCTGCAAAACTGCGTGGCCCCCGAATGGCGCGACGGGCTTGAGGACTATTACGCCCGGGCGCTGGCGCGCGGTGGTCATACCCCCCATGTGATCGAAGAGGCACTCAGCTGGCACGACCGCTTGCGCCGTACTGGCAGCATGAAGCCCGAATGAAAAATGCCCCGCCAGAACGGCGGGGAATTTTCTGATCGGGGCCCTGTCCCTGCTGGTTTGCAGAGGGCGATTACCTTACCAGGCCGGGATCACCGCGCCCTGATATCTCTCTTCGATGAATTTCTTCACCGCCGGGTCGTGATAGGCTTCGACCAGTTGCTTGGCCCAGGGCGCTTCTTCATCGCCTTTGCGGACCACGATGATGTTGGCATAGGGGCTGTCTGCCTTTTCCATGGCGATGGCGTCCTCATTGGGGTTCAGCCCGGCGTCCAGCGCATAGTTGGTGTTGATGATGGCGATATCGACATCGGCCAGCGCGCGGGGCAGTTGGGCGGCGTCAAGCTCCATGAACTTCAGGTTCTTGGGGTTCTCGGTCACGTCCAGAGGCGAGGGGGTCAGGCCAGTACCGTCGGCCAGTTTGATCACGCCCTTGTCCTGCAAAAGCAGCAATGCGCGGCCGCCGTTGGTCGGGTCGTTCGGGATCGCGACCTGCGCGCCTTCGGCCAGCTCGTCCAGCGACTTCAGCTTTTCGGAATAGGCGCCCATCGGGGTGGTGATGGTCTTGCCGATCGCGACCAGATCAAAGCCGCGGTCCTTGATCTGGTTGTCCAGATAGGGCTGGTGCTGGAAGCTGTTGGCCTGCAGATCGCCATCGGCCAGCGCCTGGTTCGGCACGACGTAATCGGTGAATTCGATGATGTCGATGGTCAGGCCCTTGGCCTCGGCGATCTTGGCGACCTCTTCCATGATCTCGCCATGTTCGCCGGGGGAAACGCCGACCTTGATTTCTTCGGCCACGGCCATGGCGGCCGAAAGGGCAAGCGCCGAAGTCAGGGCGGCAAGGCGGAAAATGCGCATTGGATGTCCTTTCAGGTTATCGGCCCCGGTTGCGGGGGGCACGTTTGTCGAAACGGGAGGCGATCCATTCGCCGACGGATTGCACCAGTTGCACCAGCACGATCAGGATGATCACGACGGTCAGCATCACCTCGGGCATGAAACGCTGATAGCCGTAGCGGATGCCCAGATCGCCCAGACCTTTGCCGCCGACCGCGCCGACCATGGCCGAATAGCCAATCAGGCTGACCACGGCGAGGGTAAGCCCCAGGATGATGCCGGGCAGTGCCTCGGGGATCAGGACCTTGCGAATGATCTGGACCGGGGTTGCGCCCATGGCGCGCGCGGCCTCGATCAGGCCGGCATCGATTTCGCGGATGGCGGTCTCGATCAGGCGGGCGATAAAAGGCGCGGCGGCAATGGTCAGCGGCACGATGGAGGCAGTGGTGCCGATTGAAGTGCCGGCGATCAATTGCGTCAGCGGAGTGATCGCCACCACCAGGATGATAAAGGGGGTTGAGCGTGCGGCGTTGACGATCAGCCCCAGCAGAGAGTTCAGCCATGGCGCAGACAGCAACTCGCCCCGGCGCGAGGTGGCCAGAAACACCCCCAGCGGCAGGCCGATCAGCGTGCCGATCAGCGTGGACGTGGTCACCATGTAAAGCGTCTGCAGCGTTGCCTGCCACAGAATGGGGATCAGGTTAGCCGACATAGCCAAGCACCTCGGTCAGCAGGCCGTGTTCTTCCAGAAAGCGGCGCGATTCCTCCAGCCGCGGGGCAGGCAGGGCAACGATCAGGCTGCCAAAGGGTTTGGTCCCGATCTCTTCGATGGCTCCGGCAAGGATGTTGACGCTGACGCCCCGCTCTGAGGTCAGCCGCGCCAGCATCGGGTCAGTGGCATGGTTGCCGATAAAGGTGATCTGGACCACCGCTTCGGCTGTCGGAGAGGGCGGGGTCTCTTGCATGCGATGGGCGACAAACTGCGGTACCGCTACGCCCGTTACACCGGTCAGGAACGAGCGCGTGGTCGGATGAGCAGGTTTCGAAAAGACCTCATAGGTATCTCCGGCCTCGACGATGCGGCCGGCCTCGATCACCGCGACCTGAGTGCAGATATCGCGCACCACCGCCATTTCATGAGTGATAAGCAGGATGGTCAGACCCAGTTCACGGTTGATGCTGTGCAGCAGCTCAAGCACCTGCCGCGTCGTGTCAGGGTCCAGCGCCGAGGTCGCCTCGTCCGACAACAGGACGCGCGGCCCGGTCGCAAGCGCCCGGGCGATCCCGACCCGCTGTTTCTGCCCGCCCGAAAGTTCGGCCGGATAACGGTCGGCCTGCTCGGTCAGGCCGACGCGCTCGATCAGCTCGGTGACGCGGGGGGCGATCTTACCGCTGTCCTCGCCCGCGATCTCCAGCGGCAGGGCGATGTTCTCGGCCACAGTACGGCTGGCGAGCAGGTTGAAGTGCTGAAAGATCATGCCAACCTCGCGCCGGATGCGGCGCAGGCTGGCGGTCGAGGCCGCGCCTACATCGTGGTCGTTCACGATCACCTTGCCGGTGCTGGGGCGCTCAAGCCCATTCACCATGCGCAACAGCGTCGATTTCCCGGCCCCGGAACGGCCGATGATGCCGGTGATTGCGCCTTTCGGTACGTCCAGCCAGATGTCGTGCAGGGCCACCACTTCGCTATCGCCCTTTTGCGGATAGCGGCGCGTCACGCCCTGAAAGGAAATTGCCGGCTCTGTCATTGCCCCTGCCTTGAATGTCAGGCGAGACCTATGCCCGACACGGCCGGGTTGGCAAGGGGCAGGGACCCCCGAAAAGGGTAACGCCATTCCAAACCGGGGCTGCCGGATGGAATGGCGTTCCTGTCTGGCGAATTACGCTGCGGAAAGTGCCGAGATGATCGGGCCGAAATCGGCCGCCCTGAGGCTGGCGCCGCCGACCAGAGCACCGTTCACATGGGGAATGGCAAAGATCTCGGCTGCGTTTCCGGGTTTGACCGAGCCGCCATAGAGCAGCGCAAAATCGGCCCCGTCGGCAAAGCGGGCGGCAAGGCGGTCGCGTATCAGGGCGTGGACCTCGGCGATCTGCTCGCTGGTCGGGGTGCGGCCGGTGCCGATGGCCCAGACCGGTTCATAAGCGATAACAGTATTGGCGGCCGTCGCACCCTCGGGGATCGAGCCTGCAAGCTGGGTCGAGATTACATCCAGCGTCTCGCCCGCGTCACGCTGTGCCTCGGTCTCACCGACGCAGATCACCGCGACAAGCCCGGCCTCATAGGCTGCGACGGATTTCGCCGCGACATCAGCGTCGGTTTCGCCATGATCGGTGCGCCGCTCGGAATGGCCAAGAATGACATGGCTTGCGCCTGCGTCCCTCAGCTGGGCTGCGGCGATGTCGCCGGTATGGGCGCCCGAGGTCTTGGCGTGGCAGTCCTGACCGCCGACCGCGATCTTGCCCTCAACGCGGCCTGCCAGCGCATGGACCAGTGTCGCGGGCGGGCAGATCAGCACATCGCAGCCCGGCCGGGGGTGATCGGCCAGCAGCTGGTCGATCTCGGCCAGCGAGGCCAGGGTTCCGTTCATTTTCCAGTTTCCGGCGGCAAGTTTGCGCGGGGCCATCAGCCTCTCTCCCTTATCAGCTTCCGACAGGGGATTAGGCCGCGCGCGTCGCGCGATCAAGACGGCAGGAGGGTACGGAACACGAACCTGCGGCGAAAGGTCTAGGCTTTCGCCCGCGAACCTTCGAGCGGGGCGAAGCTTACCGATTCGCCACAGCCGCAACTGTCGGTGACATTCGGGTTACGAAACTTGAAGCCGGATTCGAGCAGGCTGGTTTCATAGTCGATCTCGGTTCCGAACAGGAACATCTGTGCGGTGGGCGCGATCATGACCCGCGCTTCGCCCTGTTCAACAACCTCATCGCCGGGCGAAGCGTTCTCGGCCAGTTCCATGGTGTATTCCATGCCTGCGCAACCGCCCTTTTTCAGCCCGATCCTCAGGCCGCGGGCCGATTTCTGGGCCATAAGCCGGGCAATCTGGCGTTCAGCCGCCGGGGTGATGGTCACGGGGGATTTGCCGGGGATCGAGAACATCGCACATTCCTTGTTCGCTGCCATTCATTTAAGTACAAGCTTGCCGCCACTCAAGGGGCCCGGGCGCTTGACACCGGCAACAGTGCGGCTATAAGCGCCGCTTCATTGGTGTTGGTGGACCCCGCAAGGGGAACCCTGTCGGGCCCTGGATCGCAAGATGCTTGGCCAAAGGACAACGCCCTTCGAAACTGATAACACGAAGGAGATCAGCGATGACCAAACGCACCGCTGCCAAGTACAAGATCGACCGCCGCATGGGCGAAAACATCTGGGGCCGCGCCAAGTCGCCGCTTAACAAGCGCGAATACGGCCCGGGCCAGCACGGCCAGCGCCGCAAGGGCAAACTGTCGGATTTCGGCACCCAGCTGCGCGCCAAGCAGAAGCTCAAAGGCTATTACGGCGACCTGACCGAAAAGCAGTTCCGCCGCATCTATTCCGAAGCCGAGCGTGTGCGCGGCGACACCGGTGAAAACCTGATCGGCCTGCTGGAGCGCCGTCTGGACGCCGTCGTTTATCGCGCCAAATTCGTGCCGACCGTCTTTGCTGCCCGTCAGTTCGTGAACCACGGCCATGTCGAGGTGAACGGCCGCCGCGTGAACATCCCGTCGTACCGCGTCAAGGAAGGCGACGTGATCTCGGTTCGCGAGCGTTCGCGTCAGCTGACCATCGTGCTGGAGGCCGTTGGCCTGACCGAGCGTGATGTTCCGGACTATCTGGAAGTGGACCACAACAAGATGACCGCGACCTTCGTTCGCACTCCGGCTCTGGGCGACGTGCCCTATCCGGTGCAGATGGAACCGAATCTGGTCGTCGAATTCTACGCGAAAAACTGATCCTTTCCGGATCGCAGTTTTACGGGGGCCGCTCCTTTCGGGGCGGCCTTTTGCTTTTGGGCTGCTGCGATGACAAAATGAACGCAGCCGTTCACATTCCGGCCTGTGTCTGAGCAAGTGGCTTGCAGTGCGGCGGTGCTTTCGGGAAAAGCGGCGCGCAGAAAGGACATGAGGCAAGGGATGCGTTCTTTTATTCTGGCTATGGTCGGGGTGATGGGAGTGACGACGGCGGGCGCGGCGCAAGAGCGACCGGGCAAGGAAGAGCGGCTGTGGACCTGCGACACGTCGATCGCGGGCGAAAAAACCGAGATCAATTATGTCCGCGATGCCGAGTTTCATGAAAATGTCGGCCGGCTGGAAAAGAACTTTTCTGGCTGGGGGCGGATCACCTGTCCGGGCTATGTCACGCTGCGCGAGATCCTGCGGCGCAATGAGATGGGTGATGACGGCAGCTATTGTCTGCTGTGGGACAAGGAAAATGACACCTACATCGGCGCGCAAAAGGGGCCGCGCAAAGGTAACGCCCTATGCCGCAAGACCCTGTGCGAGCGGGTAAACTCGGCCCGTCAGGCCACTTTCCGTAATGCCAATGCGCTGGCCGTGGCCGGTTATGATGCGGTGACGCAGCGACCGGGCGCGACGATTCTTGCCGCGACCTCGGGGCAGATGGTCGGCACGCTTGAGGCGGCGGGCGCGGCGGCCGCGGGGCTTGCCACATCCCCGGTTGCGGTCGGCTCGCTTGTCATTGGAACGGCCGCCGCCGGTGGGGCCATGTGGTATTGTGCCGAGGAATAGGGGGCACGCAACCCGGGCCGGACAAAGGAAAAGGCCGCCCGGGGGCGGCCTTTCGTTATCTGTCCGGGTCCAGATCTCAGGACTTGGCGAGGTTGCGCAGCACATAGTGCAGCACACCGCCGTTTTCGAGGTATTCGATCTCGACCTCGGTATCGACGCGGGCCTTCAGCTGGATGGTCTTTTCGCTGCCATCGGCATAGCGGATGGTGCAGGGAACCAGCGACAGCGGTTTGAAGTCGCCTTCCAGGCCGCCGATGGTGATGACCTCGTCGCCCTTAAGGTTCAGGGTCTTGCGGTTCTCACCTTCGGTGAACTCCAGCGGGATGACGCCCATGCCGACGAGGTTCGAGCGGTGGATGCGCTCAAAGCTTTCAGCGATGACCGCTTTGATGCCCAGCAGGTTGGTGCCTTTCGCCGCCCAGTCGCGCGACGACCCGGCGCCGTATTCCACGCCACCAAAGACGACCAGCGGCGTACCCTCGGCCTGATAGGCCATGGCGGCGTCAAAGATCGAGGTCTGCTGACCATCAGGGCCTTTGGTGTAGCCGCCTTCGACACCCTCCAGCATCTCGTTGCGGATGCGGATGTTGGCAAAGGTACCGCGCATCATGACTTCGTGGTTGCCGCGGCGCGAACCGTAGCTGTTGAAATCCTTGGGCTGGACCTGACGCTCAAGCAGGTATTCCCCGGCCGGGGTGGTGGGCTTGAACGAACCTGCGGGCGAGATGTGGTCGGTCGTGATCATATCGCCCAGGATCGCGAGGACGCGCGCGCCCTCGATATTGGTGATCTGGCCCGGCTCTTTCGACATGCCGCGGAAATAGGGCGGGTTCTGGATATAGGTCGAGGTCGGCGGCCAGTCATAGGTCTCGCTGTCGGTGACCTCGACGCCCTGCCAGCGCTCGTCGCCCTTGAACACATCGGCATATTTCTTTTGGAAGGCCTCGCGGGTCACAGTCGCCTCGACCAGTTCGGCAACCTCCTGCGTGGTCGGCCAGATGTCTTTCAGATAGACATCCTTGCCCTCGGGGGTCTGGCCGATCGGGTCCTTGGTCAGGTTGATGTTGACATCACCCGCGATGGCATAGGCGACGACCAGCGGCGGCGAAGCCAGATAGTTGGCGCGCACATCGGGCGAAATCCGGCCCTCAAAGTTGCGGTTGCCCGACAGGACGGCGGTGGCGACCAGATCGTTGTCGTTGATCGCTTTCGAGATCGCCGGATCGCCCAGCGGCCCCGAGTTGCCGATACAGGTGGTGCAGCCAAAGCCCACGAGGTTGAAGCCGATGGCGTCCAGATCCTCTTGCAGGCCGGCGGCTTCAAGATATTCGGCCACAACCTGCGACCCCGGTGCGAGCGAGGTCTTAACCCAGGGCTTGCGGGTCAGGCCAAGCGCACGCGCCTTGCGGGCGACCAGACCGGCACCGATCATCACATAGGGGTTCGAGGTGTTGGTGCAGGAGGTGATGGCGGCGATTACAACCGAACCGTCGCGGATGGTGTAATCCTGACCCTCGACGGCCACGGTTTTGCGCACATCCGTGCCGTTGGTGATGACCCCGCCGCCCTCTTCGACCATCTCTTGGGCGGCGGCGGACATGTCCACACCGCGATATTCCGCAACCGTCTTGTAGAAAGCGCGTGCGGCAAGGTTCAGCGGCGTGTAGTCCTGCGGCCGTTTCGGGCCCGAGATCGCCGGAACGATGTCGGCCATGTCGAGATGCAGGGTGTCGGTATAGATGGGCTCGTAATCGGCACCGCGCCAGAAACCGTTCTGTTTGGCATAGGCCTCGACCAGCGCGATACGATCTTCGTCACGGCCCGTATTGCGCAGGTAGCGCAGCGTTTCGTTGTCGATCGGGAAGAAACCGCAGGTCGCGCCATATTCGGGCGCCATGTTGGCGATGGTGGCACGGTCGGCCAGCGGCAGGTGGTCAAGGCCGTCGCCGTAGAATTCGACGAATTTGCCGACGACGCCTTTCTTGCGCAGCATGGCCACGACTTTCAGCACCAGGTCGGTGGCGGTGGTGCCTTCCATCATCCTGCCGGTCAGCTTGAAGCCGACGACTTCGGGGATCAGCATCGAGATGGGCTGGCCCAGCATCGCGGCCTCGGCCTCGATCCCGCCGACGCCCCAGCCCAGAACGGCAAGGCCGTTGACCATGGTCGTGTGGCTGTCCGTGCCGACCAGAGTATCGGGATAGGCGACGTTCGCGCCCTGCTGGTCGGTGTCGGTCCAGACGGTCTGGGCCAGATATTCCAGGTTCACCTGGTGGCAGATACCGGTGCCGGGCGGCACAACGCGGAAGTTGTTGAACGCCTTTTGCCCCCATTTCAGGAAGGTATAGCGCTCAAGGTTGCGTTCATATTCCAGGTCAACGTTGCGCTGGAAGGCGCGGGGGTTGCCGAACTCGTCGATCATCACCGAGTGGTCGATGACCAGATCGACCGGGTTCAGCGGGTTGATCTTTTGCGCATCACCGCCCAGAGCCTTGATGCCATCGCGCATCGCGGCAAGGTCCACCACGGCCGGAACGCCGGTAAAGTCCTGCATCAGGACGCGTGCCGGACGATAGGCGATCTCACGCGGGTTCCTGCCGCCTTTTTGCGCCCATTCGGCAAAGGCTTTGATGTCCTCGACGCTGACCGTGCGGCCGCCGTCCTCAAAACGCAGCAGGTTTTCCAGCACCACCTTGAGCGAGGCGGGCAGCCTGGAAAAATCGCCAAGCCCGGCCTGTGTCGCGGCTTCGATCGAGTAATAGGCGTAGCTGTGAGAGCCCACCTGAAGCTGGCGGCGCGTCTTTGCGGTGTCTGTTCCTGTAACGATGGGCATGACTCGGCTCCCTATCCTTGCAAAAAGGTGGCTGAATGGCGGTGCTGCCTGCCATTTGCCCCTTTTCCACATGGGGATCAAGGGGGGTGCGGCAGATTTGTATGCAATTGTATGCCAATTTCTGCGCCCCGGGCGGGATGTGGGTTTTGCATCACGGTCGCGGGGTGAACACGCTGCACTAACAAAGCATTGATTTGTCGTTCCCCCATCACCCGGATTACCTGATGCGGATCGGAAGGGCCGGGAATACGGAAGAATATGGCGGCAAGGCGCATCAAGATATCAGCCCGTGGGCAGGCGTGCAGGGCAGGGGTCCTGCCGGTTCTGGCCTGCGCTGCCGTGGTTGCGCTGACCGGGCTGGGTGTCCCGGCATTCGCGCATGAGATGGGCGAAGGCCCGGCAGAAGGCGCGACTCCGGTCTGCATATTCGATACCGGCGCTGCCGATGTCGCGGCCACCCTGTCGGGTCCGGCTGCGGAACTGCCCTCCTCGGGCGAGGGGGCTGCCCCGGCAAGCACCTTTGTCGAGATCGTCGATGAGGATGGCGTTATCGGTCTGATCGAGGCCCCGAAGGGTGAGCCCGGGGTGCCGGCCGACCAGTCGTCGCCGGTGATGCCTTCGGACCCCTTTGCCGCGCCCGGCGTTTCGACCTTTGCCGAGGTGCAGCCGCGTGCGCGCATGATCGGTCCGGTCGGTCAGCCCCCGGTGGTGGTCGAGCTTTTCACCTCGCAGGGCTGTTCATCCTGTCCGCCCGCTGATGAGCTGCTGGCCGATCTGGCCGAGCGCGAGGATGTGCTGACGCTGTCTTGGCATGTCGATTACTGGGATTACCTTGGCTGGGCCGACGAGTTTGCGCGGCCTGAATTCACCCTGCGCCAGCAGGCCTATGCCCATCAGTCCGGCGAGCGTGCGATCTATACGCCCCAGATCGTCGTTGGCGGGACAGATACGCTGATCGCATTGCGCCCGGCAGAACTGGTGGGGCTTGTCCAGACCCAGATGGCATGGCCGACGCCGGTGATGGTTTCTTCAAGCCAGGGCAAAGAGGGTTACCGGATCGAGCTGACACCGCGCAGCGCGATCAAGGATCGGGTGGCGATCATTCTGGTGCGTTATGCTCCACAGCGCAGGGTGGCCATCAGGGCTGGTGAAAATCGCGGCAAGGTCGTCAACTATCGCAACGTCGTGCTGGCGGCCGAGCGGATTGCCGAGTGGGACGGCCGGGCCCCGCTGCGCCTGACCGTGCGGCAGGACGGTCAGAACAGCACCGACTTTCCCGACGACACCCGCCATGCCATTCTGGCGCAAGAGCTGGGTCGCGGCGACGCTCGTATGGCCAGCGGCCCCATTCTGGCAGCCATCCGTCTGGACTAGGCGCCGCTTGCGCCGGGACCGCTTCCGGCGCAATATCGCGCCCCCAAAGCTGAGCAGGAGCCTCGCCTTGACCGAACCGCGCAAGATCAATCCCTGGCTCAAGGCCGCACTGGACCTTGGCCCGCTGGTCCTGTTCTTTGTCGTCTTCATGCGGTTTCGGGATCAGACCGTGACCTTGGCTGGGCGTGAATATTCCGGATTCATCTTTGCCACGCTGGTCTTTGTGCCGGTCCTTGTCATTTGCACGCTGGCGCTATGGCGCCTGACGGGGCGGCTGTCGCCCATGCAGATCGCCACGCTGGTTCTGGTCGTCGTCTTTGGCGGGCTGTCGATCTGGCTGAATGATCCCAGGTTCTTCAAGATGAAGCCGACGATCATCTACCTGATCTTTGCCGCGCTGCTTGGCGCAAGCCTGATCCTGCGCCGCAACTGGCTTGAGCTGGTCATGTCCGAGGCCCTGCCGATGCGTGCCGAGGGCTGGCGAATCCTGACCCTGCGTATGACGCTGTTGTTTCTGGGGCTTGCCATCGCCAATGAGGCGGTCTGGCGGCTGATGTCCGAAACGGCCTGGGTGAACTTCAAGACCTTTGGCCTGCCGGCGATCATGGTGGTGTTTTTTGTGGCCAATTCGCGGCTGTTTGAACGCTATGCCTTGCCTCGCGACAGCGAATAGCCGGCCCCGGGGCCTTGCACGGCTGGCCGGGCAGGAGTAACCCGGCATCCTGACCATCAGGAGCCAGCCATGTCCCAGGAGTCGAACAAGCCTCTGCATCCGCGCACGCGCGCTGTCCATCACGGCATTCGCCGCAGCCAGTACGGCGAGATGGCCGAGGCCCTGTTCATGACCCAGGGCTTTTCCTACGACAGCGCCGAACAGGCCGAGGCCCGTTTCATCAAGACCGGGCCGGATGAATTCATCTATGCCCGCTATGGTAACCCGACCTCGCGCATGTTCGAGGATCGGATCGCCAACCTTGAAGGTACCGAGGACGCTTTTGCCACTGCCAGCGGCATGGCGGCGGTGAACGGGGCGCTGATGTGTTTTGCCAAGCCCGGCGATCATATCGTTTCGTCGCGGGCGCTTTTCGGTTCATGCCTTTATGTGCTTGATGTGCTGGTGCGTTTCGGGGTCGAGGTGACCTATGTCGATGGCACCGATCTGGAACAGTGGCGCGCGGCGATCCGGCCGACGACGCGGGCGGTATTCTTTGAATCGGTCTCGAATCCGACGCTGGAGGTGGTGGATATTGCCGGCGTGGCCGGGCTTGCCCATGCGGTCGGCGCGCTGGTCGTGGTCGATAACGTCTTTGCCACCCCGGTTTATTCGCGTGCCGTGCAGAACGGTGCCGATGTCGTGGTCTATTCGGCGACCAAACATATCGACGGCTCGGGTCGCTGTCTGGGTGGCGTGATCTGTGGAACCCGCGAGTTCGTGCGCGACGTGGCCGAACCCTATCTTAAACATACCGGCGGCGCGATCAGCCCCTTTAACGCATGGATGATGCTGAACGGGCTGACGACGATGGACCTGCGTGTTCGTGCCCAGACCGACAGCGCCTTGCGCCTTGCCTCTGCGCTTAAGGATGATAGCCGTCTGTCGCGTGTGATCTATCCCGGCCTTGCCGACCATCCGCAATATGATCTGGTCATGCGCCAGATGGGGGCGGGCGGCACCATGGTCGCCATCGACCTAGGCAGCAAAGAAGCTGCCTTTGCGGCGATGAACCGGATGCAGGTTTTCCAGATTTCGAACAACCTTGGCGATGCCAAGTCGATCGTCACCCATCCCTCGACGACGACGCATCAACGCCTGTCCGAAGAGATGCGGGCCGAGCTGGGCATCACCCCCGGCCTTTTGCGCCTGTCGATCGGGCTTGAGGACGCGGATGATCTGATCGCGGACATCCGCCAATCCCTGGCCTGAGGGCGCTCTGGCGTCCGGAACTTGCCGGGCGCCCCCTTTCCTTTCGGGTCGCGAGCCCCCAGATTATTGCCGACCTTTAAGCGAGGACGACCATGACCGAGGCCCGCCCAATCGCCACCGAACGCGCCTATCCTGCGCTTAAGCGCGAATACCCGGCCGATTTCCGGGTCGATGACGCCTATAAGGCCAGCCTGCCGGACCTGCAGAACGGACCGGCCAGCCTGATCGTCGGGGCGCGCGCGCCGATCCAGCACGTCGGCATCTCTAACTTCCGTCTGCCGATCCGCTATATGACCCGCGAGGGCGGCGAGATCACGCTTGAAACCAGCGTTACCGGCACCGTCAGCCTTGAGGCTGATCGCAAGGGCATCAACATGAGCCGCATCATGCGCTCGTTCTATGCCCATGCTGACAAGCAGTTCTCAATGGGGGTGCTTGAGGCGGCGCTGGACGATTACAAATCCGACCTCGACAGTCTGGACGCGCGTATCATGATGCGGCTCAGCTATCCGATGCGGGTCGAGTCGCTGCGCTCGGGCCTGTCGGGCTGGCAGTATTACGACATTGCGCTGGAACTGGTCGAAAAGGCTGGCCAGCGGCTGCGGATCATGCATTTCGACTATGTCTATTCCTCGACCTGCCCCTGTTCGCTTGAGCTCAGCGAACATGCCCGGCGTATGCGCGGCCAGCTTGCGACGCCGCATTCGCAGCGTTCGGTGGCCCGGGTCTCGGTCGTCATGCAGGGCGATACCCTGTGGTTCGAAGATATGGTGACCCTGTGCCGTCGTGCCGTCGCGACCGAGACCCAGGTCATGGTCAAGCGCGAGGACGAACAGGCCTTTGCCGAGCTGAACGCCGCCAACCCGATCTTTGTCGAGGATGCGGTGCGCGCCTTTGCCGCCGAGCTGATGGCCGAGCCGCGTATCGGCGATTTCCGCGTCGTGGCGAGCCATCAGGAATCGCTGCATTCGCATGATGCGGTTTCGGTGCTGACCGAAGGGGCGACTTTTGCCCATGCCAGCCTTGATCCTGCGATCTTTGCCGGCCTCAGGGCGTAATGCTGTGGTTGTCCAGCGGAATGGCCTGTCTCCTGGCGGCCCGGCTGGCGGCAATCTGGCTTTGCCTGAGCCATCGCTATCCTGAATGGCGCCTGCGGCGGCTGG
>Ga0182743_1002884_pt1 | contig 14415 bp, 11 predicted proteins | sample eDN3rd30CKraftOP_FD_128522 | JGI IMG/M metagenome (GOLD analysis project Ga0182743, IMG submission 128522) | Enriched Organic Plus compost microbial communities from Emeryville, California, USA - eDNA 3rd pass 30_C Kraft OP (version 2) (version 2) ... | reverse complement strand
CGGCCCAGAGGTCCTCGCCCGACCAGCCTCGACCCTCGACCCTCGACCCTCGACCCTCGACCCTCGACCCTCGTCCCTCGTCCTCGCTCCCCTCTTGCGCCTCTTTGCGGCGACCCACGCGTTCCGCAGAGCGGAACGGCTACAGGTTCGCAACCCAGAGGTCCTCGACCGACCAGCCTCGCCGCTCGTCGCTCGTCGCTCGTCGCTCGTCGCTCGTCGCTCGTCGCTCGTCGCTCGTCGCTCGTCGCTCGACCCTCGACGCTCCATCCCCTTGGCATTCTTTGCGCGAAACTCCTTCGCTGTATTGACCTTCCCTTGCGCGAAAAACAACAAGGTGCCACTATTGCGGCTTCCGATGAGTGAACCCACTGTTCTCGAATGATTCGCTCACGCACTCGAGGACTTTACAACGCCCACATCCTGGCGATTTGCGCCCTGATGACGGCAACCTTCTGGGGATATCTGCTGATCCTCATGCAGGTTTATCCCGCCGGTGACGACCTCCAGTGGGAACGCTATCCCTATTATAACGTCATCGCACTAATCGGCCTCCTTCTTCGGCTGCTCCGGGGGGACGAGCGGGATTTGAGCCTTTTTGGCAACGATCCCTTCCACGCCCTTCGCGAGGCTTCCGCCCAGATTGCCTACGTCGCGGGGGCTCTCATGTTTACCCTGCTCCTCACCAAGGATCGCGCCATTTCCCGCTTCTTCCTGTTCACCTATCTGCCGATGCTCTGGGTGTTGCTGGCAGCGGCAAATGCGGTCATTCCCCGCTATCTTTCCTCTCTCCTCTTTCGCAATCACCGGGTCAGCGAGGCTCTCCTCATCGGCCCGGAATCCCGGGTGGCGAACATTCGCCGCTGGATCCGCTACATGGAACGATTCGGGGTGCGCGTCACCGGCCTGCTTTGCGACGACAATCGATCCGAGGCGGTTTTCGACATCCCAGTCATCGGCAAAATCGCCGACCTCGATCGGATTGTTGAGGAACGCGACATCCAATCGGTGGTGCTGCTGGAAATCCCCTCCAGTCAGCGTTCTCTGAACCACATTCTGGACGTCACGGAGAGCCATGGCATCCGGCTGGTCGCGCTGAACAATCTCGACGAGCGCTTCCACCACTCGGTGAATTACTTCGATCAGTTCGGGCTCAGCTTCATCACCCTGCGGGAGGAACCGCTCGAGGATCCGCTCGCGCGCATGGTCAAGCGCGCCATGGACGTGGCGGTTTCCCTCCCCCTCGTTCTATGCGCCGTGCCTGTGCTGGCCGTGATCGTCTGGATCATGCAGAAGGTTCAATCGCCAGGTCCGCTCTTCTTTCGTCAGAAACGCACCGGAACCCAGAAGCGGCATTTCGAGATGCTGAAGTTCCGCACCATGCACGTGACGAACGACGATGCCGCCCGTCAGGCCACGGAAGGGGACGAGCGCGTCTATCCCTTCGGCCGTTTCCTGCGCAAGACGAGCCTCGACGAGTTCCCGCAATTCATCAACGTCCTGCGTGGTGAAATGAGTCTCGTGGGGCCGCGACCCCACATGCCGGAGCACGACGCCATGTTCACCAAGGTGATGTCGTCCTATCCCATTCGCTCGCTGGTCAAGCCCGGCGTCACCGGCCTCGCCCAGGTCCGCGGCTACCGCGGGGAGGCCAAAAACAACGACGACGTGCGCCAGCGCGTCCTCTGCGACATCGAATACATCGAGCAGTGGTCCCCCCTGCTCGACCTCTACATCATTCTCCGCACCGCCTGGGTCATCATCTTCCCGCCAAAGACGGCATACTAGGGAAATTTAAGAAATGGCGAGATGCTGAAATCCTGAAATGGAGTTCCGCAACGTTCGCTGATTCGAAGGGTGCGCCCCATTTCTGTTTCCCCTTTTCAGCTTTTCCCAATTTCATCTTTTCCCCCTTTCCCTCCGGAATCCTGAAACGGAGTTCGGCAACGTTCGCTGCATTCCAACGGTGCGTCCCCATTTTCTGTTTCCCCTTTTCAGCTTTTCCCAATTTCATCTTTTCCCCTTTCCCTCCCGGCCTATGCTTGACCCATCGCCAGAAAGAAGCCGGCGAATCACTTGACAATGTTGCCCGCGCCTTTAGCTTCGCGCGGGAGCTGCGGGGAATTGGGAAATTTTACTGATCGAATCGACCGATGGAATGGATTACGAGAGAATGGGGATTGTTGAAGGAGGAATTCCGCGAATGGTCCCTTCTCAACAAGTTCGCGGTCATTGGCGCCGCGGTCGGTGCCATTGTGTTCATTGCCTGGTTCCTGGCCCGGCCGGCACTGAACCACGCGGCGCAGGGACGTGAGATCGCGAAGGCCGAGGCGGCCGCGGCCGCTGGTGACTTTGCGACGGCGCGAGCCATCTACCTCGCCGTTCTCGACAAGTCTCCGAAGAGTCCGGAACCGTGGGCGAGTTACGCCACCTTTCTGGAAGCCTGCAGTTCGTCCGAGGCCGAGGTCGCGTGGCGCGAGGCCGCACAGCGCGATCCCCTCAATGCGGATCTTCAAGCGCGCCGTGTCCTCTCCGTCCTTGAAAATTCCGGCCCGGCGGCCGCCCAGAAGGAACTGGTGCAAGTGCCGGTCGAGCTTCGGGATACAACCCCGATTCTGCTGGCATCCGCGAACGCCGCCATCGCCGCGAATCAGTTTCGCGTCGCGGAAAACCTTCTCGCCAAGGTCGAATCGAGAACTCCCGATTCTCCCGAATTGACGCTCGCCCGATCCCGTCTCGCGCTGGCGCAGGGCGAACCCCTGAATTCCGCCGCCATCGAAAAGATCGCCGCAACGTCCGGGCCACACCAGATCCCGGCGTTGCGTCTGCTGGCCACCCGGCAGATTGCCAACGGAGAAACCGAGGCTGCGAGGGAAACCCTCTCCCGGATTCTCGAGTCCGGCAACGCGTCCCTCGACGACCACCTCACCCATCTCGGCCTCCTGCTCGATACCTCGTCGGATTCCGGTCCTGCCCTTGTCGCGGCGGCGGCAGTCGCAAAGCGCAGCGAGTCCGGCTCCCGCAAATTCCTCGATTTCCTGCTGACCCGTGATCAGCTCCAGGCGGCGAGCGATTTTCTCGACAGTCTCGTGATGACGGATTCCCTCCGCCCGTTTGCGCTCCGTCTCGCCATTCAGCAAAAGGACTGGACGAAGATCGGAATCGCCGCCGAGGAGAGTGGCTTCGACGGCCGCTCCATCCAGCTCTTCCGTGCGGCGATTCAGGGCCACGACAATGGCAATCCCAATGCGATGACGCAGTGGACCGCCGCCCTCGATTCCGTATTGATCGTCCCCAGCGGCCCGGATTTTGCAAGGTTGCTTGCCCACGAGTCCGGTTGGGATGAGGCGGAACTCGCCGCGCTCCAGCGCATGCAGCTCTCCGATGTCTCGCACCTTCCGCATCTCCGCCGCATGCTGGAGCTCCAGACCAAGGCGGGCGACGTCCCCGCCATGGAACGCACCGCGGCAATCATCCAGCAGTTCGATCCGGAGGCGGTTCAGAGCCCGCAGAGCGAATAGGGGTCGAGAGGCGAGGGTCGAGCGTCGAGAGCAGGGGCTGCCGCGTTGCCGTATATGCGGCAGGCAAAAGGCGAGGGGGTCGAGAGGCGAGGGTCGAGCGTCGAGGGAGATAGGGAAATGCTGAACACCGGCGCTTGGGATGGCGCGGGGCAGCCTGCCTAGGGGAAATGGGGAAATAAGGAAACGCTGCAACGCTGAAATAACCGCGCGAAGCGCGCCCCCTGCAATCCGCATCAACGTGCGTCGAGAGCCGGAGCGAAGCGGAGACAGCTTGCCGTATGGCAGGCAAACGAGCGGCGGCGGCGCAACCCGCAACCCGCAACCCGCAACCCGCAACTCGCAACCGCGCAAAGCGCGTTCCCGCAACCTGCAGCTTGCAGCCAGCAATTCACCGACCTCCGTCATCCGGCCTTCTGCCTCATGCGCGCAACCCACGCGTTCCGCAGAGCGGAACGGCTACAGGGCGCGGCCCAGAGGTCCTCGCCCGACCAGCCTCGACCCTCGACCCTCGACCCTCGACCCTCGACCCTCGACCCTCGTCCCTCGTCCCTCGTCCTCGCTCCCCTTTTGCGCCTCTTTGCGGCAACCCGCAACTCGCAACGGGACCGTCGCCCTAGCGCGCGGTTCCTCGCGCCTCCAGCGCCACGCCGATCTTCGCGGGGAGCACGGACGGAAAGAATCGAAGCTGAATTTCCCGGATGTCTTCCGGGCGGAACGTCGGATTCTCGGTGATGCGCCCCCAGGCATAGAGGTTGAAATCCTCATAGCTCAGCCACGTTTCCGTTGGATCCACGCGGAACCGGTTTTTGCCGAATTCCTCCGCCACCGTAAACCGCTGACCCTTGTCATCGATGAGGTCCACCCGCACGTTCCCCTCCCGATGCAAGGTGCGCGGGAAACGCACGCGTAAAAATCCATTTTTCAACGCAGGCAATCCATTCACCTTTGCCACCGCCATTGGCGGCAGCCGCGGATCGCGACTGGGCCGTTCGATGTAAAAGCTCGTCGTGCGGGACAGGCCCTTGCCTTCCTTGACGATCTTCACCCCATTCAGCGCGGTCCAGAACTCTCCCACATCGGTCACTTCGAACGGCTCCGGTTCCCAGATCCACTGGAAGTCATCTTCTCGGGGTGCGGTTCCCGCAAGGAGTTCCCGCTCCGGAAGCAATTCCTCCGTCGGTCGCGTCTCCACCGCGCTGACCACCCGACTCCGCTCATCCCATTCAAAACGCACCGGCGCTCGCAAATAACCGCCGACGGGAACTTCCAGCCGCACGGGCAGAGCTACCATCCCCTTCGCCGGCACTTCCACAGGCACCTGCCCGGTCCCATTCTCGAATCTCAGTTCCACCGTAACGCTGTCCTCCGTCCTCCGCTCTCCGCCCTTGGAAATGCCGTCCTCCGAAACCCCGACCATCCCTCGCACGGTCCCCGACACCGCTTCGTCCGAAAAATTGTAAACCCTCAGCTCGCCGCCTAGGGACGTATGCCTGCCCGGCGCCACCCAGTAACTGCCGCTTACCTTGTGCGGAATGCAATCGGTGTAGTCAGGCAGCCATTGGAGAACGATCCGCGACGGATCCTCCGGTGGAGTCAGCACCGCCTGCTCGGGAAGCGAATGCTCGCGCGTGAATTTCGCATAGGCCTCCCACACGGGATACGGGGCATCCGGTGCATGAGCGAAGGCAAACCACTCCTCCTTCGGCCACACCAGCACGAACGGCATGAAAACCGCCACTCCCTCCTCGAGAGCCACGCGCGCCGTCTCGAGCGTGAATTCCTTCTGGATTTCACGTCCGCGCTCCTCATCGAGATCGTAGGGCGGTGTCGAATTGATCCCCGCCTCCGTCACCCAGGTCGGAAGCCCCGACCGCCACTGTTCGGCGAAGCGCTCATGGAGGCGCAGCGCCCCGCGAAAATCGCGCGCATGCCCGTAAAAATGGACGTTCAATCCATCGGTGTAATCATAAATCCCATTCTCCGCCGCCCGCCGCAACCAAGGCCCCGGCGAAAAGCCCAGAGCGGGCATGAGCACGCCCTGCTTGGGTGGGACGAGGGACGAGGGACGAGGGACGAGCGCCTTGGATGTTGCGGGTTGCCGGCGGGTGCTGTGCGCTTCAGTTTCCCGTCTTTCGATTTCCGTGCCCGCAGTCGGCACGGCCCACCTTCTTCCTCGACTCTCGGCTCTCGATTGCCTGCAGCGTGGCAGGCGGTCTCCGCTTCGCATCGGCTCTCGACCCTCGGCCTGGCCATCAGCCAGGCCGAGATACAGCGCCTTGCAGTAGGCCACCGTGCGATCCGGCAGATCGCGAAAATACATTGTATCCGGCTCATTGGGCAGTTCCCAGATGGTGATAACATCGCGGAGACTCCAGCCAAGAAATCGTCCCCACTCGTAAACGGCCATCAGGTCATCCGGAAGTTGATCCCGGAATTCCGTTGGAGAAAGGCCCGGTGGGGGCTCAGCCCATCCGAGGATACCATATCCAGCGTCCCTCATTCGTCTCCATGTTGCGATCATCCCATCTCGCCAGCTCGCTTTGCTCGACGCTTGGGTAAAACGCTCGCGGATATATCGGAGATTTGCGGTCGCCAGCATGCGAAGCCATTCCGGCAATTCTTCCTTTCCCCAAATCCCCAAACGCGCATCGATTCCCCAGCCAGGGCGAAGGGGCTGATCGGTCGAGTGGCGACCGTCGAGCGTCGAGGGCGAGTTCCCGAGCCCGAGTAGGGCGCCAATCAGCAACAGCGCCGCCAGAGCGATCGGGACAAGGTGTCGGGTGGTCACAGGGGGGAAATAGGGGAAATGCTGAAATGCTGAAATGCTGAAATGCTGAAATGCTGAGCACCGGCGCCTGGGATGGCGCGGGGCAGCCTGCCCGGAGGGCAGCCCGACAGGGCGCGACGCTCGGGAGAGCGCGTGGCAACACCGGCGCCTGGGATGGCGCGGGGCAGCCTGCCTAGGGGAAATGGGGAATAAGGAAACGCTGCAACGCTGAAATAACCGCGCGAAGCGCGCCCCCTGCAATCCGCAACAAGGTGCGTCGAGACACCACGCAGAGCGCGCCCGGCAACCTGCAACCCGCAACTTGCAACGAGCAGCCCCTGCATCAAAACACCGGCCTCCGTCATCCGGTCTCTGCCTTCCCCTTGTGCTCCTTGCGCCTCTTTGCGGCAACCTCCAATGGGCAACTCAACCTCCTGCCTCATGCCTTCTGCCTCATGCGCGCAACCCACACGTTCCGCAGAGCGGAACGGCTACAGGTTCGCGGCCCAGAGGTCCTCGACCGACCAGCCTCGCCCCTCGACCCTCGTCCCTCGTCCTCGCTCCCCTCTTGCGCCTCTTTGCGGCTACCCCCGCGTTCCGCGAAACGGAACGGCTACAGGTCGCGGCCCAGAGGTCCTCGACCGACCAGCCTCGACCCTCGACCCTCGACCCTCGACCCTCGTCCTCGCTCCCCTCTTGCGCCTCTTTGCGGCAACCAGCAGCCGCGCGAAGCGCCACTCGACTTTCAGACCTTCAGACCTTCAGGCCGCCCGATACCGCCGCTTTGCGAGCGCGATGTAGCTCTTGTCGATATCGTATCCGTAAAAGGCGCGGACTCCGCAGCGCTTTGCCGCGATCCAGGAACTTCCACTGCCGAGAAAGGGATCGAGCACGGTCAGTTCTTCGCAGTTGCCATGCAGCCGAATACAGCGCTCTGGAAGTTCCACCGGGAAGCTGGCCGGGTGCGGACGATCCTTCGCGCGGTTTTGAATCGTCTCGTAGGGAATGAACCAGTTGTTTCCTGTACAACGCCGATCCTCCCCGTTTGAATGCCTCCAACGCCGGATGTTCGCTTTGTCCTGATACGGCACGCCAATCGCCTTGCGATCCAGCTCCACCGCACCGGAGAGCGTGAGGTGAAACACATACTCGTGGCAATCCGTGACAAATCGCCTCGAGTTGATGGGTTTGAAATGTCCCTTTGAGAGCGGCGCTCCTTCGTGAGTTATGGTCACCGCCTTGATCCAATGAAACGTGTTCTGCAGCACGAAAGGCCCCTCCTCTCCGGCAAGTGCGAGGAGGATTCGATGTGGCAGCAGCGGATTGGCCGGTGATCCGCCCAGGTTCAGAAAAAACGAGCCATTCTGCCGGAGCACTCGAACGATTTCCCACGTCCAGTCCCGGGTCCATGCCAGATAATCCTCCCCGGCCCGCGCATCGACATACTGCGAATACCGTTTTCCGAGATTGTAAGGCGGAGAGGTCACGACCACATCCACGGAATCGTCCGCCAGATCCCGCCGCATCCCGCGGATACAATCGCAGGCGCGAACAAACGATAACGTCCCATCCATCGCTCACGCGAAATGAGCAATCCGCGTTCCGTATTTGCAGCGCGCCACCAGGCACCGCGCGAAGCGAGTCCCCCGCAGCCCGCAACCAGCAACTCGCAGCAGCGCGAAGCGCGCCCTCCTCCGTTCTCTGACCTCTGACCTGCCCTCGTCCGTACAGCAAAAAGCCCGCCGAAGCGGGCTCTATCTCACGCAGCGGAAGCAAGATACGCTGCAATGCAGAACTGTGTAGATTTACCTTACAACTTTTGCGCTTTGTCGCGGAAAATCATCAAAGAAGCCCTTCCTCTCCGCAGACCTTCCACCAGTCACGAACCGCCTCTTCCAGTGTAAAGCTCAGCTTATAACCATCGTCCATGAGCTTCTTCCCGGAAATGTTGTTTGAAACCATCAGCTTATTCACTCGATCCGGATGGAAGCTCTCGCCGAAGAGTCCATGCATCGAGCTCAACCCGACGGCCGCAGCTTTCAATAGTGCACCCGGAACCACAAGAGAAGGCATTGGCACGCCCGTAACATCCGCGTAAGTCGCACAGATTTCCCGAATGGTCGGAGCGGGTTCATACGTCAGATTATAAAGAAACACTCCTGGCTCAGGACGTTCCGCCATTTCCGCCAATAGTCGTGCAACATCCTTCACATAGATGCATGCCTTGATCGTGTCCGTGCGCCCTGGAAAAACAAAGCGCCGCTTTCTCATTGCCCAATAGAGGCGCGTCATATTCCCACCCTCTCCGTGTCCGAAGACCACCCCGGGTCGAACGATGACAAGCCTTCGCTCATCGGGACGCTCCGCCTGCCACGTTCGGTGAATATGTTCCGCCACAAGTTTTGATATACCATAGGGAGTATTCGGAAGGGGCAGTGTGTCTTCTGTCTTAAGCGGCTCCGAAGCGCCGTAAGGAGCAATGGAGCTCGTGAAGACGATCGTCCGGACGCCGTTACGCCGAGCGAAATCACAGACATTTTCCGCGCCTTTCAAGTTTGTCTCAAAATACTCGTGCACAGGGTGCCCCGGCGTTCGATGGACAGCAGCCAAATTATAGATGATGGAAGGCGACGAGAGTCGAGGGTCGATAATCGAAAGCGGCTGCCGGACATCTCCCTTAATAAATATTCGATCAGCTCCTTCGTTTCGATCAGATTCTTCTAGATCGACTGAAACGACCCTTCGCTCTACTCCTTCGGCTATTCCACACGTTCGAGCCCATTCCGCCAGATGGCGCCCAATAAATCCTTCCCCCCCAAAAATCCAGCTATCCTCTATTGTCATTCTTTTATAGGCCAAGGACTTTTTCGAATCGGTCGGCAATCATTTGAATGTCAAAATTTTCCACAGCATATTTACGAGCAGCAATGGCCATGGTCTCGCGTAGATTCCCATCGACACGCAGCTTGCGAGCGGCATTGAGGAATGCCTCCGGGTCATTCGGTTCGCAAACCTCCCCCGCACCGGAGCAACTCACTATCTTGCTGGCAAGATTGGCAGCAGGTACTGCCAAAAGCAGAGGACGACCAGCGCAAAGATATGTTAGTACTTTTGAAGGGACAGAGAAAACCCCAGCTTCCTTTTCCAGAATTGCGATGAGCACATCCGCCGACGCCAAAACATCGGGAAGGCTTTCAAACGGTTGGTAAGCAAGCAGTTCAAGGTTCGGCAACCCGCCGTGTGATTTCGCCTGCTCCCTTAGCCAATCAATTCCAAGGCCTTCAGAGATGACCACCACCTTTACCAAAGGGTCATCTTTGTGATCAAGCGCGAGACGAAGGAGCAGATCTGGGTTATGCTTCATCCCCAAAGTTCCCGAGTAAAGAAATACAAAATTGCGATCCAATTGCCGCTCGCGACTCCACGCGTTCATTTTCGGTTTCTGGGGGAGCTCGTCGAGCGGCGCCCAATTTTCAATTACCGTTCCTTTCTTTGGATCCACCCCCCAACACGCTGCAATCTCTTTAAAGGCATCCGTTATATATATAATGTGGTCACTGTGATTAAGAGTTCTCCGTTCCACCCAATTGAACACCCCACCGATTATGGAACCGATCCATCCAATTTTTTTCCGCAAGAGTTTTCCGACCGCAACAGAATAAAAATCCTGCACCCAATTGATAAAGCGGACACCGTCCTTTCGCGCGTAACGAATCAAAGCGGACTGAATCAATGTAGGCGTGTTCGCGGAAACTATGACGTTCGGTTTCAATCTCCTACATGTATCCAGCAATCGCTTCGCATACTCCCGTTCAAAAGAGTTTCTTTTTAAGAAATTATACTTATGTATCCTGTAGCCAGGATTCATTGGAATGGCTTGAGAAAAGAAACCTGGCACATCGTTCGGTCGCGGCTCCATGCTGCCGTGGGGAGTGACGGTATCTGAAGCATATAAATGCCATACATCATATCCACGCCTAGCGAACTCACGACTCAATTGAACTTCGAATGGGTGTCCGGCGTAGTCGTGCACTATGATTTTAGCTCTCGAGGCCATGGTCGCTGAATTACTGCTGAGATTATCAGTGGAGACTTATCGCCAAAGGCATGGTTGCCCCGTCAGTAGACGGGGCAATCACAAGTTCCAGAGCTTAAAACCGATTGACAACGGAATCCTTGGAACTCCTCGATGTCATCTCCTGGTAAATCCATTCATAGGTCTTGCGCATGCCCTCTCGCAACGGAATCGAGGGAGCCCATCCAAGGCGCTCCTTTATCATGGTATTGTCGCTTGAACGACCTCGAACTCCTTTCGGAGCATCGAGGTTATATTTCCTTGTGAGTTTGATTCCTGCAATCTCTTCCACGATATCCACGAGCTGGTTGATCGTCACCATCTCATCACTACCGAGGTTGATGGGTTCGAGGATATCGCTGGCAAGGATATCCTGTGTTCCTTTCAGGCAATCGTCGATATACATAAACGAACGGGTCTGCTCGCCGTCCCCCCAAATTTCGATCTCATGATTGCCGCTCAGCTTTGCCGCAATGACCTTGCGGCAAACGGCTGCCGGCGCCTTCTCGCGACCGCCATCGTAAGTTCCGTGCGGTCCATAGACATTATGATACCGCGCGACCCGGGTCTCGATCCCAAAATCTTCGCGAAAATGCCGGCACATCCGCTCGCTGAAAAGCTTTTCCCACCCGTAGCCATCCTCGGGATCGGCGGGATACGCATCCTCCTCCTTCAAGCCGGGAATGTCAGGACGCTTCTGTTTATATCCCGCGTAAACACATGCGCTGGATGCAAAGAAGAAACGCGAGACCCCCAACTCCCGGGACGCAACAAGAAGATGAGTATTGATCAGCACGCTCAACATGCACAAAGCCTTATTTAATTCGATAAAGCCCATCCCACCCATGTCCGCGGCCAGGTTGTAGCAGGTGTCGGCCCCTTGCAACGCGTCTATACACCTATCCACATATTGCAAATCAAGCACGAGGTTTTCGACATCATCGAATTTCTGATACCAACGAGTGAGCGGCTTTTTATCCACGGCGCGAATGTTCGTAAACCCCTGTCGACGCAAGTCGGAGACCAGATGGCCGCCGATGAAGCCTCCGGCACCACAAACCACGATTTTGTTGTTTTTATTCATAATATATTAGTTAATCAAACCCGAATAACCGCAACGATAAGTGTCAGCATCTACTGCGGCAGTAAAATTTGCAGGCTGTGAAAATAGAGAAACCGCCAATTGGGCGGCAATGTCGTCAGTAAACATGTCCATTGAAATCCGAGCAGTCTCAGGAAGACCAATCTCAGAGCAAAACGCCACATTCTTTTGATGGTAATTTAGGGAAATTACAGGGAGTCCGGCGATATGAGCATAAACCAAGGCGTGATATCGCATGACGATGGCGTGAGAGCACTCTGAAATTTCTTCAAATTTTTCCGACGGATCGGACACATATTCGCCAAGATCCACACGGCCGGTCGTTCGAAATTTGGAGTGAAGTTCTCCAAGAATCAAACTATCGCGATCCGACGCCTTGTCGTTAAAGACACTCAGCAATACGGAATTCCCGGGATCCAATTCCAACCACTGGCGGATGAATTTCTCGAAAGCTCGCAGCACAACGCCGTCCCGTTTTTCGTCGGTGCCATAGTTTCGAAAATAGGGGAGGGCGGAAACGAAAAGCCTTCCCCTCTTCCGCAAAGGGGTGTCCGGAATTCGCAGCCAGTAGGCGGGATCGATCGTTCGGAAATATTTTTTCTGCTGACGACCTTGCGTAAGCCACCGATAGGACTCTTTATCCCTGACAGAAAGGAAAGAACATGCAGCGCAACAAACCCGAGCCACGAGCTCTGCGGATCGAGTTTCAAAGGCCCCAAGCCCAACCCCCACCATCCAACATCGTGCACCTGTCATCCGGGCATAGATCAAAAGCAACATCTGATTGAAACAATCTTCGAGGTAGCGAAGCTTCCCTTTCCGGGAATGGAGATGGGTCCCTCCTCCAACAACAAATAGATCGCTGCCAGGGATGGCCAAAGCCAGACCACGTATGCTTCGAGGCACCTTCTTCAGGCGAACCCTCTCAAACATCTTCCGATCATAATGCTCTCCAGCAGCCACCACGATTTGTGAATTGGGATAGCGACCTCGAAGCTCCTGCGCAATTGTCTCGAGCATGGCGTCATCGCCCACGTTGCGCATACCAAAATGACCGTGGATCAGAATCCTCATGGAAGGACTTCGTTGATGCAGGCATCCCATTCTCCCGCAATCGCTCGCATCAAACGCGCTTGAAGGAAAGGCTCGGAAAACTCTCTCTGACTTATCGTTAGCGACTCCGCCCCCATCCTTTCGCGGGTGTGAGCACAAGTCGCGAGTTCTGTCATCCGTTCCTTCCACGACGCGCTATCGAATGGCGACAACAGGTATCCGTTTACTCCGTGTTGCACCACATCACTCAGGGAACCGACATTATTGGCCAGCACAGGCAATCCACATCTAATCGCCTCCAGCGTGACCGTTGCGATTCCTTCCGCTACCGAAGGTAAAATAAAGACGTCGAACGCGTTTAAATAAAATACCGCGGGACGATCACACTCCACGACCTGTAGCGGTATTCGCATATCCTTCAAGCGCAGCAGCACGTTGTTTTCAAACCATTTACGCTGCTGTTCCTGATAACGCCCTACAATCAACACCTTGGTTCCGGGAATCGGAGTCCAATGCTCAAGCATGGCGACAAAGCGATCCCATCCCTTTTGTCTCACAAAGTTTCCCAATCCCCCAAAGACTATCGTCGAATCGTCGATCCCGAGCACTGCACGAGCCTCAGCTCGACAATGAAGATCCTTCTGAAATGCCTTCTCGGAAACAATTGGATAAAACAAGAGCTCGTTATCTTTCCCCGTCGGAACCCAATACTTTCCGGCAACCCCGCGACCTTCACAAACGACTCTACACCCCAAGGCTCGATAGATTAAAACCGAAATTCTACCGAACCACTTTTCAATCAGATCACTATTTAGGGTGACTGTCGTTCGAGCCGCCGTTGCCCTGAGTCCCAAAACAATATGCGGAAGAAAAAAACCCGTAACCACATAAAAGGAAGGAACCCTGCGTCTTCGATCGCGCAGCCGGAGCCTGAGTAACATTTGCAAGTCTGATAGAATACGAATTGCACCGGCAATCGTTTTCCACAAGGAACTGCTGAGTCGAAAACCATGATAGATCACGCGAACCCGTCGTCCTCGAGTCATGCGTTCAACTCCAGGAGAACCAGACGGGCAAACCTCCACAACCCTCAAGGAGTGCAGATTTAGCCCGCAGAACCGCTCCACGAGGGCGTGAATTCCCCCGGGGTTAGCCGTATGGAGAAACCAAACCAAGCGACCGCGCTTCACGATGTCTGTTTCGAGCTCATCCCAAACTTTTTAATATACGTCGCGTGCTGCTCCGCGGCCCTACGCATGTGATCTCCTTCCATGGCAGGACGAGATCTTGTGGTGCCAAGATCCGCATGGAAGCTTTCCAGTTGGCAAGCCAGGGATTCAGGGCTTCCTACATCGAAAAGGCGCACTTCGCCTTGAGTATATTCAATGCGGACGGAGGGGAGCGAACTTGCAATTACCGGCACCCCTGCAGCGATAGCCTCGTCGATGACCCGCGGGACTCCTTCGGTTCGAGTAAAAGGCAGCGGTCCCACCGCGTTTTCCAAAAAACCGGTCTCGTGAAGCATTTCGGTGTTCAGATTGTTGAGCCGGAAACTGGTGAGCGGAGGATTTTTCATTCCTGCCAGTTTCAGCGCATCCCCGGCAAACGCGATTGCCTTCAACACGCCATTGGGTACCCGCAGCGGCTTGTGAACGCCCATTTCCGCGGCAATCTCGTCCGCCCACTCTCCCACCTCCAACGGAGGATAGTCGCAGAGATAGAAAGTCCTTCCGTTGTAAACAGCGGGATCGCCATCGGCCAGCGTCAGCAATTGGTGCACTGGCCTGCCCCCGGAAGTGAGACAGGTTAAAAGTAAAGTTTCAGGCTGGGATGGGTAGTAATGTTTGTTGGTTTTTTGGGTTGATTGCAAGTTGCGCTGCAAGGAGCCCGGAGGGCGACT
>Ga0182743_1002877_pt1 | contig 14429 bp, 12 predicted proteins | sample eDN3rd30CKraftOP_FD_128522 | JGI IMG/M metagenome (GOLD analysis project Ga0182743, IMG submission 128522) | Enriched Organic Plus compost microbial communities from Emeryville, California, USA - eDNA 3rd pass 30_C Kraft OP (version 2) (version 2) ... | reverse complement strand
GTAGGGACATCGCCCTGGTGACGGAGCGGCCCGGCCGATCCCGCAACGCTTTTCCGCAAAAACTTTTGTGCCCGGTTTTTTGCGGAAATCCGCACCCCGATCCGTCTCCCTGCTGTCAACCGCTCTACGCACAGGAGGAGGCCGAGGATGAATTTGACCGAACGCCGCATGCTCGACATGCTGAAGAAGGGGCGCGATCATTACGGCGTCGTCGCCGTGAAAGCCGAATTCGAGGCAGAGGGCACACGGCCCGACGAACTGCTCCGCCTGACCGAACTGGTCTTCCGCGCCGATCTCAAGCTGGCGCTCAAGATCGGGGGCTGCGAAGCCGTGTCCGATCTGCATGCCTCACGTCTCTATGGGGCGGGCTATATCATCGGCCCGATGGTGGAAACGCCCTATGCCCTGCGCAAGTTCATCGAAGCCAGGGACACGGTCTATGGCGCGGATGCGGCAGGCACCGAATTCCTGTTCAATCTCGAAACCGAAACCACGCTGCGCAATCTCGATGCGATGCTGCCGCTGGCGCAGGGCAAGCTCGATGGCATCGTGTTCGGCCGCGTCGATTTCACGCTGTCGCGCGGGCTGCCGCGCAACGCCATCAACCAGCGCACGATCACCGATGCGGTGCTGCAAGTGGCGCAAGCCTGCGCCCGCGCCGATTTCGATCTGGTGGTCGGCGGGTCGGTCGCGCTCGAAGCCGCGCCTGCCCTGCGCGAAGTGCGGCAGACCCGGCTGGACCGGTTCGAAACGCGCAAGATCGTGTTCGACGGCGCGCTGGCCGATACCCCGGTGTTCGAGGAAGGCATCGCCAACGCGGTGGCTTTCGAACTGGCATGGCTGGAGAACAAGCGCGATTACTACGGCACGATCGCCGGTGAGGACATGGCCCGCATCCGCATGATGCAGGATCGCTGCCACGCCGCGATGCGCCCCCGGATCGTGACTTTGTCCGCCTGAACCATGGCTTTGCAGGATATGGTTTCCGCAATCATGCGCGAGGTCGCCAAGGATGTGGTGCGGCCCCGCTTCTGCATGCTTGGCGCGGACGATATCGCCGAGAAGAGTCCCGGCGAAATCGTCACCTGCGTCGATCATGAAGCGGAAACCAGGCTGCAGGATCGCCTGGCCGGATTGGGCCTTGGCGCGCGGATCGTCGGAGAAGAAGCGGCATCGAGGGATCCGCGACTGCTCGACGATCTGGACCGTGGATTGGTTTGGCTGATCGACCCGCTCGACGGCACAGCCAATTTCGCGGCGGGGCGCCGCCCGTTCGGCATGATGGTCGCGCTGGTCGCGGATGGCACGGTGCAGGAAGGATGGCTTCTCGATCCCCTGTCCGGCCGCCTGTGCCACGCGCGGCGCGGCCAAGGCGCAACGTGTGACAGGCTTCCGGTTCGCGCAGCGGGAACCGGGCTGTTTCCTCCCCGGGCTACGCTCGGCACACAATTCCTGTCAGCCGGACGGCGGGCGCGCGTTCTTGAGGGAGCACGCGCGCTCGCCGTCGTTCCTATCCCGCGCTGCGCGGCGGAAAGTTATGCCCGCCTCGTGCTGGGGGAAGACGATATCGCTCTCTATCAGCGCATTCTCCCGTGGGATCATGCCGCCGGCGTGTTGTTCCTGGAGGAAGCGGGTGGCCGCGCCACCCATTGGGACGGCAGCCCGTTCCGCATTGGCAGCCCCGGTGTGGGCGTGCTGGCCGCCGCCAGCCCGGCGCTGTGGGATATTGCCGCCGCCGCGCTTCTCACCCCCGCCACGGGCCTTGCCCGCATGGAAAACACCGTTTTATGAATCCCCTGCTCCGTTTCGCCTTCTCGGGGAGCGTTCTGGCGCTCGCTCTGGCGCCGGCTTTCGCCGCTGCCCAACTGGCCCCGCCGGTCGCCGCCACCGGCAGTGCCGACAGCCGCGACAGCCGCACCGCCGGCCCCGCCGCCGCCGCGACACAGGTGGCCATTCCCGATGCGCCGTCGAACATCTACCAGCCGCCGGTGCTTGCCGGCGCGCCGGCCGGGGCGGCGGACGATGCACCGTCCCCCGCCCCCCCGGCGCCCGTGGCGATCAAGCCGCCGCCGCCGTTCAGCGAATACGAAAGCTTCGTCACCCGCGTGGCGGGCAAGCCGATCCGCCGCTTCGGCTACGAACTGCTGCTGCCCGATGCACGCGATTTCACCGCGCCGGCGACCACCGCGATTCCCACCGACTATCGCATCAATCCGGGGGATGAGATCCTGCTCGGCCTGTCGGGTTCCGTGCAATCGTCCGACCTGCGCCTGAAAGTCGACCGCGAGGGGCGCATTTTCGTGCCGCGCATCGGCGCGATGATGGTGGGCGGTGTGCGCTATGGCGATCTGCACGGCGTGATCGCGCGCGAAGTCTCCCGGCAGTACCGCAATTTCCAGCTCGACGTGACCGTGGCCCGGCTGCACGGGATCACTGTCTATATCACCGGATTCGCCACCACGCCCGGTTCCTACACGCTCAGCAGCCTGTCCACGCTGACCAATGCCGTGCTGGCGGCGGGCGGCCCGTCCACCGGCGGCAGTTTCCGTTCGATCCAGGTGCGCCGCGGCGGCAAACTGGTGTCCGACTTCGACCTTTACGACCTGCTGCTGAAAGGCGACCGCAGCGGCGATATCGCACTGCAGAACGGCGATGTCCTCTATATCGCTCCGGCGGGCGAACAGGTGGCGGTGCTCGGCAGCGTCAACCGCGAGGCGATTTTCGAAGCCGCCCCGGGCGAGACGCTGAACGATGCCATCCTCTATGCCGGGGGCATCAGCACGGTGGCGGATGCCAGCCGCCTGATGCTGCTCGACTCGCTGGGCCAGACCGACGGCGGCTGGCAGGAAATCAGCGCCGGGGACGCGCGGGTGCGCAAGATCCGGCGGGGCGATGTGATCCGGGTGCTGACCAACATGGCCATCGCCCATCCGCAGCAGGGGCAATCGGTGCTGGTGACGATCAGCGGCGAAGTGGCCCGGCCGGGCCGCTACTATTTCCGCCCCGGCACCCCCCTGTCCGAAGTGGTCGCCAGGGCCGGCGGCCTCACGGCCGAAGCCTTCCCCTATGCCAGCGTCATCACCCGCGAAAGCGTGAAGCAACAGCAACAGCACAGTTATGATCGCGCCTTGCGCGATGCCGAACTGCTGCTGACCGCGCAGCCGGTCACATCCGTCCGCCGCGCGGAAATGGTCCGCCCGGAAAACCTCACGCTTGTCCGCGCGATCGTCGCCCAATTGCGCGAACGCAAGCCCGATGGGCGGCTGATATTCGATCTGCCGGTCACGTCCCGCGAATTGCCCGGCGATCTGGTTCTGGAAAACAACGACACGATCCATGTGCCGCCGCGCCCGGTGACGGTGGGCGTGTTCGGCGCGGTGCCCAGCCCGGCCTCGTTCGCCTATCGCGACGGGCGCACGATCCGCGAATTCGTCGAAGCGGCAGGCGGGATACAGCGCATGGGCGACAAGAAGGAAATCTTCGTCGTGCGCGCCAACGGCACCGTGCTGGCCAAAGGCGGGCGGGCGCTGAGGCAGAGGGCCCTGCCCGGCGATCTGGTCTATGTTCCGATCAACGCCAATCGCGGCGAATTCTGGGCCCGCCTGCGCGATATCACCGGGTCGCTGTTCGGCGGGCTGATCGGTGCGGCCTCGATCAAGGCGCTGATCGAATGAAGCGCGCCGCCGACCTGATGGCCCGCGCGCAAGCCGCATGGAACACGCCGCGCCAGCGCCGTATCGGCTATGCCGTGCTGGCGCTCCTGCTGGCCATTCTCTGCGCCTTTCCCCGCCCCTATGTCGCGCGCGCCAAAATGGTGCCGCAAGACAGCAACACCATCGGACTGGGATCGACGATGAATGCGCTCGGCGGCCAGTTCCAGGGCTTTGCCGCGCTGCTGGGCGGGGCGCGCCAGCCGATCGATCTCTATCTCGCGATTGGCCGCAGCACCGAAGTGACCGACGATGTGATCCGCCGCCTCAAGCTGGTTGGCCCGCAAGGCTATGCCAGCATCGGCAAGGCGCGCGTCGCGCTGGCTCGCAAAGTCGATGTCCATTCGCTGACCGGCGGCATTCTCGAAATCACCGTGCGCACGCACGATGCCGGTGAAGCCAAGGCGCTCACCGGCGCGTTCGTCCACGCCATCGGCGAACGGATCGTCCGGCTCGACGAGGATCGCATCAAGCGCAAGCAGGAGGTGGTGATGAACCGCTTCCAGCAGGCATCGGCCCGGCTGGTTGCCGCCGAAACCGCGCTGGACGCCTTCCGCCGCAAGAACAGCCTGGCCGAACCCGATGTGGAATTGGGTTCGGCCCTGTCGCTGCGCACCCGGCTGGAAGCGCAGTTGCAGGCGAAGCAGGTCGAACTGCAGATGCTGGAAAAATTCCAGGGGCCGGAAAACCCGCAACTGCAAGCCGCGCAGGCCGAGGTCGCTTCGCTGCGTGCGCAGATCGCCCGCACCGCCGTGCCCGATCGCAGCGCCGCCGGGCTCAACGTCGCGGGGCTTTCCGGCCTGTCGAACGAATATCTCGCGCTCTATCGCGATTATCGCTTCGCGCAGGCGCTGCACGAGGTTTATACCCGTTCTTCGGAAGAAGTCGCGGTGGAAGCGGTGGCGGGGGAAACCGCCACCGATGTGCAGGCCATAGAGGCCGCGCATGTCGATGCCGATCGCAAGTACAACATTCCCGCCGTTGCTCTGCTGGGGTTGCTGGCGCTGATCGCGCTGTTCACCGAAATCTACGCACCCGCCACGGGGATCGACCTGCGCCTGCGCGGCGCCCGCAAGGGCGATGCGGCATGAGCGCGATAAGCCCCCGGCCCGAACTCTCCATCGTCATCCCGTGTTATAACGAGGAGGACAACGTCCGCGCGATCTGCGCCGCGGTCACCGAACAGGCCGAACGCTGCGCCGCTTCGCACGAGATCATCCTGATCGACAACGGATCGACCGACCGCACCCGCGCGCTGATCCGCGAAGTCTGCGCCGCCGACCCGCGTATCCGGGCGATTTTCAACACCCGCAATTTCGGGCAGATGCGTTCGCCCACTTACGGCATCTATCAGGCGAGCGGCACGGCCGTGATCGGCATGTGCGCCGATTTCCAGGACCCGCCCGCGATGATCGGCGAATTCGTCCGCCGCTGGCGCGAAGGCGCGCCGATCGTGCTGGCGCAGCGGCGCAGCGAGAAGACCGCCCTGCCCGTCGCGATCACGCGCGATCTCGGCTATGCCTTCCTCAACCGCTTCGGCGACTATCCGGTGCTGCCTGGCGTGACCGGTTTCGGCCTCTACAGCCGGGAAGTGGTGGACACCCTTGCCCGCTGGAACGAGCCTGAACCGTTCTTCCGCGGGATGCTGGTGGAAAGCGGATACCCCATCGCGCTGATCCCGTTCGACCGGCCCCAACGGGCTGCGGGCGACAGCAAGAACACCTTTGCCAGCCTGTTTTCCTTCGCGCTGTCCGGGGTCGCGTCCTCGGGCAAGAACCTGCTGCGGCTGCCGGTGATCCTCGCCGCGTGGACCGGGCTTGCCGCGCTGCTGCTCGCCGGTGGCACGCTTGCCGCGCTGCTGCTCGGCGGACCGGCCTGGCCTTTGCTGGGGCTGACGATCCTGACCGGCATGTTCGCCGTCATGCTGCTGTTTCTCGGGCTGATCGGCGAACAGACGCGTATCCTTTCCGAACGCTGCCGCCATGTGCCGCTGGTGATCGAGGCGGAGCGGATCAATTTCTCCCCCCACGCCGCGCCATACCAGCCATGAATCCCGCCGCGCGCTTCTTCCATCTCCTGCCGGAAATGACGCTGGCTTTCGCGGTGCTAGCCAGCGCGTTCGCCACCTGGCTGTTCTTCCGGCTGACCGGCTATCTCCCGCAACCGTTCGTGTTCGACACCAACGACACGTTCATGGACTGGTTCAACACCGCCTACTGGGCCAATCGCCAGGGCATCTACGATGTGTGGCGAAGCATTTATCCGCCGCTGTCCTTCGTTTTCCTGGACACGTTCAGCCTGCCGGGCTGCTACCTCCAGTCACCGCTCTATGCCCGCGATTGCGACTGGCTGGCGCGCGGGACGATCATGGGATTCTACGCGCTCAACATCGTGATCGCGTGGGCCAGTTTCCACCGGGCGGACCGCTACACCGCGCCGATGCGCGCGCTGGCTTTCGGGCTCGGCCTGCCGCTGCTGTTCACGCTCGAACGGGGCAATCTGATCCTCGCCGCGCTGCCGTTCTTCATGCTTGCCTATGGCCCGCTGACGCAATCGAAAGCGTGGCGCTGGCTGAGCATGGCGGTGACGATCAATTTCAAGCCCTATCTCGTGCTGCCCGCGCTGGCGCTGGCGGTGAAGCGCGACTGGCGCATGCTCGAACTGGCGGGGATCGCCACTGTCGCGCTCTACCTTGCCACGCTGGCGTGGGTGGGCGGCGGCACGCCGATGGAACTGGTTTCCAACACCGCGCACTGGGTGGTGTTCCAGGGCGCGCAAGTGTGGAACGAAGTCAATTATTCGACCAGTTACGCCCCCTTCCTCGCACTGCGCGAAGCGGGCATTCCGCTGCTGCGATTCGTGCCTTCGCGCCTTGTCGAAACGATCGAGATGCTGGTGCCCATCGTGATCCGCTGCACCCAGGCGATGGCGCTGGCCGCGCTGGCGGCAAGCTGGGTGCAGCCGAAAGCGGTGCCGCTGTCGCGCATCGCGGCGATCATGCTGGGGGCCTACCTCGTCACCCAATCGCCCGGCGGATACACGCAGGTGTTCCTGCTGTTCCTGCTGTTCCTCGAACCGTGGCAGCGGCCCGGGCCGATCATCGCGCTCACTTGCGGCTATCTGCTGTGCGTGGTCGGCGATTGGCCGCTGGCGCAAGTGCTGCAACTCACCACCAACAGCTGGCTGAGCGAACGCACCGTCAATCCCGCTTTCGGGCTGACCGTGGGCCATTTCCTGCGCCCCGGGCTTATCGTGCTGATCGTGTGGATGCTGGCGCTCGACACGCTCAACCGGGCGATCCGCGCGCATCGCCACCACGCCCCGCACCTGGGGTTGAGTGCGGCATGATCCCACCTGCCGACCTCGCCGCAATGGACGCGGCGCTCGCCCCGCTATGGCCGCGTCTCGACGGGGCGCGGCTGTTCGTGACCGGGGGCACCGGCTTCATCGGTCGCTGGATGCTGGAAGCGCTGGCCCGCGCGCCGATTGCGGTGGAGGCCGTGCTGCTCAGCCGCGACCCCGCGCGGTTCGCGGCACAGGCGCCGCATCTGGCGCAGCGTTTCCATCTGATCGCGGGCGATATCGCCCGCTTCACGCCGCCGCCGGGCCCCTTCACGCATGTGATTCACGGCGCGGCCGATGCCAGCGCGGCATTGAACGCGCACGATCCGCTCTGCATGTTCACCACGATTGTCGATGGCACCCGCCGGATGCTCGATTGCGCGCGCGGCTGGCAGGCGGGGCGGATCATGTTCATGAGTTCGGGCGCGGTTTACGGCGCGCAGCCATCCGATGTGCCCCATGTGCCCGAAACATGGCCCGGCGCGCCCGATCCGCGCGATCCGCAATCTGCCTATGGCGAAGGCAAGCGCGCGGCGGAAATGCTCTGCGCGATTTACGGCAGGCAGTTCGGGCTGGACGTGGTCACCACCCGAATTTTCGCGCTGCTGGGGCCGCTGCTGTCGCTCGATATCCATTTCGCCGCCGGAAACTTCATCCGCGATGCCATGGCCGGCCGCACGATCCGGGTGGAAAGCGCGGGCACCGCCGTGCGTTCCTACCTCTATGCCGCCGATCTCGCGGTGTGGATGTGGACCGCGCTGATCGCGGGCCGCGCGGGCGCCGCCTACAATGTCGGATCGGAAGAGGCGGTTTCGATTGCCGATCTCGCCCGGCTGACCGCCCGCGTGCTCGGTGCGCCGGAGGTGGAAATCCTCGGCCTCCCCGATCCCGGCTGGAACCCCGGCCGCTATGTCCCTTCCACCGCGCTGATCCGGCGGGAATTGGGCGTGCGGCCCACTGTCGCGCTGGATGAAGCGATCCGGCGCACCGCCTTTTCCCACGGCTTCTCCCACGGATAACAGCCATGAGCCTTGTAAAACTTTCCGACTGGATCGCCGCGACTCTTGCACAGCGCGGCATCCGCGATGTCTTCATGCTGACGGGCGGCGGGGCGATGCATCTCAACCATTCGCTCGGCACGCATCCCGCATTCACAACCACGTTCACGCATCACGAACAGGCGCTCGCCATGGCGGCGGAGGCTTATTATCGCCTCACCAACCGGCTGGCGGTGGTCAATGTCACGTCCGGCCCCGGGGGCACCAATGCGATCACCGGCGTCTATGGCGCATGGGTCGATTCCATCGGCATGGTGGTGATTTCGGGGCAGGTGAAGACCGAAACCACCGTGCGCCACACCGGCCTGCCGCTGCGCCAGTTCGGCGATCAGGAATTGGATATCGAGGAACTGGTCCGCCCGATCACCAAATATGCCGCGATGGTGACCGATCCCCGCACAATCCGCTATCACCTCGAAAAGGCGCTGTACCTCGCCGGCAGCGGGCGGCCCGGCCCGGTCTGGCTCGATATCCCGCTCGACGTACAGGCGGCGAAGATCGATCCCGATGATCTGCTGCCCGGCTTCGATCCGGCGGAACTGGACGAACCGTGGCGGCATACCGATTGCGGCATGGTTGCAGGCGATATTCTGGCCCGGATCGCCCGCGCCGAACGGCCGGTGGTGTTCGCCGGCGGCGGGGTGCGGCTATCGGGCGCGCATGCGCAATTCCTCGCGCTGATCGACAAGCTCGGCGTGCCCGTCGTCACCGGATGGAACGCGCACGATGCGCTGTGGAACGATCACCCGCTCTATTGCGGGCGGCCCGGCACCGTTGGCGACCGCGGCGGCAACATGGTGACGCAAAGCGCCGATCTGCTGCTGATCCTCGGCAGCCGCCTCAACATCCGCCAGGTCAGCTACAACTGGGCCAGCTTCGCCCGCGAAGCGTTCAAGATCTGGGTCGATATCGATCCGCTGGAACTGCGCAAGCCCACGGTTACGCCCGATTGGCCCGTGGTAGCGGATCTCAAGGACCTGATCCCCGCACTGCTGGCGCAACCCTATCCGGGGCCCGGCGCCGCGCATCGCGAATGGCTGGACTGGTCGCGCGAACGCAATCGCCGCTTCCCCGCCGTTCTGCCCGAATACCGGGACCATGGCCCGCTGATCCACCCCTATGCCGCGATGGACGCCCTGTTCGACACGCTGGACGAGAATGATATCGTCGTCACCGGCAACGGCAGCGCCTGCGTGGTCAGCTTCCAGGCGGCGCGGCTCCGGCGCGGGCAGCGGCTATGGACCAATTCGGGCTGCGCGACGATGGGCTACGATCTGCCCGCCGCCATCGGCGCCCATGTCGCCAGCAAAGGCCAGCGGCGCGTGATCGCCATCGCGGGCGATGGTTCGATCATGATGAACCTGCAGGAAATGCAGACCATCGCGGGCTATGGCATGCCGATCAAGGTCTTCCTCATCAACAACAGCGGCTATGTCTCGATTTTCCAGACCCACCGCAATTTCTTCAACGGGGTGGAAGTCGGCGGCGGCCCGAAAAGCAACGTCACTTTTCCCGATTTCAGCGGCATCGCGGCGGCGTTCGGATTCGCCTATCGCCGCGCCGGATCGCACGGCGAACTGGCCGGCGCGATTGCCGAGACGCTGGCCCACGATGGCCCGGTGCTATGCGAACTGATGATCGACGAACACGTGGCTTTCGCCCCCAAGCTGGGCGCGAAGCAGCATTCCGATGGCCGGATCACCTCCCCCGCGCTGGAAGACCTGTCCCCCTTCCTCCCGCGCGAGGTGCTGCGCGACAACATGCGCATCGCCTTGCTGGAGGAGGAATGACAACGCTGGCCCGCAAGAGCGAGCGCCCGCTGCGCTTCCTCGTCGCGGGCGGGATCAACACCGCGCTGGGCCTGGCGTTCTATCCGCTGCTGCTGTGGGCCGTGCCGTGGCTGCGCACGCATTACATGATCGCGCTCGCCGTGGCGCAAGCGGTGTGCCTGTGCTTCGCTTTCACGCTGCACAAGCTCGCCGTGTTCCGCACGCGCGGCAACGTGCTGCGCGAATTCACCCATTTCGCCAGCTTCTACCTGTTCAACTATGCGGTGAACTGGGCCGCACTGCCGCTGCTGGTCGAAGGCGCCAGAGTGCCGCCCGCCATGGCGCAGACGGGGTTCACTCTGGCGCTGATCATCGGCAGCTATTTCTGGCACAGCCGGGTGACATTCAGGCCGCGCGGGTGATCCCTGCCCCGGAAAGCGCGGCATAGGCCGCGATCTGCCGCCGCGTCACCGCGCGCGCATCCTCGCCCGCCCCGACAGCCTTGTGCCAATCCACGATCCAACCGAGCGCCTGATCGAGTGTCAGTGCCGGACGCCAGCCGAGCGCCGCGCGCGCCCTGGAACAGTCGAGCCGCAGCAATTCCGCCTCATGCGGGCGCGGCCCCGTATCGGGCACGGCCGCCCCGGCATCGCCACCCCAGGCCGCGCGCATCCGTTCCACGATCCATGACACGGGCCGCGCATCCTCGTCCGCCGGGCCAAAATTCCATGCATCGGCGAAAGTCCGCTCGCCATCCAGCAGGCGTTCCGCAATCAACAGATAGCCGCCCAGCGCTTCCAGCACATGCTGCCACGGGCGCACCGCATCGGGGGAGCGGATCAGCGGGGCAATACCGGCCTCGAACGCGCGGACGAGATCGGGCACCAGCCGATCCTGCGCCCAATCCCCGCCGCCGATCACATTGCCCGCGCGCACGGTCGCCAGCGCAGGGCCGCCATCCATGAAATACGAACGGCGCCACGCCGCCGCGACGATTTCCGCGCAGCCTTTGCTGCTGCTGTAGGGATCGTGCCCGCCCATCGGATCGCTTTCGCGATAAGGCCAGACCCATTCGCGGTTTTCATAGCATTTGTCGCTGGTGACGCAGACGACCGCACGCACGCCCCCGGCCCGCCGCGCCGCTTCCAGCACATGCACCGTGCCCATGACATTGGTGGCGTAGGTTTCTACCGGCTCGGCATAGGACAGGCGCACCAGCGGCTGCGCGGCGAGATGGAAAATCACGTCCGGCCGCACCCGTTCCACCAGTGCGCACAGAGCACCGCAATCGCGCACATCGCCTTCATGATGATCGATCAGTTCCGCCAGCCGCGCGGCTGCGAACAGGCTTGGCTCGGTCGGCGCGGGCAAGGCATAGCCGGTGACTTTCGCCCCCATGGTATGGAGCCATAGTGCCAGCCAGCTCCCCTTGAACCCGGTGTGCCCGGTGACGAGAACGCGGCGCCCGGCCCAGGGCGCGCTCACCAGCATTTCCACGGCGCCTTGCCCATGGCCCACAGGTCTTCGAGGTAGTTCTTGTCGCGCAGGGTATCCATCGGCTGCCAGAAGCCATCGTGGCGATAGCCCATGAGTTCACCCCCCCCCGCCAGCCGTTCCAGCGGCCCGCTTTCCCACACGGTGTCCGGTCCTTCCACCAGATCGAGCACCGAAGGATCGGCGACGAAGAACCCGCCGTTGATCATCCCACCGTCGCCAGCAGGCTTTTCGCGAAAATCGATCACGCGCTGCCGGTCGAATTCCAGCGCGCCGAAGCGGCCCGGCGGGGCCACGGCGGTGATCGTGGCGCGCTGCCCATGCCTCTTGTGGAAGTCCACCAGCGCGGCGATATCGATATCGGCCACCCCGTCGCCATATGTGAAGCAGAACGGCTCCCCCGGTTCGAGATAGGGCCGGATCGCGCCCAGCCGCCCGCCGGTCATCGTTTCAGGGCCGGTTTCGACCAGCGTGATCCGCCACGGTTCGCTGCGCGCCTGATGGACTTCCATCCCGTTGCCGTTGCGCAGGTCGATCGTCACGTCGGAGGTGTGGAGGAAGTAATTCGCGAAGAATTCCTTAATCAGATACCCCTTGTAGCCGAGGCAGATCACGAAATCGTTGAGCCCGGCGGCCGAATAGATTTTCATGATATGCCACAGGATCGGCATGCCGCCGATTTCCACCATCGGCTTGGGACGAACGGCGGTTTCCTCGCCGAGCCGGGTGCCGAGCCCCCCGGCCAGAATTACGGTTCGCATCATCGCTCCACGTCTTGCGTTCGTGACGATGACGGACCCCTTCCCCCAACTCCGTAAAGCAGGCCCGGCGCGCTGGATCGCGCCCGCCCTCCTCCTTGCCATTCTCGCGCTGGCGGCCGCCTTACGGCTGCACGGAATCGCTTTCGGCCTGCCCGCGCTGAACGATCCGGACGAACCGCTGTTCATGATGACGGCGTTCGACATGCTGCGGAACAGGACGCTCAATCCCGGATGGTTCGGCCACCCCGGCACGATCACGCTCTATTGCCTCGCGCTCGTCTGCCTCGCGGTGGGAATGCTGGGCATGCTGACCGGCCGCTTTGCCGGGGCCGAAGGGTTTGCCGAGGCGGTCTATGCCGATCCGGGCATCGTGTTCCTGCCCGCGCGGCTGTTCGTCATGGCCTGTGCGCTGGTCTGCATCATGCTCACCTATCGTATCGGCAAGCGGCTGGGCGGCGAACGGATCGGGCTGATCGCGGCGGCAATGCTGGCGATCAACGCGGTGCATATCGAATATTCGCAGATCATCCGCACCGATATGCAGGCTTCGGTCTTCATGCTGCTGGGCGCCTTGTCCGCGCTGGCCATCCTGCGCGACGGGCGGGAGCGGGATTATGTGCTGGCCGGTCTGTGGGTCGGCCTTGCCGCCGCGACCAAGTGGCCCGCCGCGCTGATCGCCATTGCACCGCTATGCGCGGGGTTCGCCCGTCTGCGCGCCGGGCAGCGCGAATGGGATCTGGTGATCCTGTTCGCCATAGCCGCTGTCGCCACGCTGTTCCTCGCCTCGCCCTATCTCCTGCTCGATTATCCGGCGGTGCTGCGCGATCTGGCGGGGGAAGCGCGCACCATCCATCCCGGCGCGACCGGCGGGGGCTTCCTGTCCAATCTCGCCTGGTACATCACTGGGCCGCTGGCGGGATCGTTCGGCATGGCGGGGCTGGCGCTGGCCGGTGCCGGGCTGGCGTGCGCCGCATGGCGGGACAGGCGCTGGGCGCTCGTCGTGCTGCCGGTAATCCTGCTCCTGCTTGCCGTGCTCTGCGCGCAGCATCTCGTCTGGGTGCGCTGGATGGTGCCGCTGCTGCCGTTCCTAGCGCTGGCTCTGGCTTATGCGCTTTGCGCCCTGCATGACAGGTTGCGGGCGCGCCTCCCGGCCAAAGCTGCCTGGGCTGTCCTGCCGCTGATGTGCGCGCTGCTGGCGGTGCCGATGCTGCAGACCGGCCAATCCCGCGCGGCGGAGCGCGCGCACGATACGCGGCAGGCAGCGACTTTCTGGATACGCCAGCATGTGCCCGCCGGGCATTCGGTGCTGGTGGAAGAAGCCGCTATCGATCTTCTGCGCGACGGACGGCGAGTGATCTTTCCGCTCGGCGCGGCGGGATGCATCGATGCGCGCGAAGCCTTGGGCGGACAGATCGAATATGGCGAAGTGGAGAACAAGCGCGCCGCCAGCCCGACTGTCGATCTCGGCCATGTCACGCTGGAAAGGATCGCCAGTTGCCGGGCGGATTATGCCATCGTGACGCATTACGATCGCTATCGCGCCGCCCCCATTGCCTTTGCAGAAGCGTTGCAGCGCTATCGCGTGGTGCTGGAAGGGGCCGCGCTGGAAGCCTATTTCGCACCGCGCCCGGGGGAAAGCGGCGGCCCGGTGACATATGTCTATCGCCTTGCCCCGCCCTCCACACGGTGAACAGCCATTATATTCCGATTAAATAAGTAGGAATTTAACCGCGATCGCCTTATGAGAGCCTCCGTTTCTGGAGCGCGCCCATGGATGTGCAACTTACGGTTATCTGCCTGCTGACTTTCGGTATCAATCTGATCGGGGCGCTGGCCTACGCCGCGCGCATCGCCGGGGTGCGCACCCGCAAGATCGCCATATCCTTCGCACTGTTCAATGTGCTGGTGCTGCTGTCGCGCCTGTCGAACAGCTTTCTCGGGCCGTTTCTGGCCAAACGAATCGAAAGCGCGCTGGCCACCGGTGCGGGCGATCACCTGCTGGCCGATTTCCGCATGATCCTGTTTTCGGCCACGGCGGCGACCGTGCTCGGCACTTTGCTGATTCCCACGGTGCAGCGCTGGTTTTGCAGCGCAATCAACGATTTTCAGGATCACCGTTCGATTCCCAAACTGGTGATGCACGCTTTCGCCAAAGGGGGTTTGGGCTATCTGCGCCGCACCAGCACCGCCCCGAAAGTCGCCCACATCGCCCAGTTGCGCAAACCGCGCGGGGTTTCGCGCAGCGTGATCGCGCTCAATGTCCTGGCGCAGGCGCTGTTGACGGTCGGGGTGGTC
>Ga0182743_1002876_pt1 | contig 14439 bp, 5 predicted proteins | sample eDN3rd30CKraftOP_FD_128522 | JGI IMG/M metagenome (GOLD analysis project Ga0182743, IMG submission 128522) | Enriched Organic Plus compost microbial communities from Emeryville, California, USA - eDNA 3rd pass 30_C Kraft OP (version 2) (version 2) ... | reverse complement strand
TCAAGCCTGCCTACGTGTGGGACGTCTCGCAAACCACCGGCGATCCCCTCCCGGAACGGCCGATGCCCCGGCTGTTGGAGGGCCAGGCTCCCGAAGGGCTGTGGGACGGACTCGCCGCGCAGGTCAACGACGCGGGTTTCGAGCTGACCCGCGCTGAGGGTGCAGCGGCGATCGGCGGCGCGAACGGGGTGACCTACTACGACAGCCGGATCGTCACCGTTCGTGAAGACATGGACGACGCCGCGCAGGTCAAGACGCTCGCCCACGAGCTCGGCCATGTGCGGATGCACGATCCCGCCGAGGACACCCGGGACCATCACCGCGGGGTCCGCGAGGTCGAGGCTGAGTCGGTCGCCATGATGATCGGTGCGGCGTACGGTCTGGACACCACCGGTTACACGATCCCCTACGTCGCGTCCTGGGCGAACGCCGTGCCGGACAAGACACCCGTGGAGGTCGTGCGCGAGACCGGAGAACGAGTCCGCAAGGCCGCGCTGGACATCCTCGACCGGCTCCCCGACGCCGGCCTGGGCGACGGCTACCCGCCCGGACTTGCCCGCGACAACCACCGTGAAGGCCCCACGCGAGACGGCACGGAACCCGCCGGACGGGCCGGACATCTCGGTCCCGCCCAGCCCAAGCAAGCCTCCGCCGCAATGGAACCGGTCATGGTCGGCCGCTGATGCTCAGCGACCGAGGGCAGATGAGCACGGATCGCGCCCGGCCGGTGGGGCGGTGGGTGGTCGCATCGGCGGTAAGCGGGACCGTGATGATCGGGCTCGGGGCCTTCTGGCTCTCGTTTACCGCTCTCGCCGATCTCGCCCGCCGCTCGGGCACCGCGGCGCAACTGAACTGGGTGTGGCCGCTGATCGTCGACGGCGTCATCGTCGTCGCCACCATCTCGGTCGTCGCGCTCTCTGCCCACGGCGCTCAGGCGACGCGCTACCCGTGGCTGTTGCTCGCCGGCGGTGCGGCTGTCTCGGTGTCCGCGAACGTCACCCACGCGCTCGTCGTCGCCGACGCAGCCGTGCCACCGCTGCTTGCGGCCCTGGTCGCCTCCGTACCACCGGTGGTACTGCTGGCGATCACACACCTGACCGTCGAGCTCACCCGCTACCACCGCACCAACCCGAACGAGACCGGGACGGCGCCGGAATCGACGTCACGACCCGACCACGCCCTGGAAGCGCCCTCGCCCGTCGGGACAACGCAGAAGGTCACGCCGACAACACGGGCCGCACTAGAAGCGATGACGGAGCGTCCGGCCATCCGGCAACTGAACCGATCCCCGGCGCGGACTCCGCGCAAGCGGGACGAGACGTCATCGTCGGGCGAGGAGCGCACCGCCCAGGTGCGCAAGCTCCGCCAGGACGGGCTCTCGAACCGACGGATCGCCAGCCAGCTCGGAGTCCATCCCTCAACAGTGGGTCGGTGGCTTGCCGAGGCGGAACATCAGGAAGGAGCACCCGATGTCGTCGACGAATGACCCCTACAACAGCGACGCGGTCCATGCGCATGATGACGTGGACTACGAGGCACTGGAGTTCGCGCAGTTCGAGCAATCCGCGGCAGTGCGAGAGCACGAGCCGGGGCACCTCGTGTCGGACGCTGAGGAGGCTGCGTGGTTGGGAGGTGACAGGCCGGACGTCGCGGATGTCAGCCCGCTCGCACGCCACGGAGATCCCTCCTCCGCTGGAGTCGTTCCACGGCGCGCGAGGCTGGAGCAGCATGTTCGTGACCGCCGAGGCGTGCGGTGGGTGCCTGCGGCCGAACTGATGCGTCACGGAACTGCGAAGCTGGCTGGTCAGAGCATCAACCTTCACGCACGGACGCACCGGGCGGCCCGGGATGCGGCTGTGAAGGCAGTGATGCGGGGTGGTGTTGCGACCAGCGAGCGGTTGCAGCGGCTGGGGCAGGCGCGGCCACTTCGAGCTTTCTCGGCGCGGTCCGCGATGCGGAACGCGCCGGGCCGATGAGTGTGTCGGTGCGGTAGCGCAAACCCCTCGTCGTCTTGTGAATGTCACGGAGTTGGCTCGTCGCGTTCGGGGTCGGGTCTCACGGAACGTTGGCGAGGCATCGGTGACGATTCGGCGGACAGCTCAAGGATGACATCCCGCTCCTCGTAGAAGTGTTGTCCTGCCACGGTGCGGCCGCTGATGGCTATCGCGTTCACGATGTCGCCGTGCGGGATGAGGTCGTCTTGCATGAGTCGGTAGGTGGCGATGTACTTGTGTACGCCTTGTGGCGGAAGCTGGGCGTGGTCTCCCTCGACGAACTGCCAGGGCCTGTCATACGTCAGGGTTGCCATCGATGCGTTGGTGAATCCCCGTTGGATTAGGTGCACGCCGTATAGCGTGGTCCTGGTCCCGTTCTGCACGGTCACGACGAAGGTGATCAGGGTTCCGATACTCAGAGGCTGGGTGAACTCGGCAATGTGAGTGACCTTGACTTCGCCGCTTTCGCTGTGCCACCGGGGTGATTCATCGATGGGCTGCCCGAAGGCCGTGCGTATCCGCTCGCACCATGCGGCAACCTGACCCAGCGGTAGGTTGAGCGCCTGGGAGACATCGTCGACATTGTCGGCGCCTACGAAAAGGCTGACCAGCATCTCGCCGGTCTGCGCGGGTGGGGGTATTCGCGTGTCGATCATTTGACGGGCTTCGTTCCGTGAGGGGCTTCCAGTCCGAGCGCCGTTGCCAGGACACTCGGAAAGCATTGGTTGAGTACAGAGCGGCAGGGTTCCTTGGACTCGTGAGTAGCCGTCGCTGCGGTGGCTGAGCATCGAAGCCGACGCAGGGTCCACCTGCCCCCGGTTCAGGGCAAGCGGATAGCCGCGTGCATCAAGAACTCACCTGGATCACCCGAGGCGGGCCGTCGCGCGGGGACGGCTCGGGCAGAAGTCCGAGTCGATGTGCATGCAGGAGCGCGGCGGCACGGTCGTGGACACCGAGCTTGAGATAGACGGCCGCCGCTTGCTTCTTGACGGTGTTGAGCGAAACGGTGAGCGCCTTGGCGATATCAGCGAGAGTCTCATGTCGGACCATTGCATAGAGAATCGTTTCCTCGCGCGGAGTGAGTGTGATGAGTTCGCTCGCCGATGGGTAGACCGCCGGCCGGGCAGCGATCAGGTCTGAGGTCTTTGGTGGCAGGGTGATTCGGCTCCGTTCTAGCAGTCGGGTGAGGGTTTCGTAGGGCAGGGCGATGTAGGGCAGAAGCGTGTTGACGCTGTTCGCCAGGCTGTGGGCACGCGTGAAGGCCACCACGGCCGCATCCTCATCGTCCATCTCAAGAGCTGCGGCGGCCTTGATCATGAGGAGATCGGCGCGGTCGCGCAGCATCATGCCTGGTTGCCATGCGGACGCGACTGCGATGCTCCTTGCCTGGGAATAGTCGCCGCTGATGAGGGCCAGTCTGGCGCGCGGCACGGCGAGGGTGAGCTGGTCGCCGGCGTCGTCGATGTGGCGTTTCGCGCGGTTGAGCTCGCCCAGCGCGAGCAGGAGTTCGGCCACGGAGCGTTCGATGCTGCGTTGGTCTCTGGCCCTCGAGCGAGTCAGTCCGTGGTGCAGTGCTGCCACATGGTTTACCTCTGCAAGGGTCACGATGGGGTTCCCGAACAGCAGCGCGTACTGCGTGTTGGCCCAGGTCAACAGCGCCCACTCTTCGATCGAGTCGGTGCCGTCTCCGGCCTGCGCGAGGTGGTCAGCGGCAGTCGGATCGAGTTGATCGAGGTGGAGGATACCTCGGGCGATGTGGCTGGCTACCGTAATGGTGTGATGCAGCCACTGACCTGATGTGTCGATACGTTGGTGGGCTGCAAGGTCTTCTCCGGCTTCGCGACTATGGCCGGCGATGGCATTCATCAGGCCGCGTTGCGCGAGCGCCGCTGAGACGATGAAGTCGGCGCCCGCGGCGACGGCCGTCCGAGCGGTCTTGGTGAATAGTTGCATCGCCGTCACGCCGTGGCCGGCCGCGAACGACGAAAGCGCCCAATGCAGCTCGAACCATGCGCGGGCCGTCAGTGACGAGGCGTGTGTGCTGTCGGAGTCCCAGTCTCCTGCGTATGCCTCAGCGCGTTGAACCGCGGCTTGTGCATCGCCTCCGACTCGATCGGCGATGATCTGGGAGGCGATGCCCATGATGTCGCTGTCGGTCGGACCGCCCGAACGGCTGGCCGTCTGAAGTGCCCAGCCGGCGTCGGCATAGCTTGTGAGCGACGCCGCGCGTTGGTGCGGGTCACGATGTGCTTGGAGGGACGCGATCACTGAGGCGGCCAGCGCGAGTGCCGGGTACTCGCTGGTGGCGATGGCTGGAATGTCGTCGTAGGCGATGAGGACTGCCTCTGGATGATCCGTCGTCAGGCGCAGACCGTGCAGTGTCCACATGCGTGACAGGAGCGCCCAGTCTCCACCTGCACGGGCATGGCGCACGATCCTGCCATCCAGAGCTGGATCTTGTGCTGAGGACAGATGCCTCGCCAGGACCTGGTGCGTGTGGACGGCTTCATCGGGGTGCTCGGAGACGAACATGTCTGCGAGCACCCGCCGGATGAGCCTCGGGAAGTGCCAGTGGCGGTCTTCACGGGCGGCGAATGAACGCTCAAGGAGGCCGTGGCGCTCGAAATGTTCGATGATCGACACCGGGTCGTGTGGAGCCAGCAGATGCGGCGTATGAGGATCGTCGATGAACAACGTGCGGACTTGGTCCTCGGCGATCACGTCGGCAGTCGCGAGGGTCATTGCGATCAGCAGCGATGCCTGATCCGTGAGTTGCGGAAGGATTTGTTCTCGCAGATGTTGTCGGACGGCCAGGACACCCGTCGGATCATGGGCGGGATCGGCGGCGTCGAGGGCGATCCGCGTAGGTGCAAGCCAACCGCCGACGTCGGCTATGAGGTCTGTTGCCTGCTGTTCGCTGATGCTGTGTCCCCAGCTGTGGGCCAGACTCGGTAGCTCGGCCACGTCGCTGTTGAGGTCCTTCCCCGTGAGCACGGTCGTCGCGATCGCGTGCGAACGAGCCCGTTCCTTGATCGGGTGGGAGACCCGTGTGCAGATGACGAGATGCATGCGCTCATGAATGGTCAGGAGTCGGCATAGCTGGTCAATGTCGGTTTCATCGATACGAAAGTGCGCGTCGTCGATGACGACCACGAGCCGATTCGGAGCTTCGAGAACGGACGGCGTGATCGCGCGTGAGATTGAGACTGTCGGGGGAAGATCCGCGGCGTTGTACCAGGTGACGGTGTCGCCCTTTCCCATTCGTTCTCGTGCCCATTGAGCGACCAGTGTGGACTTACCGGTGCCGGAGAGTCCCCGCACGATGGTCAACGGAGTCATCGCATCGAGGCGCCGCAACAGCCGCGTTCTCGCGATCACTCTCCCAGGCGCACGCGGTATCGATGAGCTTCCAGGCACCGAAGTTGTCCGCAGCATCTCGCCGTGTCCTCCTTCTGATGCTCGTGCTTGGGATGGTGACAGCCACAGCCCTATCGACCGGTCTGGGGAGGTTGATAAGCCGATAGGGCCGTGGCTCCGGCGGAGGGCCGGACTCCTACTGTCTGTGGGGTGGAGCGGTAGGAGCGGGGAGACCTCGGGCCCCTGCCGGGATACATCGGCAGGGGCCCGAGGCGCCTGTCACATCAGGTCGTCGATAGTGACCTCCTGAGTAGTGTCGCCACCGGTCTGCGTCCGGCGCCGTCGGCCGGTGAGCAGCAGCCCTCCGCCGATCCCGAGAAGGAGCAGCGCGGCGAGGATCACCGAGACCGAGATGGTGGCGCCAGTGTTCGGCAGGTTGCCGCCGGGCGTCGTGTCCGAGGTCGGCGGCTTGGGCACGTCGTGCTCGGTACACAGCGGCGACCCGTCGACGCACACCGGCGGCTCGCCGGTGATCGCGACGACGTTGCCGAGGTGGTGGTTGCCCTGCTTGTCGTAGGCGTTGACCTTGACGGTGTAGGTGACCGTGTAGACCTCGCCGGTCGGCACGGCTCCGGTGACCCGGATCGTGTCGCCGTCCGCGGTGGCCGTCAGGTTCTCGTTGGAGACCACAGGGCCTGCGGTGAGAGTGGCGTCGTCGAGCACGTCGGCCATGTGGTCGGTGTAGTCGACAGCCACGTCAGCGGCGTCAGGGTTGGTGCCCCTGTTGGTGAAGGTCAGTGTGTAGGTGACCTCCTCACCCGGGTCCACCTTCGAGCCGGACTTCGGGTCGCTGGACTTCGCCACGTCCACGTCGGAGATGTGGTTGTAGGTGCAGTCCGGGCGCTCCCCATCAGCGGGTACGCAGGTCTCCGGAGGCTCTTCCCCGTTGGGTACGAGGAAGTTGTCCAGCCGGTCGTCGCCGCGCTGCCCGTCGGCCTTCACGGTCACTGTGTAGGTCACCGTGGCCTGCTCACCCGGCTGCAAGGTTCCGGTGATGGTGAACCTGCCGTTCTCGATCGCCGACACCGTCAGCGCGTCGCTGGATGCGACCGGCTGGGCGGTGACGTCGGCATCATCGAGCACCTTCGTGAGGACGTCGTCACGGTTCACCTCGACCGGCGCTTGACCGGTGTTCTCGAAGTGCAGCGTGTACGTCGCCGTCTCACCCGGGCGCAGCGTCGATCCGGTGGTCGGGTCGACCGTCTTCCAGTCATCCAGCTCTCCCACGGGGTGCTCGGTGCACGAGACACCGTCGTCCCCGCATTGCGGATCTTCGGTGCCGGTCTTGGCGACCACGTTCCGCAGCCGGTTGTCTCCGCGGTCGCCGTCGGGCTTGACGGTGACGGTGTAGGAGACAGTGACCGTCTGGTCCGGCGCGAGCGTCCCGGTCACACGGACCAGACCATCCTCACCTGAGCTCGACACCAGCGCCGGATCGCTGCTGACCGGAGCACCGGTCAGGTCGGCGTCATCGAGCACCTGCGCGAGATCGTCGGTGTAGTCCACCGGACCCGCCGCATCACCGCTGTTGGTGAACGTCAGCGTGTAGGTGACCTCCTGCCCGGCCTGTACGTCCGAGCCCGTCTCCGGGTCGGCCGTCTTGTCGACCTCGATCAGCGGCAACGGCGTCACCGTGCAGTTCGGGTCACCCTCGACGCACTCCTCCGGCGGGTTCTCCCCCGTGGGGACCAGGAAGTTGTCGGCCGTGTTGTTGCCGCGGTCGGCTTCCTCCTTGACCGTCACCTGATAGGTCACCGTGATCGTCTGGCCCGCGGCCAGCTCACCGGTCACGGTGAACGCGCCGTCGTCGACCGCCGAGACGGTGAGCGCATCGTCGGAGGCAACCGGGTCGCTCGTCAGATCCGCATCGTCCAGGACATCGGTGAGGATGTCGGTGTGGTCGACGTCGATCGGCCCCTGGCCCTGGTTGTCGAACGTGAGCGTGTACGTCAGCACCGTGCCCACATCGACAGGGTCGGTGTCGGCCGAGACGGACTTGCCCGTCAGCAGCATCCCGATCGGGGTGACCGTGCAATCAGGCCGCTCCCCATCTTCGGGCTGGCAGACCGGGTCCGTCGGCGGCTCCTCGTCCGGCGGCAGGAGGAAGTTCGCGGCGATGTCATCGCCCCGTTCCCCGTCGGCCTTGACCGTCACCTGGTACGTGACCGTGTAGATCTCCCCAGCAGGAACGTCGCCGGTGATCGAGATGCGGTTGCCGTTGCGGGAGACCGTCAGCCCATCGGCCGAGGTCGGCTCCGCGGTGACGTCGGCGTCGTCGGTGACGTGCGTGAGGTCATCGACCTCGTCCACGGTCCCCGCACCCTCGCCCGTGTTCTCGAAGAACAGCGTGTAGGTCAGCACCGTGCCGGCCGCGACCGGTGTGGTGTCGGCCTCGACGCCCTTCCAGGATTCGAGCTCCGGAACGGGATGCTCGGTGCACGACACACCGTCATCGCCGCACTCCGGGTCGGTCGTTCCGGTGGGGGCGAGCACGTTGCCCAGGCGGTTGTTCCCGCGCTGACCATCGGGCAGCACCGTCACCGTGTACGACACCGTCACCGTCTGACCGGCACCGAGCACACCCGTCACATGCAGGGTGTCGTCACCGTTCAGAGCTGCCGTGAGCGCATCGTCGCTGGCGGTGGGGCCAGCAGTCAGGGTCGCATCGTCGAACACACCAGCGAGGTTGTCGGTGTAGTCCACCGAGCCGGCGCCGTCGCCGCTGTTGACGAAAGTCAGCGTGTAGGTGACCTCCTGACCCGCAACCACAGTGGAGCCGGACTCCGGGTCGGACGCCTTCGACGCGTCGATCTCGGGCAGCGGCGTCACCGTGCAGTCGGGCAGCTGTCCTTCCGCTGGCACACACTCCTCCGGAGGCGTCTCGCCGGGCGGGACCAGGAAGTTGGCCGCAGAGTTGTTGCCGCGATCGGCCTGCTCCTTGACCGTCACCTCATAGGTGACGACCGCGGTCGCGCCCCCGGCGAGCTCGCCACCGATCTGGAACCTGCCATCGGTCACGTCGGAGACGGTCACCGAATCGGTATCCGAGACCGGGTCGCCGGTCAGATCGGCGTCGTCGAGCACGTCGGTCAGGACGTCCTCACGCGACACCGTGATCGGGCCTTCTCCCGTATTACGGATCGTGACCGTGTACGTCAGGACCGTGCCCGCTTCCACCGGGTCGGACGAAGCCGAGACGGCCTTCTCGTACGTGACGGCACCGATCGGCGTGACCGTGCAGTCCGGCCGCTCATCGTCAGCCGGCTCGCACTCCGGGTCCGTCGGCGGCTCCTGATCCGGCGGCAGGAGGAAGTTCGCAGCAATGTCATCGCCCCGCTCCCCATCGGCCTTGACCGTCACCTGGTACGTGACCGTGTAGATCTCCCCAGCAGGGACATCGCCGGTAATCGAGATCCGGTTCCCATCCCGGGTGACGGTCAAACCGTCGGCACTGGTCGGCTCCGCGGTGACGTCGGCGTCGTCGGTGACGTGCGTGAGGTCATCGACCTCATCCACGGGCGCCGTTCCTTGGCCGGTGTTCTCGAAGGAGAGCGTGTAGGTGAGCACCGTCCCGGCCGCAACCGGGGTGGTGTTCGCTTCCACGGCCTTCCACGAGACGAGTTGCGGGATCGGGTGCTCTGTGCAGGACACACCGTCATCGCCGCACTCAGGGTCGGTAATATCGCTGTCGGCGAGCACGTTTCCGAGCCGGTTGTTCTCCCGATCCGCGTCCGCGCTCACGGTCACCGTGTACGTCACCGTGACCGTCTGATCCGGGTCCAGCGAACCGGTGATCAACAGGGCGTCGCCATCCTGGGTAACCTCCAGCGCGTCGTCCGAAGCCGTCGGCCCCGCAGTGAGGGTGGCGTCGTCGAGGACGTCGGCGAGGTTGTCGGTGTAGTCCACCGGACCCGCCGCCTCACCGCTGTTGGTGAACGTCAGCGTGTAGGTGACCTCCTGGCCCGCGGTCACGACCGAACCGGACTCCGGGTCCGACGACTTGGTGGCTTCGATCAGCGGGATCGGGGTGCTCGTGCACGTCGGATCGTCCTCTTCACAGGGACCCTCGGGCGTGCCGCCCGGCGGGACCAGGAAGTTGTCCGCCTGGTTGTTTCCCCGCTCCGCGTCGGGCTTGACTGTCACCTGATAGGTGATGAGCGCGGTCTGGCCGGCGGCGAGCTCGCCACCGATCGAGAACCGACCATCAGTGACCGCCGAGACCGTCACCGAGTCCGTGTCAGACACAGGATCGCTCGTGAGGTCCGCGTCATCGAGCACGTCGGTCAGGACGTCCTCGCGCGAGACCGGCGACGTGGCCGTCCCCGTGTTCTCCACGGCGACCGTGTACGTCAGCACCGTCCCGGCAACAACCGGATCAGAGTCTGCCGACACCGACTTGGAGTAGACGACCGCAGCGATCGGCGTTGTGGTGCAGTCCGGGAACTGCTCGTCCGTAGGCTCGCACTCCGGGTCCGTCGGCGGCTCCTCATCGGGAGCAAGCAGGAAGTTCGCCGCGGTGTCGTCGCCACGCTCCCCGTCTGCCTTGATCGTTACCTGGTAGGTGACGGTGTAAGTCTCACTTCCCGGCACGGAGCCGGTGATCGAGATCCGGTTCCCGTCACGGTTCACGGTGAGACCGTCTGGCGAGGTCGGCTCGCTGGTGACATCGGCATCGTCGGTGACATGGGTGAGGTCATCGACCGCATCCAAGTCAGCGGCGGCCTCGCCGTCGTTGTTGAAGAACAGCGTGTACGTCAGCACAGTCCCGGCGACGGCCGGGGTCGCGGACGCCTGCACCTGCTTCCACTGGGTCAGACCCGCGCCGGGGATCTGCACAAAGTCACAGCTCTGCTCACCCGGTGCAGTCTCCGAGGTCGGCACGCACGCGAGGTTGCGGAGGTTCTGATCCCCCTCACCGGTGTACGTCACGGTGTAGGTGATCGTCGCCGACTCGTTCACCCCCAACGCACCCGACCACGACAGGGTCGGCTCGTCATACGAGACCGCGCCCGTCGAGGCGGTGGCGTCGTCGTTGAACGTGGCGGCATCCAGCACGTTGGACAGGTCGTCCGTCGCCGTCGCGGGAGCGTCCGCGGTGTAGACACCGGGACCGACGTTCGTGACCGTGATCGTGTACTCGACGGTCTCCCCGACGGCCGGAAGTTCTGTGCGGTCCGCTGTCTTCTCGATCGTCAGCTTCGGGAGCAGATACTCAACCTCCGCACACGGCTCCCCAGTGGCCGGGTCCACACCGTCCTCGGGCGGATCACACACCGGGGGTTCAGGGTTCTCGGGGTCGTTCGGCTGCCACGCGACGTTACGGACGGTGCCGTCCCCGTCGGCCTTGAGGGTGGCGGTGTAGGTCAGCTCCACCGACTCGTCCACGCCCAATGCGCCCATCCATGACAGCAAGGGTGCGGCGTAGGAGACCGAACCGGGCTGGTTCGCGGATGCATTGTTGTTGTAAGTCGCGTCGTCGAGCACACCCGATAGGTCGTCGAAGACCACTGCTGGGAAGTCACTGGTGTAGTCACTCTCGCCCGTGTTCGTGGCTGTGACGGTGTAGGTCACCGTGTCGCCGGGACGGGCATCTGCGGTGGCGTCCGAGGTCTTCTCGATCGACAGATCCGGAAGCGCAACGTTCAGTGCGTAGTCCTCAACCTCTCCGGAGGTCGTCATTCCGGTGGGCGAGGAGACCGCAGCGTCGTCTGCGGCGATCCGAAGGCGGAGGAATGTCTGATCCGCGCCGACGGCCGGAACCGTGTCCGCGGGCACCGTCCAGGTCAGGTCGACAGATGAACCGGTGCACTGGACGACTCCGGACTGCTCGCCCTCGTCGAACGTGCCGTTGTGGTTCCAGTCGATCCATCCGGTGACGTAGCCGGGGCCTGTGCACTGCACGTCTTCGAGCGCGTAGTTCTCGCCCGGCGTGACATTGATCGTGCCCGGAGGAGCGATGGCGTCCTCGTCTGGCTCGCCGGTAACATCATCGGCTGTCGCGTCGGCGCTGGGCTGGTAATCGACCTCAGCGTCGATGGTCGCTCCCAGTCGCGTCAGCGGCTGGGAAGGGCTCCCGAGGGCGAAGCCGGTGCCGGACACGGGCGTCGTGCCCAGCGGCACGGTCCCGCCCTGCCAGGTGGGCTCGAAGAGCGATCCCGCCTCGCCGTAGCTCGCCGGCGCATCGCCAAAGTCGGTCTGGAGCACCACTCCGAGCGCGACGGCGCTCCGCCCGCCGCCCTGGAGGCTCACGACGGCGCTCGTGGCGCCTTCCATAAAGCCCACAGCCATCGGACCGGACGATCCGGCGATCGTGGCACGGCACTCCCGGTCGTCGTTGCTGAATCGGAGCGTGCCATCTGCTGAGCGCGTGGTGACGGTGTTCGTGGCACATCCTGGGGTGCGATAGCGGTCGATCACGCGCCATGTTGCCGGCTGCTCAGGTCTCGCTTGGAGATATTCAGCCGGCGCGCCGGTGGCGGGAACGGCGGGGTTGCTCGCCTCCGCGTCTGCTACGACCAATCCCTGCAACGGCACGGGAACACCATCCAGCGTCACGGAACAGGCAAATCGGAACGATACGAACGTCCTATCGACCGCGTTGGAGACGCCGACCACCATCTGGTTGTTCGTCCCGGTTCCGCCGACGTTGTATAGCTCATCGAGCGCATCGCCCACCCACGTTCCCGGGCGATACGCCTGCAGCGCACCCTGGATGTTCGACAAGGTGCAGGTTGTCGCCAGCGTCTGCCCGGCGACGACCCTCGTGTTCGTGCGTGTGATCCCACCGGCCGGAATCGCCTGTCCGTGCGTGCCCCAAGCGAACCAGTCGATCGACTCCTGGTACAGGCCAGAGCCGCCCTCGGCATACTGCGCGTTCGCCGGAGTTGCGGTGAAGACCGAACTGGCGAGCGCAAGCATCCCTCCGAGGAGGGCCATGACGATCGTCATGGCGATGCTGCGCTTCGGCACGGGCTGCAGCGCCGTCGCTGCGCCCCTCGTACCGGAGATGCTCGGTGCGTTTGCCCGACGTGAACTGGATGGTTTGTATCCCATGATTGCCTCTCGTGTATCCGGGAGGCGGAGACGGCGTGACGTGGCCGCAGATCCTCCCTAGCACCAAGGGAAGTGGAGGTGGCAGATGGCGGCTAGGTGGTCTACGGATGATCCGGTGTTGAAATCCAGGAGCGTTGAGCGGCTGAGAGCATCACGAGAGTCCCCCAGCGCAGCGGGAGATCGGGATGCTGAATGCCTTCTACTCGATGATCCCGGCGGTCTGAGCGGCTGCGACGGCCTCGTCGCGGGAGTGGGCGTCCAGCTTGGCGTAGAGGCTGCGCATCTGGGTCTTGATGGTGGCCTCAGAAACGAAGTGGGCTCGCGCGATGGAGGCGACGGAGATGTCGTCGGCAAGCTTCTCGAGAATTGCGTGCTCACGCTCGGTCAGGTTGATGACGCTGACGTGCTCTGGGAAGACGTCGTCGGTGACACCGCGGTCGTGGCATCGCTCGATGATGTCTGCGATGGCCGGGATGTGTTTGGCGGCCCAGTGGAGGTGCCGGGCTCCGATGACAGCGAATGGAAGGAGCGGATCACCCAGGCGTTGCGCCATCTTGCAGGACTCTTCCCACAGCGCCAGGGACGCCCGTGTTCCTTCATTCTGCGCCGCAACAGCCGCCCGAAGGAGGAGCGCGTTGAGACGAACACGATCGGTCGCGCCCTTCGCGCGCAGGACATCGCGCGTGCCCGCCAGAGCTCCGGCGTTGTCCCCGGTGAGATGAGCGAGTCGTGCTCTGGCGAGGAGCACGAGCGGGTGAGTGGAAGTAGTTCGGAGGAGCAGAGCGGACGCTCGGTTGCCCTGCCCCGAGGCGAGGAGGAGGTCTACCTCTGCCGCAAGAAGCGACGACTCCGCGGCGCTCTCCGGGTTGTGCCATTCCTGATAGCGCAAACGCGCAAGATCCAGATTCCGGAAGGCCCCGGCATGGTCAGACCAGACAAGGTCATAGCGCGCCTGCGCCCAAGACGCCATCGACCAGAGTTCGTCCCGCGTCTCCAGCAAGCGAAGCGCGACGAGCTCGTCCTCCGCGCGCGGTCTGTCAAGTTGATCAACGGCGTCGATGGCGCGGGCGATCTGTGCTCCGGTGGGCACGTAAGGCATCAGCCACACTCGCGGCACGGAGCCTTGGATTTCCACCTGCCGGTCTAGCCAGGCACTTGTAGCGTGCCTGTCACCCTCGATCGCTGACTTGACCGCGAGCACTCCGGTGATCTGGTTCAGTTCATATCCGTTGACCTCGGGCGCGCGCTCCAGTGCAGCAAGGGCGTGCGCCAACTGTTCGGCGGCCTCCTTGCCCCTGCCTGCCAGCTCGAAGGTCAACGCGGTTTGGAGCCGCGCCATAGGCACGAAGGGCCGGATGTACTCGGGCACCTTAGAGCCGATGATGATCGACAGATAGTGAGCGATTCGTGCTGCTCGTACCGCGTCTTCGTATCGACCGGAACGACGCAGCACTATGTGATCGGCGACGGCCATCTCCACGGCGGCCACCGCGCCGACCTTCCGCGCCAGGGCCACCACTTCGAGGAAGGAGCTTGCTGCCGGTGCTGGTAGGTCCTCGGGGCTCATCACCGCACCCAGAACGAGATGTCGAACGGCGTGAGTCTTCGGATACGCCCGCGTCACATCGGCGGGAATCTGGCGCAAGGCGGTCACCAGGACGTCCTCTGAGAGATTGACCAGCTGTGCCCAGGAACTCTCGAAAAGCTCACCGATAAACGGCCAGTCCCTCCCGGCGAGCGCTTGTCGGAGGGCGACGTCCGGCCGTCCCTGATCCTTGAACCATCGGGCTAGCGCGCTGCTCTGCGCGTCGCCATCGGCACTCGGGACCCTGCCCATCCCGGCGAGTGCGAGGCGGCGGATGACGGTGGGGAACTCGTAGAGCGTCTCGTTCGTCTCGAGGTCGATGCTCCGTGTGAGCAGGCCCTGCGCGACCAGATCGTTGAGCGAGTCGCCAACGCTTTCATCCTGGGTGAG
>Ga0182743_1002875_pt1 | contig 14439 bp, 13 predicted proteins | sample eDN3rd30CKraftOP_FD_128522 | JGI IMG/M metagenome (GOLD analysis project Ga0182743, IMG submission 128522) | Enriched Organic Plus compost microbial communities from Emeryville, California, USA - eDNA 3rd pass 30_C Kraft OP (version 2) (version 2) ... | reverse complement strand
GATTTTTTACGCGGACGCAGCGGCTGGAGCGTTTCCGTCGCTCTGGTCAGCGGCGGCCGGCCATTGATCGGCCTGCTTTACGCCCCGGCGCGGGGGGAGGAATGGACCGCGATCGCGGGGCAGGGCGCATGGCGCAACGGGGCACGGCTCACCGCCAGCCAACGCACGGATTTCCACGGCGCGCGCGTGCCCGCCGATTCGCTGCCGCCGCAGGACCGCGATCTGGTGATGGTGGACAAACCCAATTCGATCGCTCTGCGCATCGCCATGGTCGGTGCGGACGAAGCCGATCTGGTGGCGACACTGCGCTGGGGCTTCGAATGGGATATCGCCGCCGCCACGCTGATCGCGCGCGAAGCGGGGGCGACGGTGAGCGACGCTTTCGGCCAGACGCTCGCATTCAACAAGCGCGATCCGCGCGCATTCGGCCTGCTGGTCAGCGCCCCGGCGATTCATGGCGCGGCGGTGGCGCGGCTGGCGGACAGGGCTGCTCAACTTGCTTTCCCGGACACCTGACGGGAAAGCCGTTGCGCCCGAGAAAAAGGGGCCAGCCCCAAGGGCCAGCCCCTTTCCACCCCCCACAAGGGGCATTGACGAACAAGGCGATCAGTAACCGCGGCGGGCCGCGTCGACATCTTCCTTGCTGATCGGGGTGATCTTGATTTCCACACGGCGGTTGAGCGCGCGGCCTTCCGCCGTGTCGTTGGTGGCGACCGGATACTGTTCGCCAAAGCCCTGGGAGCGGATGCGGGCCGCTGAAACGCCGCGCATGCCGAGGTAATTGGCCACCGATTGGGCGCGCCGTTCGGACAGGGCCTGGTTGTACGAATCCGAACCGGTGGAATCGGTGTGGCCATACACGTCGATCAGGCTGTCGGGATAAGTCTTCATGCTTTCCGCGATCTGGTTCAGCGTCGTCTGGAAGGATGGGCTGATCGTGGAGCTGTCGACCGCGAAAGTGACGCCATCGGGCAGATTCACCAGAATGGCGTTGCCGTTGTCGGTTTCCGACACATCGATGCCCGAACCGGCGGTTTTTTCCTTCAGTTCCCTGATCTGCTGATCCATCTTGTAGCCGACAGCACCGCCAGCGACGCCGCCGATCCCGGCGCCGACGATACGGGCGGTCTTGCCACCGATGATGCTGCCCAGAAGATAACCGAGACCGGCCCCACCGACGCCGCCGATGGCGGTACGCGAAACCTTGCGTTCACCGGTGTTGGGGTCGGTGACACAGGCGGTAACGGTGACGAGAGACATCGCGGCAAGGCTCGAAACGAACAAACGGGATTTTTTCATGGGTTCTCCAATCCTCTTATCGGTACGCTCAAGGCTTGCCCCTCTGACAAGGCCTCGGTCGCCGGTCATAAATCTCGCGTACTGGATGAACGGGAAATTGACCGGACTTCCGGTGAAACGCAATACGGCATCTGTCTGTTCCCGGACGGGATATTGCGCGCGCGGCCTGTAAACTCTTCGCCTTTTGCCCGGTTTCTGCTAGCGCCTCGCGCGTGACACCGTTTCCTTGGATCGATGTGCTCGTCATTGCGGGGCTCATCTTCATCAACGGCATCTTCGCGATGTCGGAACTGGCTATCGTTTCCGCGCGCCCGGCGCGTCTCCAGATGGAGGCGGACAAGGGCAGCAAGGCGGCCAAGGCCGCGCTTGCGCTCGAAGCCGATCCGGGCAAATTCCTTTCGACCGTGCAGATCGGCATCACGCTGGTGGGGATCATCGCCGGCGCCTATTCGGGGGCCAGCCTCGGCGGCCCGACGGGCGAACGGCTCGTGGCTCTGGGCCTGCCAGCGCGAATCGCCGGCGAAGTGGGTTTTGCGCTGGTTATCGTGTTGACGACCTATCTCAGCCTCGTGGTCGGGGAACTGGTTCCCAAGCAGATCGCCCTGCGCGGTGCGGAACGGATCGCGCTGGTCATGGCTCTGCCGATGGTCATGCTGTCGCGAATCGCCGCCCCGTTCGTGTGGCTGCTGGACCGTTCTTCCGCCACTCTGCTGCGTTTGCTGGGTATCCGCCATGCGGGCGAATCGGGGCTGACGGCGGAAGAACTGCAGATGATCTTTGCCGAAGCGACCCGTTCGGGCGCGATCGAGGAGGATGAGCGGGCGATCATGGCCGGGGTCATGCGGCTGGCCAATCGCCCGGTGCGCGAAGTGATGACCCCGCGCACCGAAATCGACTGGATCGAGCAGACGGCCGATGCGGACGAACTGGCCGAACTGATCGAGGAAACCCCCCATTCGCTGATTCCGGTGGCCGATGGGTCGCCCGACCGGATTCTCGGCGTGGTCAAAGTGCGCGAGATCCTCGCGCTGCAATTGGCGGGCAAGCCGGTTGCGCTGGCCGATCTGGCCCGCAAAGCGGCGATCATTCCCGACCAGCTCGATGCGATGGACGCGCTGCGCATTCTCCAGCAGGCCGATATCGCGATGGCGATGGTCCATGACGAATACGGCCATCTCGAAGGGATCGTGACCCCCAACGACCTGCTGACCGCGATCGTCGGCCAGTTTGTCGGCCATCAGGACGAAGGGGATGAACCCCTGCTGGTAACGCGTGCGGACGGTTCGCTGTTGGTGTCGGGTGCGATGCCCGCCGACCTGATGGCCACCGCGCTCGAAATCGCGCTGCCGGAAGACCGCGAGTATGCGACGGCGGCGGGCTATGTCCTCTCGGTGCTCAAGCAGTTGCCGCAGGAAGGCGAAACGTTCGAGGAGGAAGGCTGGCGTTTCGAAGTGGTCGACATGGACGGGCGCCGGATCGACAAGCTGCTGGTGCAGCGTATCGCCCCGCCAACCGGAGAAGCTGACGAGAGCTAGTCCGCTCTCTGCCCGGACAACGAAAAAGGCCCGCCATTGGCGGGCCTTTGCGTATCGGATGGCGTTTCCGCCAGCCGTCAGCCGGGGATCACCGCGCGCGCCGATTGGCCATCGCCCTGCGGCGCTGCGAGGATATCGCGCGTCACCGTGCCTTTGGCGACCGAGTTGGTGTTTTCATCGCCCACGGTGGAGCGGATGCCGGGGGTGGCGCCGCCCGCCCGATCCAGCGCGCTGGTTTCGAGATCGCTGCGCGGGGCAGGGCCGCCGAACAGCGTTTCGAGAGCCTTCTGGCTGGCGTTGCCTTCGGCCGGCCGCGGCGCGCCGGGTTGCGGCGGAGCCATCTCGAAATCGGGCGGAACAACCAGCGGGGCTTGCCGTTGCACGGCCATTTCATCGGGCCGGTCGCGGTTGAAGATACCGCCGCCGCCGCAAGCCGACAGCGCCGCCGAACCGGCAGCGAGGAGGAGAAGGGCGTGGATCTTGCGCATGGTGTCAGGTCTCCGCAGGGCTTTTGCCCTGATCGTCAGTTTCCGTTTCACTGGGCTTTTCGCGCAGGAAAAAGGATCGGGCAAGGATAATTACCACGCCGAAGGTGATCGCGGCGTCGGCAAGGTTGAAAATCATGAACGGGCGAATGTCGCCGATATGGAAGTCGGCATAGTCGATGACATAGCCGAGCAGGAACCGGTCGCGGATGTTGCCCAGCGCCCCACCGAGAATCAGCGCCAGGGCAATGATATCCCACAGTTTCTTTTCGCGCAGCATCCAGATGAACACGGCCAGCGCGATGAGCCCGGTGACGGCCACCAGCGCCCAGCGCATTTCCACCGAATTGGCGGTGAACATGCCCAAAGACACGCCGAAATTCTGCGTCCAGCGGAGATCGAAAAACGGCAGAAGGTCGATCACTTCGCGGTCGCGCAGTTGCAGCGGGCCGACCATCAGCGATTTGATGAACTGGTCGAGCAGGAAAATCACCCCGGCCAGCATCAGCCCGATCGCGCGATTGCGAGTCAGCCAGCTCATTGCGCGGCTTCCGCTTGCACCAGCGCATCGTCGCAACGGGCGCACAGGGCGCCGTCCTCGGCCACGTCGGGCAGATGGCGCCAGCAACGGCCGCACTTGTGATGTGCTGTGGGGGTGACTTCCATCGCCCCTTCTTCGCTGCACGACACTGTCGAGGTGATGAACAGTTCAGCCAGGGCGGCGTTGGCGGTGCCCGCGGGCACGGCGGCGGCGGGCACGGTCACTTGCGCTTCCAGCCCCGAACCGATCACCTTTTCGCGCCGCAGCGGCTCGATCGCTTCGTTCACCTTTTCCCGCAGCGAACGCAGTTGCGCCCACTTGGCGAGATCCGCTTCGGTTGCGGGCACCGCGGGCCATTCGAGCAGGTGGACGCTGCCCCCTTCCGGATAGCGGGTGCCCCACACTTCCTCGCCCGTATAGACCAGCACCGGCGCGGCGTAGCGGATCAGGGCATGGAACAGCGTATCGAGCGTGCTGCGATAGGCGCGGCGGCGCGGATCGCCGGGGGCATCGCAATAGAGGCAGTCCTTGCGGATATCGAAATAGAAGGCCGAGAGGTCTTCGTTGCAGAAATCGGTCAGTGCGCGGACATAGGTGTTGAAATCGAACGCATCGACCGCCTGCCGCAAAGTCGCATCCAACTGGCCGAGAAGGACCAGCATATACTGTTCCAGCTCGGGCATTTCGGCCACGGGCAGACGTTCGGCCTCGTCGAAATCGGCCAGCGCGCCCAGCATGTAGCGGAACGTGTTGCGCAGCTTGCGGTACTGGTCGGCCACACCTTTGAGGATTTCCGGGCCGATGCGGTGATCTTCGGTGTAATCCACCGACAGCGCCCACAGGCGGATGATGTCCGCGCCGTAATCGCGCATCACATCCAGCGGGCTGATCGTGTTGCCGAGGCTCTTGGACATTTTCATGCCCTTGGCGTCCATGGTGAAACCGTGAGTCAGCACCGCCTTGTAAGGCGCGCGGCCGCGCGTGGCGCAGCTTTCGAGCAGGCTCGACTGGAACCAGCCGCGATGCTGGTCGCTGCCTTCGAGATAAAGATCGGCGGGCGGGCCGGTGTAGCCTGCCGGGCGGGTCAATTCAGGCCAGCGCCCGCTTTCCAGCACGAAAGCATGTGTGGAACCGGAATCGAACCATACGTCGAGAATGTCGGTGACACGCTCGAAATCGGCCAGATCGTACCGCTCACCCAACAGGGCCTGCGCGTTTTCTTCATCCCACGCATCCACGCCGCCTTCGCGGATCGCGGCGATGATCCGGGCGTTGACTTCCAGATCGCGCAGATACTGGCCGGTTGTGCGGCTGACGAACAGGGTGATCGGCACACCCCAGGCGCGCTGGCGCGAAAGCACCCAGTCGGGGCGGCTTTCGACCATGGAACCGATGCGGTTGCGGCCTTTGTCCGGCACGAAGCGGGTTTCGGCAATCGCGCGCAGCGCCGTCTGGCGCAGGGTTTCGCCATCGCCCTGCGCGGCGCGGATGTCCGCCTCGGCGGCGCAGCGCGGCGTGTCGCGGTCGATCGGCTTGTCCATCGGCACGAACCACTGCGGGGTGCAGCGATAGATCACCTTGGCCTTGGAGCGCCACGAATGCGGATAGGAATGCTGGTAATCGGCGCTGGCCGCCAGCAGCGCGCCCGCCGCGCGCAGATCTTCGCAAACCGGGCCTTCCGGCGCGTTGAATTTGGGATGGATGACTGAGGCGGAGCGTTCGTCCGTGCGCGGCAGCCACAGCCAGTCTTCGCGATAGCGGCCATCGGCCTCCACCACGAATTTGGGGCCGATGCCGTTGGCCTTGCACAAGTCGAAGTCATCCTCGCCATGATCGGGCGCCATGTGGACGAGGCCGGTGCCGCTGTCGGTGGTGACGAAATCGCCGGCGAGCAGCGGACGCGGTTCGGCGAAGAAGCCGCCGAGATGGTGCATCGGGTGGCGTGCGACGGTTCCGGCAAGGTCCGCGCCGCGATACGTGCCGAGCGCGTATTCGCTGAGCACGACATCGCCTTCGATGTCCTCCGCCACCGGGCCGAGGCCGGTGCGCGCGAAGAAGGCTTCGAGCAGATCGACCGCGATGAGGAAACGCCGCCCGTCATGCGCACGGTAATGGTGGTATTCCACTTCGGGACCATAGGCGAGCGCCTGGTTGACCGGGATCGTCCATGGCGTGGTGGTCCAGATCACCGCGTGCGCGCCGACGAGTTCGGGGATCGGGCTTTCGACGATCTCGAACGCCACATCGACCTGGGTCGAGGTGATATCCTCGTATTCCACTTCGGCTTCGGCCAGCGCGGTCTTTTCCACCGGGCTCCACATCACCGGCTTGGCACCGCGATAGAGCTGGCCGCTTTCCGCAAATTTCAGCAGTTCGGCAACGATTGTCGCCTCCGCCGCGAAATCCATGGTCAGATAGGGCTTGTCCCAGTTGCCGCACACGCCGAGGCGCTTGAGCTGTTCGCGCTGCGTGTCCACCCACTGCTGGGCATAGGCGCGGCATTCGGCGCGGAATTCCTTCGCGGGGACCTCGTCCTTGTTCTTTTTCTTCTTGCGGTACTGTTCCTCGACTTTCCATTCGATGGGCAGGCCGTGGCAGTCCCAGCCGGGGACATAGGGCGCATCCTTGCCGAGCAGAGTCTGCGTGCGCACCACCATGTCTTTCAGGATATGGTTCAGCGCGTGGCCGATGTGCATGTCGCCGTTGGCGTAAGGCGGACCATCGTGGAGAATGAACTGTTCCCGCCCCGCGCGCGCTTCGCGCAGGCGCTGGTACATGCCGTCCGCTTCCCAGCGCGCCAGAATGCCCGGCTCCTTCTGGGGCAGGCCGGCTTTCATGGGGAAATCGGTCTTCGGCAGGAAGACGGTGTCTCGATAGTCGCGCTGTTCGCTCATGGGCCAGCGCCGTTAAAGCAAAGTGCGGCCTTGGGGAAGGGGCGCAGCGCGGTCGACCGTCAGCCCAGCAGTTCGCGCGCCCGGTCGCAATCCCGGCCGATCTGCGCCACCAGCTCATCCAACGAGGCGAATTTGGCTTCGGGGCGGATGAAATGGTGGAACGCCACTTCCACTTCCTGCCCGTAGAGATCGCCGGAAAAGTCGAAGAAATGCGGTTCCAGCAATTCCTTGGGCGGGTCGAAATGCGGGCGCACGCCGATATTGGCCGCGCCTTTCAGCACGGTATCCTGCCCGATGAGATGCCCGGTCACGGCATAGATGCCGAAGCGTGGACGCAGATAATTGTCGAGCGGCAGATTGGCGGTGGGAAAGCCGATCGTCCGGCCGACCTTGTCGCCATGCTGCACCACCCCGCGAATCGCGAAGGGGCGGGTGAGCAGAGCGGTGGCGGTGGCGCAATCGCCGGCTTTCAACGCCGCACGGATGCGGCTGGAGGAGATCGGCCCTGTAGCATCATGCACCGGGCCGACTGTCACGGCGTCCAGCCCCAGCGGCGCGCCCAGTTCGCGCAGGACCTGCGGATTGCCGCTGCGCCCCTTGCCGAACGTGAAATCCTCCCCCGTCACCACGCCCGCCGCGCCGAGGTGGCCATGCAGCCCATCCTCCACCCAGGATTGCGCCGACATGCCCGCCACATCGGCATCGAAGCCGATCACCAGCATCGCGTCGGCCCCGGCGGCGGCGAACAGTTCGGCGCGCTGGTCCAGCGTGGTCAGGCGGAAAGGTTCGGCCTGGGGATCGAAAAAGCGCACCGGGTGCGGATCGAACGTGGCGACGATGGCGGGCCGCCCCTGTTCGCGCGCGCGCCGGATCGCTTCGCCCACCACGGCCTGATGGCCGCGATGGAAACCGTCGAAATTGCCCAGCGCCAGAATGGCGCCGCGCAGGTGTTCGGGCACGGGCGTGCGGGAATCGAGGCGAATCATGATCGCGCCGCCTCTACCGCGCGTTGCAGGGTTACGAAAGAAAAGGCGGGCGCATCCCCGGTTGCGGGGTGATCTTCGCGCGCGGTTTCATGCCATTCCGGGCCGAGCGCGGGCATATGCGTGTCGCCCGCGAACGGGCTGTGGACTTCGGTCAGTTCGATCCGCTGGGCCAGCGGCAGGAACAGGGCATAGATTTCCGCCCCGCCGATCACCGCCACTTCACCATCGCCCGCCGCGGCCCGCGCCTCGGCCAGCGAATGGACCGGCTCGGCCCCTTCGGCCTGCCAGGCGGTGTCGCGTGTCAGCACGATGTGGCGCCGCCCCGGCAGCGGCCGGGGGAAGCTGTCGAACGTCTTGCGGCCCATGATCATCGGCTTGCCCATGGTCAGCGCCTTGAACCGCTTCAAATCGGCTGGAATGCGCCAGGGCAGGGCATTGTCACGCCCGATGGTGCCGTTTTCCGCACGGGCATAGATCAGGAACAGGGCCTGCGTCATCGCAGGGTCAGGTCCAGTCCAGCCGGGTGACATGGCCCATTTTGCGCCCTTCGCGCGCCTGCGCCTTGCCGTAAAGGTGCAGTCGGTTGGCGGGATCGGCCAGAATGGCGGCGCTGTCGCTCGCTTCGTCGCCGATCAGATTGCGCATTTCCACTTGCGGCGCGACCAAGGCGGTACTGCCCAGCGGCAATCCGCAAATCGCACGGATGTGGTTTTCGAACTGGCTGGTGATCGCGCCTTCGATCGTCCAGTGGCCCGAATTGTGCACACGCGGGGCCATTTCGTTGAACACCGGGCCCGCCCCTGTGGCGAAGAATTCCAGCGTCAGCACTCCGACGTAGTCGAGCGCGATGGCCACTTCGGTGGCGAGCTTGCGCGCGGCGGCCACATGGCGCGCGACGGCCGGGCCGGCCGGCACGGTGGAACGCGCCAGAATGCCGTGTTCGTGCACATTTTCGGCGCTGTCCCAGAACCGCACCGCGCCGTCGCGCCCGCGCACCAGGATGACCGAGAATTCGCCTTCGAACCGGACAAAACCTTCATAGACCAGAGGCACACCGGGCAAAGCTATGCCATCGGCATCGTGCGCGCTGCCGATGCGCCACTGGCCTTTGCCGTCATACCCGTCACGCGCGGTCTTGAGGATGCCGGGCGTGCCGATCCGTTCGATGGCCGCGTCCAGATCCTCACGCGAATCGACCGGGGCGAACGGGGCGGGCACGCCGCCCAGCGTTTCGACGAAGCGCTTTTCCCGCAGCCGGTCCTGCGCCACTTCCAGCGCGTTGGTGCCGGGGGCCAGCTTGCCCGCCGGAATCGTTTTCAGCGGGGCGACCGGGATATTCTCGAATTCGAGGGTGATGACATCGCAATCCCGCACGAAGCGCGCCAGCGCTTCGGCATCGTGCCAGTCCGCGCAAGTGAATGCGGCACCGACATCGGCGGCGATGCTGTCCTGTTCGGGGGCGTAGATATGGCAGCGATAGCCCAGTTGCGCGGCCGCCACGGCCAGCATGCGGCCGAGTTGGCCCCCGCCGAGTATGCCGATCGTGCCGCCTTGCGGAATCATGGACCCGCCGTTCACGCGTCGCTGGGCTTTTCGGTCACGGCATCGCGCCGCGCCACGCGCCAGGCCTTGAGCCGTTCGGTCAGCGCCGCATCGTTGGTGGCGAGGATCGAAGCGGCAAACAGCCCGGCATTGGTCGCGCCTGCTTCGCCGATGGCCAGCGTGCCGGTGGGCACGCCCGCGGGCATCTGGACGATGGACAGCAGGCTATCGAGGCCGGAAAGCGCTTTCGACTGCACCGGCACGCCGAGGACGGGCAGATGGGTCAATGCGGAAATCATCCCCGGCAGATGCGCCGCGCCGCCCGCACCCGCGATGATGACCTTGAAGCCTTCATCGGCCGCACCCTTCGCGAAATCGTACATCCGTTCGGGCGTGCGATGGGCGGATACGATTCGCGCGTCGTAACCCACGCCCAGTTCGTCCAGCACTTTGGCGGCGCATTGCATGGTCGGCCAGTCGGACTGGCTGCCCATGACGATAGCGATGGGTGCGCTCATCGGCTCAACGATCCTTCAGGTATTGCCGTTCGCCCGGGCGGCCCGCCGCGTCGAAATCATAGACGATCGGCTGGCCGGTGGGGATTTCGAGTTCGAGGATATCGGCATCGGAAATCTGCGACAGGTGCTTCACCAGCGCGCGCAGGCTGTTGCCATGAGCGGAAACGATCACCGTTTCGCCCGCTTTCAGCGCAGGCAGGATCGCGCTTTCGTAATAGGGCAGCACGCGGGCGATCGTGTCTTTCAGGCTTTCGGCCACCGGCACGTCGATCCCAGCATAGCGCACGTCCTTCGCCAGTGAAAATTCGCTGTCGGCGGCCAGCGGCGGGGGCGGCGTGTCGAAGCTGCGGCGCCAGATCTTCACCTGTTCGTCGCCATGCTTGGCGGCCGTTTCGGCCTTGTCGAGCCCGGTCAGCCCGCCATAGTGGCGTTCGTTCAGGCGCCAGTCCTTGGTTTCCGGAATCCACACCCGGCCGCAATTTTCCAGCGCCAGATGCAACGTGCGGATCGCGCGGGTCTGCAGCGATGTGAACGCCACGGTGGGCAGGAGGCCCTTTTCGGCCAGAAGCCGGCCGGCGGCGCGCGCTTCGGCTTCGCCTTTTTCGGTCAGGTCCACATCCCACCAGCCGGTGAAACGGTTTTCCAGGTTCCACTGGCTCTGGCCGTGGCGGACGAGGATCAGGCTGGGCACTGGTCTGCGGCTCCTATTTCGAGACTTTCGAGAGCGGGAGCCCCTAGCTTTTCTGCGGCTCTTTGGAAAGGGCGCGCGTATCATCGCCGTTGCAGGCCTGCGCACCGGCCTTTGCGTCCCCCGTTGCATCGGCCCCGATCGCGCGCGCCTGCGCCTTGCGGCGGCGCAGGTTTTCGCGCAATTTCGCGGCCAGGCGCTCTTCGCGGGAAGGGGCGGGGGACTTGGCGTTCATCCCCGCAGCACTGCCCTCAGACGCGCCTTTTGGCAAGGCAGTGTGCAGCACTGCTTGACAAGTGCGCGGCTCGCAGCAATAGGCCGCGCCTCAATCGCAGCGTGAACGACACGATGCGACTGTGGTCATGCTGCTGTAGCTCAGTGGTAGAGCGCACCCTTGGTAAGGGTGAGGTCGGGAGTTCAATCCTCCCCAGCAGCACCACTCTCCTTCTCTTCCCACGCTTCAAAGGCCGGTCGGCCTTGCGAGCCCTTGCCGGTTCCACGCCGTGCGAATCGCGCTTTGCTTAGTCGGCCAGCAGGTCCGCCCATTCCGGATGGCGCCGGAACTGCGCCACGACATAGCTGCATTCGGGGACGATGCGGAAACCCTGTTCGCGCGCGTCGGCGATCAGGGCGTGCATCAACTTCCCGGCAATACCGCGCCCGCCGATTTCGGGCGGAACGATGGTGTGGTCGACCAGTCGGATATCCTCGCCCTCCGCTCCGCTCCGGCGCCAGGTCATCCGGCCGAAGAGTTCGCTGTCGGGCACTATCGCGCGATATTCGCCGCCCTGCGAGTCGGCAGTGTGCGTGATTTCGACCGTTTCGCTCATCCGTGATGCTCCCGTGCTTCGGCGGCGAGAATGGCCCGCAGCCCTTCGCGATATGTAGGGTGGATCGGGCGCCAGCCAAGCACGCGCCGGGCCTTGCCGTTCGCGACGCGGCGATTTTCGGCGTAGAACGCGCGTGCGGCGGGGCTGAGGCCTGCTTCCTCCATGCTTTGCAGCGGGGGCGGCGGCCAGCGCAGCAACCGCGCCGCTTCCTCCGTTACCGTGTTCTGGCTGCACGGCAGATCGTCGGCGAGATTGTACGCCCCCGGCGGCGCGCCCAGCGCGGCGATCACGCCGCCGGCGATATCATCGACATGCACCCGGCTGAACACTTGCCCCGGCAGAGCGATCCTATGGGCGGTGCCGCCGCGCAGCCGGTCGAATGCGCTGCGCCCCGGCCCGTAGATGCCCGGCAGGCGCAGGCACCGCGCCCCGCGCGCCAGCCAGGCCGAATCGGCGGTGGCCCGGGCGGTGCGGCGGCCGATGCCGATGGGTGCGCTTTCGTCCACCCACGCCCCGCCGGTATCGCCATAGACCCCGGTGGAGGAGAGATAGCCCAGCCATTTGCCGCCCAGCGCATCGCTATAATGGGCCAGCACAGGATCGGCGCCATCTGGCCCCGGCGGGACGGAGGACAGGACATGTGTGGCGCGGGCAAGCGCGGCACGCACGGCGGGGTCATCGTCGAACGCCAATGTGCCGTTGGCGCCGGTCGCGGCGACGGTCCATCCCGCTTGCGCGAGCCGTGCAGCGGCGAAGCCTGCCGCATAGCCCAGCCCGAAAATGAAGAAATCCGCCATGCCCGCCCTTGTAGCCACTGGACGGGCGGGCGAAAGCACCTAAGTGCTACAGCATGGATAGCGTCAGCACTTCGTCCGCCCCGGCCGCCAGCGCGCAGCCCGTCGATGCCGCAACAATGCCGCAATCGCCCCCCGAAATCCGCCGCGAAGACTATCGCCCGCCCGCGTGGCTGGTGGATGAAGTCGCCCTCGATTTCGCGCTGGATGCGGCCGCCACGCATGTCGCTTCGCGGCTTAAGGTGCGGCGCAATCCGGCGGGCGACGGAGCCCAGGAAATCCGCCTCAACGGTGATGGGATCGCGGCGCTGGCGGTCACGGTGGATGGGCAGCCCAGCAACGACTGGCGGATGGACGGTGCCGATCTGATCGTCGCTCTGCCCGGCGATGCGCACGAAGTGGGCGTGGAAACGCAGATCAACCCGGCGGCCAACAGCCAGTTGATGGGCCTCTATGCCTCGGGCGGAATGCTCTGCACCCAGTGCGAGGCGGAAGGGTTCCGCAGAATCACCTTCTTCCCCGACCGGCCCGATGTGCTGAGCACTTATCGCGTGCGGATGACGGGGGACAAGGCGCTCTATCCCGTGCTCCTGTCCAACGGCAACTGCGTGGCGCAGGGGGAGAACGCGGATGGCACCCACTGGGCCGAATGGCATGACCCCTGGCCCAAGCCGTCCTATCTGTTCGCGCTGGTGGCGGGCGATCTGGTGGCCAACCGCGATACTTTCACCACGATGAGCGGGCGCACCGTCGATCTCGCCATCTGGGTGCGCGCGGGCGATCTTGAACGCACCGATCACGCCATGCGTTCGCTCAGGCACAGCATGCAGTGGGACGAGGAGACTTTCGGCCGCGAATACGATCTCGACCTGTTCAACATCGTCGCCGTCAGCGATTTCAATATGGGCGCGATGGAGAACAAGGGGCTCAACGTCTTCAACACCCGCTATGTCCTCGCCGATCCGGAAACCGCCACCGATGCCGATTATGACGCGATCGAAGGGGTGATCGGCCACGAATACTTCCACAACTGGTCGGGCAACCGTGTCACCTGCCGCGACTGGTTCCAGCTTTCGCTGAAGGAAGGGTTCACCGTCCTGCGCGACCAGTTGTTCAGCCAGGCGATGGGATCGGAAAGCGTCAAGCGGATCGAGGATGTGCGCGTCCTCCGCTCGGCCCAGTTTCCCGAGGATTCGGGGCCGCTGGCGCATCCGATCCGGCCCGACGCCTATCGCGAGATTTCCAATTTCTACACCGCGACGATCTACAACAAGGGCGCCGAAGTGATCCGCATGATCCGGACGATGGCCGGGCCCGAAGCGTTCCGCAAAGGCAGCGATCTCTATTTCGCCCGCCACGATGGTGAAGCGGCCACGTGCGAGGATTTCGTCAAGGCGATGGAAGACGGTGCGGGGCTCGATCTGGGCCAGTTCCGCCTGTGGTACAGCCAGGCGGGAACGCCCAGGGTCGAAGCGCGGCTGGAGCATGACGGGGATACGGCGGTGCTGCACCTTGCGCAGACGGTGCCCGCAACCCCCGGCCAGCCGGACAAGCAACCGATGCCGATCCCGCTCAAGCTCGCGCTGTTCGACCGGGACAGCGGCACGCATGGGGGTGAACAGCTCGTCGTGCTCGATAAGGCGGCGGATACGTTCCGTTTCCCCGGTTTTGCCCGCCTGCCCGCCCTGTCGCTTAATCGCGGCTTTTCCGCGCCGGTGGCGATCGAACGGACAGTGGCGGAAGACGAACTGGTGTTTCTCGCCGCGCACGATGACGATCCTTTCGCCCGCTACGAAGCGATGCAAAGCCTGACGGTGCAGTATCTCACCGCGAATGGCGGGCAGGGCGGCAGCGATGCCAGCCGCGAGGCGATCGGCACGGCGCTGGCGGCAATTCTCGACGATTCCGCGCTCGACGATCTGATGCGCGGGGAACTGATGATGTTGCCGGGCGAAGCCTATCTCGCTGAACAGATGGCGGCGGCCGATCCGGGTGCGATCCACAGCGCGCGCGAAGGGTTGAAAGCCTGGCTTGGCCGGACGCTTGAACAGCGGCTCACGGCGCTGCATGCGCGGGCCTGTGCTGTGCCTTACAGCCTCGAGGCGGCGGCGCGCGGCGCCCGCAAGCTCAAGACGCAGGCGCTCGTCCTGCTGGCGGCGGGCATGCCCGAGCGGGCGGCGGACCTAGCCGCCGCGCAATATCGCGCGGCGGACAACATGACCGACCGGCAAGGCGCGCTGATGGTGCTCGCCGGGCTCGACACGCCTGCCCGCGCCGAATTGCTGGCCGATTTCAAAGCCCGCTATGATGGCAATGCGCTGGTGATC
>Ga0182743_1002874_pt1 | contig 14440 bp, 24 predicted proteins | sample eDN3rd30CKraftOP_FD_128522 | JGI IMG/M metagenome (GOLD analysis project Ga0182743, IMG submission 128522) | Enriched Organic Plus compost microbial communities from Emeryville, California, USA - eDNA 3rd pass 30_C Kraft OP (version 2) (version 2) ... | reverse complement strand
GGTGGGCGCGGTGTCGAACCCCGACCACTCGAACATCAACAACGGCAAGGCCGGCCGTTCGCGCTGGCTGGGCCGTCGCCCGCACAACCGCGGCGTCACCATGAACCCGGTCGACCACCCGCACGGCGGCGGTGAAGGCCGCACCTCGGGCGGCCGTCACCCGGTCACTCCGTGGGGCAAGCCGACCAAGGGCAAGAAGACCCGTCGTAACAAGTCGACGACGAAGTTCATCGTCTCGAGCCGGCACGCCCGGAAGAAGTAAGGGGATCGCAACGTGGCACGTTCGATTTGGAAAGGTCCGTTTGTCGACGGCTATCTCCTCCGCAAGGCGGAGACCGTCCGCGGGTCTGGCCGCGCTGAGGTCATCAAGACCTGGAGCCGCCGCTCCACCATCCTGCCGCAGTTCGTGGGCCTGACCTTCGGCGTCCACAACGGGCAGAAGCACATTCCGGTCTTCGTCTCGGAAGAGATGGTGGGCCACAAGCTCGGCGAGTTCGCTCCGACCCGTACCTATTACGGGCACGCCGCGGACAAGAAGGCCAAGAGGAAGTAAGTCATGGCAAAGGCCGCTCGTGAACGTCGCCTGCCGGAGAATGAGGCTCAGGCCCAGACCCGGCTGCTGCGTGTCAGCCCGCAGAAGCTGAACCTGGTTGCCCAGCTGATCCGCGGCAAGGCCGTGGCGCGCGCCCTGGCCGACCTGCAGTTCTCGAAGAAGCGCATCGCCAAGGACGTCAGGAAGACGCTCGAAAGCGCGATCGCCAACGCCGAGAACAACCACAGCTTGGACGTCGACGATCTCGTCGTGTCCGAGGCCTATGTGGGCAAGGCGCTGGTGATGAAGCGCTTCTCGCCCCGCGCGCGTGGTCGCGTGGGCCGTATCGAAAAGCCGTTTTCGAACCTCACGATCGTGGTTCGTCAGGTTCGGGAGACTGCGTGATGGGTCAGAAAGTCAATCCGATCGGGCTCCGGCTCGGCATCAACCGCACCTGGGACTCCCGCTGGTTCGCCAACAAGGCGGACTACGGCCAGCTCCTGCACGAGGACATGCGCATCCGCGACAGCCTGCTGAAGGATCTGAAGCAGGCCGCCGTCTCGCGCATCGTCATCGAGCGCCCGCACAAGAAGTGCCGCGTCACGATCCACTCGGCTCGCCCGGGTATCGTCATCGGCAAGAAGGGCGCCGACATCGAGAAGCTGCGCAAGCGCGTCGGTGCGATGACCAATTCGGACGTGAACATCAACATCGTTGAAGTTCGCAAGCCCGAGATCGACGCCCAGCTGGTGGCCGACTCGATCGCCCAGCAGCTCGAGCGCCGCGTGGCCTTCCGCCGCGCCATGAAGCGCGCCGTGCAGTCGGCGATGCGTCTCGGCGCCGAGGGCATCCGCATCACCTGTTCGGGCCGTCTCGGCGGCGCCGAGATCGCGCGTACCGAATGGTACCGCGAGGGCCGCGTCCCGCTGCACACGCTGCGCGCCGACATCGACTTCGGTGTCTCCACCGCGCACACCGCGATGGGCACCTGCGGCGTCAAGGTGTGGATCTTCAAGGGCGAGATCATGGAGCATGATCCGATGGCCCAGGAGCGCCGCGCCACCGAAGGCGAGGCTTCGTCCAGCAACCGTCCGCGCCGCGAGCGCGAGCCGGCCTGACGCACCAGAAAAGTTGAGGAAGAGAGATGCTTCAGCCGAAGCGCACCAAGTTCCGTAAGCAGTTCAAGGGCCGGATCACCGGTACTGCGAAGGGCGGAACGATCCTGAATTTCGGTGAGTTCGGGCTCAAGGCTCTCGAGCCGGAGCGCATCACCGCCCGCCAGATCGAGGCGGCCCGCCGTGCCATGACGCGTCAGATGAAGCGCCAGGGCCGCGTGTGGATCCGCATCTTCCCGGACGTTCCGGTTTCCTCGAAGCCGGCCGAAGTCCGCATGGGTAAGGGCAAGGGCGCGACGGATTACTGGGCGGCCAAGGTCGCTCCCGGGCGCATCATGTTTGAACTGGACGGCGTTCCCGAGGAGGTCGCCCGCGAGGCGCTCCGCCTGGCCGCCGCCAAGCTGCCGATCCGCACGCGTTTCGTGCAGCGCATCGCCGAGTGAGGACGAGGTCATGAAGATCAGCGACGTTCGCGCCCTTTCGGCCGACCAGCTTTCCGACGAGGCTCTGAAGCTCAAGAAGGAGCAGTTCAATCTGCGCTTCCAGCGGGCGACTGGGCAGCTCGAGAACACCGCGCGCTTCCGGCAGATCCGCCGTGACATCGCGCGCATCGAAACCGTTGCGCGCCAGAAGCGCGCCGCCGAGAAGGCCTGAGGGTAGCATTATGCCGAAACGCGTTCTGCGCGGCGTCGTGGTCAGCGACACCAACAACAAGACCGTGGTCGTGAAGGTGGAGCGCCGTTTCACGCATCCGCTTCTGAAGAAGACGGTGCGTCGCTCGAAACACTATCACGCCCATGACGAGGACAACCGCGCCAAGGCTGGCGAGCAGGTGCTCATCGAAGAGAGCCGCCCGATCTCCAAGCTGAAGCGCTGGCGTCTTGTCGACCAGCCGGCCGGCGAGGCGAAGTAGTCGAAAAGAAGGCCCGGCGGATCAGGTCCCACCGGGGACACCAGTCCGTCAGTGATAAGGAAGGCACGTCATGATCCAGATGCAGTCGAATCTCGACGTCGCGGATAACTCCGGCGCCCGTCGTGTCATGTGCATCAAGGTCCTCGGCGGTTCGAAGCGCAAATACGCTTCCGTCGGCGACATCATCGTCGTCTCCGTGAAGGAGGCGATCCCGCGCGGCCGCGTGAAGAAGGGCGACGTTCTCAAGGCGGTGATCGTTCGCACCGCCAAGGACATCATGCGCCCGGACGGCTCGGTGATCCGGTTCGACCGGAACGCCGCCGTGCTGGTGAACAAGGATGGCGAGCCGATCGGCACGCGCATCTTCGGGCCGGTGCCGCGCGAGCTGCGCGCCCGCAACCACATGAAGATCATCTCGCTGGCGCCGGAGGTGCTGTGATGGCTGCGAAGATCAGAAAAGGCGACCGCGTGGTCGTTCTCAGCGGCCGCGACAAGGGCAAGAGCGGCGAAGTCCTGCAGGTTCTCCCGAAGGAGGGCCGGGCGGTGGTCCGCGGCGTCAACGTCGTCGTCCGCCACCAGAAGCAGACGGCGCAGCAGGAAGGCGGCCTGATCCGCAAGGAAGCCGCGCTGGATCTGTCCAACGTCGCCCTGGCCGACCCCAAGGACGGCAAGCCGACCCGCGTTGGCTTCCAGGTTCTCGACGACGGCCGCAAGGTGCGCGTCGCCAAGCGTTCGGGAGAGCGGATCGATGCTTGACACGGTCAATTACGAACCGCGCCTGAAGCGGTATTACGAGAGCGAAGTCCGCAAGGCCCTGACCGAGCGCTTCGGCTACACCAACCCCATGCAGGTCCCGGCCGTCGAGAAGGTCGTGCTCAACATGGGCGTGGGCGAGGCCGTGGCCGACTCCAAGAAGGTGCAGACGGCGGCTGCCGAGCTTGGACTGATCGCCGGCCAGAAGCCGGTCATCACCAAGGCGCGCAAGTCGATCGCCACGTTCAAGCTGCGCGAAGGGCAGGCGGTTGGCTGCAAGGTCACGCTGCGCGGTGCGCGGATGTATGAGTTCCTGGATCGTCTCGTGAACGTGGCCCTGCCGCGCGTCCGCGACTTCCGTGGCCTCAACCCGAAGAGCTTCGATGGCCGCGGCAACTATGCCATGGGCATCAAGGAGCACATCGTTTTCCCAGAGATCAACTACGACCGAGTGGAACAGATCTGGGGTATGGACATCATCGTCGCCACCTCGGCGAAGACGGATGATGAGGCGCGCGAACTGCTGCGCGCTCTCAGCTTCCCGTTCCGCACCTGACCGGCGACAAGGAGACCACGATGGCGAAGAAGAGCGCGATCGAGAAGAACAACGCCCGCAAGAAGCTGGTGGATCGCTACGCTGAGAAGCGGGCCAAGCTGAAGGCGGTTGCCGACGACCAGTCGCTGCCGATCGAAGAGCGTTTCGAGGCTCGTCTGAAGCTCGCGGAACTGCCGCGCAACTCGTCCAAGACCCGCATCCGTCTGCGTTGCGAAGTCACCGGCCGTCCGCGCGCCAACTACCGCAAGCTGAAGATGTCCCGTATCGCCCTGCGCGAGCTGGGGTCCAAGGGGTTGATCCCCGGCCTCGTCAAGTCGAGCTGGTAAGGAGAACAACGACCATGAGCATGGTTGATCCGCTCGGCGATATGCTGACGCGCATCCGCAACGCCCAGATGCGTCGCAAGAGCACCGTGTCCACCCCGGGTTCCGCCCTGCGTGCGCGCGTCCTCGACGTCCTGGCGTCGGAAGGCTATATCCGCGGCTATTCCACGGCCGAGTATGATGCCGGCCGTACCGAGTTCGAAATCGAACTCAAGTACTTCGACGGCGCTCCGGTGATCCGCGAGATCGCTCGCGTGTCGAAGCCGGGCCGCCGGGTCTATGCCTCGGTGAAGACCCTGCCGCACGTGGCCAACGGCCTCGGCGTGGCGATCGTTTCGACGCCGCGCGGCGTCATGGCCGACCATCAGGCGCGTGAGCAGAATGTGGGCGGCGAGGTTCTCTGCACCGTCTTCTGATCGGGCAGGGACGAGAGAAAAGAAACGGAGTGCGCTGATGTCGCGCATTGGCAAGAAGGCGGTGGCCGTTCCTCAGGGCGTTACCGCGAACATCGACGGCCAGACCGTCCGCATGAAGGGTCCGAAGGGCGAACTGACCTTCGTGCTGCATGAGGACGTCGAGGCGAAGCTGGACAACGGCTCGATCGCGGTGAACCCGCGCTTCGAGACGAAGCGCGCGCGCGCCATGTGGGGCATGTCGCGGACTCAGGTCCAGAACCTGGCCACGGGCGTCACCGCCGGCTTCGAGAAGAAGCTGGAGATCGAGGGCGTCGGCTACAGGGCTTCCGTCCAGGGCAAGAATCTGGTTCTTGCTCTCGGCTTCAGCCACGACGTGATCTATCCGATCCCGCAGGGGATCTCGATCGCCTCGACGAAGCCCACCGAAATCGTGGTGTCGGGCATCGACCGTCAGAAGGTCGGCCAGGTCGCCGCTGAAATCCGCAGGTTCCGTCCGCCGGAGCCCTATAAGGGCAAGGGCGTTCGCTATGCGGGCGAATTCATCTTCCGCAAGGAAGGCAAGAAGAAGTAACGGGAGCCGGTTATGGCCAAGGATCTTGCAGCTCATCAGCGGCGCAAGGCGCGCGTTCGCCGCTCCCTGAAGGCGGTCGCGACCACAGGTCGTGCGCGCCTGTCGGTGTTTCGCTCGTCGAAGCACATCTACGCTCAGGTCATCGACGACGCGAAGGGCCACACCCTTGCGGCCGCTTCGTCGAACGAGAAGGACCTGCGCGCCAGCCTCAAGACCGGAGCCGACACGGCTGCGGCTGCCGAGGTGGGCAAGCTCATCGCCCAGCGCGCTTCGGCCGCTGGCGTGAAGGACGTGGTGTTCGACCGCGGGGCCTACATCTACCACGGGCGCGTCAAGGCGCTTGCGGAAGGCGCTCGCGAGGGCGGTCTCAACTTCTGAGTTCCGCACGGCGGAAAAGGGATAAGTGATGGCAAACGAGCCGAGAGAGCGTTCGCAGCGTGGCGAGAACCGCCGCGCCCCGCGCAGCGAGGAACGCGACAACGAATTCGTGGACAAGCTGGTCCACATCAACCGCGTCGCCAAGGTGGTGAAGGGCGGCCGTCGCTTCGGCTTCGCGGCGCTCGTCGTCGTCGGTGACCAGAAGGGCCGCGTGGGCTATGGCCACGGCAAGGCCCGCGAGGTGCCGGAGGCGATCCGCAAGGCGACCGAGGCGGCCAAGCGCGGCATGGTCCGCGTGTCGCTGCGTGACGGACGCACGCTGCATCACGACACCGCCGGCCGTTGGGGCGCGGGCAAGGTCGTGGTTCGTGCGGCTCCGGCCGGTACCGGCATCATCGCCGGCGGCCCGATGCGCGCGGTGTTCGAGACGCTCGGCATCCAGGACGTGGTTGCCAAGTCGCTCGGCTCGTCGAACCCCTACAACATGGTGCGCGCCACCTTCGCGGCCCTCAAGAACGAGGACAGCCCGCGTTCGGTCGCCGCCCGCCGTAACCTGAAGGTCTCGGCCCTGCAGGCGCGCCGTCGCGATGTCGACGCCGACGCCGCTGTCGAGGCGTGAGGCGCGGGAGCAGAGACATGGCCAAGAAACCCACCAAGCGCGGCCCGAGCATCACCGTCGAACAGTACGGTAGCCCGATCCGTCGTCCGGACCATCAGCGCCAGACGCTGGTCGGCCTCGGCCTCAACAAGGTCGGCCGCCGTCGCACGCTGCCTGACAACCCGGCCATTCGTGGCATGGTTGCCAAGGTGGCGCACATGGTGCGCATTGTCGAAGGCTGATCGCCTTAGCCGACGGACCTGAAAATTTAAGCCGGCGCGGCAACGCGCCGGCTGGACCGTTTTAGCGGTCTTCTATAGACACAACCCACTTCGGGCGTTCCCCCTGGCGTGGACGCCGTTGCGAGTGACGCGCTTCTCCATGAAGCGTAAGCGAGCCAGATGGAGCTTGAGATGAAGCTGAACGAGATCAGGGATAATGCCGGCGCCTCCAAGGAGCGCATCCGCGTCGGTCGCGGTATCGGCTCGGGCAAGGGCAAGACCGGTGGCCGCGGCGTGAAGGGCCAGAAGTCCCGTTCCGGCGTCGCCGTGAAGGGCTTCGAGGGTGGCCAGATGCCGCTGCATCGCCGCCTGCCGAAGCGCGGCTTCGTCAACCTGTTCGCCAAGGACTACAACGAGCTCAACCTCGACCGCCTGCAGGCTGCTGTGGACACGGGCAAGCTCGACGCCAAGGCTCCCGTCACGGTGGAGAGCCTGGTCGCGGCCGGCGTTCTGTCCAAGAAGCGCGACGGCGTGAAGATCCTCGGCAAGGGCGCGCTCAAGGCGAAGCTCAAGCTGGAAGTGGCGGCTGCGTCGAAGTCGGCGCTCGAAGCCATTGAAAAGGCTGGTGGGTCGGTCAAGATCCTCGCCGCCAAGGCTGCCGAGTCGGTCGAAGCGTAACCCGGATCCGGGTCTGCATATCTGAAGCGGAGAGGGCCACATGGCATCGGCGGCTGAACAGCTTGCGGCCAACCTGAACCTCTCGGCCTTTGCGAAGGCCGGGGAGTTGAAGAAGCGCATCTGGTTCACGCTGGGCGCGCTCTTCGTCTACAGGCTCGGCACCTATATCCCGCTTCCCGGCATCAACCCCGATGCTCTGGCGCAGGTGTTCCACCAGCAGAGCCAGGGTATCGTGGGCATGTTCAACATGTTCTCCGGTGGCGCGGTTGGCCGCATGGCCATCTTCGCCCTGGCGATCATGCCCTACATCTCCGCCTCGATCATCGTTCAGCTGATGACCAGTGTCTCGCCGACGCTGGAGGCGCTGAAGAAGGAAGGCGAGCAGGGCCGCCAGGTCATAAACCAGTACACCCGCTACGGCACCGTGGTGCTGGCTGCGTTGCAGGCCTACGGCATTGCGGTGGGCCTCGAGGCCGCCACCAATGTGGTGGCCGATCCCGGCATGTTCTTCCGCATCTCCACGGTGATCACGCTGACCGGCGGCACCATGTTCCTGATGTGGCTCGGTGAGCAGATCACCAGCCGCGGCATCGGCAACGGCATCTCGCTGATCATCTTCTCGGGCATCGTCGCGGAATTGCCCTCGGCAATCGCGGGCATGCTGGAACTCGGCCGTCAGGGCGCCCTGTCCACGTTCCTGATCCTGTCCGTCTTCGTCATGGCGGTGGCGGTGATTGCCTTCGTGGTCTTCATGGAGCGCGCGCAGCGCCGCATCCTGATCCAGTATCCCAAGCGCCAGGTCTCGCAGAATCGCATGGCCGGCGGCGAGAGCTCGCACCTGCCGCTCAAGCTCAACACCTCGGGCGTCATTCCGCCGATCTTCGCCTCGTCGCTGCTGCTGCTGCCGACGACTGCGGCGAGCTTCGCGGCCAATGGCGGCCCGGCCTGGCTGTCGACGATCACCACCTATATAGGCCATGGGCGGCCGCTCTACATGGTGCTCTACGTCGCGTTGATCATCTTCTTCTGCTACTTCTACACGGCCATCGTGTTCAATCCGACCGAGACGGCCGACAACCTGAAGAAGTATGGCGGCTTCATCCCCGGCTACCGCCCGGGCGAGCGCACCGCCGACTACATCGACTACGTGCTCACCCGCATCACCACCATCGGTGCGATCTACATCGCGCTGGTCTGCCTGGTGCCGGAGTTCCTGATCTCCTACGCCTCGGTGCCGTTCTATTTCGGCGGCACCTCGCTGCTGATCGTGGTCAGCGTCACGATGGATACCGTGTCGCAGATCCAGGGCCATCTCTACGCGGCGCAGTATGAGGGCCTGATCAAGAAGGCCAAGCTGCGGGGGTCGCGGCGGTGAGGCTGATTCTTCTCGGTCCCCCCGGAGCGGGCAAGGGCACCCAGGCGCAGCGTCTGGTCGAGCGCTACGGCATCGTCCAGCTCTCGACCGGCGACATGCTGCGCGAGGCGGTGGCCGCCGGCACCGAGATCGGCCTCAAGGCCAAGGACCTGATGGCACGCGGCGAACTCGTCCCCGACGAGGTCGTGGTGCAGATCATTTCCGACCGCATCGAACAGCCGGATGCGCGCCTCGGCTTCGTGCTCGATGGCTTCCCCCGCAACATCCCGCAGGCGGAAGCACTGGAGACGATGCTGGAGCAGAAGGGGCTGCGGCTCGACGCCGTGGTCGAGCTGCGCGTCGATGAAGGAATTCTCCTCTCGCGAATCGAGAAGCGGGCAGGGGAGACGGTTGGCGGCCCGCGCGCCGACGACAACGCCGAGGCCCTGGCCAAGCGGCTCGTCGTCTACCGTGCACAGACGGCGCCGCTGGTCGAGCATTTCGAGGGCAAGGGACTGCTCCGCACAGTGGACGGAATGGCTCCCATGGATGAAGTTTCCAGGCAGATAGAGGCGGCTCTGGCCGCCGAAACTCTGTCCGCGAGAGGTTGACGAAACGGGACGTAATCACCTATATGCGGGGTCTTGACAGCCGACAGCCTAGCTTTCGGTGCCGGGACCCTTTCGCGCAAAGGTCCGGCATTTTTTGTTGTGCTGACCTCTGGCGGGTGATCGACGTACCGCTGACGAAGGCAAAAGGCCGGTTAGAGGCCAGTTACTTAGGAGATGCACCGTGGCGCGTATCGCTGGCGTCAATATTCCGACGAACAAGCGCGTGGTTATCGCGCTGCAGTACATCCACGGCATCGGCGCCAAGAAGGCCCAGGAGATCACCGACAAGGTGGGCATCCCGGCCGAGCGCCGTGTCAACCAGCTGACGGACGCTGAGGTCATCCAGATCCGCGAGACGATCGACCGCGACTACCTGGTCGAGGGCGATCTGCGCCGCGATGTTGCGATGAACATCAAACGCCTGATGGATCTCGGCTGCTACCGTGGCCTGCGTCATCGCCGTGGCCTTCCGGTCCGCGGTCAGCGCACCCACACCAACGCCCGCACCCGCAAGGGCAAGGCGAAGCCGATCGCCGGCAAGAAGAAGTGAGCTGGAGCGGCGCGAGCCGCTCCGTCCCGAGCACCTGGCATCACGGGTGCGCCTGAAGGACTGAAGGAAAGAGAAGAATGGCCAAGGAAGTGCAGCGCGTCCGCCGTCGCGAACGCAAGAACATCGTGTCCGGCGTCGCCCATGTGAATGCGACCTTCAACAACACGATGATCACCATCACCGACGTTCAGGGCAACACTGTGTCCTGGTCCTCGGCCGGCACGATGGGTTTCAAGGGTTCGCGCAAGTCGACCCCGTTCGCCGCCCAGATGGCGGCCGAGGACGCGGCCCGCAAGGCGGCCGAGCATGGCATGCGCACGCTGGAAGTCGAGGTTCGTGGCCCCGGTTCGGGTCGTGAGTCCGCCCTGCGCGCCCTGCAGGCCGCCGGCTTCATGGTCACTTCGATCCGGGATGTGACGCCGATCCCGCACAACGGCTGCCGTCCGCGCAAGCGTCGTCGCGTCTGACCTGTGCACGTTTTCCGGCGGGGCAACCCGCCGCCGGGTATCCGCCGCGGAGCCCGGCCGCAGAATAAGAAGGTGTCGCCGTGATCCAGAAGAACTGGCAAGACCTGATTAAACCCAACAAGCTCGAAGTCACGCCTGGTCGCGATGCCCATCGTTTCACGACCGTGGTCGCCGAGCCGCTGGAGCGCGGCTTCGGCCTGACGCTGGGCAATGCGCTGCGCCGCATCCTGCTGTCTTCGCTGCAGGGCGCCGCGGTGACGTCCGTCCAGATCGACGGCGTGCTGCACGAGTTCTCGTCGATCGCCGGCGTCCGCGAGGACGTGACCGACATCGTCCTCAACATCAAGGACGTGGCGATCAAGATGCAGGGCGAGGGCCCCAAGCGCATGACGCTGCGCAAGCAGGGTCCGGGCGTGGTCACCGCCGGCGACATCCAGGTCACCGGCGACATCGAGGTTCTGAACCCCGAGCTCGTCCTGTGCACGCTGGACGAGGGCGCCGATGTCCGCATGGAGTTCACGGTGGACACCGGCAAGGGCTACGTCCCGGCTGACCGCAACCGCCCCGAGGACGCGCCGATCGGCCTTATCCCGGTCGACAGCCTGTACTCGCCGGTCCGCAAGGTCTCCTACAAGGTCGAGAACACCCGTGAGGGCCAGATCCTCGACTACGACAAGCTGACCATGACGATCGAGACCGACGGCTCGGTCACGCCGGAAGACGCGCTGGCCTTCGCCGCGCGCATCCTGCAGGACCAGCTCGAAGTGTTCGTCAACTTCGAGGAGCCGAAGAAGGAGAGCGAGCGGACGCAGGTCCCCGAGCTGGCCTTCAACCCGGCCTTCCTCAAGAAGGTGGACGAGCTCGAGCTTTCGGTGCGTTCGGCGAACTGCCTGAAGAACGACAACATCGTCTATATCGGCGACCTGGTGCAGAAGACCGAGGCGGAGATGCTCCGGACCCCGAATTTCGGCCGCAAGTCGCTGAACGAGATCAAGGAAGTGCTGGCGCAGATGGGCCTCCACCTCGGCATGGAAGTGTCGGGTTGGCCGCCGGAAAACATCGAAGAGCTCGCCAAGCGCTTCGAGGAACATTACTGAGACGACGCCGCGGCGCTGAGACGCGCGGATTGAGGAGTAGTTGGGATGATGCACGGCAAGCGCGGCCGCCGGTTCAACCGGACGCAGGGCCACCGTCGCGCGATGTTCGCGAACCTCGCGGCTTCGCTCATCGAGCATGAGCAGATCGTCACCACCCTGCCGAAGGCCAAGGACCTTCGTCCGGTGGTCGAGAAGCTGATCACGCTCGGCAAGCGTGGTGATCTCCACGCCCGCCGCCAGGCGATCGCGGAAATCCGCCATCTGCCGACGGTGCGTAAGCTGTTCGAGGTGGTTGGCCCGCGTTACGCCGACCGCAACGGCGGCTACACCCGTATCCTCAAGGCCGGTTTCCGCTACGGCGACGCCGCCCCGGTAGCGGTTATCGAGCTGGTGGACCGCGACGTCGACGCCAAGGGCGCTGTTGACCGCGCCCGCGTCGAGGCCGAGACGGCCGAAGCCAGCTAATCCAGCACTTCAGGAAACCCTGCAGAAAGCGGCCGCAAGGCCGCTTTTTTGCGTTCACGGTCGGCCAGGGGGCCGCGTGCGCCCTTGTCTCGTCCGCGAGGGCCGCCATATCGCCGGAAGAGATTCCAGCAAAGAGGGCGGCACCCATGGAAAAGATCGCAATCGGCAGTTCCGGCGTCGAGGCTTCGCGCGTCGGGCTCGGCACCTGGGCCATCGGCGGCTGGATGTGGGGCGGCACCGACGAGGCCGAGGCCATCGCCGCCATCCGCAGCGCCGTCGAACGCGGCATCACGCTGATCGACACCGCGCCGGTCTATGGCTTCGGCCATTCGGAGGAGATCGTCGGCAAGGCGCTGGCGGAGGGCGGGCTGCGCGAACGCGCCGTGATCGCCACCAAGCTGGGCCTGGCCTGGAAGGACGGCAAGGTTTCCCGGGATTCCTCGCCCGCGCGCATCCGCCAGGAGATCGAGGATTCGCTGCGCCGCCTGAAGACCGACCGCATCGACCTCTACCAGGTGCACTGGCCCGACGAGGCGGTGCCGCTGGAGGAGACCGCCGCTGAACTGGCCAGCCTGCACAGGCAAGGCAAGATCCGCGCGATCGGCGTCTCCAACTTCTCGCCCGAACAGATGGAGCGCTTCCGCTCCGCTGCGCCGCTGCACGCAGTGCAGCCCCCCTACAACCTCTTCGAGCGCGGCATCGAGGCCGATGTGCTGCCTTACGCGGAGAAGACCGGGCTCACCGTGCTGGCCTATGGCTCGCTCTGCCGCGGCCTCCTCAGCGGCCGCATGACTTCCGCCACGACCTTCGATGGCGACGATTTGCGCAAGCACGATCCGAAGTTCAAAGAGCCGCAGTTCGGGCATTATCTCGACGCGGTGGCCAAGCTCGATGCCTTCGCCCGCGAGCGCTACGGCAAGAGCGTGCTGGCGCTGGCCGTGCGCTGGGTGCTCGACCAGGGCCCGACCATCGCGCTGTGGGGCGCCCGCCGCCCGGACCAGCTCGACGCCGTGGCCGATGTCGAGGGCTGGAGCCTCGATGAGTCCGCGCGCAAGGAGATCGACGCCATCCTCACCGAAAGCGTCGCCAAGCCGCTCGGCCCCGAATTCATGGCTCCGCCGCGCAACGCGGCGTGAAGGCATGACTGTCGACCTCTCCCTTACCAAGGGAGTGCTCTACAGGGGATAAGCTCGCCCGCCTCGGTCCGGTATGCCCCTGCGGCAAGCGATTGCCTTCATCCTGCCGGCCGGCTCGCTTATATGTGCGCGACGCTGGGGGCTTTCCGGAGGGCAATGCATGTGGCGGGTTGATACGGGGCTTTCGCGGCCGCTGAAGGGTGCGGCCGGGTTCATGCTGGCCGTGGCGGTGCTCGTTGGAGGCACGGTCTATGGCGCGGCCGACGAGAAGATCGTTCCCCAGAGCCGCGAGGAGCTGAACCTTTCCTACGCGCCGGTGGTCAAGCATGTCTCGCCCGCGGTGGTGAACGTCTATGCCCGCCGCGTCGTGGCCCAGCGCGCCATGCCCTTCGACGATCCGCTCTTTCGCGAATTCTTCGGCGGCATGGGCGGCTTCCCGCCGCGCCAGCGCGTGCAGCAATCGCTCGGCTCCGGCGTCATCCTCGATTCCTCCGGCCTGATCCTGACCAACAACCACGTCGTGGCCGGCATGACCGCCGTGCGCGTATCGCTGGCCGATCAGCGCGAGTTCGATGTCGACGTGGTCCTCACCGATCCCATCAGCGATCTCGCGGTGCTGCGCATCCGCACCAAGGGGCAGACTTTCCCCACGCTCTCGCTCGGCGATGCGGATTCGCTCGAGGTCGGCGATCTCGTGCTGGCGGTCGGCAATCCCTTCGGCCTTGGCCAGACGGTGACGCAGGGCATTCTCTCGGCCGTGCGCCGCGTGCAGATCAAGGAAGGCGAGGAGCGCGTCTACCTGCAGACCGACGCCGCCATCAACCAGGGCAATTCCGGCGGTGCGCTGGTCAACATGAAGGGCGAGCTGGTCGGCATCAACACGGCCATCTTCTCGCGCTCGGGCGGGTCGGACGGCATCGGCTTCGCCATTCCCTCGTCCATCGTGCGGCTGGTGCTGGATGCCGCGCGGCGCGGCGACAAGCTGGTGCGCAAGCCCTGGCTCGGCGCGCGCCTCCAGGCCGTGACGCCGGAGATCGCCGAAAGCCTGCATCGCGACCGTCCCATCGGCGCGCTGGTCAGCGACGTCAGCAGGGAATCCCCGGCCGCCAAGGGCGGGCTCGAGCCCGGCGATCTTGTGGTGGCGATCGACGGAATGCCCGTCGATGATCCGGCCGACCTGACCTACCATTTCATCACCCGTCCGCCGGGCAGCACCGTGCATATGCGCGTAATCCGCAATGGCAGCGAGACCGAGCTTTCGGTGGTTGCCGCCACCGCGCCCGAAACCGTGCCGCGCGATGAGACGGTGCTCGGCGGCAACGGCCCGCTGGCCGGCGCCAAGGTGGCCAATCTCTCGCCCGCAGTCGCCGACGAGCTGGGCATGGAAATGCCGAGTGGCGGCGGCGTTGTCATTGTCGAGGCGGACGACGCCACGATTGCCTCCCGCATCGGCTTCCTCAAGCGGGACCGCATCGTCTCCGTCAACGGCACGCCGATCGATAATGTGGCCACCCTGGTGCGCGCGAGCGACCAGCAGAACCATGTCTGGAAGATCACCATTGACCGCGGGGGTCAGCGGATGACGCAGATCTTCCAGTTCTAGAGGAGCGGAGATGGCCAATCTGTTCGAGGCGGCGGGGATGGAGGCTGGCGCGCCGCGCCCGCTGGCCGACCGCCTGCGCCCGGCGCGCCTCGCAGAGGTCATC
>Ga0182743_1002872_pt1 | contig 14445 bp, 12 predicted proteins | sample eDN3rd30CKraftOP_FD_128522 | JGI IMG/M metagenome (GOLD analysis project Ga0182743, IMG submission 128522) | Enriched Organic Plus compost microbial communities from Emeryville, California, USA - eDNA 3rd pass 30_C Kraft OP (version 2) (version 2) ... | reverse complement strand
GATGTGGCGGAACACCTCGCCGGAAGCGAACAGTTTCCACAGCGTCTGCGCCGTGAGCGCCGGCGAGGGCAGTACGGAGGGACTGGGCTGCGTCACCGCCACCACGGCTTGCCAGGCCAGCACCACGGCGCACATGGCCCCCACGTACGGAAGCACCTTGCGCGCGGCTGTCGGGCCGAGGGTCGTCATCGACTTCTCCTGATCAGAAAACGATACGCAGTGCCAACGGTCACGGTTTGCGCGCCGTCAGTGCCTGGGAGGCGAAGGCAGGCGCCAGCTTGGGCGTGTCGCCTTGCTCCAGGATGCCTGCCTGCTTCAGGAAGCCGGTGTAGGCCTCGAGGGTCTTCTCATCGGGCACGATGTCGGCGTCGTACACCGAGATGCCCTGCTGCATGGAATAGCGGATCACCTCGGGCGGGAAGCCGATTTCCTTGCTCCACAGGGCGATGGCCTTCTCGGGGTCGCTGTTGATGAGATCGATGGCCTGGATGATGGCGCCCATCACGTCGCGCACCAGTTCGGGGTGGGCCTCGATGAACGCGGTGCGCCCGTAGAAACCGTTGCCGACGTAATGGCCCGCCTTCAGCGGCAGGATGCTCTCCGCCTTCAACAGCACCCGCGTCTTGCCGCCGGCCAGGGCACGCGAGATGTGCGGATCCCAGGTGATGCCCGCGTCGGCGCTGCCCTGCTCCACCAGCGTGCTGACCTGCGAGCCGGAGGTCTTGAACAGTTCGATGTCGCTGGGCTTCATCCCGGCGTCCTGCAACGCCTTGAGCAACAGCGGATACTGCTGGGACCCTTCGCCCGGATAGGCAATGCGCTTGCCCTTCAGATCGGCGATGCTGCGCACCGGCGAATCCTTGGGCACGAAAAGCGCGGTCTGTTCCAGGATGGTGATGCCCAGCAGTTTGGCGGGCAGGCGGGCGGCCGCCACCACGGCGGGCCCCATGCCGGCCGAAGCCAGCTCGATCTCGCCCGCCGCCATCGCCTGGTTTTCGGGCGCGCCATACGAAAAGCTGCGCAGCTCGAATTTCACGTCGTACTTGGCCTCCAACGGCGCCAGCATTCCCGCGGCCTTCGCGATGATGATGGGCTGTGTGGCGGGCTGAATGCCGATGTTGACGGTCTGCGCGGCCTGGGCGTGCCCCGAGACGGCGCCCATCAGGATCAGGGCGGCGGCGCTCGCCCGGCGGAAGAAGGATGACGGTTGCATGCGATTCCCCTGTGTCGTTGAGGTGTAATTTTCGGGACGATTCATCCCGAAAATTGAACTCCTCACACGCAAGTTGTGTGCCAACCCACGTACAGGGGAAAAGGCCGCCGCGTGGCGGCCCGGGGGGCACCATGGCGGATCACCCACGCACCGCAATGGCGCGCGGATGGGTGCATCCACGTTGTTGGGGCGGCCCCGCTCGCTAGGCGAGGCCGCAAAATCCGCAGCCCGTTCAGGCGCCGGGGACCTGGCCCGGGTCCGCCGAAGCGGACAACCCGGTCATTTCGTCGCCGACGCGACCGCAGCGGCCCCGGCCTGGGCCGCGGAACGGCCTTCCTGGCCGGCCAGGTCCTCGCGCATCATTTGCGCCGCCCGTTCAGCGATCATGATCGTCGGCGAGTTGGTGTTGCCCGACGTGATGACCGGCATGATCGACGCATCGGCGATGCGCAGGCCCTGCAAGCCCAGTACGCGCAGGCGCGCGTCCACCACCGCGCCGGCGTCGCGGTCCGCGCCCATCGCGCAGGTGCCCACCGGATGGAAGATCGTGGTACCGATCTTGCCGGCCGCCTCGACCAGTTCGGCCTGCGACTGCACCGAAGGGCCCGGCAGCCACTCGGCCGGGCGGTGCCGGCTGAGCGCCGGCGCCTGGACGATGCGGCGCGCCAGACGAATGGAGTCGGCCGCCACGCGCCTGTCTTCCTCTGTGCTGAGGTAATTCGGTGCGATCAGAGGCGGCTCGGCCGGGTCGGCGCTGGTGGCGTGGATGCTGCCGCGCGAGGTGGGCCGCAGGTTGCAGACGCTGGCCGTGAAGGCGTCGAAGCTGTGCAGCGGCTCGCCGAACGCGCCTAGCGACAGCGGTTGCACGTGAAACTCGACGTTGGGCCGGGTCTGCGATTCGTCCGACATCGCGAATACGCCCAGTTGCGAGGGCGCCATGCTCATGGGCCCGCTGCGGCGCAACAGGTACTCCAGGCCGATGGAGGCCTTGCCCAGCCAGGTGGACGCCATGCGGTTGAGCGTCTTGGGACCCGTGACCTGCACGATGACGCGCAGCTGCAGGTGGTCCTGCAGGTTCTCGCCCACGCCCGGCAGCGCATGGCGCGCCTCGATGCCGGCCTCGCGCAGCCGCGCGGGCTCGCCGATGCCGGAGAGTTCCAGCAGCTGCGGCGTGTTGACCGCGCCCGCGCACAGCACCACCTCGCGGCGCGCCTGGAACGACTGCCCGCCCACCAGCCGCACGCCGGTGCAGCGCGTGCCCTCGAACAGCAGGCGCTCGGCCTGGGCGCCCGTGAAGATGCGCAGGTTCGGCCGCCGGCTGGCCGGGCGCAGGAAGGCCTTGGCCGTGTTCCAGCGCCAGCCGGCTTTCTGGTTGACCTCGAAATAGCCCACGCCGAAGTTGTTGCCGCGGTTGAAGTCCTGCACGCGCGGGATGCCGACCTCGGTGGCCGCCTGCGCGAAGTCCTCGAGGATGTCCCAGCGCAGCCGCTGCGCCTCGACGCGCCATTCGCCGCCGACGCCATGCAGGTCGTCGGCGCCGCGGTGATAGTCCTCGCTGCGCTTGTAGTACGGCAGCACGCCGTCCCAGTTCCAGCCGTCGTCGCCGGCGCGGCGGGCCCAATCGTCGTAGTCCTCGCGCTGGCCGCGCATGTAGATCATGCCGTTGATGGACGAGCAGCCGCCCAGCACCCGGCCGCGCGGGTAGATGATGGAACGGCCGTTCAGGCCAGGCTCTTCGCGCGTGCGGTACATCCAGTCGGTGCGCGGGTTGCCGATGCAGTACAGGTAGCCCACCGGGATGTGGATCCAGTGGTAGTTGTCGCGCCCGCCCGCCTCCAGCAGCAGCACGCGCACGGCCGGGTTCTCGCTGAGGCGATTGGCCAGCACGCAGCCGGCCGAGCCGGCGCCAACGATGATGTAGTCGTATGTCTCCATGCCCTAGTCTTCCTCTGCGGCGGATGCCGCTGCCCGGTATGCCGGGGCGCGGGGCGCCACGTTTACTTTGTTATTTGGCCACCGGCATGCTGAACTCGGCGCCCTTGGCGATGCTGTCGGGCCAGCGCTGCATCACACTCTTGTAGCCTGTATAGAAGCGTACTCCTTCTTCGCCGTACGCGTGATGGTCGCCGAAGCGCGAGCGCCATCCGCCGGCACGGTGGCAGGCTAGCGGCGCGCGATCGGCACGCTTGGCGCCGCACGAATCGCCGGCCGCGGTGCTGGCACGGGTGAAAGGGCTGCCGATGCGCACGGTGCGATCGCTGATGGCGGTGGAAAGCTGGCGCGACGACCTGCTGGTGCGGGTCGCGTTCCGGGTGGTGAATCTGGCGTTCGCGTCGCCCCCCGCGGTGGGGCAACCACCGCCGCACATCGCGGCCGCGCCCCGACCTGCGTCCATCAGCCCTCGGACGCGCGCTCCACGCGCTGGCGCAGCAAGTGCGCAATGCGTTCGTTCATCATCTCGGTGCTGCCGTCGGTATAGGCCAGCACCTTCGCAGCGGCCAGGTGGCGCGCCAGCGGGTAGTCGGCCCGCAGGCCATTGGCGCCCATGGCCTGGATACAGGCCGCTACCCCGGACAACGTGTGGTCGCCGGCGAACTTCTTGGCGATGGCCGCGGCTTCCTGCGCGTCCTCGCCGGCGTCGATCAGGCGCGCGCCGCGATAGGCCAGCAGGCGCATGGCCTGCAGGTCCGCCGCCACGTCGGCCAGCGACCAGCGCATGCCCTGGAAATCGAGCAGTGGCTGGCCGAAGGCCTGGCGCTGCGCGCCATAGCGCAGTGCCACGTCGAGGCTGGCCTCGAGCAGCCCGGCATTCATTGCGGCCACGTGCACGCGCGCACGGTTGACGCCCTGCATGGCCGAACGAAAGCCCTCGCCCGGCGGATAGATGACGTGCGCATCCGGCACGAAGCACTCGCGCAGCGTGTAGCCGCCCACGCCGATGGCATGTGCGCCATGCAGCTCGTAGGCCGGATGGCGCTGGAAACCGGCGGACTCGGCGTCGACCATGAAGCAGCCGATGCCCTTGCCGCGCAGCGCCGGATCGGTCTGGGCATAGGTGAGGCATACGCTGGCCACGGCGGCGTTGGAGATCCAGCCCTTCTCGCCGTCGAGCATCCAGCCGCCGTCCACCTTGCGGGCACGCATGCCAATGGCCGAGAAATCGCTGCCCGCCCCCGGTTCCGTCATGGCGGTGCAGCCGATACGCTCGCCACTGAGCATGCGCGGCACCCATGCGCGCGCCACCTCGGGCGGGGCAGACTCGGCCACGCGCACCAGCGCGTTATGGTGCTGCACCAGCGCGAAGGCGAACGCGGCATCGTACCGGCTGAACTCCTCCAGCATGCGCATCTTGGTGGAGAACGCGTACCCCAGGCCGCCGAATGCCGTAGCGAGCTCGACGCCTGCGTAGCCCTCCCGGCAGGCGCCGCGAATCGCTTCGACGGGCCACTGCCGCGCGTACTCCCATGCCTTGGCGTGCGGCGCCACGGCCTGCTCGGCATAGCGGCGCACGGCCTGGATGAAGCGGCGCTGCGGCTCGGGCAGGCCGGCGTCGAACTCCGCGGTGGGGGTCATGGGCGTTCAGCGGTTGGGGTCGATGATGACGCGGCCGCGGATGCGGCCCGCCAGCAGTTCGCCGGCCAGCTCGATGGCGTCGGCCAGCGGCGCCTCGCGATCGGCAATGGCGCCGATGATCCTGCCGTCGAGCTCTGCGGCCAGCCTGTCCCAGGCCGCCGTGCGCCGGCCCAGCGGCGCGTTGACGCTGTCGATCCCCGCCAGCGTGATGCCGCGCAGGATGAAGGGCGCCACCGTGGACGGGAAGTCCATGCTCTGCGCCAGGCCGCAGGCCGCGACCACGCCGCCGTAGCGGGTGCTGGCGCATACGTTGGCCAGCGTGTGGCCCCCGACGCTGTCCACCGCCCCCGCCCAACGTTCTTTCTGCAGCGGCTTGCCCTTCTCGGACAGCGTGGCGCGATCGATGATTTCGGCCGCGCCCAGCGCGCGCAGGTGATCGGCGGCCTCGGGCCGGCCGGTGGAGGCCACCACGCGATAGCCGCGCCGCGCCAGGATGGCGATGGCAAAGCCGCCCACGCCGCCATTGGCGCCCGTGACGAGCACTTCGCCCGCGTCGGGGCCGACGCCGCCGCGCTCCAGCGCCTGCACGCACAGCATCGCGGTGTAGCCTGCGGTGCCGATGCCCATCGCGTCGCGCGCGCCCAGGCCCGCGGGCAGCGGGATGAGGAAGTCGCCCGGTACGCGCGCGCGCTGTGCCAGGCCGCCCCAGTGGTTCTCGCCCACGCCCCAGCCGTTGAGCACGACGCGGTCGCCCTTGCGAAAGCGCGCGTGGCTGCTGTGGGTGACGGTGCCGGCGAAATCGATGCCGGGCACCATGGGCCAGCGCCGCACCACCGGACCACGGCCGGTGATGGCCAGGCCGTCCTTGTAGTTCAGCGTGGAGTACTCGACATCCACGGTGACGTCGCCCTCGGGGAGCTGGCTGTCGTCCAGTTCGGCGACGCGGGCCCGCGTCTGCCCGTCTTCCTGCTCCAGTAGCACGGCTTTAAACATCGGTTTTCCTTCCCAGGGTCGTGAAGAACATGTCGGCAAACACCTGCATGGGTTCGGTGCTGCGGGTAAGTTTGGCGCGCAGGATCGCCCCTTCCCAGCCGATCCAGAAGAACGCGGCCAGGCGGTCGGCATCGATGGGCCCGGGCACTTCGCCCCAGGCTACTGCGGCGCGCAGGCAGTCCGCCGTGCGCGCCTGCCACGACAACAGCACGTCTTCGAGCTGCTGACGGAAGTTCTCGTTGAGCGCGCCGAGTTCCTGGCCCAGGTTGCCCACCAGGCAGCCGCGCTGGAAATCGAAGCGCGCCATGCCATGCTTGGCCTCCTCGATGAAGTCGGCCAGGCGCTGCAGCGGCAGGCGTGCCGAATCGCCCAGTAGACGGTCGAGCTTGCGCTGGAAGTAGCGCGCGTAGTTGTCGATGACCGCCAGGCCGAACTCGTGCTTGGTGGCGAAGTAGTGATAGAACGAGCCCTTGGGCACACCCACCCGGCGCAGGACTTCGTCAATGCCGGTGAGCTGGAAGCCGCGCTCGGTACACAGCACGGTCCCACAGCGGATGAGGGCTTCGCGCGTATCGCGGCGCTGCGCCGCGCGGGTCTTGCGGTCGACCGGGCCGGCAGCGGCACCCTCGTTGTCGGAAATCGGAATATCGGAAGACATGGCGTAGAGAATAGACCAGTCTGTTCAAGATTTCAATAAATCCTCTCTGTCGCATAGATGAAAATGCCTGTCGTCGCCTTTCTCGCGTTGAATTTTTGAACAGACCAGTCTATTCTTTTGTGCACCAATACCCCGACGGGACACGATTCCCGCACCTGAGGAGACAACCATGTCCTTGCTTTCCCGGGCCGCAGCAGCCCTCCTGGCCAGCGCCGGCATCGCGGCGGCCACTGCCCCGGCGCTTGCCGCCGACGCCTACCCCAGCCGCCCCGTGCGCCTCATCGTGCCCTTCCCGCCCGGCGGCTCCACCGACATGGTGGCGCGCATCGTGGTGCAGAAGTTCGCCGAGAAACTGGGCCAGACGGTCTACATCGAGAACCGCGGCGGCGCCAGCGGCATGATCGGCACCGCCGAGGCCGCGCGCTCCGCGCCCGACGGCTACACCCTGCTGATCGTGTTCGACTCGCACGCCACCAACCAGCACCTGTACAAGGACATCCCGTACGACACGTTCAAGTCGTTCGACGCCATCACGCTGATGACGACTTCGCCGATGCTGCTGACCACGGCGAAAAACTTCGCGCCGCGCACGGTGCCGGACATGATCGCGCACGGCAAGGCGCAGCCCGAACGCGTCACCTACGGCTCCTCGGGCACCGGCACCTCGAACCACCTGCACGCGCTGGCCTTCGCGGACCAGGCCGGCTTCGCCGCCACCCACGTGCCCTACAAGGGCGGCGGCCCGATGACGCTGGCCGTGATGTCGGGCGAGGTCAACTACGTGGTGGCCACGGTGGCCGGCGTCCTGGAGCAGGTGCGCACCGGCCAGTTGAACGCGGTGGCCATCGGCAGCAAGACGCGCATTCCCCAACTGCCCGATACGCCCACGGTGGACCAGTACCTGCCCGGCTACGAGGCCAACTCCTGGATCGGCCTGATGGGACCGGCCGGCATGGACAAGCAGGTGCTGAAGAAAGTGCATGACGCGATGACGCAGGCGCTGGCCGATCCCGAGGTCAACAAGAAACTGTCCTCGGGTGGATTCCAGGTGGTGGGCAGCACGCCCGAGGCCTTCCTGGACAAGGTGAAGCAAGAATCGGACAAGATGGGCGCGCTGATCGCCAAGCGCCACATCAAGGTGGAGTAACCATGCCGGACCTCGATGGTGTCAGCGGCGCGCAGGTACAGCCGCTGCACGAACACGTGCGCCGGCACGCGCGCGCCCAGCCGGGCAAGACCGCGGTGATCTGGTATGGGCGCGAGATCAGCTACGGCGAACTGGACCGGCTGAGCGACGCGTGCGCCGCCGTGCTGGCCGCCCACGGCGTGGCCCCGGGCGAGCCGGTGGCGCTTTTCATGCAGAATTGTCCGCAATACCTGGTGGCCCACCTGGGCGTACAGAAACTCGGGGCCATCGTCAGCCCGTGCAGCCCGCTGTTCAAGTCGCACGAACTGGGCTACCAGCTGGCCGACCTGGGCGCCCGCGTCATCATCGCGGCCGACGACCTGTATCCGGTGGTGCAGGCCGCGTCCGCGGAATCCGCGCTGCGCCACGTCATGCTGGTGCACTACGCCGACCTGCTGCCGGCCTCGCCCACCTACCCGCCGCCAGCGCTGTCGCAGGCGCGTACGCTGCCCGAGGGCACGCTGGACCTGCTGGCCGCGATCGAGGCATGCCGCGAGGCACCGCCGCGGCCAGCCATTTCCGGCGATGACGTGGCGCTGCTGATGTACACCTCGGGCACTACGGGCCGGCCCAAGGGCGCCATGCTGACCTTCGGCAACGTGCTGTTCAAGACCGAGGGACTGGCGCGCGTGGCCGAACTGCGGGCCGACGACGTGCACCTGGCGATCCCGCCCCTGTATCACATCTCGGGCATGCTCTACGGCATGAACCTGCCGCTGTACACCGGCGCCACCACGGTGCTGCACTACCGCTTCGATGCACGCTCGGCGCTGCAGTCCATCGCGCGCCACCGCGTTACCTACTGGAAGGGCATCGCGCCCATGCTGGCGGCGATCCTGGACCTGCCCGACGCGGCGCAGCACGATGCCTCGTCGTTGCGCGTGACCAGCGCGTCCAGTTTCGGCATCCGCATGTCGCGCGAACTCTCGCAACGGTGGGCCGACTTCACCCAGGGCTGCGCGGCCACCGAGGCGGGCTACGGGCTGACCGAGACGCATACGGGCGACGTGGTCACCCTGCCCGACCAGGTCCGCTGGGGCGCCAACGGCAAGCCGCTGCCGGGCGTGCAATGCCGCATCGTCGACCCGGCCACGGGACAGGAGCTGCCGGTGGGCGCCCAGGGCGAGATCCTGCTGAAGAGCCCGGGCAACTTCCGCGGCTACTGGAAACAGCCGGAAAAGACCGCCGAGACGCTGCGCGACGGATGGGTGCACACAGGCGACATCGGCACGGTCGATGCCGACGGCTACGTCACGCTGGTGGGCCGCATCAAGGAAATGATCAAGGTGTCGGGCTACAGCGTCTTCCCGGAAGATGTGGAAGCCATTCTGGCCAAGCATCCGCAGGTGGTGCGTGCCGCGGTGGTGGGCGTGCCCGACCCCGCCAAGGGCGAGGTGGTGAAGGCGGTGGTGGTGGCGCGCGGCGAGCTGACGGCCGATGCCCTGGTGGCCTGGTGCCGCGACAACATGTCCGCCTACAAAGTGCCGCGCCATGTGGAGTTCCGCGACGAACTGCCGATGACGGCATCGGGCAAGGTGTTGCGGCGGTTGCTGTAGCCGCCGCGCAGGCAGAGAGGAGAAAGCAAACATGTTCAGTACGGAACAGGCCACCACCCACCGAGTGCTGGCCAAGGTGGTGCCGCGCCCGGAGTTCGTGGGATCGCTGCACGACGACGCGATGGCGCGCTCGCTCGGCTATCCGGCCGCGCTGGTGCCGGGCATCGACATTTATGCCTACCTGGCCGGTCTGGCGCTGGCCGCGTGGGGCCGCGACTGGCTGTGGCGCGGTGCACTGCGCTCGCAGTCGCTGCGGCCCGTATACAACGACGAAGTCTTGCAGATCGAGGCCGGCCCGCTCGAGCGTAACGCCGAGGGCGAGGCGGTGGCGCTGACCGTGCGCAATCCGCAGGGCACGGTGGTAGCCGAAGGCCGCGCGTCGATGCTGCATGAGCCACGCCCCGAGCCGGCGCTGGCGGATTTTCCGCTGGTGCCGCGCAGCATTCCCATCCCCCCGGGCGCGCCGCAGGATCTGCGCCCCGGCATGCGCTTCAGCGCCCAGCCCGAGCTGCTTACCCCGGCGCAGGCCGCGCAGGCGGCGCAGGAGTTCTTCGAGCCCTCTTCCCTGTACCGCGACGAGGGTCTGGTGCATCCGGGTTACCTGCAGCGCTATGCCCTGCGCCAGGCGCATGCCAGCTACGCGCACGCCACCCCGCCCATCTACATCTCGGCCGAGGGCGAGCATTACGCGCCGGCCCGCGCCGGCGAACCGCTGAACATGTCGGGCGTCATCTACAAGCTGTGGGAACGCAAGGGCCATCATTACATGGAATCCGAGCAATTGATCATCGCCGGCGAGCCGGGCAGGCAACGACCCGTGATGCGGGTGCGCCGCACCACCATCTATCAGGCCCGCCGCAGCAGCGAGGCTGGCAGCCGGACGGAGGGCTGACGATGCCAGCGCAGACTGCCCCGGGCGCACTGGCCGGCCTGAAGGTGCTCGACCTGACGCTGATGCTGGCCGGCCCCTACTGCACGATGTTGCTGGCCGACCAGGGCGCCGATGTCATCAAGGTCGAACCGCCGGGCGGCGAGTTCTCGCGCAGCAGCGGCCCCTTCATGGAGGACGACACCGAGCGGCGCCTGAGCGGCGCCTTCATCAGCATCAACCGCAACAAGCGCGGCATCGTCCTGGACCTCAAGACCTCTCAGGGAAAGGAGATCTTTCTGCGCATGGCACGCGATGCCGATGTGGTGGTGGAGAATTTCCGCGCCGGCGTGATGGACCGCCTGGGCTTGGGCTACGAAGTGCTGCATGCCGCGAACCCGCGGCTGGTGTATGCCTGCGTGCGCGGTTTCGGCGATCCGCGTACGGGTCGCAGCCCGTACGCCGAATGGCCGGCGTATGACGTGGTGACGCAGGCGATGGGCGGCGTCATGGGCATCAACGGGCCCGGCGCCGACCAGCCCATGAAGGTAGGGCCCGGCGTGGGCGACATCGTGCCGGGCATGTACCTGGCCTTCGCCATCGTCTCGGCGGTGCGCCATGCCGAGCGGACCGGCCAGGGCCAGTTCGTGGACGTCGCCATGTACGACGCCGCGCTGGCGCTCTGCGAGCGCATTGTGTACCAGCACTCGCTCACTGGCCGCGTGCCGCATCCCGAGGGCAACAACCATCCGATCTACTGTCCGTTCGGCGTGTTTCCGGCCGCCGACGGCTGGGTCAGCATTGCGTGCCCGGTGGATGCGTTCTGGCGCGATTTGTGCACCATCATGGGCCGGCCGGAGTTGGGCTCGGCGCCGGAATTTTCCACCATGCCCGCGCGCGGCGCGCGGCGCGAACAGGTCAACGCCGTCGTCTCCGCCTGGACCGCAACACTTTCGAAGGCCGAGTTGAAAGCCCAACTGGGCGGCCGCGTGCCGTTCGGCGTGGTGCACAACGTCGCCGACATCTTCCAGGACCCGCACGTGGCCGCGCGCGGCATGCTCAGTACCGTCGAACAGCCGGGCCTGCAGCGGCCGGCGGTGATCGCCAATACGCCCATCCACATGACGGCTACGCCGGCCGGCGTGCGACACCGCGCCCCGCTGCTGGGCGAACACACGCGCCAGGTGCTGCGCGAGCTGGGTCTCACCGAGGCGCAAATCGAGGCGGCGGCCACCGCCGGCGCGATACCGCCAGAAGCGTCCGAACCTGATCGGCAGCCACCGACGGGCCGATGATCCTGCGGCGGCACATTCCCAAACCATCACGCAGCCGCCGCCCCCCAAGAGGAAACCACGATGAAACTGATGAGAACCCTTGCGCTGCTGGCCCTTCCGCTGGCGTTGGGCGCCCAAGCGCAGGCCGCCTCCGAGGCGCCGGCGGACTATCCGTCGCGCCCCATCCGGCTGATAGTCGGCTTCAGCGCCGGCGGCGCCACCGACATCTCGGCTCGACTGTTCGCCAAGTACATGGGCGACGCGCTGGGGCAGTCCGTGGTCGTGGAGAACCGTGCAGGCGCAGCCGGCACGCTGTCGGCCGACATCGTGTCGCACAGTGCCCCCGACGGCTACACCCTGCTCTACACCACCAGTTCCATCCACGGCATCAGCCCGAATATCTATCCCAAGCTGAACTGGGATCCGATCAAGGATTTCGCGCCCATCGCGCTGGTGGCCAAGTATCCGCAGACCCTCCTGGTCAACAACGACCTGCCCGCCAAGACGCTGGGCGATCTGGTGGCATTGGTCAAGCGCAACCCGGGCAAGTACTCGTATGCCTCGGCCGGCACCGGCGGCACCCAGCACCTGGCCGCCGCGCTGCTGGCCTCGGCAGCCGGGCTCGATATGGTGCACATCCCATACAAAGGCATGTCCGCCGCTTATCCCGACCTGATGGCCGGTCGGGTACAGCTGATGTTCGAGAACGCGCCGTCGGCCCTGCCCTTTGTGCAGCGCGGCTCGGTGCGCGCGCTGGCGGTGTCGTCAGCGCAGCGCCTGCCTGCGCTGCCCGAGGTACCAACGGTGGCCGAGTCAGGCTATCCGGGCTTCGAGGTGGTGGCCTGGTCCGGCTTTGTGGCACCAGCCGGTACGCCGCAACCCGTCATCGACAAGCTGAACGCGGCCATCCTGAAGGCCTCGCAGGCACCCGAGCTGAAGGCCTGGCTGGTCGAGAGTGGCAGCCCTACCGACCTGGTGGGGCCGCCCGCCAAATTCGGCGAATTCCTGAAGCACGAGTTGGCGTTCTGGAAGAAGGCGGTCGACATCTCGGGCGCCAAGGCGGAGTAGCGCGTAGCGCCTGCAGCCGCGACGGTCGCAGGCGTCGCGCACGACACGGACCGAAGCGCGGCCAGCACACATTTACAAAAAGCAACAACCTGCGCCAGCCGAATACGGAACTTCCGGCCTCCGAGCAAACCTCAGCAATGCGACGCGTGACAACCGGGGGTCGCACACAAGCACGGCATAGACCGCGCACATCGACGGAAAGGGAGGGAGCCGCGTCCAGTTTTGTTATTGAACGCGAGCCCGCCGGCAGGCAGCCGTTCCAGGTTCCATCCTCGGCAGCCTTTGTCCGGCAGGCTCTTCAACTACAGACCTGCCATGCGAAAAACAATATCCCGTCTTCTGGCCGCAGCGGCCATCGCGCTCGTTGCGGGCGCAGCCACCGCCCAGGACGTCCATGACGTCAAGGGCATCTACCTTCTCACCGATTATCCCGCGGTCACCATCCAGCCCGGGACCACCTCCACCCTGTCGCTGCAGTTGCGCAACTACGGCCTGCCGCCGTCGCGGCTGGCGCTGCGCGTGGATGGCGTGCCGCAAGGCTGGACCGCGACGCTTCTGGGCGGCGGCCAGCCCGTGGCGGCCGCCATGCCCGCCACGGGCGACACCGTCTCGCTGCAATTGCGCCTGAAGGTGCCAGCAGACGGCGAGGCCCAGCCGCACACGCTGACGGTAGTCGCCCAGGGAGACGGCCGCGAGGTCAGCCTGCCGCTGTCAGTATCGCTGGCCAAGGAACTGCCGGCCAAACTGACGCTGGAGCCCAGCCTGCCCGCGCTGAAGGGAGGCGCACGTTCAGCGTTCGACTATCAATTCTCGGTGAAGAACGATAGCGGCCGCGACCTGACCGTCAGCTTCGACGCGAAGACGCCGGACTATTTCCGGCCTGTGTTCACCGAGGGCTACGGTAGCCAGCAGATCAGTTCCGTGCCGATCAAGGCGGGACAGTCCAAGGACATCAAGCTCAGCGTGCATCCGCCATCCAACGCACAGCCTGGCGACTATCCGATCGCGGTGAGTGCCGAGGCGCAAGGCCTGCAGGCCAGCGCCAATCTGTCGCTGCAGATCGTCGGCCAGCCCGAGCTGCGCGTCACGGGCCGAGACGGCCTGATGAGCGGCACCGCCGAAGCGGGCAAGACGTCCACCCTGCCGGTGCTGGTCACCAACACCGGCGGGGCGGCCGCCGAGGCCGTACAGCTCTCGGCCAGCGCGCCCTCCGGCTGGCGCGTCGAGTTCGACCCCAAGACCATCGACCGCATCGAGCCCGGCAAGCAGGTCGAGGCGCAGGCGCGCGTCACGCCCTCGCCCCGGTCACTGGCTGGCGACTACATGGCCGGCGTCACGGCCCAGGCGGCCGGCGAGTCGGCCTCGGGCGACTTCCGCATCGCGGTGGAAACCTCGAGCACGTGGGGCATCGTCGGCCTGGCCGTCATCGCGGTGGCGGTGCTGATCCTGGTCGGCGCGGTGGCGAGGTTCGGTCGGCGATGAGCACGCACGTCATCGAAGCGCGCGGGCTCACGAAGCGCTACGGCGCGGCCACGGCGGTCGACGGCATCGACTTCGCGGTGGGCGCGGGCGAGATCTTCGGGCTGCTGGGCCCCAATGGCGCGGGCAAGACCACCACCATCCTGATGCTGCTGGGCCTGACGGACGCCAGCGGCGGCAGCGTGCGCGTGCTGGACATGGATCCGCAGCGCGATCCCCTTGCCGTCAAGCGCGTGCTGGGCTACCTGCCCGACGCGGTCGGCTTCTACGACCACCTGAGCGCCCGCGACAACCTGGCCTATACGGCCCGGCTGCTTGGCCTGGACGCGAGCGAGCGACAGCGGCGCATCGACGCGGCGCTGGCGCGCATGCGACTGTCGGAGGTGGCCGAACGGCGCGTGGCCACGTATTCGCGCGGCATGCGCCAACGCCTGGGCTTGGCTGAGATCATCGTCAAACAGGCCCGCGTGGCGATCCTGGACGAACCCACCTCGGGACTGGATCCGCAGTCCACCGAGGAATTCCTGGAGCTGATCCGCTCGCTCAAACGCGACGGCGTGACGGTCCTGCTGTCGTC
>Ga0182743_1002863_pt1 | contig 14467 bp, 8 predicted proteins | sample eDN3rd30CKraftOP_FD_128522 | JGI IMG/M metagenome (GOLD analysis project Ga0182743, IMG submission 128522) | Enriched Organic Plus compost microbial communities from Emeryville, California, USA - eDNA 3rd pass 30_C Kraft OP (version 2) (version 2) ... | reverse complement strand
AGGCGGGTTGATTGGGCAACCCGTTCAAAATTACCTGGATCCGAAATGGATACCGCAACTGGAGGCCGATCCGGTAAGCCTGAAATTGGTATCCTGGGACAGTCGCCCTCTTGAAAGCCGCTTCGCGTGGATGCCCCGTACGGAATGGCTATCGAAGCCACAGGAAGCTGTAAAAGGTACCGTGCTGCGGTTTTCGTACCAAGCAGACGAAGCTACCATCCAACGGCACCAAATACGCCTCACAAGCGACGGCCAACGGCGGAAACTGTGGGACGACCCATTTAAAGAGCTGTCTTCCACCTGGAAATTGGTTTCGGCAAATGGCGACCGGAGTGCTTCCTTTATAAACGAGGGCAAACCCGGCGAAATCATGGGACCGGAAAATCATCCGGTTTTTGCGGAACGGCCCCTTTCGGCAGACACGCGCGTGATCATCGCACGGATCAATCCCGGTACCGATCGGTCGACCGAATACGGCCCGGGCGTGACATTGGTCAGCCCCGGGAAAGATCACCTTAAACTGTTTCTCTCGCCCGGAAATCGGAGTTACGGATTGCTTCAAAACGGAACCGTCCGATATTTCCGCGGCATGGATCCGTCAACCTCCCATTTTTTACGGCTGCAATTGGACGAAGGGAAAGTCCGTTGCATGGTTTCTACCAACGGTGGGGAATACCAAACGCTGGCAGTCGTAGAACCAACGGCTATACCGGAGAAAATCAGGATTGGAAAGACCGATCCTACCGGCGGCGCCACTCCCGGCCCGAAAACCGGGAACATCGGAAGAAGCCACGTGGAGCATCTCTTATTACTTGGCGACGCCATGGCTCCCTCACATGACGTAGATTTCCTTCGCGACCTCACCGTCCACGTACACTATGAAATGTATAATGGTATCCCCCTATTGGGCAAGTGGATAACCGTGGAATACAACGGGCAAAATGAAGTTATCATCAACAACGTCCGTACGGAACACTTAGCGGTAACCGAAGCCGAAAGCGCCGTGGAACATAAGCAGCGTTGGGAGCTTCCTCCCATCTTTGCGCAAAGTGATTTTGCATTTGGGTCGATGTCGCCGAACGCGTCAGAAAATGCCGGCGTAGAATGGCGCGAAGATTCCACCTACACCACACAGGTCAACTACGCACTCAAAACACCTACCGTATTGGTCTGTGAGCCAAAACACGGTGTTGGACAGGAAATATCCCCCGGAAAGCCCTTTGAAAGCATGCGTTTATGGGAATTATTCCATGACAGTTCCGATCGTGAGCGGAGAGGATTGGCGCAACGGAAAATGTATCGGACGATCGCTCCATGGACACAAGAGAATCCGATCATTATGCATGTACGTAGTGCCGACGACGCATCTGTCAAAAAAGCGATCGACCAAAGTGCCGAAGTAGGTTTTGAAATGGTAATCATGACATTCGGAAGCGGCTTCAACGTGGAAGACACCACCGAAGCCAATATCCAACGGATGAAGGCATTGCGCGATTACGCACACCAAAAAGGGATCGCTTTGGGTGGCTATTCGCTGCTTGCCAGCCGATCCATTGATGCCGATAACGACGTCGTGATGCCGCCCGGCATGAAACCTGCGTTTGGCCGGTCTCCCTGCTTGCTAAGCGAGTGGGGCGACCGATATTTCCAAACGCTCTATGAGTTCTACGAAAAAACGGGTATGGACATCCTCGAACACGATGGGTCTTATCCCGGCGATGTTTGTGCGTCGTGCAATCATCCCGGTCACCGCGGCCTCGAAGACTCACAATGGAAACAATTCGTCCGAATACGTGACTTTTACCGATGGTGCCGGTCGAAGGGAATCTACCTCAACGTCCCCGATTGGTATTTCCTGGAGGGGAGTACCAAAATCGCGATGGGATACCGGGAAACCAATTGGTCGCTGCCCCGCGAATACCAGGAAATCATCGAGCGGCAAAACATCTACGATGGCACGTGGGAAAAAACACCATCCATGGGCTGGATGTTTGTTCCCTTGGTCGAATACCATGGGGGTGGCCCAGCCGCAACCATCGAGCCGCTGCGTGATCACCTTCCCCACTACGAACAGCGTCTCGCCAACCTTTTCGGTGCGGGCGTTCAGGCTTGCTACCGCGGACCACAACTTTACGACACACCGGAAACCCAAACGCTGGTGAAAAAATGGGTGGACTTCTATAAACGTCACCGCCGGATACTCGACAGCGACATCATCCATCTGCGACGACCCGATGGAAGGGACTACGACGCGATCCTGCACGTTGATCCAACCGGCGAAGAAAAGGGATTGCTCATGGTCTATAATCCGCTGGACACCCCCATCGAACGGACGCTTAAGGTAGACCTCTATTATACGGGGCTCCGAGATCAGGCGACGGTTAGTGAGAACGGAAAAGAAGGAAACGCAATGCCTTTGGATGGCACCGTACTGCACCTGCCCGTTTCGATTCCCGCCAACGGACAGGTTTGGTTTGTATTGAAATAGCGGAATGGTCAGATTGAACAATCGATTGCGTGCGTAGCGAAGTTGCGAAATCCGCCATCATCATGTATCATTGGGTTTTGGAATCATCATGAGACGACAACTACGTAAGCATAAGCAACTGGTCCTATTTCTTTTGAGCACCCTCTTTTGGGTTGGTGCCTGTCATCAATCGCGTCCGGTAAAATCCTGCGAAACCTATGCTGAAGCCGAAGATCCGGATACCACGCATGTCGACTGGTCGCCGGTAAACGGGCTGAACTACTCGTTTGGAACAACCGATCAGCGGTATCCAAAATCGGCCGTTCCCCAAATTCCGCAGGCTACGTCGTGGCGAGGCAGCGGCTGGCGCGGCGAAACGCTTTCCGCACAACTGGTATTGTGGTCAGATCAAGCGGTCGATCAAATCGAGTTCGCCTTTTCGCCTTTCAAATCTGACGACGGCCAGACACTGGCCCCCTCAATCGGTCAGGCACGTTTCGTGCGGTATGTTTTAACGGATGTTTTCGCGCCCGGATGCGGACACCGCAAACCGGAAGATTTCCCGGTATCCTTAGCTGCAGACGCGTTGGATAACGTGTCCTGTTTTGACATGGCTGCCGAGACTACTCTTCCGGTGTGGTTAACCTTTAACATTCCCTCAGATGCATCACCCGGGGTCTACACCGGCACGTTGAGTCTCTATGCGCAAAACCAAACCCCGAAAGAACTGACCCTTTCCATTGAAGTGCTCGACCACACACTTCCGCCGCCCGCCGATTGGGCGTTCCACTTGGACATGTGGCAGCACCCGTCGGCCGTTGCCCGGATACATGGCGTAAAAGTTTGGTCTGAGGAACATTGGGAACTCATGAAAGTTCCCATGAAAATGCTTGCGGATGCCGGCCAAAAGGTTATCACCGCCAACTTGAACAAGGATCCGTGGAACAACCAATGCTTCGATCCGTACGAAGACATGATTCGCTGGACTAAGAAAACAGACGGCACCTGGGAATATGACTATGCTATATTTGATCGCTGGGTTAACTTTATGATGGATCTCGGGGTGAATAAGCTCATCAACTGCTATTCGTTGCTACCCTGGAATCACGAGATTCACTACCTCGACCAGAAAACGGGCGATACCGTGAACGTGAGTGCAAAGCCGGGGAGCAAGGAATTTACGGAGCTTTGGACACCCTTCCTGACTTCCTTCCGTGACCACCTGAAAAACAAAGGCTGGTTGGAATTTACCAATATCGCGATGGACGAACGGTCGCCTGAGGAAATGAAAATTGCATTGGCGCTGCTGGAAAAGGTCGTGCCGGAAATGGGTGTGGCACTCGCGGATAACCACAAAAGCTACCGGGAATACCCCATGCTGAAAGACATCTGCGTAGCTTTCGGTGCTGAGTTTGACGAAAAAGACCTGGCATTCCGAAAAGAAAATGGCTTGATAAGCACCTACTACGTATGTTGTGCAGACGAATTCCCCAACGTCTTTACATTTTCAGACCCATCCGAAGCCGTATTTATGGGTTGGTACACACGCGCCGCGGGGCTCGATGGCTACCTGCATTGGTCTTACAACTCCTGGACGGAAAACCCGTTGGTCGATTCCCGGTTCCGTACATGGCCCGCTGGAGACACCTATGTCATCTATCCGGATGGCCGGAGCTCCATCCGGTTTGAACGGATGAAGGAAGGCATTCAGGACGCCGAGAAAATCCGTATCCTGCGGGAACGGTTTGTTTCAACTTCCGATGCGGGTAAACTGAAAGCACTGGATGATGCCGTCGCGCGGTTTAACATCAAGCGGCCCACTGAAACGTCCTGCGCCGAACTCGTTAATTCCGGAAAAAAAGTACTGGAAGAACTGAGTCGATAAAGCCTTATTGGGATGCAAAATATTCGGTCAGGGCATGCACCTGTTTTTCATTCAGGACTTCCCGTAATTGGTCAGGAGTAGCCGCTTGTATCTTTTTAACAGACTTAAATGCTTTGAGCAATTTCTCTGCGGTCGTGCGGCCAATACCCGGAATGTTTTCCAGTTCCGTACGGAAGGTTTTTAAACTCCGCTGCTTGCGGTGAAAGGTGATTCCAAACCGGTGTGCCTCGTCGCGCAGATGCTGGATTACTTTAAGCGTCTCGGATTTTTTATCCAGGTATAACGGATACTGGTCGCCGGGGTAATACAATTCTTCCAACCGTTTGGCAATACCGATGACGGTAACCTGCTTATCAATGCCCAGTAGTTTCAGGCTCTTCAACGCGGACGACAACTGCCCCTTGCCGCCGTCGATTATAATCAGTTGGGGCAAGGTCTGCCCCTCATCAATCAGCCGTCTGTATCGCCGGTGTACCGCTTCTTCCATCGTGGCAAAATCGTTGGGCCCCTCCACGGTCTTCACGTTAAAATGGCGGTAATCTTTCTTCGAGGGTCTGGCATCTTTGAACACGACAATGGCAGATACCGGATATTTACCCTGAAAATTGGAGTTGTCAAAGCATTCGATATGCCGGGGCAGCACATTCATTCGCAGGTCTTTCTGCATCTGGGTCAGGATGCGCTCCGTTTTCAGTTCAGGATTCAGCTTCTCGTATTGATTCAGCCGTTCCTTCTTGAAATACAATGCGTTTTTAAATGACAACTCCAGCAGATTTTTTTTCTCCCCCTGTTTTGGAACGGTAAATTTTAAGTTATCGGCTTCGATATCGAGTGTAAACGGAACAATGATTTCTTTTGACGTGCTATTGAACCGGCTGCGGATTTCGGGAATAGCCAAGCTCAGCAGTTCTGCATCGCTTTCATCCAACCGCTTTTTCAGTTCGACGGTCTGCGTCTGGATGATTACGCCGTTCATGACTTTCAGGTAGTTCACAAACGCATAACTTTGGTCGGAAGCAATGCTGAACACATCCACATTGGTGATGGACGAACTCACCACGGTCGATTTGCTCTGGTAACGGTCCAGTAAATCCAGTTTCCCCTTCAGATGGTGAGCATATTCAAAATTCAGATCGCCCACGGCTTTGTCCAGTTGGCTTTTCAGCCGTCGAATTACTACGCCTATTTTACCGCTCAGGATGTCACGGATGTCGGCAAGACTTTGTTCATAATCCGATTCGGTCTGATAGCCCTCACAGGGCCCCTTGCAATTTCCGATCTGATATTCCAGGCAGACCTTAAACTTGCCCCTGCTGATATTTTCAGGCGTAAGCGCCAAATTGCAGGTACGCAGGGGATACAACTCCCGGATGGTGTCCATGATGGCGTGCATCATTCCCACCGATGCGTACGGCCCAAAATACCGCGATCCGTCCTTGATGTATTTTCGCGTAGGGAAGACGCGGGGAAATCGCTCGTTTTTTATGACAATCCACGGGTACGTCTTGTCATCCTTGAGCATGACATTGTACCGCGGCTGGTGTTTTTTTATCAGGCTGTTTTCCAGCAGCCAAGCGTCAATTTCGGTATCGACAATGGTGAACGTAATGCGATTGATCTTGCGTACCAGTACCCGGGTTTTTCCATTGAGCTGGCTGTTTTTGATGAAATAGGAACTGACCCGGTTTCGCAGGTCTTTCGCCTTCCCGACATAAATAAGTTCCCCGTTGGCATCCCAATATTGGTAGATGCCTGGCCGGTGCGGTATTTCTTCAAGCGCTTTACGGTAATCAAATTTGGTCATCAAAACCCAAGCCTGTCGTCCAATTGCTCTTCTTCTTCCTCCCCGAAAAACTGCTGGTACTTGCTGCAATCCAGTTCCTTGGTAAGCCCGCCCTCTGGCAACGGAAAATCCTCTTTGCTATAATGCAACGACGTATCGGCATATACTTTTTGCATGTACAAGGCGAATACAGGCAAGGCAGCCTGCGCTCCCTGACCTTCGGCCATCGACGCAAAGCTGATGCCGCGGTCTTCCGCTCCCGTCCACACGCCACTCACCAGCTCCGGTGTGATTCCGATAAACCAGGCGTCCGCATTATCGTTCGTCGTACCGGTCTTTCCGCCCATGGGCGGTTTCAGGTTATAGCGCCAACGCAATCTGCCGCCGGATCCGCCATCGACCACACTTTTCAGCATGTCCACCATGATGTATGCGCTCTCGCTGTTGAGCACCTTGGAGACCCGGGGCGCTTTCTCATAGATCGGCATACCATTTTTATCTTCGATACGCAGGATATACGTCGGTTCTACCCAAACGCCGTGATTCACGAATGCCGAATATGCGCCTACCATATCGTATACAGATGCCTCATATGCGCCCAATGCTATCGATGGGTATTCGGGCACCTCCGAGGTGATTCCCATCCGTTTTGTCAGGGTGGCAACGGCCCGTGCCCCCACTTCATTGATCATGTAAGCCGTGGCAAAATTCTGTGAATGAGCCAGTGCCCGGCGAAGGTTGATCGGGCTGCCGACCGACTCGCCGCGTGGCGTCCACGCATAAGGACCACTGCCCACGGTCAACGGTACGTTCGGCACTTGAAAGCAGGGTGAAAATCCGTTGTCGATAGCCACGGCATAAGTAAAAGGTTTGGCGGTAGATCCCACCTGCCGGGTACCCATTTTCACCTGATCGTATTTATAATGTTCAAAATTGATGCCTCCCACCCATGCCCGGACGTAGCCGGTGTGAGGTTCCATCGACATAAAGGAATTTCGGAGAATCAACTTGTTATAACGGATTGAATCCATGGGGGTCATGGTGGTATCCTTATCCCCGTCCCACGTAAAAATCGTCATGGGCACCGGCGTATCAAAATCCTTTTTAATCTCTGCTTCGGACTTGCCGGCCTGTTTGAGCATCCGGTAGCGGTCGGACCGCTTCATGCCCGTTTCCAGTAATTTCGCCTTATCGCCCCGGAAGGGATCGCGGGTTTTCCACTGCCGGTCAAACGAAGCCTGTACGGTCTTCATCCATTCCCTCTGCGCCTCTTCTGCATAGGCCTGCATTTTCGAATTGATGGTCGTATAAATCCGCAACCCGTCCCGATCCAGGTCCCACGGGGTGCCATCGGCTTTGGTGATGGACATCTCGTTAAACTGACGCTGGATCTCGCGTTTCAGCACCGCCCTGAAATAAGGGGCAGGCCCCCCACCGTACTTAGAAATGCGCATATCCAGCACGAGCGGTTCTTTCTGCAATTTCAGCGATTCTTCACGGGTAATGAATCCCTCGCTACGCATGTTTTCGATCACCACGTTGCGCCTCCGGATGGCATTCTGCGGATACCGTACCGGCGAATAAATCCCCGGCCCTTTCAACATACCCACCAGAATAGCTGCTTGCTTCACATCCAGTTTATCCGGCGTGGTATTGAAATACGTGCGAGCCGCTGATTTGATACCGTATGTATTGTAGGCACCGAAGTCCACCGTGTTGAAATACATGGTGATGATTTCTTCCTTGGTGTAATTGCGCTCAAGCCGCACCGCTGTAATCCACTCCTGAAACTTCTGGATGATGCGTTTGCCCGTGCTCCGCGCACGCCCTTCCGAGAAAAGGTTGAGCGCAAGCTGTTGGGTAATCGTACTGGCGCCCTGGCGCTTTCCAATCAGGTTATAGAAAATAATCGTAAAGGTTCGGCGGTAGTCAATCCCCGAATGCCGGTAAAACCGTTTATCCTCCGTAGCGATAAGCGCCTGTACCAGGTTTGGCGACAGCTCGCTATATCGCACATTCGACCGGTTCTGTACAAAGTAGGTTCCCAGTACCACCCCATCGTCTGAAATTACTTCGGAAGCCAGGTTGCTCTTGGGATTTTCCAGATCACGGAAGGTCGGCAACTTGCCAAATAATCCAACGCCCACACTGAAGATGAATAAAAACCCCAATAAGATCAGTCCGATAAGCACTTTCCAGAAATTACGGGTATAGCGTTTGACGTCTTCTGTCGTTAAGGTATTTTGTTTCTTTACTTGTTTACTCATTCTATGTCGTTAATCCTAAAACTACACCATTCACCTGCTCCCGTCCTCCCCGGAATCACTTATTCGCTTGCTCCCAATACATCGTGTGGTAATCATCGATTTTGTCAAAATCAGATAACGTGCCAAAATTGCTTTCGGTAACCACAAATGTATTATAATAGTCGGCTGGGATTTTCATGATGTCCGGCAACATGGGTAATATACGGCCTTCATAAAGCTTGGCTTGTTCGTAGGTAGCAAAAGGCCCGATGTAAACCAATTGGTTTTCTCCATTCACCACTTTCAGCTGGTGACTGATGGCCGCTCCAGCATATCGCGTGCGGTTGAATTGGCCCAGGCCAAAGCGAGAAGGCGCTAAGTTAACCCGCTCATTTACCACATTAATCACGAAATAATAGGTGGCTGAGTCCGGCAGCAATTCCAAATCGCGGTAGGCATTCGGACCGATCTCGCCAACGTCCGCCACACGTGCCAATTGCGGTGCCGTGATCCCGCCGGCGTTTTCCAGCCTTCCGCTCGCACGGATACCGGTCTGCACCGCTGCACCAACCGCCAACTCCCGACGGGGCCTCGGCCGCTCCGGACCCTGACGGATGACCAGTTGCGGCCATAACGTAATCGTAGGCTCGTCTACGAACCGCTCCCTACTGGCTTCGATGCCTTGCAGCGCATACGTTCTATTCGCCAGCGTATCGCGGTTGGCTTCGATAAATGCGAGGTGCTGCGTCGCCAAAGGGGTAACCAGACTATCTTCCGGAAAATCCTTTACCAGCTGCAACAGCGCATTTTCAAACGTATCCAGCGCGGCAATCCTTCCCAAAGCCAATGCACGGAGATAAGCCAGTTGGCTGCGTATCTGCTCTCTTCCCTGCCCCTGCTCCAGAATACCGGTCACCTTCTCCACCACCTCCGCATACTGTTGTTCCGTGTAGCGGGTATAGACCTCTTCGTACGTTTGATCAAGCACCCGCTTTTGCTGTTCGAGCTTGGTCAGATACATGGGATCCCGGATAATGTGGCTATACAACGATTCAGGGAACTCTGCCAGCAGCTTATCCCGGTAGTAGGCTGCCCGCTGTTCATTTACATCGGTATACAATCGGTACAGGTTGTAATACAGAAGTGCTGCCTCTTTCGTATCGGGATACCGTTCCAGCAGTGCTTCATACGCTTTCGCCGCCTCGTCAGTGTCTCGCAAATCATCCCGGTAAATCGTACCGACGCGAAGCATGGCATCATGTATTTGACGGTTTGAAGCGGCTATCTTTTCATCGGTATCCGGCAGCGCTTGCAAATAGCGCTCCCGAAACTGAGCGGCCCATGCCGCGCTGTCGATCGTTGCCGTATCCGGCGACGCAACGGTTGGTTCCACGGCAGCCGAACTACCGGCGGTTGCCTGAGGGCCGCCGGCCATGTCGCTGAAGCGCCAGTTATCCCGAAGCTCGCGATTGCCCCATCTCCGCCTGAATTCTGCCTGCCCCATTCCCATCGCATCGGGGTTATTGAAATAGAACCGGTTGTCTGTATACGTGGTCGCCATACCGGGAAGATCGTCAAACGGCCTACGTCGGGCCGACTGCGTGGATGCCGGTTGTTTCACCTCCTGCGTTGCCTGGACCTGGGCGTACGCCCGCGTAACCATGCTATCCATTTCTACCTGGCGCTGCCCTTCACTCAACCCCGCCAGGTATTGCAAGCTGTCTTGATGGGCGATAATCCGGAGTTGTTCAATCAATTCGTCTAAGTTGGCAATCTTACGCTGAATCGCTCCCGCATCCGGAAAGTCCATAGGCAGCGACATCCCTACACTGTCATAATACAGCTTCGCCGTTTGGTAATCTGCCTGCCCAAAATGGTGGTCCGCCAACTTCAGATACGTCAACGCGGTTTGATATCGGTTATCCGTGGATTCCCTCAGCGACTTTCCATAGTTAGCCAGTGCCTCCGACACCATGCTATCCGCGTAGAAGACTTCCCCGATCTGATAGTAAATTTGATCCTTAAAGGCGGTATTCTTTCCATCCCTCAGCATGCGTTGCAGCAAATGTACACGCTCGTTGGTGGAAGCATGATCGGCGGTAACCAAAAAGACCCGGTTCAATCCGGCATGAAAGGACATTTCGTACGGTGCGTTGCTTTTTACCACCCGGCTGTAATGGGCATACGCCTCCTCCGTCCGTCCATGTTTCTGAAGCAACTGTCCCAACAGGAAATGCCAACGCAGTTTGGTGGGCTTATGCGCGGTATGATCCAGCGCCTGCAGCAGCATCGTGATTGCCGATTCCTCGTCGTGGGTCATCAAATAGTAATTTGCCTGCGTGGCAAACGCAAGACCGACCGACTTGTTCTCCGTTTCCAGGTTCGCAAACACGGTATCCAATACCAATCCCGCATCCGTAAGGTTCCCCAGTTGGATAAGAGAGCGGGCTTTCCAAACCAGTGCCGCCTGCCGGTATTCCGGCATATCGGCAAATGTGCCGGCAACGTAGGAAAAAAACTCCACGGCATTGTAGTAGTTCCCCTTCAGGTAGTTCGCCTTTCCCGTGAGCAGGTACGCCTCGTTAATGTATTTACTTTGCGCCTTTTTGTTAATAATATCCAGCGCTTTGCCAATCACCGAATCCATCAAAGGTGTATTCGCAACTGCCGTGGCTTCGGTAGGCTCAATCAGTACGGGAAGCAACTGTTGGTAGTTGTCCCGATGGGCGGCTAAATTTTCGCGCTGAACATCATCGATGATTTTCCGTCCGTGGTACACGATGTTGTACCGCGCCGTCAGATTTTCCATCATGTCATACGTTTGCCCTTCGGCGTTCCTTTTTAGGGAACAGGCTATAGCCACACACGATAACAGCACCAACGCCATTATCCGAAGAAAATATTTGTTACTTTTCAATGCCACTATTCTTAGCCGATGTGCCGTAAAATTGAATATCTTTGCTGGGAATACACACGCAAAAGTACCAATTTATTTTAATTCAACACACGGAAAGGGACATCATTGGCTAAACAAAAAAGCAAACTTGCAAAAGCGCTCAATTCACGCTATAAGTTGGTGGTTCTCCAAGAAGAAACTTTTGAAGAAAAAGCAACATTTACCGGTAAGTTATGGTATTGGCTTACGGGTACGGTCACATGCATTTCCCTGTTGATTATTTTCACGGTTATTTTCATTCGGTCTACCCCTTTACGTGAATACGTCATCGGCTCTTCGCTGAACGCCTATGACCGCAGCAAGCTGATTGCGGCGTATGCCCGCATCGATTCCATGGAGCAGGTGGCTCATGCGCATGACGTATACCTCACCAACCTTCGGAAAGTGCTTGGCGGCCAAGCTGGAGAAACCCTCGACGGAAGCGATCAAGGAGCTTCCGAAAGCAGCCAAAATAAGGCTGCTTCTACGCCCCGCGAAACCGGTCTATCGGATGACGAGCTGGCTCTGCGTGAATTGGTCGAATCCGGCGCACCTTACGATCTCCCTGAAAATCAAACCGGCGCCCGCACCGGCATTTCTTCTTACACGTTTTACAACCCCATCAAAGGCATCATCAGCTCCAGTTTCAGCGCCAGGGACCAGCACTACGCCGTGGACATTGCGGTGAAGTCAAATGAACCCGTTAGGTCCACCTTAAGCGGCCATGTAGTTTTTGCTTCTTACACACCCGAAACGGGCTATGTAGCCATCGTTCAGCACGGAAATAATTTATTATCTCTTTATAAACATTGCGCTTCGATTATTAAAAAAGTTGGTAGCTTTGTACGTGGCGGAGAAGTAATCGCCTTTGCAGGCGACACTGGCGAGTTGAGTACCGGTCCACATCTCCATTTCGAGTTGTGGTACAACGGCAACCCGGTGAACCCTACTGATTACATCGCTTTTTGAAAAGATCTACATAAAAACATCTACATAATTACCTAAGCATCATCAACATGTTTGTAAACAGGAAAAACGAAAAACTACAAGAACAACGGGGAAACAGTTTCAACCTGATCGCACAAGGCACGGAGATTACCGGCGATGTGAACACCAGCGGCGATTTACGTATTGACGGACAGATACAGGGAAATGTCACGTGTACCGCCAAACTGGTCATCGGAGAAGAAGGGAAAATTTTAGGCAACATCGATTGCCATTCGGGTGAAATTTCAGGAGCGGTAAAAGGCCAGATTGTTGCGAAAGACGTACTTCAACTAAACCGTTCCGCGTCGATACAAGGTGATATTGAGGCGATGCGCTTCATTGTCGAAGATGGTGCCTCCATCAAGGGGAAGTGTACGACGAGCAAAAGTTTAGGGCTCCCCAGCCACCTCCCCGATGTGAAGCTCATTGCGTATGAAGAGCCCAAAGCGATCGCCGAATAGCCCGTTAGGAAAATACGCCTACTTTACGGGCGTAGGTTTTCAGATGCTCGCCATCATCGGTCTGTTCACCTATATTGGGTACCGCATTGATCAATCCCGCAATGCTGAAAAGCCGGTTTGGACGGCATTATTCGCAGTTGCGGGGGTGTGCATCAGTATTTATACGGTCATACGGGCTGTCACCCGCAGGCGTTAATCGAGTGAAAACCGTCTGGATATCGTAAATCCCCACCGAAACTGCCCCTTGGTCCATGAAGAGGTGGTCTCTGGAATATACTGCATTTCCTGGATTGCCGTTGCGTTGGTAAAATTGAGATTAAACACGTGACCGCCGGTTTCGATTTCCAGTCCCACACCCAGCGGGTTATATAGCGCAGTGATGGCCTCTTCGTACCTTTCCTTGCTTGCCGTTGAACGAAAGGGCAGAAAATAATCCATCACCAGCGCCATACGCCTGCTTACCTTCAATCTACCCCCTATCCCCATTGCAAACAGGTCATGCTCACCGTCATAATCAGCGGTTGTATTACGACGAATATACGTTGGATGCACTGCCAATGACAGGTTAGCACCGAATTTAAGGGCAATAATCAGTTGGCCTACGAAGTTTAACCGATCCGAAAACTGCCGGTATGAAATAGCTTCACCGGGATTTTGATCTGCCTTTACACCCGGCACGGTCAAGCTTGTATAAACCGTCAGCGAGAGCGGCATTTTTCCGTCTACCGTCTGCCGCAGCAATCGGTATTTCAGGTTTGCTTCGTATAATTGCGTCACGCGGGTTGCACCTTTTGCACGGGCAATACCTACGTTGAGATAATCGGTAATTCCGTATTCAAAACCGATCTTAATATCCGTAGAATTGTCCAGTCCAAAAAAATTCCGGGCACCGCCGTTGGCACCGGCAATGTCGCCAAACCGGTGATCCACTTTAAAATCCAGCTCGTGCTTATGGATGGTTTCAATCGACTGGCTGTTGATAATCCGTGTAGTCTTAAACGTGGACTCCACCTCCTTCTGGGCCATTGCCACCGAATCTTCGGCTAGGGCATCTTCCAATTCGGTCTGTGCAGACAGCGAAAGGCAAAGCGACTGCAGGGCCATGAATACGAGCAGCGGCTGCCATGCTGCGCGTCCGAGAAAACTGACATCATTCATAAAAATATGGTTAGGGTTTTTGATAGGTGGATGACACGTCCACCGCAACTTCTTCTGCGATGTTTTTGATCACAACGCGGGGAATCTTGATCCCATGGTCGGCGATTTTCACAACGAACGTCGCATGCGTATTAATCACACGGCCTTTTACTTCAATGGTCGCCCGGGTTTCATAGCGTTTCTTAATCCCATGTATGTCCAGTATTCCGGCGACCGTAACTGCGTATTTCCCATCGGCATTCCAGTCGACCGGATCGTTAATCTTACCGTTGAATGTGGCGTAGGGAAATTTGTCACTTTCCAGGTAATTCTCATTGAAATGTTCCCGCATTAACTGTTTTTCAAACTCAAACGAGGTAATCGGCACCTTAAATGCGATTTCGTAAGTCTTTACGCCAAGTGCGGAGGCGGCCTTCGAAGTAACCGCTTCGATATTTTCAAGCGGTGCCTCCGAAAAAAATGAGATACGGGCATTTTTGTCGACCAAGATATCCTGTGCCACCGCAAAGTGGCACAGGAACATCACGAAAAACCAGGCAACAAGT
>Ga0182743_1002862_pt1 | contig 14469 bp, 13 predicted proteins | sample eDN3rd30CKraftOP_FD_128522 | JGI IMG/M metagenome (GOLD analysis project Ga0182743, IMG submission 128522) | Enriched Organic Plus compost microbial communities from Emeryville, California, USA - eDNA 3rd pass 30_C Kraft OP (version 2) (version 2) ... | reverse complement strand
GGCGAATTGCCGTCCAACTCGATGGCGTCGATTCCCCGCGCCATCATGCGGGTCAACAGCGGTACGAAATCGACGCGATCACGCTCGAAGAATTCCTTCACTGCGAGGTCTGCGCCAGCCTTCTTGTAGGCGCCTTCCAAGTCGGAAGCGATCTGCTGACCCGTTTCGTCGTTGGGAAACAGCGCGCCCACTTTTTTTAAACCCTGCGTCTTCACTAGCCAATTGATCTGCGGCTGCGAGACCTCGGCTGTGGTCACATTGGGGCGGAACGTATACGGTTTGTCGGGGCTCAAGGCTTTTGCCGTAAAGCCCAGCGTCATGACAATGACCTTGTTTTTCTCGGTGGTAGGCTGTATTGCCAACACCGGCGCCGAGCCTACCGGACCGATGATGTACTGAACCTTGTCCTCAAACACGAGACGGTTGGCCACCGTCACAGCCTCGTTGGCCTGGTACTTGTCATCGTAGGCCACGACACTGACCTGATACTTCTTGCCGCCCACCTCGAGTCCGCCTGCCTGGTTGACTTGATCAGCGGCGATCTCCGCGGCGTTTTTCATGCCCTGACCCCAGGCGGCGCCTGCTCCGGACAACGTTACCAGGGCACCGATTTTCAGTGTCTCTTGAGCGCAGACTGCCGCGGGCAAAACCAGGCAAGCAGCGGCTGCCGCCATGCGAGTGGATATCATGTTGTCTCCTGTTATCTGGCCGCCGAGCGGGACGCAACCGCGTCCAGCACGGGCAGCAAATAGCCGCGAAACTGCTGCGGATTCTCGCTCATGGGGAAATGCCCCAGTTCGCGCATGATCGTGACTTGTGCGCCGGGAATGGACGCGGCAGTACGCAAAGTGTCCTCAGGCGTACAAGAAAAATCGTACTCACCTGTCAGCAGGTACAGCGGGCACACATCCGTACGGATACCATCCAGCCGGCCACGTAGATCGCCATCGACGCGATAGAAATACAGATCGCCGCGGAACACGCCCGGTCCGCCTTGCATGTACTGCCATAGCGTCTCATGGCGATATACGGCAGGCGACTGCGGCGCCACCAGGCCCGACACCAAGGCGGCACACACCTCACCGCCATGCACATCACCCCGATGCAGCCACGAGGTGTCGTACCAAGGCTGCTGAAAATCCGCGGCCTCGACGCCTATCAGCGCGCGGAAGCGCTCGGCATGCAACCGGGCCAGCTCCAGCACAATCCGGCCGCCGATAGAACAACCGATCAGCGCAGGACGATCTACAGCCAGCGCATCGCAAAATGCCAGGATCGTCTGCACATACTGTTGCGTCGTCAATTGATATTCGGTGTCCTGCCACCCTTGCGGCGGATAGGATTTGCCATGCCATGGCATATCAAACGCGATCACGCGAAAGCGCGAGGTCACGGCCTCATCGCACATCAGATGCCGATACTGACGGCTGTCGGCGCCCGCGGTGTGCAGACATACCAACGGGATTCCGCTGCCAGCCTCCTCGAAATACACGCGGCAAGATCGGCCAGCGATATCAAGGTGCACATAGCGTCCCGTGATCGGCTCCAGTTCGGCGCTCATGGGTTCTCCTCGCGGCCCGTGGCCAACAGATCCTTGACATACTGCAGGTTGGCCATCAAGGGCTGCAAATTGCCCAGGATCTCCAGCTCTCCGCTCTTGCTGAGCGCGAAAATATCGTGCCAGCCGGCGGCCGGCGTTGCGCGCCAGAACTCCTGCCAGGCGTGTTCCGACGCACGCACAGCAAAATCCCATGTGCACATGGGCGGCAACTGCGTTTGCATCTGCACGACCGCGCCATCGCGGATGCACACCCGCACAGGGCTGGCGCCAAACTGCACCAACATATCTGCAGTGAACAGACGGTGCCGCGTAAATGCGCCGGCAGCCTGCACAAAACGCGCAGCCAACTGCGCCCCGGCAGGCTGGTCTATCTGGATATTCATGTCTCCATTCCCATGGACCGTTCTTTTTGACAGAACATTTATTCTTTCTATAAGAACATTCTAGGCAAGCCAGTTTCTCGCTGTCAACCAACTTGCCGCACAAAAATCAGTTTGCCTCGACGATCAGCTCGCGCCAATCGGGCGCCAAACTCAACGGACAATCCGTCACCGCCTGCAATGCCTCCAGCGTCAGGCCAGCCACCATCCCCCGCACCATCAGTTCACCCGGCGTGATATCGATGATGGCGAGGTCCGTATAGATGCGATCGACCACCCCTGAGCCCGTCAGCGGGTAACTGCATTGCTGAACGATCTTTGGCTCGCCGCGCTTGGTCACGTGCTCCATCGTGATATAGACCTGACGTGCGCCCGCCACCAGATCCATGGCGCCGCCCACGGCCGGAATTGTCCCTGGCTCGCCCGTATCCCAATTCGCCAGATCGCCGCCGCCTGACACCTGAAAAGCGCCAAGCACAGTCAGATCCAGGTGACCTCCGCGCATCATGGCAAACGACATCACATGATCGGTAATCGACGCACCTGGCAACAACGTGACTGCCTCTTTACTGGCATTGATCAGATCCAGATCGAGGGGCATCCCGGGATCTCCAGGCCCCATGCCCACGATACCGTTCTCGGTATGCAGAATCACATCGCGATCGCTGGGCAGGAAAGCCGCCACCAGAGTGGGAATGCCTATGCCCAGGTTCACATACGCGCCATCGGGAATATCCTGTGCGACCAGACGGGCGATTTCCCGCCGCGACAACTTTTCAATGGACATGCTGATCTCCCGCCTGCACCACTCTCTGCACAAAAATCCCGGGGGTCATCACGTGCTGCGGCTCAATTGCCCCCAAGGGCACAATCTCATCTACCTGAGCAACCGTCAGCGTCGCAGCCGTACACATCACTGGCGCAAAATTGCGCCCCGCGTAGCGATAAACGAGATTGCCCCAGCGGTCGCCTTGTTGCGCTTTGACTAACGCAAGGTCGCCTTTCAGCGGCGTTTCGAGCACATAACCCACGCCATCGATGACCCGGGTTTCCTTGCCTCGCGCCAGAGGTGTACCGTAGGAAGTCGGCGTAAAGAATGGGCCCATTCCCGCACCGGCGGCCCGCATCCGCTCTGCCATCGTGCCTTGCGGCACGCATTCCAGTTCTATGCGTCCGGCACGATAGGCATCCGCAAAGGCCGCGGCATTGGGATTCTTGCGATCCGATGACCGGGCGAACGAACAAATCATCTTGCGTACGCGCCCTGCCTCGACCAGCTGACTCAGACCGCGAGGGCCATTGCCCGCGTTATTGTTCACGATCGTCAGATCACGAGCGCCCTGTTCGAGCAAAGCGCAAATCAATTCGGTCGGCACACCGGAAGCGCCGAATCCTCCTATCAGTACCACCGCCCCATCCTGCACATCGGCTACCGCCTCATGCAACGATTCCACGATCTTGTCCAACATGGTTTTCCTTGAGATTTGTCGCAAGACCTGCGCTTAACGTGTCGACGGGCCACCCAGCAACGCGGTGGATTGGCTGGACAATGTCCCTCCATTGCCATGCACCAGGGCAATTTCGGCGCCGGGAATCTGGCGATTGCCGGCTTGCGCTCTCAATTGCCTGACCGCCTCGATAATCAGAAAGATGCCGTACATGCCAGGATGAACGCACGACAGCCCCCCGCCATTCGTGTTCACCGGCAGCCGGCCTCCCGGCGCGATACCGCCATCCTGTACGAAAGATCCACCCTCGCCTTTGCCACAGAAGCCGAGGTCCTCCAGGAACAACAATGTGTTGATCGTGAAGGCGTCATACAGCTCCACCACGTCCACATCGGCAACGCTCAGACCCGCCATGTCAAAGGCACGCTGGCCGGATTCGGCTGCGGCAGTCACCGTCAGATCAGCCATGCTGGAGATCTGACGATTCCACACCGCCGTGGCACTGCCCAATACGTACACCGGCGGTTGCGGCAAATCGCGCGCCCGGTCGGCACGCACCATCACATAGGCGCCAGCGCCGTCCGTGACCAAGCAGCAATCACGCACGCTCAGAGGGTCCGACACCATTCGCGCGCTCAGCACATCATCGATCGTCAGCGCGTCGCGCATGGCGGCCTCGGGATTGAGCTGTGCCCATTGACGCGCGGCGACCGCGACTTCGGCCAGATCCCGTCGCGTCGTTCCGTACTCATGCATGTGCCGCGCGGCGGCCAATGCATAAGACGTGATGGGTGAAATCGGTTCGTAGGGCTGCTCGAATGGCTGGGGGTCGAGCAAGGCGCGGGCCTTCACCCCTGCCTGACGCCCGAAGGTGGCCGTTTTTTGTGTACTGCCGTAGCACACCAATACCGCATCGCATTGGCCCGCCACCAGCGCCATCACCGAGGGCAGCAGATGCGCGACAAAACTGGAGCCGCCCAACATCGTCGCCTCGATATAACGTGGCCGCAATCCCAGATACTCGGCAACAGGCATGCTCCACATGGTGGCCGACGAGCTGCACGTGGCCAGGCCATCGATGTCCCTCATCGACATCCCGGCATCTGCGACCGCCCTCGCAGCCGCCTGCGCCAGGATTTCCATTTCGGTATATCCGTGGGCCGCCCCCAGGCCTGCATGCCCTACCCCGACGATCGCCACCTGGCCGCGCAAACTATCCAGGTTCATTCTGCAGCCTCCGTTACGAAAACCAACCGCGGTGCGGCGTCCGTCTGGCGGACCCGTGCCTGAACCGCCATGCCGATACGCACGTCCGTAGCGGCGATCCCTTCAACCTGACTCATGAGCCGTACCCCTTCTTCCAGATCGATCAGAGCGACGTTGTAATCCCCGCCCGCCTCAGGTTTGCGCCGTACGACACTTGTGGAATACACCGTGCCTCGGCCAGAAGGACGGATCCAAGTCAGATCCTCTGCACCACAATGCATACACACCGTACGAGGGAAAAATTGGCAGGCATGGCAAACGCCGCAATGCTGGATCTCAAACCGCCCCTCTGACAGCGCGGCAAAGTAATACGCCTGCGGCCCCATGCCTGCCGTCTCGCTGACCATGCCGACTTCCTTCTTGGTATCCAAACGCGTTCTCCTATGTTTCTCAGGCATCACCGAAACTGCGGCCTTCACGCACCAGCCGCTGAAGCAGCGGCGCCGGCGTCCACAGCTCGCCATGCTGACGATGAAACCGTTCAATCGTGTTCAATACATTCGCCAGTCCCATCTGATCGGCATAGAACATGGGGCCGCCACGATGTATGGGAAAGCCATACCCATGGGCATAGATCACGTCGATATCCGATGCTCTTGCAGCGATACCTTCTTCCAGGATGCGCGCGCCCTCATTCACCAAGGCATACACCGTACGCTCGATGATCTCTGCATCACTGATGTTCCGACGCGTGATGCCATCCTCACGGGCACATTGTTCGATCAGCAGGCCCACCTCAGGATCGGGCAGCGGGCTTCTGCTGTCCTTTTCATAGCGATAGAATCCCGCGCCGGTTTTCTGGCCGAACCGTCCGCGCTCGCACAAGGTGTCGGCGACTCGCGAATAACGTTGATGGGCAGGCCGCGTGGGCGCGAGCCGCTTGCGTGCCGCCCAGCTGATGTCCAGTCCTGCCATATCCGCCATGCGTAACGGACCCATCGCGAAGCCGAAACGTTGCAGAGCCCCATCCACCTGCGAGGGTGATGCGCCCTCCTCCAGCAGAAAATGGGCTTCGCGCGTATAGGGACTCACCATTCGATTACCGACGAACCCATCGCATACACCCACCAGTACGGGCAGTTTTTTCATGCGGCGTGCCAGTTCGAATACCGAGGCGATGACCTCGTCTGTTGTCGCTGCCCCGCGCACGACTTCGACCAGACGCATCACGTTTGCGGGGCTGAAAAAATGCGTACCCAGGACCAAGCCGGGCCGACCCGTTGCTTGCGCCAGTTGATTGATATCCAGACGGGACGTATTCGATGCCAGCACGGTTTCCGGCTTGCAGACCTGATCCAACGCGCGGAACAGTTCAAGCTTGACAGCCATGTCTTCGAAGGCGGCCTCGATCACCAACTCGGTTTCCGCCAGATCGGCCAGGTTCAAACTGCAACGAATGCGTGCCAATCGCGCATCACGCTCCTGTTCGGTCAATCGGCCCTTGGCAACCGTTGCGGCATAGTTGCGCTGAATCAAAGCCCAGCCACGGTCGAGCGCAGCCTGCTCGCGCTCAACCAGGATCACCGTGATGCCCGCGTTAGCCAGGCTCATGGCGATGCCGCCGCCCATCGTTCCGGCGCCCACGACCCCCACGATCTGAAACGAGGCATTTGCGCGCCGTTGCGCGGGAGGTCTCTGCGCTTTGCGTTCGGCAAAGAACAGGTGGCGCTGGGCCTTCGATTGTTCGCCATTGACTAACTCGACGAAACGCTGACGCTCGTAGACCAGGCCCGCATCAATATCACTGCGGACAGCTTGTTCGATGCAATCTACGCAAGCATCAGGAGCCACGCACCCACGATAAAGACGTGCACCCTCAGACCGCGCCCGGGCATACACCGCAGCGTCGGCAGGCGCCTGCGCACGGCGTGCGCCCAGCACGCGCGTTTGCAATGGATGTCCGATCTGCTCGAGGGCATAGACAACTGCTCGCTCCACAAGCTGGCCGTCGAATACCACATCGATCAGGCCCCATTGCATCGCGGTGCCGGCACCGATGGGATCGCCAGTGACGATCATGCTCAACGCGCGCTCGACACCGATAGCGCGCGGCAAACGCTGCGTTCCTCCGCCACCGGGCAGGATGCCCAGCTTCACCTCGGGCAAGCCCAACGAGGTATCGGCTTGCGCCACGCGATAATGGCAGCCCAGCGCCAACTCCAGCCCGCCGCCCAACACCGTCCCATGCATCGCCGCCACGATGGGTTTGCCGGCCTGCTCACACTGCCGCACGATGTCTCGCAATGTCGGCTCTCGTACCGAAGCAGGGGTATTGAATTCGCGGATCTCCGCACCACCGCAAAACAAGGCGCCCGCGCCGGTCAACACAATAGCCTGCACACCGGGATCCGCCAGGGCTGAGGTCAGCGCATCATGTAGCCCCTGGCGTATCGCCGCACTCAAACTATTGACCGGTGCATTATCCAGCGTCAATAGCGCAACACGGCCGCCTGCGCGAGGTTCGGTATGAATGGATGCCGTACTCATGCCAGTTCCAACAGGACCTGGCCTTCATCGACCTCGTCACCCACAGCGACCAGAACCTGCGCAACCGTGCCGGCACGCTCTGCCTCCACCGGCAATTCCATTTTCATTGACTCGATGGTGGCTATCGTGTCCCCCTCTGCAACGCGAGCACCGACTGCTACGGTGACTGACAGCACGCGGCCTGCTACCGGTGTTTCCAATTTGCTCATTGTGGTCTCCTTACGATATCTGCGCGGGTTCGCGCGTGGCAGTCACTACACGGCTGGCCATGCCAGTCGAGACTCGGCCTGCACGAAAATCTGCGTCTGCCAACACTTGCATGACAAACGGAATATTGGTTTTGATGCCCTCGATCCGGAATTCGGACAACGCGCGCTCGAGCAGATCGATCGCGCCGGCCCGCGTCGCCGCATGTGCGATGACTTTGGCCACCAAGGGGTCGTAGTGACTCGAGACTCGGCAGCCTGCCGCGTATCCCGTTTCGACACGAACACCGGACATGGCAGGCGGCTCGAATCTCTTCAGCATTCCTGGCGACGGAAAAAAACGTACAGGGTCTTCGGCATAGACCCGCGCCTGCACGGCGTGGCCAAGAGGGGCTGGTACGGAATCAAGTACGGCGTCGAGGCGCTCGCCGGCAGCCAATCGCAGCTGCGCGGCCACGATATCCACACCAGTGACCTGTTCGGTCACCGCGTGCTCCACCTGCAGACGCGTGTTGACTTCCAGAAAGGAAAAACCTGTATCCGGTGTGTACAGCATTTCGACGGTGCCAATCACGTCATAGCCCAGACCGCCGAGGATGGTCTGCAGTTGAGTGGACATCGCATCGAGCGCAGCGCGATCGATGCCGGGCGCTGGCGCTTCTTCGATGACTTTTTGATGGCGCCGCTGTGTTGAGCAATCACGCTCGTACAAGCAACGAACATTGCCATATCGGTCTGCCAGGAATTGAAACTCCACGTGGCGAGGTTCTTCCAACAGCTTTTCGAGATACAGATCCGCCCGGCCAAAACTACGGTGCGCCATATCGCGGGCGCGCGCCCATTGCGTTTCGATATCGTGCGGCCCAGTCGCAGGTAGCATGCCGATACCACCACCGCCTGCCGCGGGTTTGATCAGCACCGGATAGCCCAGCGCTGACGCAACACGCTGCAATTCCTGAGCATCGCCCTCCAACACCGCGCTGCTCGCCACCATGGGCATGCCGAGCGCGCGCATCGTTTCCCGCGCCTGCGTCTTGTGGCCGAGCAGACGGATCCAGCGTGGCGAGGGGCCGATGAAAATCAACCCTGCGTCCTCTACCGCTTGCGCAAAATCCGCATTCTCTGACAGAAAACCATAGCCAGGATGCACAGCATCCACAGCCTGTTCACGTGCGACGCGCAATAGGGTTTCGATATTCAGATAACTGTCGATGGCCGCTGCCGGGCCGATCAGGCATTGATGGTCGGCCTCCTGCAAATAAGGCATCGCTGCATCCGCCTCCGAATACACGGCGACAGATTCCATACCCAGCGCGCGCAATGCGCGGATGACGCGCCTGGCCACGGCGCCACGATTGGCGACTAGTACCCGTTTCATCTGCCGCTCCTTATGGCCGATAGCCGACGGCGCGCTCGCCAGGCTGGCGTAATGGGATCACCACATCAATGAACTCCCGCAACACGTCACGGGTCTGCGCGGGATCGATAATGTCTTCGACGACGAATGCCTCGGCACTGCGCATGGGCGAAGTCAAGCTGCGCACACGCTCTTCGATCTCGCGGGTTTTTGCTTCAGGATCGGCTGCTGCTTCGATCTCGGCCTTGTAAGCAACCTCCAGCCCCCCTTCGATAGGCAGGGATCCCCATTGTGCCGAGGGCCACGCATAGCGAAAATTGAACCGGCCTGCGCTTTGATGTCCGCCCGCGGCCACACCGAAGGCCTTGCGTACCAGAATGGAACACCACGGTACCGTGGACTGCGCGACCGCCGTCAATGCGCGTACACCATAGCGCATCGCGCCTGATTTTTCGGCGGCCAGCCCGATTTGAAAACCCGGGATATCGACAAAGTTGACCACCGGCAAATGAAACGTCTCGGCCAGATCCAGCAGTCGCGTGAACTTCTCGGCTGCAGGGCCATCCCAGCCGCCGCCATACACATACGGGTCGCTGGCAAACACGGCAACGGGCCAGCCATCAATGCGCGCCAAGCCGGTGATGATGGCCCGCCCCCACCGCCGTCCGATCTCCATGAACGAACCCGGGTCCATCAATGCATCGACGATGGGTCGCATCTTGTACACGCTGCGTCCGTCACGCGGTATGGCGTCGCGCAACCAAGCCAAATCGGGGAGCTCGCCTTCGGGCAACGGCCCACGCGCAGGCAATTCGTGTACCGAACGAGGCAGGTATGAAAGAAAGCGGCGCGCCATGGCAAATGCCTGCTCTTCGGATTCCGCCTCGTCGTCGACGACGCCATTACGAGTGTGGATGTCGCTGCCGCCCAACTCGTTCTTGCTCAATACCTGGCCAATACGAGCGACAACAGGCGGACCCGCAATAAACAGCTGCGACGTATCACGCACCATGACCGAATAATGACTCGCCGCCACCCGTGCCGCCCCAAGCCCGGCGACGGAACCCAATGCCAGCGACACCACCGGCACGCAAGCCAGATTCTGCGTCATCAGCGGCCACATGCGCAGCTTGGGCAGCAGGGTATGTCCTTTGAGCTCGATGTTACGCACCGAACCGCCGCCGCCCGTACCATCGACCAGCCGCACCAATGGCAGGCGCAGATCGTGCGCCATCCGTTCGGACTCAACCAGTTTGTCCCCCACTGCACCATCGTTGGCACCGCCGCGCACCGTGAAATCATCAGCAGCCAGCACGATAGGACGGCCCTGCATACGGGCCCTGCCTATCAGCAAATTCGAAGGCGTCAGGTCAAGCAATCGTCCTTGCTCGTCGTATTGCGCGCTGCCGGCCAATCCGCCGACCTCGTGAAAAGACCCCACATCCACCAAACGCTCAATACGTTCGCGCACCGGCAGTTTCCCGCCGTCTCGATGACGCTGAACCTTTTCTGCCCCGCCCATTTGAGCGGCCAGTTTCTTGCGTTGTGCCAGTTCGTCCAGTTCCTTGTGCCACGCCACGCTCTGCTCCTTATCTTGGGTCGGATCGATCAATCGATCTTGATATTGGCACGCTGAATGAGTGCTTGATTCTGTTTGAGCTCATCGCCGATTTTGGTGCGGAACGCCTCGGGGGATTGCGTCAACGGACGGCCCTGCAACGCCAGGCGCTGACGGACTGCGGGGTCGGACACCACATCGGCAATCGCTTCATTCAACTGCTTCACAATCGCCGGTGGCGTGCCGGCGGGCGCAAATATGCCGACCCAGAACGAAATATCGAAATCGGGATAGCCGAGTTCGGCGACAGCAGGAACGTCTGGCAAATCGTGCCAACGATTCGCCGTCGACACCGCCAATGCCTTTAACTTGCCTGCCTTGATCAATGGCACGCCCGACAAGGTATCAAAACCAAAGTCGACCTCGTTGGCTAGCAAACCTGCTTCCATGGGCGCTGCGCCCCGGTAGGGCACGTGCAGCATTTGCACGTCGGCCATCGTCGCCAGCTGTGCGCCGGCCAGATGCATCAGATTGCCATTGCCGGCAGAGCCATAGCTCACCGACGCAGGCTTCGCGCGCGCCTGGGCGATCAGGTCCTTCACACTGCCCACATCGCGCATACGGCTGTTGTTCGGATTGATCGTCAATACAAACGGCACCTCCACCACCGTCGTGACCGGCGCGAAATCCTTTAGCGGGTGATAGCCGAGGTCTTTGTAGAGCAGCGGGTTGACTGTAATGGAGCTGGAGTTGCTGACCAGGATGGTGTAGCCATCCGCAGCCGCCTGAGCAACCGCCCGAGCGGCGATCATGCCGTTGGCGCCCGTCTTGTTTTCGACGACGACCGACTGTCCCGTGCGCGCAGACAGCGCATCCCCCACAATACGCGCAACGGTGTCGATCGTACTGCCAGGGCTAAAACCCACCACGAATTTCACCGGCTCGCTGGGATAGGCCGCATGTGCCGCAACGGTGATCAAACTCATTGCTGCGCCAGCCGCAGCCAGCCAATTGCAAAGACGCTTCATCGAAGTCTCCTGATTATGGATATATGTCGCGTCGGACGGTAGCGATAGACCGACGCTGTCGTTAGCTCGATTGCGACGCGCTCAAAGCGTCCTGCACTGCTATGGTTTGGCTGCCCCGGCAACCTGCACCGCCTTGCCCCATTTTTGTTGTTCGGCGGTGATGAAATCGGCAAAAGCCTGCGGCGTGCTGTTGACCACTTCTCCGCCCAACGCCTCAATCCGTTCACGCATTTTCGGCGTGGCGACAATGCGCGATATATCCTGATAGATGCGTTGCGCGCGCTCTGGCGATAACGATGCAGGCGCCAGAACACCAAACCAGGTTGCCGCCTCAAAACCCGGCATGCCTGCCTCATCGAAGGTCGGCACATTGGCCAATGCAGGAACACGCGTGGCGTTTGCGACAGCCAGAGCGCGCAGCTTTCCTGATTCGATCAACGGCAATGCCGACGTGATGGTCGCCAACATCATCTGCACCTGACCTCCGGCGAGATCGGTAAAGGCGGGCGCATCGCCGCGGTATGGGACATGGGTGATCTTCGATTGAGTCGCCAGCTTGAATAGCTCACCGCTCAAGTGCTGGGCAGTCCCGTTACCCGGCGATGCGAAATTGACCTCGTTGCCATGTGTCTTCAGGTAGGCCAGAAAGTCAGGCAGTGTGGCCGCCGGCACACCGGGATTGACGACCAGCACGAGAGGAACTTTCGTGACCAAGGTAATGGGCGCAAAATCCTTGACGGGGTCATAGGCGAGATCCGGATATAGATACCCGCTGATGGTGTGCGCCGAAGTCGTCATATACAAGGTATAGCCGTCACCCGGCGCACGTGCGACAGCAGCGGCTGCAATCGTGGTCCCTGCACCGCTCTTGTTTTCAACAACGACGGGCTGTTTCCAGAGTTGCGTCAATTGTTCTGCAACAGCACGCGCAACCACATCTGTTGCGCCACCTGCGGGATAAGGAACAGTCATGCTGACAGGCTTGACCGGATACGAATCCGCATAAGCAGCAGCGCCGATTAACGCAGCGGCACAGAGACCTGCGCGCATCCATTGTTTGAGCATTTTTACGAATCTCCTCTTGTCATTTGCGAGCGGTTTGCTTTATTCTTGGTGTTCTGTTTAGCAGAACGTATATTCTATTTTATAGTTTTAGCCACTTTAGGTGTCAACAAGAAAATGCTGCCATCCAGGTTTTCCCCAACCTGCAGGCAGCCATGCCAAAACAAGGAACTACGTGCATGCCAGCCGCATCTGCATCCCCTAATACCGTCAAGCCCCTGCTGATTTCTGGCGAATGGATCACCACTGCCGACAGCACCTTTGAATCGATCAACCCCGCAAGCGGATCAGCCAACTTTCTGATCAGCGCGGCGTCGGAGTCACTGGTTGATCAAGCGGTCGAATCCGCATGGCAAGCGGTGCGCCAGCCTGCCTGGCGCGATATGCTGCCGCACAAGCGGGCATCCATACTGCGTGCAATTGCCGACGGCATGGAGCGTCATGCCGACACATTGGCGCGCCTGCAGATGATCGAGAACGGCAAAGTGTGGGCCGAATGCCAAGCACAAGTCGCCAGCGCCGCAGCCACGTTCCGTTATTACGCCAGCGTCTGCGAGACCTTGAATGCAGAGGTCACGCCATCGCGCGGCAACTATTTGTCGATGACGCAGTACGAACCCTATGGCGTAGTCGTAGCGATCACACCATGGAATTCGCCCATGACCATGGAAGCGCAAAAGGTTGCACCAGCGCTCGCAGCGGGTAATGCCGTCATCTTGAAACCCTCCGAGGTCACCTCCTCACCGGCTCTCGAATTAGGGCGTATTGCCTTGGAGGCCGGCTTGCCGCCGGGCATTCTGAATGTGGTCACGGGCCTGGGAGCTACCGTCGGGAAACGACTGGTAGAGCATCCCGGCGTACGCATGGTGTCTTTTACCGGTGGCACCGCCAGCGGTCGCGCGATTGCGCTCGCCGCGGCAGAGAAACTCATGCCCGTGGCGCTGGAATTAGGCGGAAAATCGCCTCATATTGTGTTCGCAGACGCCGACTTGCCTAAAGCAGTCGAGGGCGTGATCGGCGGCATCTTCGAGGGCAGCGGCCAATCTTGTGTGGCGGGGTCGCGACTCTATGTGCAACGAAGTATCGCCCAGCAATTCATCGACATGCTGGTGAAGCGGGCGTCGCAACTGAAAGTGGATTTGCCTGATGCGGCAGGTGCGCAAATGGGCCCGATTGCCTCGTTCGCCCATCGCGAAAAAATCGAGCGCATGGTGGGCACCGCATTGGCAGAAGGTGGCGAGGTCCTGCTGGGCGGTCAGCGCCCCACCATCGACGCACTGCAATCGGGCGCATTCTATCTGCCCACGATTCTGGGCAGCCTCACGCGCAATGCACATGTCGTACGTGAAGAAATTTTTGGCCCCGTCCTATGCGCGCTGCCCTTCGACGACGAAGACGATCTGATCGATCAGGCCAACGATAGCGCCTATGGCTTGGCCTCGGGTATCTGGACCGCAGACTATCAACGCGCGTGGCGCGTGGCTCGCCGTCTGGAGGCGGGCAGCGTATGGATCAACACCTACAAACAGCTGTCGATTGCGACGCCCTTTGGAGGCTTTAAGCAAAGCGGTATCGGGCGCGAGAAAGGCTTGTCGGGGCTGCGTCTGTATCAGCAATCGAAGGGCATTTATTGGGGCATGTAAGCCTTTTTCCATCTCAAGGAGACTATTCACATGACGAATTTCCAGCATGCCGGATTCATTGGCATGGGCGTAATGGGCGAGCCCATCTGTCGCAACCTGGCGCAAAAAGGCGGGCTGCCCGTGCGAGGTTTCGACAGCAACCCTGAACCTTTGCAGCGCCTGGCGGCGCACGGCGTGACCGCGGCTGCTTCGGTCGCCGAGGTCGCTCAGAATAGCGACATCCTGTTTTTGTCACTGCCCTCGGGCGAAGTCGTCGCGGACGTCGCACGCGGCCCTCAAGGCCTATTGGCTCACACCCGACCTGGACAAATCATCGTCGATACCAGCACCTCACCCATCGACGTAACGCGAGCGCTGGCCGACGAATTTGCTGCACGTGGCGCGGTCTTTATCGATGCGCCGGTGGCACGCACCCGCGCAGCGGCGGAATCCGGCACCTTGTCAGTGATGGTGGGCGGCGATGCGGCCATCTT
>Ga0182743_1002860_pt1 | contig 14474 bp, 10 predicted proteins | sample eDN3rd30CKraftOP_FD_128522 | JGI IMG/M metagenome (GOLD analysis project Ga0182743, IMG submission 128522) | Enriched Organic Plus compost microbial communities from Emeryville, California, USA - eDNA 3rd pass 30_C Kraft OP (version 2) (version 2) ... | reverse complement strand
TCTCTCTAGTTACGCATGGAGGCGTATCCGATGCATCGCCGCAACTGGCTGGTTTCGACGCTTGCGACCCTTTTCAGCACGCTCGTGCCTGCGCTGGCGATTGGTCAGGTCATCGACGGCCGCGTTCCGCTTCGGGACCGTCTGAAGGCGGGGCTCCGCTGCCGTCGGCCGGAGGAGGAGCATTTTGCCGACCACATCGCCGACTTGGTTGAGCAGAAAAAACTCTCCGAAGGGCTCGTCTTGAGCACCTTGAAATGGGCCATCGAAAAACGCCCCAACTTCCCGTACTACTACTTCCGCGACGCGATCAAGATTCGCGCGAAGCAGCTCGGCGTGACGGTGTGCGATTGAGGCGGAGGGGAAAGAGGTAAGAGGTAGGAGGTAAGAGGTGAGGGACGGAAACTGTTGGCTCGCTTTCTCGGCGGCGTGTGTGGTTTCCCTCCCTTGTCTCTTTTCCCTTGTCCCTGCTCCCTTTTCCTCAGGCCGCGCTATCCCGCGACGTCCGCTCCCCACATAGCCGATCGAGCAGCGCGAGGACTTCGCTTTCCAGGTGTGGCATCGCTTCGCTGGGCAGGGCGCAGTCGAGGTCGTGCACTTCCCAGAACTCAACCTTCGCCAGCCAATCGGGGAACCGCCGCTGCATGAGCGGCTGGTGTTCGGTGCGCTTCACGGCGACCACGTGATCGGCCGTCGCAAAATCTTCGTGCGTGACGTCGAGCGGCATTCGCTCGTACGGCGCAGGGTCGATGCGGTGATGGGCCAGGCGGGCCCGCGTGTGCGACGACATGGGGCCCGGATTGGCTGGCGACAGGGCCAGGCCTCGCGAGGTCGCCCGCCAGGCGACGCCGCGCTGATCGGCGTGCCAATTGAAAAACGCTTCGGCGAACCGGCTCCGATAGTAGTTGCCGGTGCAAAGAAACATCACTGTCTTCATGGTCATCGAACGTCGCAACCGCGGCCTGGGTCTGGCCCCGGTGAGCGAGCAATCGCAACAAAAAACCGCAGCCGTTTCGCGTCACTCTAGAAACGGCTGCGGAAAGCGTCAACGCGAGAATTGCCGCTACTTCGCTTGCAGTTCGTCGACCATTTCGAGCAGGTTGCTGAGCATCTTGTCCGACGCTTCGCGCTCGAGGACGTTGGTGCCAATCCAGGTTTCGTAGCCTCCCAGATCGTGCTGGGCCGGCGTCGGCAGATAGCCGAAGTAGCCGTGGGCGAGCGAAACCATGAACGCCGGCTGAGCCTTGCTCCGCTTCTTGAAGTCGAGACCAATCTCGCAGAACACTTCGCAGGGCATCGTGGCGATGTGAATGTCGCCAATCCGCAGCGCCTGCAGCGGCACTTCCGTCGTTTCCGGAAGCTCGGTCATGCGCATCACGCGCCGGGCGTAGATGTACGGGATGTCGCGCATCGATTGCTCGCCCATGGCAAGCCGCTCTTGGGCCCACTGGACGCGTTTGGCGTCGGGGCGGCGCCAGTTGAGCGTGAGGAGGCGATAGCGAGAGTCGAGCGTCACGTCGCTGCGGAATTTCAGGTCCTTCAATTGGCCATGGACCTTGGAGGCGACGTCCTGCGCGACGTAGCGCATCTGTTCGTACGGCTTCTTGCCCGGCCGCGGATTCTTGAAGTTGATGTTGTTCACATCGCCGCTCGTGCCGTTAGCCAGCATGGGGACAAACGGCGGCGACTGGTGCGAGGCGCCGAGCAGCTTGACCATCTCGTCGCAGAACATGCCGTAGTAGTCGGCTGAGACATGGCCGTTGCCGACGCCGCCGACGTAGTGGAGCGAGTAGGCGGCATAGAGCGCGATCGGCGCGCCGGTTTCGGGCTCGCGAATCATGAAGAACGAGACGGTCGGATCGGTCGGCCCGGCGGGCTCCAGCAGATTCGGGCTGCCGGCCGGCGGGTTCATCTTCACCTTGTCGATTTCGCCGAAGGGATTTTCGGGGACCGTTCCTTCGCGCATCTTCCAGCGGCGATTGAACACGTGCTCGGGGATTTCGACCGTTCCGAAGGCGATTTCGGCGGGGCGCAGATTGTTGACGGCCCGCACCACGCCGTCGGCGATTCGCCGGGCGACAAACTTTTGATAGTCGTCGAGCACGGGCGTCACGGCGGGGCGTTCCCGGCCCAGGGCGCTAGTGGCCGAATGCGTGTGCGTGGCGCTGATCAGCACGCACTCCGGCGGAATCTGCGTTTGCGCCGCGATTTGCTTGCGGGCCTCTTCACTCACCTGCGGAGCGAGGCCCAGCAAGTCGCAGATGACGATCGCCAGCTTTTTCTGGCCGTCGTCGAGTACGAGGCAGCGGGCGTGCAGCTCGTCGTGAATATGCGTGGCGACGATCGGCTGGAAGTTGCCGACAATGTCGCCGCCCAGTTCGGGCGTGATATTGCTGGTGGCCGCTCCGGCCCGGAATTTGGATTCTGCGGCGGGCGTGAGCGCGGGCGCCGCCAGGACAGCGCACAACAATATGGGCAGCACAACTCGATACATCAGGGTTCCTTTCAACAGGCGATCTCGAACCTCAAGCCATCGTTCAGGGCGCAGCAAATGCCGCCTCAGCCAGCCCCTGCACCGCTTGCAATGGTAGCAAACGGCGCGAGCGAATTCCTCCCGCCCCGCCCGGTGGTTGGCTGTCGGGCGACCAGGCTGGTTCGGTGTGAGTCAGCAACTGGCGGCGCTTGCTCGCATTCACAGCATTACATTTACATGACTTTGACGCATGCCTTTGGCGTGCGGCTGGCTAGAATGGTTGGTCCGGCCACCGCCCTGCTCTTCCTGTCCCGGGTAGCTATTTTTTCTTATGCAGATTGCTCGCGAAATTGGTCAATTCATCGACGCGGAGCGTCGTTCGCTGGCGATTGCAATCGTGGATCGGCAGTATGAGCGGCAGCCGCATTTGCGAGAGCGGTACGGCGAAGCCGGACGCGGCAAGTGCGTGCAGGATACCGAGTATCACCTTTCGTATCTCGCCGCAGCCCTCACCTACTGGTCCCCCACGCTGTTTGCCGAGTACCTGCGCTGGGCCAAAGGCGTGATGGTGGCGTACGGCGTCGACATCGCCGACGTCGAGATGAATCTCGAGTGCATGCGCGAGGTCCTGCGCGAGCGGATCGCCGCGGAAGGACTGCAGCGGCTCGAGACGTGCCTCGATCTGGCCACCGAATCTCTACGAGCGGACGATTCGCCGGTCGATTCGTTCCTGACTCCCGATCGGCCATTGGCGGCGCTGGCTTCGGAATACCTGCGGGCCTTGCTGGCCGCCGATCGCAATCGGGCGATCACGCTCGTGATGCAGGAAGTCGCCAAAGGAACCCCGCTGCGCGACATCTATCTGCACGTCTTTCAGTCGTGCCAGCACGAAGTCGGCCGTCTGTGGCACAAACGACAAATCACCGTCGCGCAGGAGCACTACTGCACGGCGGCGACGCAGTTGGCCATGTCGCAACTGTACCCGCACCTTTGCGCCCAGGAACGCAACGGCAAGCGGCTCGTGTCGATTTCGGTGAACGGCGAGTTGCACGAACTCGGCTTGCGCGTGGTGAACGACCTGTTCGAAGCCGACGGCTGGGACACGGTCTACCTCGGCGCGAACGTGCCGCCGGAAAGCGCGGTCAAAGCCATCGAAGAGCATCGGCCGCACATCATTTTGATTTCGGCCACCATGACGTTTCACGTGCCGGCGGTGGAACGACTTATCCGGCAGATTCGAGCGTCAGAAGCGGCCGCCAGCAGTCGAATTCTGGTTGGCGGTTATCCGTTCAATCTCGATCCCGATCTTTGGCGACGCGTCGGCGCCGACGCTCATGGCCGCGACGCCGAAGAAGCCATCGAGGCGGCCAATCGGCTGCTCGAACGTCGCGAGGGGGCGATTTCGGCCGAATATGCGCTCGCCAGTTTGGCTGCGATGCCGGCGGAGATCGACGCTCCTCCGCCGGACAGCGACCGTGCGGCGTTCGACGACTTGTCGCGTCTGAACAACGAGCTGCTCACCACGCAGCGCGCTCTGGCCAAGAAAAACGCGGAACTTGAGACGCTGCATCGCAAGCTGATCGAAGCCGACCGGCGGAAGGATGATTTTCTCGCCACGCTCGCGCACGAACTACGAAATCCACTGGCGCCGATTCGCACTGGCCTTGAGCTGATGCGACTGGCGAGCGAGGACAAGACGCTCATGGAGAGCGTGCGGCGCATGATGGAGGACCAGACATCGCATCTCGTGCGACTGGTCGACGATCTGCTCGACGTGTCGCGCGTGGTCAACGGCAAGGTGATCCTTCGCAAGGCGACCGTTGAACTCTATCCGCTAGTGCAAAACGCGATCGACGCGGCCCGCTCGACCATCGACGAGCACGGGCACGAGCTGGTGGTCACGCTGCCGACCGATCCGATCTTACTCGACGCCGACGCCACTCGCGTCACGCAGATCTTCACGAATCTGCTGACCAACGCCGCGCGCTACACGTCGGACGGAGGCAGAATCGAGTTCGCCGCTCGCGCGAAGGGGAGCGAAGTCGAGATCTCGGTCAGCGACACCGGCATCGGAATTCCCGCGGACATGCTCGAGCGAATCTTCGACATGTTCACCCAGGTCGACCGCCCCGCGGAACGCAACGAGGGTGGCCTTGGCATCGGTCTGATGCTCGTCAAGCGACTCTCCGAACTGCATGGCGGCTCGGTCCGGGCGTTTTCCGATGGTCCCGGCAAGGGGAGCAAGTTCACCGTGCGGCTGCCGCGCGTTCGCAAGAAGATTGCGCCGGTCCCGGAGGCGGAGCGTCTTGTGGCGGTTCCCAAGAAGCTCAAAATCCTCGTCGCCGACGATATGACCGACGCGGCCGTCACGCTGGCAGCCATGCTGAAGACGCTCGGCAACGAGTTGCAAACCGCCAACGACGGGCTCGAAGCCGTACAGCTAGCGGAGGAGTTTCAGCCGGACGTCGTGCTGATGGATCTCAGCATGCCAAAGGTGAACGGTCTGGAAGCGGCCCGACGAATTCGCAAAGCGCCGTGGGGAAAACGGATCAAGCTGATTGCCCTGACCAGTTGGGGGCAGGAAGCCGACAAACAGCGCACGGCGGCAGCCGGGTTCGATCATCACCTGGTCAAACCGGTCGCGGTCGCCGAGCTTCAAGAATTACTGGCGCAGACGGGGCCTCGTGCTCGAGCAGGTAAGGCATGATTCAATCGCAGGGAGCCGCTGACGCGCAGCTCAGTTACGACGAGCGCATGGAACGAGTCCGCGAGGCCGTTCGCAACGAGCCCGACCGGATGACGCTGCAGATCGCCCGGCAATACGGCGTGCCGGAGCGGGAAGTCATTCGCTGTTTGCCCAGCGAACGCGTAAAAGAACTTCCCGCCGCCGACTGGCAGCAGATTCTGCGTTCGCTCGAAGGGATTGGACCGGTTCGCGTGCTGGTCTCGAACGCCGCGACGACGATGGAAACGGTCGGCGAGTTCGGTGGCTTCAGCGAGTTCGCCGGCTTTTTCAACGTGCAAACGCCAACGCTCGACCTTCACATCCGCGCCGACTCGATCGACGCAGTCTTCGCCGTCGAAAAGCCGAGCCACATGGACGGGCAGATGACGCAGAGCATCCAGTTCTTCGGCAAAGACGGCGCCGCCGCCCTCAAGGTCTTCCTGACCTTCGGCACGCCGCTATCGCCAGCGGCCAAAAAGCTGTGGGAATCGCTTCGGTAGCGTCGCGGGCAACTTAGCGGAGCGGCGCAAGCCGCCCGGTGAGTGCCGCGTTTAGCACTCGACTGTTATTTACGGTCCGACCCTATTTACCGGACGGCTTGCGCCGCTGCGCCAGGTCGTTTGCGTAGCTACCGCCGATGTCTTGCGCCTCAAGCGTGTATAGAATCGCCGCTTCGAGCGATTCTTCATTACACACGTGCCGAACGCTCCCTTTCGCGGTCCACCAATGTTGGCGGATGGCCGATTCCGCCACTCCCGCGGACCGCTCCGCGTCCTTTAGCCTGCGCGTGCACCAACTCTTGAGTTGATCGCGGACTTCTTCGCCGTTGTGATCGACGGCTGTAACAACGCAGTGGCAATGATTCGAGCGGCAGTTCACTGCGTGCAAACGCCAGCGGCGAAACTCGCAGTGCTCCTCGATCGTGGCATGGACGATTTCGCGCTGGAACGCATTTAAGAGAAGCGGACGCTCCACCATCCGCTCGGCACACCAGACGGCGAGTCGAGGTTGCGGTAGCTGGTCGCCCCGATGCCATTTGATCCACCCCCGCTCATCCCCTGGCAACCCTGTCCCGTAGCAGGTCCATGTGAGGAAGTAAGCGAGCGGGGCGTCGCTCATCGGCCCACCCTTTAACAAGGCTCGCGGGCAAATTAGCGGAGCGGCGCAAGCCGCCCGGTGAGTGGTGATTTATGTGTTTGTAGTCAATAAATCGGCGTTATCAATGCGCGATTTTCTTTCTCGCACTTGCGCGCTCTCGCACTCTCCCACTTGCCGCATTCACCGGACGGCTTGCGCCGTTCCGCTAATGCTCGGGTAACGGCCGCCGGCGTTTTGATGCGCCGGCGGCCTTGCCTTGTCCGCTTACTCGTGGCTGGGCAGCGCCTCGACATGTGGCGGTGGCGGCGCCGGGGGAGCGTGCTGAGCGGCGCGTTCGGCGCGGCGGGCCCAGAAGCGTTGCGACATGCCTCGCAGCACGACGTAAAACGTCGGCGTGAGGAACAAGCCGAAAATCGTTACGCCGAGCATACCGGCGAACACGGCGGTTCCCAGCACTTGTCGCATTTCCGAGCCTGCTCCCTTGGCGATGGCCAGCGGCAGCACGCCGAGGATGAACGCGAACGACGTCATCATGATCGGCCGGAGTCGCAGGCGGCACGCTTCGACTGTGGCTTCGAAGCGGTCTCGGCCTTCCTCTTCGAGCTGCTTCGAAAACTCCACGATCAACACGGCGTTTTTCGCCGCGAGACCGACAAGCACGATAAAGCCGATCTGCGTGATCAGGTTGTTGTCCATGCCACGCAAGGCGACGCCCCACAACGCGAACGGAATGCAAACCGGCGCGATCAAAATGATCGCCAGCGGCAGGCTCCAGCTTTCGTATTCGGCGGAGTGCACCAGGAACACGAAGAGCACGCAGAGCGGGAAAATGAAGATCGCCGTGTTGCCCGCCAGTTGTTGCTGGTAGGCGATGTCGGTCCATTCGATCGCCATGCCCGGCGGCAGCGTTTCCTTGGCGACTCGCTCGATCGCGGCGATCGCTTCGCCGGAGCTGCGACCAGGGGCGGTGTCGCCTTGAACTTCGGCGGACGGATACATGTTGTAGCGCACCACGCGATCCGGGCCGCTCCGCCAATCGACGTTCAGCACCGATCCGAGCGGAACCATCTTGCCGTTCGCATTGCGAGTCTTCAGACGCGCGATGTCTTCGACGGCGGTGCGGAACTCACCTTCCGACTGCACGCGCACCTGGAACGTGCGGCCGAACAGGTTCAGGTCGTTCACATAGGCCGAGCCGAGGTTGACCTGCAGCGTTTCGAAGACGTTGGCGATCGGCACGTTCAGCATGTTTGCCTTGACGCGGTCCACGTCGGCGTAGAGCTGCGGCGACGTGGCGCGATAGGTCGTAAACACGCTCGCCAGCGCCGGTTCTTCGGCGGCTGCGGCGATCAGCTTCTCGGTCGCCTCCTGCAAGGCCTGATAGCCGTGTCCGCCGCGGTCCTGCACCAGGAACTTGAAACCACCCGCGGTCCCAAGGCCGCGTACCGGCGGCGGCGGAATGACGAAGATCGACGCCTCGTTGATCTGGCTCAGCTTGGCTTGCAAGTCGGCCTGGATTTTCTTGGCGGTGTATTCCGTGCCAGCCCGCTCGTGGAACGGTTTGGGCATGACGAAGATCGAGCCGTAGTTCGGGCTGTTGCTGCGGGTCGTACCCGAATAGCCGGCGTACGAAATCGCATGCTCGACGGCTGGGTGCTCCAGGATGATGTCCACCGTGCGGCGGACGACTTCGGTGGTGCGTTCGACCGAGGCGCCGTCGGGCAACTGGATCATGGTGATCAAGTAGCCCATGTCTTGCGGCGGAATGAAGCCGGTCGGCACTTTCTGGAAGCCGTAAACCGTAAGGCCAATCAAGATGGCGTAGACGGCGAGCGGAAGCGCCGTGCGGTGGATGACCCAGTTCACCGACCGGCCGTAAACCCTGCTGCCAACGTCGAAGCCCTTGTTGAAGAGCCTGAAGAACCAGCCGAAGGCGAAATCCCAGAACCGGGTGAACCAGTCCTTCTTCGCTCCGTGCGGCTGAAGCAGCAAGGCACACAGGGCCGGCGCCAACGTCAGCGAGTTGAATGCCGAAATGAGCGTCGACACGGCGATCGTCAGCGCGAATTGTTGATAGAACTGGCCGCTGATGCCGCCGAGGAAGGCTGTCGGCACGAACACGGCCGACAAACCGACCGCGATGGCGATCACCGCAGCCGTCACTTCGTCCATCGCTTTATAAGACGCCTCTTTCGGCGATAGTCCTAGCGCAATGTGTCGCTCGACGTTTTCGACCACGACGATTGCGTCGTCGACCACGATACCGATTGCCAGCACCAGGCCGAACAGCGACAGCATGTTGAGCGAGAAGCCAAACGCCGACATGGCGACGAACGTGCCCACGAGCGACACGGGAATGGCCAGCAGCGGAATCAGGCTCGCCCGCCAGTTCTGCAGGAAGACGAGCACCACGATCACGACGAGGATGATCGCCTCGAAGAGCGTTTGGATCACCGACTTGATCGACTCGCGCACGAAAACCGTCGGGTTGTAGATGATCCGATACTCGATTCCCTTCGGAAAATTCTCCGACAACCGAGCGATCTCTTTTTCGATCGCAGCCGCCGTGGCCAATGCGTTCGAACCCGGACGTTGGGCGAGGGCGATCGAGACGGCGGGCCGGTTGTCGAGCGCGCTTTGCGAGGCATAGTCGCGCGCCCCCAATTCGATGCGGGCCACGTCCTTCACGCGAATCACGCGCCCGTCGGCGCCGGTGCGAACGATGACGTTTTCGAACTGCGCCGGCTCCATGAGCCGTCCCAGCGTGTTGACCGTCAACTGAAAGTCGTTGCCCGAGGGGACCGGCGGTTGGCCGATGATGCCCGAGGCGACTTGAATGTTCTGCTCTTGCAGGCTGCGGACGACGTCGCCGGGCGTCAGCGACAGGTGGGCGAGACGCTCGGGGTCGAGCCAGATGCGCATGCTGTACTCGCGCAGGCCGTTGATCGAAATGTCGCCTACGCCGTCGATACGCGCGAGCGCGTCGCGCAGTTGAATGAGGCCGTAGTTGCCGACGTAGAGCTGGTCGTATTCGCCTTCGGGCGAAAGCAAGTGAATCACGAGCAGCAGGTCGGGAGACGACTTAATGGTCGTCACGCCCAACCGGCGCACCTCTTCGGGGAGACGCGGCAAGGCGGTCGCGACGCGGTTCTGCACGAGCACTTGCGCCTGGTTCAGGTCGGTGCCCAGGCGGAACGTGATCGTCAGCGCCATGGCGCCGTCGCTGGTGCACTGCGACGACATGTAGAGCATGTTCTCGACGCCGTTCACCTCCTGCTCGATCGGCGTGGCGACCGAGTCGGCGATCACCTGCGGCGAAGCGCCGGGATAGCTCGCGCGGACGACGATCGTCGGCGGAACGATGTCCGGATACTGGGCCGCGGGCAGCGTGAAGTAGGAGATGACGCCGAGAATCACCACCAGGATCGAGACGACCGCGGCGAAAATCGGCCGATCGATAAAAAAGTGGGCAATCTTCACGGCATTTCTCCGACGGGGCCGGCGTTCAGGCTATCCACGGTGTGTTCGACGGGGCTCTGCGCGGCGGGCAGTTCGACGTTGCCGGCGACGGACCGCTTCGGCGTGAGCCATTTTTCTTCAGGAATCGGCTCGAAGTCGGTCGGCAGCGTTTCTTCTCCCGCCCGAATCGTGTCGACCGTGACTTGCACCTCCATGCCGACGCGCGCCCGCTGTTGGCCGCTCAGGACCACTTGCTCCGTCCCGGTCAAACCGCTGCGAATCACGCGCAATCCGTGCGAAATCGGTCCCAGCGTCACCGATTTGCGCTGCACGCGTTTTTCTTCGTCGACGACGAGGACGAACTTCTCCGCCTGGTCGGTTCCGACCGCCCGGTCGGGAATCAAAATCGCTTCGTACTTTGGGCTGCCGGGAATGCGCACTCGCGCGAACAGGCCCGGCGTGAGTTTGCCGTCCTTGTTTTCGAAGATGGCTCGGCCGCGCATCGTGCCGGTTTCGTTGTCGAGCCGGTTTTCCACGAAGTCCATGTGCCCCTGATGCGGGAAGCCATCCTTTTCGTTGGCCAGAGCGATGAACACCGGGCTGCGGGCGTTCGGCGCGCTGGAGAGCATCCCTTCGCTGGCGACGCTGGTGTACTTCAGATACGAGTTTTCGTCGGCGTCGAAGTAGCAGTGGATCGGATCGACCGAAACGATCGTGGTTAGCAGCGTTGAGTTCGTCGTGCCGCCGACGATCAGGTTACCCTCGGTCACATAGCGATTGCTGATCTTGCCCGTGATCGGGGCGCGAACTTCGGTGTATTGCAGGTTCAGCCGGGCGACTTCGAGGTTGGCTTCGGCGACGTCCACAGCCGCTTGCGCGGCGATGACAGCCGCCTTGGCCGATTCGGTTTTGGCCAGCGCGATCTTCAGTTTCGATTCGGCCTGTTCGAACTCGGCGTCGCGGATGTCGGCTTCTTCTTCGGGAATCGCCGTCCGTTGGCGAAGTCGCTCCGCGCGACCTTGGCGGCGTTTTTCCAGGTCGCGATCGATTTCCGCGTGCTTCACTTCGGCTTCGGCTTCGCCGGCGGCCGCTTTGGCCTGTTCCAGTTGCGCCTTGGCGGCGACGAGCGTCGCTTCGCTGCGGGCGACTTCAGCCAGGAACGGGCGCTGGTCGATGACGGCGAGCAGATCGCCGGCTTGGACCATTTGTCCTTCCTGAAAGTGGGTGGCCGCCAGGTATCCGCTGACGCGGGCTCGCACTTCGACCGATTCGATCGGCGCCAGGCGTCCGACGTATTCGTCCCACTCAACGATGGGCATGCGGACGGGGGTTGCGACCGTGACCACAGGCAGCGCCTTGGCTGGCGGCGTTGTCGGCTTGGTTGGGCCGGCGTCGCTGCGGCCGCGAAGCAACATGTAGGCTCCGCAGGCGACGCAGAGGACCAAGGCCACTTTGGAGGCATTCCAAAGGTTCAGACGGCGAGATCTGAGCATATGGATAATCGTTCCTCGAGTGATGGGGCGTGATGTGGAGGTGGGATGGAGAGGCGAGAGAGAATCGTTCTTATGGGGAAGCGCGAAGTCCGACGACTTCGCGCAGGTGTTCGACGTGGCGCATCGGCGGTTCGCCGAAGGTGCGCTTGTAATCGCGGCTGAAGTGGGAGGCGTCTTCGTAGCCGACGCGATAACCGGCTTGCGCAGCGTCCAAATTTTCGCTGAGCATCAGCCGCCGCGCTTCTTGCAGGCGAAGCTGCTTCTGATACTGCAAAGGACTCATGGCAGTTACCGATTTGAAGTGAGCGTGAAATCCGGACACGCTCATGCAAAGTTCCTTGGCGATCTCCTCGATCTTGAGCGGCTTGTTGAAGTTTTCGCGGATCAGTTCGAGAGCGCGGGCCATCCGGTGCGCCTGGCCGCCGAGCATCGCCAGATGCCGCAGGCGGTTTCCTTGCGCTCCGGTGAGCAGCCGATAGATCATTTCGCGAATCACCAGCGGCCCGAGAACCCGATATTCGTTCGGGTGGTCGACCAGCCGCATCAGTCGCACCGTGGCGTCGAGCAACTTGGGGCCGAGCGGGCTGACGGCGACCGCCTTCTCGTTCCCCTCGTTGCGAGGATTCACGAAGCCCGATTCGACCATCACCGATGTGACGATCGCCGAGTCGAGCGAAAGACGCAGGCTCAGGTAGGGATGTTCGCGCGAGACGTCGACGATCTCGGCGACGAGCGGCAGCTCCATCGTCCGAATCAGGTATTGGCCCCGCTCGTGACGAAACGTCTCGTCGCCGAGCATGACGATCTTGCTGCCCTGAGCCACAACGCAGAAAGCCGGCTCGCAAACGCCGTGCAGACGCTCACCGGCGCTCGACGACCGACGCAAGAAAACGCCCGGCTGCACTTCGCGAATGCCATCCTCCGGCAGCGCCGAAGCAATCCGCTCGGCGAGCTCTTCCAGGTGGTCGGCGGCATGCCGCGCTTCTAGCTGATCCAGTCCACAGCAACTCATGCCTTCCACGATAGATACAATTGGCTGGGAAACTAGTCGCTTTAGAGTTTTAGACAATCATCAGCGAGAATTGTTCTATTTCCGCACATTCGGGTTGCCGCAGTTTCTGCAGCCGTTCCGATGAAAGCGTCGGCTACGCTAGCAGCAGCCGATCTGCGCGCGTAACCAATTGCTGTTGCGAGTGTTGTGAATTAGGCGCGCGAGCGACTGCCGCCTGCGGAGGCGATTTTGTGTCGCCAAAAACGGCTCCTGAGCGCGGCACAAACTCGGGCGACGTCCAGCCGCCATCCCCTCTAACCGGCTGTAGTCCCCGACAATTTTGCGGGAACCCCGACGGGGCAAACTAGCCAAACTAAACCAGCCCGGCGAACAAAAGCTTCGGGCCGGCGAATCGAGGTGCGAAGAAAGCGGGAGCGGCGACGTCAGACTTGCGAATGGGGCATTGGGGCGCACGAACGCAGCGTCGCGCGTCCGGTCACGGCAACGGAGGGAGGCCGAGTTCTTTCAGGAACTTGTTGTGCTCCGCGGTCGCCTTTCTGATCGCCTTGTCAATTTCGACCAATTGCTGGTGTGTTGCGCTCAGGTCGATTTCGGCTTCCTGCTGGGCCGTGCTGACATAGCGGGAGATGTTCAGGTTGTAGTCGTTCTCCGCGATCTCCTTCATCTTGACGCGGCGGGAGTACCGGTCTTCCTGTTTGCGGAGCTGGTAGGTCTTGACGATCTTTTCGATGTGCTCCGGCGCCAGTTGGTTCTGCCGCTTGCCTTTCACGAAGTGCTCGGCTGCATTGATGAACAGCACGTCGTCCGGCTTCTTGCACTTCTTCAGCACCAGGATGCAGACCGGAATGCCCGTGGAGTAGAACAGGTTGGCTGGCAGGCCGATGACCGTGTCGATGTGGCCGTCGTCGAGGAGCTTCTTGCGGATCCGTTCCTCCTGCCCGCCGCGGAACAGCACGCCGTGCGGCAGGATGATCGCCATCACGCCGTCGTCCTTCAGGTAGTGCAGCCCATGCAGCAGAAAGGCGAAGTCGGCTGCGCTGCGCGGCGCGACGCCGTGATTCTTGAACCGCACATCCTCCGACGCCGCCTCGCCTGGATCCCATTTCAGGCTGAACGGCGGATTGGCGACGATCGCGTCAAACTTCGGCATCTTGGCCGGGTTCAATTCGCGCAGGAAATCCCAGTCGTTCTTGAGCGTATCGCCGTGATAGATCTCGAACTCCGTGTCCTTCACCCCGTGCAGCAACATGTTCATGCGCGCCAGGTTGTAGGTGGTGATGTTCGATTCCTGCCCGTAGATCTTTCCGATTCCGTGCGGACCCATGCGGTGGCGCACGTTCAGGAGCAACGACCCCGAACCGCAGGCAAAATCGAACACGCGGTCGAGCCGGCTCCGTTTCCCAGCCTTCGGGTCCTGGCTGTCGAGCGTGACAATGGCGGAGAGGATGTCGCTGATTCGCTGGGGGGTGTAGAACTCGCCCGCCTTCTTCCCACTGCCGGCTGCAAACTGGCCGATCAGGTATTCGTAAGCGTCGCCGAGGGTGTCGGTGTCGGTCGAGAACATCGCCAGGCCGCGGGCGATTTCGCTGATGACCACGCAGAGCTTGGCGTTGCGTTCCGAGTATTTTCGCCCGAGTTTGTCCGAACCGAGATTGATCTCCGAGAACAACCCCTGGAAGTTGCTGGAGAACGACTCTTCCTCGATGTACTTAAAGCCCTTCTGCAGGGTGTTCAGCAGTTCGTCGTTCTGCGTGCGGGCGAGGTGGACGATGTTGCCCCACAGGTAGTCGGGCTTGATGACGTAGTGCACCTTGCGGCGCATCTGCTTCTCAAACTCGGCCACGTATTTAGGGTTCGCTTCGTACCAGACCGCCAGCGGCGTGGTCGCGCCGGATTCTTCCAGGGCGTCTGCGGCAAGATTCGGATAGTCCTTTCCCAATTCCTTCTTCGCCGCCGCCTCGTAGTTGTCCGAGAGGTAGCGCAAGAACAGGAACGACAGCATGTAGTCGCGGAAGTCGTCCGCGTTCATCGACCCACGGAGGGCGTCGGCGATGTTCCAGAGAATCTTGCCGAGTTCTTTTTGTTCTTGTTCCGTCATGGCTATCGCAGTTTTGGCGTCTTGCCCGTTGGGAGTCCGTTTGTAGGCGAGTCGGCTGTGTCGTCTCGGTGAAATTTGGAGTCTTACCCGCGAATCTTGGCAGTTGGAGCCGTTATTCC
>Ga0182743_1002859_pt1 | contig 14474 bp, 11 predicted proteins | sample eDN3rd30CKraftOP_FD_128522 | JGI IMG/M metagenome (GOLD analysis project Ga0182743, IMG submission 128522) | Enriched Organic Plus compost microbial communities from Emeryville, California, USA - eDNA 3rd pass 30_C Kraft OP (version 2) (version 2) ... | reverse complement strand
TAATCGAAACGCAGCGACCCGTCGAAGCCGCCGAATGCCGGCGCGGTATATTGCGCCCCGGCGCTGAGCGTATGCCTGGAGGTATTCTGGATCCGATGGCCGCTCACATCGCCGCCGGGGAAACCGTAGAGCGCGGCGTTTTCGACATTATAGGCCGAGAATACCGCATCCTTGTATTTCGCGTCGTTCAGTACATAAGCGATATTGGCGACCATGCCCGGAACGATGACGGCCCGGCCTTCGAACTCGATGCCCTTGACGCGCGACTTGGCGGCATTGGCGATCGCGGTGATGGTGCGATTGACGCTGGACACGAAAAGCGTGTTGGAAACCTGCTGATTGGTCCAGTCCACATAATAGGCCGCCACCGCGCCCGTGATCCGCCGGTCGAACGCGCCGAACTTCATACCGGCCTCATAGCTCCACGCCTTTTCAGGCGCGTAGGTCGACCATTGCGGCAGAATATTCGGGTTGGCGGGCGTCGCGAGCGCCGCGACGCCAGGGTTGATGCCGCCCGATTTCGTGCCCTTGGCCGCGGACAGGTAGAAGGACAGGCTGTCGCCCGGACGATATTGCAGAATGAAACGCGGCGTGAAATATTTGAAATCCACCGTTTCATAGCCGGAACCGACATTGCCGGTAGCCGCGCTGAGAAAGCTGTTGTCGACGACCTTGTTTTCCCAGGTATAGCGCCCCTCGACCGATGCGATGATGCTGCTCGTCACATTGACATCGAGCGACCCGAAGGCGGACACGAACTCCGTGCTGGAATAGGTGATCTCCGCGACCGGAATGACCCCGTTCTGGATCACGGCGATCGTATTGACGACAGGGTTGGGCCCAAGCGGCGTATTGGTGATGATCTCACCGCCCTGACGCCGGACGGAATCCAGCTTCAGCTTGCTGTAATAGCCGCCGACGGCCCAGTTGATGAACGTGTTGCCGTTGGATTGCAACCGGACTTCCTGGCTGATGGAATCGCGCTTTTCCTTCGTGCCGGACAAGGTCTGCATCAGCAGCCGGCGGGGGGAAAAACCGGGAGCGCGGGGGGTCAGCGTGAATGTGGTGCCCGCGGGCGCCCTGTCCTGATCGGCCAGCGTATCGAAGGTGCGCTTGTCATAACCGGTGATGGATGTCAGCGTCATGGAATCCCAGGACGCCGTCAGGATGAGATTGCCGTGATACACCTTGCTGTCACCGGCAAAGGCACGGGGGTCATAGGTGAAGGCTTCGTTCGGGTTCGAACGAAGCTCCCCACGGTAAAGCGTGCCGAAACCCGCCGGCGAACCGCTGGAGATGGAGCGGCAGCAGAGGTTGGGGTCGTTGGTCGCGACACTGTTGCGCGCGAAAGTATTCACATGGCTGTCTTCGTAGGAAAACTGGGCGATCGCTTTCACGGTTTCGGAAAACTGGGCCAGCAGGCCGGCCCGTCCAAAATATGTCTTGCGCGCGCCCAGATGCTGGCCGCTCACGGAATCCCGGTAATATCCACCACTATTGTCATAACCGCCGTCGAGACGGACCGCGATCTTGTCCGGCACCACCGCACTGTTGAGATAGCCCGTCACGCCATAGCGGTTATCTTCGCCGACGACGGCGGAGCCACCGGCGCCGAACTGCATCGTCGGCTTCTTGGTGATGTAGTTGATGGCGCCTGCGAAGCTGTTGCGGCCATATTGCGCGCTTTGCGGGCCGCGCATGACTTCCACACGCTCCATCGATTCCATGGAGACGGTGGAGCTGCTGAAGCCGTCAATATAGACGCCGTCGATAAAGGTCGCGACATTGGTTTCATCGCTGGCGCGACTTGATTGCGACATGCCGCGGATGACGGGGCGCGCGGTGCTGACGCCGCCCGGCGATGTGAAGTCCAGTCCGGGAGTCTGCATCGCAAGATCGGTCTGGCTGTTGATATTGCGATCGAGCATAGCCTGTGCGCCGAAACCGGTCACAGACAACGGAACCTCGATGATGGATTCCGCCCTGTTGCGGGCGGTCACGATAATGATCTCGCTGCTCCGGGCGGCGGGAACGTCCTCCGCATCTTCGGCGGCATGAACATGCCCGGCGAACAGCATCTGGATACCGATAACGGTAGCGATTCCAGACAGCAGATTGGATTTCTTTCCGCTCATTTATTTACCCCCTTCACCGACATTATGATGTCATGCTTATATTTCCAGAGATCGGACACCTATCCCCTTTATATTCCGCCTGTTTTTAACGGCGACCATTCCCGTCAGCGTGTTTTTATCATTAAATGTAATATCGATATAATGATATAACTAAAGAGGATGTCAAGCGCCTTTTCACCCTGCGTGAAAAGTCGTCCGGTTCCACGCCGAAAGCCTTTTTCCCGAAGCGGCCGGCCACTGGCCCTCCTCAGGCGACGCCCCCTTCCCGATGGCCGCGCTCACTGCGCCAGCCTGATCCAGTATATCCTCCGAAGAGGTTGAATGCCCTGATTTTTCCGCATTCCCGATGGAGCCGATCCGTCGCGATCGCGACGAAATCGTCATGCCCTACAGGTGCTGTTCCTGTTCGCGGCGCGTCCGTGGATCGAGCAGGATGCGCAAGGCGCGTATCAACAACGCCTCCGTCGCCTCCTGTCGCTCCTCGGCGATCGCGCCATCATAAACGACATCGCGCAACGACTCGACGGTTTCCCCGCGAAGATCGGCAACCATCCGTTCCAGCCGGTCTATCTTCTCATTGGCGACCGCAAGTTCGATCAGGGTCGCCAGCGTTATATTCAGAACCTCTTCCGTTTCCCGATTGGCAAGGCTTTGCGGACGAGAGCCGCGCGCGGTTTCCAGCAGGGCGCCCAGCGCTTCCATCCGCGTCGTCATCAAGCGGCCTTCCTTCCGCTGACGGCATACCAGCGATTGAGATTCTGGACGGAATCGAGGTCATGTTCCATGATGCTGTCTCTGGCGAAGCCGGCCGCCAGCATGTCCTCGACAAGATTGGCCGTGGCATAGGTTCTCCAATGCGGCTCATCATTGAAGTCGGCGTCCCAGCTTCGTTCCACCTCGTGCACGAGGGTGGGCGCATTGCGGATGGCGACATCCTGATGGAGGACAATGCCCCCCGGACGCACCACGCGCAGCGCTTCCCGGAACATGGCCCGGCGCTTTTCCTCCCCGATTTCGTGCAGCATATTGTGCGACACGACCAGATCGAAGCTGTTATCCGGAAATCGCATGTCGGATGCATCCATCTGGTGAAAATGGACAGCAACGCCCAGAGATTCCGCGCGGGCGTGCGCATAGCGCAGCATGCCCGCGCCGATATCGATGGCATGCACCTGCGTATCGGGCCATTCATACGCATACGCCGCGGAAGCCGCTCCGGCGGAGCACCCGATGTCGAGCATCTTTCCGGGCCTGAAGCCATCGAAGCGCTCGTCCAGAAGCCGGATGGTCGCGCCAGCCTTGCTATCCCCCTTCCCCGCACCCTGACCGAAAGAAAAGACGTTTCCGCCGCATTCGTACAGCGCGCCGGCGACGATATCGCCCTCTCCCCGATCCATGGCGAAACCGCCCGGCTGAAGATGGATGTCGGTGTCCGCGACTTCCGGGGAGGGGGTATAATCCGGCGAAAGGGTCAGGCTGCCACGCCTGGAAGGCGAGTTGATCAGGTCCGCGGCCGCCTCCTTCATGCGATCCAGATCGCGATAGACCGGCTCGCCGACCGACACCCAGATCATCTCCTGCGCGGCGCGGTTGGCCGCGCTCCACTGCCGGTATGCGGGTGACAGGAAGAAAGCCTTCTGAACCTCATCGGCCGACTGGGGCGCACGGCCATGGGCCTTGAGGAAGGCGGGAAGCCCCTCCGCTTCATAGGATTCCATATTATGCGGGCGCACCTTCGCATTCAGCAACCGCCGAAGGGAAATGACCGCTCCCTGACGGCTACGCTCCTCCGCTGTCGTTTGCGGAAGGACAGCGTGCAGGACATCACGAACCTTCATCTCACACTCCTGATCCGGGGTTGACGCATGAAAACATGGCAGGGCCTCAAGCGCAACACTATTGTTCTATCATTAGTACAAATTGACATGTTCGTGAACCGCGCCATGCCGGGCCTGATGGGCGACATCGACCCCGACATGGAGAGGGTCAGCTCCCCTCTCTTACGCCGAACCGACGCAGTCTGGAGAACGCGAATATGTTTATCGCAATGACTATAATAACCAGCCCGATAAAGGAGGCGATCATTCTTCCGATAACGAGATAATGGGTCTCGCTGTAATGAAACTTCGGAAAATGATCATATAGCGATGAATCCATCACTTCCTTTTTCAGGTAACGCGGCGTGAAGAACTCTTTCCATATTTTATGGAACGCGAAGACGCCATCCATATAGGCATTATATCTGTCCGTGCTGTTGCCCGAAATCTCGTTCAGCATATTCTGCATCACGATTGCGGGCGACAGGAACTGGAACCAGCCGACCACGCCTTCCTGACGCTCCTGCTGGCGGCGGAACCGATCGAAAACCGGCTGGATCGCCTTTTCCAGGGCATCCTGACGCGCCAGGAACACGGTCAGATAGGTTTCATTCTCCTTGTCCGGCGCCATTTCCACATGGTCCGTATAATAGGCCTTGGTGGTGTCGCCTTCCTGCTTTTCCGCCGCGATGGATGCGTCACGCATCGCAACCTTGAGCTCCATCCGCGAGGGGGCGGGATACAGCGTCGTAGCCGCAAGACTGACAAGCGCGGGCATGACCACAACCATCAGCAGCCATATGCCCGCCAATATGGTGACGTTGGTTTCCGACGACCGGTTGAGGGAACTGACCAGAACGCCCAGCCCGAACCAGAACATCGCATACAGAAAGGTGACGAACAGGAACAGCGCGAAGCGGCTCCAGGCCCCCGGATCGGACAGCACGCCCAGAACCGACCCGGAAAAGAGCATGGCGCTCAATCCCATGACCACGATCACCAGCATCAGCAGGGCGATGCGGGACAGCAGCTTGGCGCCCATGAAGCTGCGCAGGGAAATGGGCTGCGTCATGGCCAGCGCCAGCGTCCCGCTCTCCTTCTCCCCCGACAGCATGTCGTAGGTCAGGGCGATGATGAATATCGGCAGCAGGAAAATGACGACGAACGAAATGTCGAAAGTCCCCACCATCAGGCTGAGCGGATTTTCGATTTCGAAATTATCGGACATGTTGAACTTGTTCTTCATGTCCACCAGCGTGTAATTCCGCTGCAAATCCATTTGCCCGACTGCAAAGGCCGAAAGTCCGGTCGGCGGCAGGACCGCCACCTCCCTGACCAGTTCTCCCCCGACCGCGCCGGCATTGGTGCCTTGCGGCGGCTCGCCAGGGCGCGGCGGCGCATGGTTGACGGGCGCGAACTGGCGCGGGATGCCGCGACTGGCCGTGAACTTCTCATAGGCGACCAGTTGATCGAGCACCCGTTGCTTGGCCGCCGCCTCATCCGCGATGGCGACGCGCGCGCTTTCGCTCTGCCGTTCGACGGCCCGGGTGCCGTTGTAAATGCCGAAAATCATCGCCACGGCCAGCAGGCACAGCATGAAAAGGGTTGCCGGCGATTTCAGCAGTTGCCTGATTTCATGCGAGAATATTGTATTCAACATGATGATTTCCCCTACTGAACCCGCAGACGGTTGACGGCGACAAAGGCAAATACCGCCGAAACTATGGCCCAGGCCAAAAGAATAGCGATATTCATCCGCTGACCTTCCAGGGATTCCGAGAGGGTCGGTTCACTATATTGATAGGGCTTTACCTTCGAGAAAACTTCCTTTCCTCCAATATAAAGGGGGTCTTTCATCGTGGTATTCTCGATCAGTTCCCCGTTCATGGCGCGTATCATCCCGATACGGAAATCCTGCGCGGTCTGATTGAACCGTTCCTGATCGACGAGGCCGGTGCCCGCCACGGCCATGGACAGGGACCGCAGGGATATCATGGGAGAGACAAGGCCGAACCGGTCCTGCATCGCTTCCTGCCGGAAGAATATGCGGCGCAGGTCGCCGAGAAACTTCTGGTAGATGCTATAGTCACGCTCTTCCATGATCTGCATGGAATAAGCGACCCAGTAGATGGGGAGGTCCTGAACACTCTTCACATTATATTTCTTCAGCAGGTTCCGGCGCTCAATCTCGATATGGCGTCCCTGAGGCAGCGCGAGCAGGCCCTTTGCGCCTTCCAGACCCTTCAGGCTGGTCTGGCGGGCCAGATGGTAGAATTCGGAATAGGTGGGCGTTGGCACCACCATTTTCGAAATGTCCGCCGCCGCCTTGGGCAGGATGAACGTCGCCATCGCCCAGAAGCTGATCAACGTGATCAACGCCCCCTTGGACGTGCGCGAGATTGCCGAGACCCCAAGTGTCAGCAGAAGAAAGGCGAGTGTATAAATCAGGTAAAAGCCGAGCAGCAACAGTCCTCTTTCACCAAGATGACTGCTATCGGCGGGCAATCCGAAGCCCAGTACAAGTGTCGTTATGGCCACCACCGGCACGATGATCAGGGCAATGGCGGCCGACGTACCCAGCAGCTTGCCCAGCAGCAGAGCCCGGCTGCTGACGCCAAGGCTCATCACCTGCCTCAGCGTCCCGCTTTCCCGTTCACCGGCAAAGGCGGAAAAGCCCATCAATATGATCAGCAGGGGCAATAATATCTGCAATATCATTGCCGGGGTGAGATCACCGAAACGGGAAACCGCTCCATTGTCCTGAGCCGGGCGATTTTGGGCGAAATTGGTCTTGTGCGCTTCCAGCCATATGACCGACCCCGCATAATTGGTTATGCCATTGTCGAAGAACGCGAGCGGCCCCTGGGGCTTATACGCGTAATTCCCGAAATGGGCGGCGGTATGCGGATTTTTCCTGTCCTGATTCAGCCACTGCTCGCTGTTCTTCTGTTGCGATGCCTCCCGAATGGAGTGAAGCGATTCATATCGTTGATAGCCTGTGACGAACGAAGTCACGAGCAGGAGGAACATGATGCCGATGGCCCATTTGAAACGGCCGTCCCGTATCAGGCAGACAAACTCCTTGCGGGCGATTTCCATTATCATAGCGCGCCCCTCAATACTGCATTTCCTGGAGATAGATCTGCTCGACCTCGGTGTGCGACACCTCGTCGGCATTCATCTCCCGGACCAGTTCACCCTGACGCATGATGCCAAGACGCGTTCCTGTTTCCTTTGCCCGGAACAGATCGTGAGTGACCATGAGGATGGCGACGCCCGACCCCTTCAGCTCCAGAAGCAGTTCGGAGAATTCATTACTGCTTTTGGGATCGAGACCCGAAGTCGGCTCATCGAGAAGGATTGCCTTCGCCTGCTTCGCCAACGCGATGGCGATCCCGACCTTCTGACGCATCCCCTTGGAATAGCCGCCGATATGCTGTTCCACCGCCGCTTGCTGAAGCCCGCAACGATCGAGCAATCGCCGATATTCCGCCTCCTCATAGTCATGGCCGCCGAGCCTGGAAAAATAACGGAGGTTTTCCAGCCCTGTCATATTCTTGTAAAGCATGACGTTTTCGGGAATATAGGCGATATATTTCTTCGTTTCTATCGGGTTTTCCTGAACGTCGATGCCGTTGATCATCGCCCTTCCGCTGGTGGGCCGGATGAACCCGAGAAAGCAGTTGACCGTCGTGGTTTTCCCCGCGCCATTGGCGCCCAGCATACAGTAAATCTCGCCCGGCCCAACGCTCAGGTTAAGCCCCTTTATGGCGACATTCTGCCCATATTCCTTGCGTAATTCCACAGCCTCGAGCATTATGATCTCTTTCTTGTCTATTATGCGGATATTGCAGGCTTTCACTTCCGGGAACAGGTATTGGGAAGGTTTTCCCGGTCCAGCTCCGTCACCATGGATTCATCCGGTTGGTAATGGGGTCCACTGGGCCGCTCTCCCTTCGGCCTGCGGATCGAAGCCCGTCGCCTCAGATACGGCGGGCATATCGGCGAAGGCGCCCGGCCGTCATCGTCACGCCAACTGCTCCACGAGAGGAGCGATCTTGTGGAAACGCCCCCCATAAAAAGCCAGCGGGGCATGGTCTTCGGACTGGCACGCATCCACGACCTCCCAGAGGAATATCACATGGTCCCCGGCTTCCAGAAACCGGTAGGGCCGGCATTCCAGATGCGCGATGCCTCCTTCGACAATCGGCGCGCCCAGCGACCCGAGGCGATGATCGATCCCTTCGAACTTGTTATCCTTCGGCCGGGCGAAGTGCATGGCGAGATCATTCTGCCGCTCGCCCAGAATGGAAATCGCAAAGGCGCTGCCCTTTTCGAAATGATGCCTGTTGGGGGAATCGATGCGCAGGCTCCAGGAAACCAGCGGCGGAGACAGCGATACCGATGTGAAGGAATTGACCGTAAGGGCAACGGGCGTGGATGCATCCGTCATGGTGCTGACGATGGCGACACCCGTCGCATAATGACCGCAAACCCGGCGCATCAGGGCCTGGTCCACCGCTGGCGGTTCCGTCCATTTTTCTGCTTCAGACATGGGCCGTTCCCCGATTTAAACGGTTTATCCATTTGCTATGGGGTAAAATACATCATGTCAATATGATAACATAACCTATTTTACCCGGCAAAATCAGTTAAAGGATCAGGCAGGCGTCCGGCGGGAAACCATCGCCAGCACGTCCTCATAGGACATATCGTCGCGCCCCGCCCTTTCCGCGTCGGCAAGGACAATGCGCATGACCCTTTCTATAAAGGCGGCACGCTTTGCGCCGCGTTCGGCCGCGGCCTCGCTATCGGGCTGGAAATGGGCGATCTCCTCATCGCCCACCACCCCTTTGGCGACAAGCAGGCGACGCATCGTGTCCTGCTGATCCAGCAGAACGCTCACCTCCGCCATCAATGCGACGATCATGTTGAGCAGCCGCTCGTGATCGGCATTTTCCAGCGCAAAGGGGCGCTCCCCCCTCGAAGCCTTGGGCAGCGGCGCCGTGAGAGAAATACCGCTCATTGCGTGTCTCCCGCCTTGCGAGCCCCATAGCCCAGCCAGACGCTTCCCTGCGTGGTGAGCGAGGGAATATCCGTTTCAAAGACGGAACCGGCGTCGAACCCCGCACGCACAGCCGGCGCGCGGAGATCCATTTCCGCCAGCGTGGACCAGAAGGGCTCGTTGTTGTTCGTGGCGTCCCAGTTCCACAAAAACTGGTCCAGCGGATCCTTGCGGCGCACCGGCACCTCGACATGCAGCATGATCCCGCCCGGCTTCAGCAGGCGGTGGCATTCCACAAGAATGGCGTCGAGCGCGGTTGCCGACACTTCATGCAGCATGATGTGGCTTACCACCAGGTCGAAGCTTTCATCCTCATAGGGCGTGTGCTCGGCATTGGCCTGCCGGAAATGCACCGCCTTGCCGAGCGATTCCGCACGGGCGTGCGCAAACCGCAGGGAAGGGGCCGAAAGGTCGATCGCATGAACCTCGACATCGGGATAGGCATCGACATAAGGCAGGGTGGACATGCCGACCGTGCACCCCATGTCGAGTATGGTTTTCGGAGAGAAATCGGGGAAGCGCTCTTTCAGAAAAGCGACACCCGCCTGGCCCTTGTCATCGCACAGGGGGCCGTTACGCCCCATGATGAAGACGAAGCTGCCGAGGTCGGAACGCGCACCGGCCCATACATCGTCCTCGGTGCGTTCGAGGAAATAGGAGCCTGGCACGCAGTGGATGTCCACGCCCGATTGATAGGGCGGGATCGTCACGTCCGGGTCCAGAGTCAGCGTGCCGTGCCGGGCGTTGCCGGCAATGGCCTTGTACCGCCCGATCAGGTCGGGAAGCTGACGCTCGCAGACCGTGGACGTCACATCGACATAATATTCCTGCTGGGCGCGCGACAGCGCACTCCACCAGCGATAGGTGAGATCGTCGGTGAGGGCATCGCCAACCTCTCTCCACGTTTCGGGCGCACGGCCATGCTTCGCCGCCCAATCCAACTTCGCGCGTTCCTCGAAAATGCGGGGAATCGCGGATTTCAGCGGACCTCTCAGCAAATGCTTGAATGCGACGGCAAAATCCAGCCGGGACTGTTCATCGGCATCGGGCCGGGCCGACATCGCGTGAGGAAGGGGGCGCAGCGCGGACAAGGCGTTCTCCTAATATCGAACCTTCGAACGACTCGATTCTATCATGACGTGTTCATCATGTCATCATGATCTTATAAACAATGTGAAGCCATATCTTCAAGGGGCTTGCACGAACCGGCGCTCCAATTCCTGAGCCGCGCTTCTTCACAGAAGCGATTTTCTTGTATTGATATTATGATGTAATATCAATATGACGTATAAGAACGGCCATGTGACGCCTTTGCATGGCCTCTTCGTGTCTCTGGGCGGAAAAGACCATGACCTACGACATCGTTATCGCCGGCGCGGGTCCCGCGGGGCTTACCATCGCCATTTTCGCCGGCCAGCGGGGCCTTTCCGTCTGCCTGCTGGAAAAAGGCGATCAGGTGGGCGGCGCCCTGCTGATCAACAGGGGGCAGCTGAGCGGCGCGGGCACGAGGCTTCAGGCGGAAAAAGGCATAATCGATACGCCGCAGGACCATTTCGAGGACGCGATGCGGATCAGCAAGGGCACTTCCGACGCGGGCCTGCTCGACCTTGCCGTCCGGTTGCAGGGGCCGTTCATCGACTGGCTGATGGATAACGGTTTCGACATGGAAGAGGACATGCCCCGCATCATTCACGGGCATGAGGCCTATAGCAAGGCCCGGACCTATTGGGGCAAGAAGGAGGGATTGTCGATCCTGGAAGTCCTCGCCCGGCGGTTGCAGGAACAGATCGGCCACGGCAGGGTGGACCTGCGGCTGGAAAGCGATGTGGACGGCCTGATCCTCGAAGACGGGATCGTCCGGGGCCTGACCGCCAACGGACAGGAGTTTCGCGGCCGGCATACGGTTCTGGCGACGGGTGGCTATGGCGCCAATCCCGATCTCTTCGCGCGGCTTCACAAGGGCGCGACATTATGGCCCGGCTCCTATCGGCACGCCACCGGGCGGGGTATCGAACTGGGCCTTCAGGCGGGCGGGTCGGTCGTCCATGACGAGAAATTCCTTCCCAATTTCGGCGGCGTGCTCGACCATACGCTGACCGCGCCCGATGCGCCGCGCTACCGCTCGCCCGGCGGCCTGGTTCCGCAGGACAGGCCACCCTGGGAAATCATCGTGAACCTTGAGGGCAAACGCTTTTTCGCCGAGGATAATGACAGCGCCGACACGCGGTCCGCCTTGATGATGGAACAGCCGAAATCCTGCGGCTTCGTCATTTATGACGAATCCATCCGGACCAGCGCGCCCAGCCTTTTCACCTATTTCGACAAGGCGAAGGAAGCGCGTTTCTACGATCCGGACGGGTCGATCATCACCGCGGATACCCTGCCGGAACTGGCTGAAAAATGCGGCATCGATCCCACGGCCCTGATCGCGACGGTGGAGGAGTATAATCAGGCGGTGGACAGCGGCAACGACAGCTTCGGCCGCAGGCATATGCCGCTCCCGATCCTTGACGCCCCCTTTTACGCCCTGCCGGTCGCCAGCTATACGGTGCGCGGTTTCGCGGGGCTGAAGGTCGATCTTCAGTTCCACGTGCTCGACCGGGAAGAGAAGCCTGTCTCCGGCCTGTATGCGGTGGGCGAAGTTCTGGGGAGCAACCTGTCCGGCAAGGGCGGCGTCGGCGGCATGGCGTTGTCCCCCGCACTGGCCTTCGGGCGATGGCTGGGCGAAACGCTCGGCCGGTAACCGGCACCTCACGTTCGTCGGATCGCCGGGCAGGCGCCGACGGACCTTCGACAGCCCGCACTTCGGCATCCCCCTGAGCATCGAAGCGCGGGACGGCGGCAGCGGTGGCCGTGCGCACGAGCGGCCATTATGGCCGACCGCGTCCCTCTTCAGCGCCTCACCATCTCGCTCGGCTCGGCGCGGCACCGGGCGGACCACCGGCATCTCTCACCCGCGTCCTGGCATCCACTCTACCCGGCCAGCGCCTTCTGCCGCCGCCGTTGCACCGACGAGCCGATGCCCATCGATTCGCGATATTTGGCGACGGTGCGCCGGGCGATGTCGAACCCTTCGGCGCGCAGCAGGTCGACCAGCGTGTCGTCGGAGAGAATCTTGCGGGCGTCCTCCGCCGCGATCAGCGCCTTGATGCGGCTCTTGACGGCCTCGGCCGACACCGCCTCGCCACCCGCCGCCGAGGCGATCGCGCTGGTGAAGAAATATTTCAGCTCGAACAGCCCCCGCGGGCAGGAGAGATATTTGTTGCTCGTCACCCGGCTGACGGTCGATTCGTGCATGCCGATGGCCTCGGCGACGGAGCGCAACGTCATCGGGCGCAGATGGGCGATGCCGTGGCGGAAGAATTCCTCCTGCTGGCGCACGATCTCCGTCGCCACCCTGATGATCGTGCGCTGCCGCTGGTCGAGCGCGCGGATCAGCCAGTTGGCGCTGGCGAGGCAATCGGCGAGCCACGCCTTCGACGCCTTGTCCTGCACCCCGCCCGAAAGCTCTGCATAGTAGACGCGGTTGACGAGCAGGCGCGGCAGGGTGGCGCCGTTGATCTCGATCGCCCAGCCCTTGCCGCGCGGCGTCACGAAGATGTCGGGGATCACCGCCTGCCCCGCGCCCGGCGCGGCGAAACGCAAGCCGGGCTTGGGGTCATAAGCGCGCAGTTCGCGGATCATGTCGGCAAGGTCTTCCTCATCCACGCCGCAGATGCGGCGAAGTTGGGGCAGCGCGCCCTTTGCCAGCAGGTCCAGATTGGCGAGCAACGCCGCCATCGCGGGGTCGTGGCGGTCCGCTTCCTTCGCCTGCAGGGCCAGGCATTCGGAAAGGGAACGGGCCGCGACGCCGATGGGGTCGAAACGCTGCACCGCCGCTAGCACCGCCTCCACCTCCGCCAGCGGCACCTGCAACGCATAGGCGATCGGCAGCAGTTCCGCCTCCAGATAGCCCGCCTCGTCGATCTGGCCGATGATCTGGCTGGCGATCAGCAATTCGCGGTCGGAAAAGCGCAGGCGCGCCTGATCCATCAGATGTTCGTAAAGGCCGGTCTCGCCGCTGGCGAAGCTGTCGAAATCGGGTCCGTCCGCGCCGAAGCCGCCGCCGGAGAGCGCATGATCGTCCGACAGGCCGCCCGCGCCGGAAAGCCCCGCGCCCGCCATGTCATCGCCTCCACCACGGTCCGCGCCCTCCTCCGGCCCGCTTTCCACGTCCAGCGGGCTTTCGGGCATCACCGCATCGTCGCGCATCATCGCGTCGCTGCCTGCCTCCGTCGGGGTGAGGGCACCCTGCGCATCGGCCGGAGCCTCGCTGCCAGCCTCGGCGCCTTCGCTCGTATCCCCGCGTGCCATTTCGAGCAACGGATTGCGCTCCAGCTCGCCCGCCAGCCAGGTTTCGATCTCGATATTCGACAGCGCCAGCAGCCTGATCGCCTGCTGCAATTGCGGCGTCATCACCAGCGACTGGCTTTGCCGCAGGTCGAGGCGCGGTCCCAATGCCATTATCGCGTCCTCATACCGCCATGCTCCTACATCGAGAAGCTTTCGCCCAGATAGAGGCGGCGCACTTCGGCATTGGCCACCAGTTCCTCCGGGCTGCCCGCGAACAGCACCCTGCCATCGTAGATGATGCAGGCGCGGTCGACGATCTCCAGCGTTTCGCGCACATTATGATCGGTGATGAGCACGCCGATGCCGCGCGTGCGCAGTTGCTTCACCAGATCGCGGATATCGGCGATGGAAAGCGGGTCGATGCCCGCGAACGGTTCGTCCAGCAGGACGATCGACGGATTGGCGGCCAGCGCGCGCGCGATCTCGCAGCGGCGGCGCTCACCGCCCGACAGCGCCATGGCGGAACTGTCGCGCAGGCGGGTAAGGCCGAATTCGCCCAGCAGTTCCTCCAGCCGGGTGGCGCGCGCGGCGGCGTCCGGCTCGGCCAGTTCCAGCACGGCAAGGATGTTCTGTTCCACCGTCATGCCGCGGAAGATCGAGGTTTCCTGCGGCAGATAGCCGAGGCCGAGGATCGCGCGGCGGTACATCGGCAGGCCGGTGATGTCGTGCCCGTCGAGCGCGATGCGCCCGCTGTCCGGGCGTACCAGCCCCATGATCGAATAGAAGCAGGTCGTCTTGCCCGCGCCATTGGGACCGAGCAGGCCGACCACCTCGCCCTTGGCGACGGTCAGCGACACATCGGCCAGCACCGGCCTGCGATCATAGCTCTTGGCGATGGAGACGACCTCGAGCCCGCCCGACCGGGCGAGCGCCGCCGCGCCGTCATCATGGCCGGGGACGGGCCGATCCTTTAACGCTATGTCCTCCATGACATATCCTCGCTGAAAAACCCTCGCGGACAGGGGTGGAAATGGAACGGGGCCTCAAACGGCAAGCTTTTTGCATGGCCGAAGCCCGACGGCCTGCTTATGCATGAGCGAACGCCGTCCGCCTAGAGGAAAGATG
>Ga0182743_1002857_pt1 | contig 14482 bp, 12 predicted proteins | sample eDN3rd30CKraftOP_FD_128522 | JGI IMG/M metagenome (GOLD analysis project Ga0182743, IMG submission 128522) | Enriched Organic Plus compost microbial communities from Emeryville, California, USA - eDNA 3rd pass 30_C Kraft OP (version 2) (version 2) ... | reverse complement strand
GGCCCGGAAGTACGGTTCGAACACGCGCGGCAGATCCTCCGGTGCGATGCCGATGCCGGTGTCGACGATCTCCAGGCGCACCCGCTCCGCCTCCGCGGCGCCGCGGATCATGACGACACCGCCGCGCGGGGTGTACTTGATCGCGTTGCTCAGCAGATTGTCCACCACCTGCCGGAGCCGGAACGCGTCCCCGACGACCGGCAGGCGCTCCGGCGCGTCGACCCGGACCTCGACGCCGGCGGCCTCCGCCGTCGGCCGGAACGAGTCGACGGATGCTGCCACGACCGGCATGAGGTCGATCGCCGCCCGCCCGGCCTGCGCCGCGACGGCGTCCTGCGGCCGTGCGAGGATCTCCTCGATGAGGTGCTGCATCCGGTGTGAGGCCGATTCGATGACCTGCAGCTGCTCCCGCACCCTCGGGGGCAGACTGGTGTCCTCCACGAGGATCTCGGCGTGACCGAGCACCGCCGTGAGCGGGTTGCGTAGCTCGTGCGAGACGAGGGTGGCGATGCGATCCCGCGCCTGCTGCGATTCGACGAGGGCGGTCACCTCGCGCACCATCAGCAGCGAACTCGCCCGCTCGCGCGGGGTCGGCGGCAGCGGGCGGACGGTGACCTCCAGCGCGCGCCAGGTGCCCTCGGCGTCGAAGAGCCACACGAGCTCCTCCTCGATGCGCTCGCCGGCAGCCGCGCGGGCGAGCGGACGCCGCTCCGGCGGCAGCGGCTCACCCCGCAGTGCCGTGTACTCCACGCTCGTGCCCGGTTCCGACGGCTGCTCCGGGTCGATGCCGTACATCGACGCGTACGTCTCGTTGACGGTGAGGATCCTGCCGTCGTCGCCGACGCGGACGATGCCGAGGTCCACGGAGTCCAGCAGGAAGCGCACCCGCTGCTCCGCGGTCCTGACGTTCGTGACGGTCTCCTGCAGCTTGCCCGCCTGCCGGCGCAGCAGGGTCTGGAAGGCGCGGGTCTGCCGGGTGGCCAGGTGGGTGCTGATCGCGAGGAACGTCAGCGAGAGCAGCACCACCAGCATCCGTGCGACGGCGGCCTCGTCGTTCGCGCGCACCACGGCGTTCACGAGCATGATCAGGCAGATGAGGCCGCCCGCGGTGAGCATCGCCGCCATCCGGAAGTGGGTCGAGATCCAGACGACCGGGAAGACCCACAGGAAGCTCGTGGCGATGTCGCCGCCGTGCTCGATGAGACCGATCGCGAGGATGTCCAGCAACGGCAGGACCAGGATCGCGTTGCGCGGCAACCGGTGCCACGGGATCGCGAGCGAGGCCGCGGTGATCACCACGATGGCGGCGACACCGGACGAGAACTGCCAGGTCGTGAACTGCGCCGGGGCGAGGGCCTGGACGATGAGCGCCACGACCACGACCACGGCGGCGAGCAGCAACTGCGAGGCCCACACCGACCTGGTGCGGACGGCGCCGTCCGCCTCCGGTTCGGGGGCGGCTTCTGCCACGATCACGTCCCCGGCCAGCATGGAGGCGAGTCTCTTTCGGCTGACGTATAATTTGGCACCGTCTCCCAGGATTGCACACGCCTGGTGGGCATACCCGAGTCCGGCAGCGCCCGGGCGCCCGAACCCCGAACGCCCGTGGGCGGACCCGAGGAGTGACCGTGATCCCTGGAACGACCGGCCGCCGCATCCGGCGGACTGCCGCCATCGCCGCACTCGCCCTCGCCGCCTCCGTCGCGATGCCCGGCTGTGCGCAGATCGTCGACACCTTCAACAACCTGCAGGGCGAGCCCGCAGGTGTGGTGGCGACGCCCCAGGCGACGCCGACGGCCGCGATGACGTTCAATTCGCAGTTCACCTACGACGGCTCGGTCACCCTCAGCAGCGAGATCGCGGATGGCCTGCGGGTCGACCTCGACGTGTGGGCCGTCGACCCCAAGCGCACCATGGAGTGGACGCCGCAGAACGACAAGACGTTCGGATTCGCGATCAACGTCTACGACGAGCGCGTCGACGACAAGGCCGTGCTCGCCGAGAAGCGCCGCGTGTACATCTCCTGGGTGCAGATCACCGGCCAGACCGCGCAGACCTCCGGCCAGACGCAGACGGCATTCCAGTTCGCCGCGGACCCGCGCACCCTGGTGCCCTCGGACACGCTCCGTTCCGACCGCGGTCTGCTGCTGAACCACTTCCAGGGCGGCCTGCTGGTGGAGGCGCAGACGATCCGGCAGCTGCCGGCGGACACCTACGGGATCACGCTGGAGTTCGCGTTCACGGTCTCCGTGGAGGGCACCGCGAACACCGAGTCCTCCTTCCAGGACCAGGTCATCTACCAGTACCTGCCGATCGCGATCTTCGAGGACTGAGCACACCCTCGAGCACCTCCGCATCCGTCGCGTCAACGATCCGGACCGCGATCTCCGGCAGGTCCTCGTAGGCGATGTGCGGCGTGCGCTCCTCGAACCGTCGTCGCAGGGCCGCGCCCTTCGCCGCGGTCGCATCGCCGGTGAGCACCGGCACCACGACGACCCCCTCCGCCACGGCCGCGGACGGCACGCCCTCCGGCGCGACGTCCCGTGCGGCGCCGCAGAGCGCATCCTCGACGGCGGCGGCACGTGCTCGCCCGTGCGCCGTGCGGATGAGCGGGAGATCGGGCAGCGAGAGGACGGCCAGGCGCACGGTGCCCTCCGCTGCCAGCCGCTCGTGGGCCCATGCGCGCAGCGCGGCGGCGTCGCGGATGCGGGCGTGCCCGGCGCCGCCGTCGCGGCCGAGGTCCGCGGCCATCCGGCCGACGCCCACGCACAGCACGGCGACGGCCGCGACGCTGACGAACATCGTGACCGGGTCGAACGCACCGTCGGTGCTCACCGCGGTCGCCCCGAGCCACAGGACGGAGAGCAGTCGCGCCGCGCAGAAGAGGCCGTAGCCCACGGCGGCCAGACGGATCGCGCCCGCCCCCGCCAGCCGTGACGCCGGTGGCGTCCAGGCCTCCAGCCCGCCGAGCAGGCACACCACCGCCAACGCGATCGTGCGTGCCGCGCTCGAGGCGACCGGCCCGGCGACGGGGGCGAGCACGGCGACGAGACCGGCGAGGACGAGCGCGGCGCCCATCGCCGCCCGCGACCGACCGTTCAGCCGTCGCAACGCGACCCAGAGCACCGCGGGGGTGAAGACCATGCTGCCGTTGGCGATCGCGACCGTGAGCACCGGTCCGCCGCGTTCCTCCGCGACGGACATGACCGCGCACAGCACCGCCGCCATGCCCGCGACGGCGCCGTAGCGCAGCAGCAGGCCACGCGGACCGCGATCGCGGAACCCGTCGTGACGCAGCGCCAGCACGGCGCCGGCCAGCACCAGGCACACCGTTGCCAGTGTGGCCAGCTCCCTCGCGCTCATCGTTCCCCCGGCTTCCGCGAATCTTGCGGAAATCTTGCGCTTCGGTTCACGCATCCCCGCGTGAACCTTGCGGGGAGTGTAGCAACGTGGTTCTCGTCGCCGGCATGACCCGGCACGAGCCACCTCCCGGACCCGACCCGGAGGCCACGAGCACCAGAATGCGAGACCCATGTCCGACCCCCGGATGAGTTACCAGCCCACCCACGCCCTCGAACCGATGCCGCCGTCCCCGGCGGACCAGGACCCCTTCGCCGATGCACCCGGATTCGACGAGGACTTCATGGCGGTGCTGGAGAACACCTCCGTGCACCGCTCGACGATCGGCTGTGTCATCCCCGCCTACAACGAGGCCGAGTCGATCGCCGACGTGATCGAGGCGCTCCTGAAGCAGACCCGGGTGCCGGACGTCATCCACGTCGTCATCAACAACACCACCGACGACACCGCGAAGATCGCCGCGCAGTACGCAGGGCCGCACGAGATCACGACGGAGCTCGGCGAGCAGTTCACCGAGGTGTTCGTGCACGACATCGGCAAGAACCCCGACAAGAAGGTGGGCGCGCGCAACTACGGCTACTCGCTCGTCGAGGGCTGCGACTTCCTGCTCGGCGTCGACGGCGACACGATCGCCCACCCGAAGGCGGTGGAGTACCTGGAGGCGGAGGCCGTCAGTGACACCCGCATCGGCGGCATCTCGGCGATCTACTCGATCGACGACCGGCCCATCAAGGGCCTCGTCGCGAAGTTCCTCATCGCGGGCCAGCGCACCCAGTTCGCCGCGTTCAACCTGCAGAACCTGTTGCGCGGGCGCAACATGGCCGTGCTGGGCGGCCAGTTCTCCATCTTCTCCACGAACGCGTTGCGTGACGCGATGAAGGCGAACCACCAGTCCACCCCCTGGGTCAAGGACAGCGAAGTGGAGGACTCGCTGCTGTCGCTGCAGATCAAGAGCGCCGGCTACCTCACCAAGATCAGCCCGTACGCCCGCGCGAACGTGGGCGGCATGACGACCCTCAAGAGCTACGACGCGCAGCAGGTCAAGTGGACCTACGGTGCGATCGAGCTCATGTGGCCGGGACAGCGCGGTGACACGAAGGGCCAGCCCTTCCACCCGAACCTCCGCCTGCGCTGGTTCGAGAACTTCGGGATGCTGACGAACCTCTTCGTCCGCGTCGCCTTCCTCGTCCTGCTCGCCGGCTCGCTGTCCATCAACGCGTTCGTGTTCTCGGCCTGGTGGCTCATCCCGCCGGTGGTCGCCATGCTGCTGAACCTGCGGATCGCGCGCACGATGAAGTACTGCACGACACGGGACATCCTGTTCGCGGTACTCATCTTCCCCGCGGAGATCTTCATGTGGATCCGCATCAGCCACTTCCTCCGCTCGTGGGCCCGCTTCCTCTCGCGCAAGAAGGTGGACAACTGGGCGATGCAGGCCAAGGCCGAGCGCGGCGGCGGGTCGATCGGGCACTGGGTGCCGCTGCTCATGCTCGCCTTCGTGCTCATCGCGATGGCGGTCATCTGGAACATGCTCGGCCCGGTCGTGCAGTCCTCCATCCTGTGGGTGGGGTGGCCGATCGTGGGTGTGGTGACCGTGCTGCAGACCCTGCTCATGCTCTCGAAGCTGTTCCGCCGCTACCAGGGCTACCAGGTCTGACGCGGACCCACCCGGACGCGCCGGCAGGCGACGGATCTCCGTCACCGCCGGCGCGTCTGCTTTGATGGGCGGCACACGATCGCGGAGGAGCGTCATGGACATCGCGGGCAAGGTCTTCGTCGTCACCGGGGCGGGCAACGGCATCGCCCGGGAACTCACGCTGCAGTTGCTCGCGGGCGGCGCGTCCGTCGCGGGCATCGACCTCAGCGAGCAGGGGCTGGCGCGGACCGCCGAGCTCGCGGGGGAGACGCAGTCGTTCTCCGCCCACCCGCTGGACATCACCGACCGGGACGCGGTCGCCGCCCTCCCCGACGCCGTGCTGGCGGCGCACGGCCGGGTGGACGGGCTCGTGAACGTCGCCGGGATCATCCAACGGTTCGTGAAGGTCGCCGACCTGTCGTTCGAGGACATGGAGAAGGTGATGGCGGTGAACTTCTGGGGCGTCATGCACACCTGCAAGGCGTTCCTGCCGCACCTGGTGACCCGGCCCGAGGCCGCGCTCGTGAACGTCTCCAGCATGGGCGCCTACGCGCCGGTGCCCGGCCAAGCCGTGTACGGCGCCTCCAAGGCGGCCGTCGCCCTGCTCACGGAAGCGCTCGCCGCCGAGCTGCGGGACACGCCGGTGGCGGTCACCGTCGTCTACCCGGGCGCGATCGGCACCGACATCGCCGCGAACTCCGGGGTCGCGGTCGGCGGGTCGGATGCGGACGCCTCCGGCTACAAGACGACCAGCCCGGTCGAGGCCGCCAGGGTCATCGTCGGCGCGATCCGCAAGGGCGCGTTCCGTGCCACGATCGGTGCCGACGCGGCGGCGATGGACAAGCTGTCCCGGCTCAGCCCGAAGTTCGCGACGGAGCTCATCGCCAAGCGGATGGGCGACCTGCTCGGCTGACCGCCCCGGGGCCGCCCGCCCGGCTGGCTGTCAGGGCCGCGCGGTAGAATGGGCGGGTTCCGTCGTCGCCGCCGCCGCCCCGACGCACCCGCGCCCGGCCGCGAGTGGTCGCCGGTCCCTCGGCCCCTTCGCTCGGGTCCGGATCGGTGCTGCGTCCCGCGGGCGCGACGGCCGCACCATCCCCCTGAGAACGAGGTTCCGAGATGCCCTTCTCCGCCGGTCAGACCATCGTCCACCCCGTGCACGGCCCCATGACGATCCGTGAGCTGAAGACGCGGACGGTCAAGGGCGCGGGTGTCGAATACCTGGAGCTCGAGGTCGTCGGCGGCGGGCTGCGCATCAGCGTGCCCGTCGAGAAGGCCGCCGAAGTCGGCCTGCGCGCGCTGCTCAGCGCGGCGGAGATCGATGCGCTGCTCGAGGTGATCCGCATGCCCGCCGGCCCGGTCGAGAAGCAGTGGTCCCGGCGCATCAAGGCCTACCACGAGCGTCTCACCCTCGGTACGCCCGAGGCGAAGGCGGGCGTGTTCCGCGACATCGTCCGCTCCTCCGGCGCCGAGCCGCACGCTGGCGCCGAGCGCGACATCCTGCGCGAGGTCCGTGCCTCGCTCGGCGCCGAGCTCGCGCTCGCGCTCGGCATCGACGAGGATGAGGCGCGATCGATGCTCGACGCCGCCGCGACGACCGAGGACGCGGTCGTCGGGTGAACCGCGCGCGGCGCTGCCGGGGTGGTTACCATCGAAGCGTGCAGCGCATCCCCGCCCGCTCCATCCCGACCCGGCCGGTGCCGTGAAACGCCCCGCCCCCGAGGTGGGCCGCAACTGGGCCGGCAACCTGGCCTACGCCGCGTCGCGGCTGGTCGAACCGGCCTCGCTCGCCGAACTCGCCGCCGTCGTGCGGGCCGAGCCCCGCATCCGTGTGCTCGGCTCACGCCATTGCTTCAACGACATCGCGGACACCGACGGGGTGCTCGTGTCGCTCCGGCACCTCGCCGGTGACGTGCTGCTCGGCGGCCGCCGCACGGTGCGCGTCCCCGCCGGCGCCCGGTACGGCGAGGTCGCGCCGGCCATGCACGACGCCGGGGTCGCCTTCGGCAACCTCGCCTCCCTGCCGCACATCTCGATCGGCGGCGCCGTCCAGACCGGCACGCACGGCTCCGGGGACCGTGCCCGCTCCCTCGCCGCCGCCGTCACCGCGGTCGAACTCATGACCGCCGACGGCTCGATCCGCCGCATCGCCCGCGGCGACGCCGACTTCGACGGTGCGGTCGTCGGCCTCGGGGCGCTCGGGGTGGTCACCCACCTGGACGTCGAGGTCGAGCCCGCCTACGACGTCGCCCAGACCGTCTTCGACGGCGGCGACTGGGACCGCATCCTCGCAGACCTGGACGCCGTCACCGGAGCCGCGACGAGTGTCAGCCTGTTCACCACGTGGGCGGACCCCGACCGGGTCGACCAGATCTGGACGAAGCGGCGCACCGGCGATCGCGGCCTCGACGCCGCCATGATCGGCGCGCAGCCCGCCGACGGCCCCCGGCACCCCATCCCGGGTGCGGACCCCGCGCCCGCGACCGAGCAGGGCGGGCGGCCCGGACCCTGGTACGAGCGGCTACCGCACTTCCGCATGGCGTTCACGCCCTCCGCCGGCGACGAACTGCAGACGGAGTACCTCGTGGCCCGCGAGGACGCCGTCACTGCGATCGAGGCGCTGCGGCGGCTGGCCGGCCGCATCCGCCCGCTGCTGCAGATCTGCGAGGTGCGCACGATCGCGGCCGACGACCTGTGGCTCAGCGGCGCGTACGGCAGGGACACGGTCGGCCTGCACTTCACCTGGCGGCCCGATCAGGCCGCGGTGCTCGCACTCCTGCCCGAGCTCGAGGCGGCGCTGCCGGTCTCGGCGCGACCGCACTGGGGCAAGCTCTTCACGCTCGAAACGGACGCGCTGCGCGAGCGGTACCCGCGCTGGCACGACTTCGCGGCGCTCCGCGACCGGCTCGACCCCGACCGCCGCTTCGAGAACGACTTCACCCGCCGCCTCGGGCTCTGACCCGGCGGCATCCCCGACCCCTCTGGAGGCCCGCCCATGCCCGGAACCCGTGACCGGATGCTGTTCACCCCGCTGACCCTGCGAGGGGTGGAGGTGCGCAACCGGCTGTGGGTGCCGCCGATGTGTCAGTACGCGGCGGAGGCCCGCGACGGCATGCCGACCCCGTGGCATCTCGTGCACCTCGGGAGTTTCGCCCGGGGCGGGGCCGGCGCCGTCATCGTCGAGGCGACCGCGGTCGTCCCGGAGGGACGCATCAGTCCCGAGGACCTGGGCCTGTGGAACGACGCGCAGCGTGATGCGTTCCGGCCGATCGTCGACTTCATCCGGGCGCAGGGCGCGGTCGCCGGCATCCAACTCGCCCACGCCGGCCGGAAGGCCTCGACCCATCGCCCGTACGACGCGGCGGGGGAGGGGACGATCGCGCCGGAGGACGGCGGCTGGCACACCGTCGCGCCGAGCCCGATCGCGTACGAGGGGCTGGCCGAGCCCGAAGCGCTGGACGAGCCCGGCATCCGCGGTGTCGTCGACGCGTTCGCGGCCGCCGCCCGCCGAGCCGTCGACGCCGGGTTCGAGCTCATCGAGGTGCACGCGGCGCACGGCTATCTGCTGCACGAGTTCCTCTCGCCGCTGAGCAACCGGCGCACCGACGCCTACGGCGGGCCGCTCGAGCACCGCGCCCGGTTGCTGCTCGAGGTGATCGACGCCGTCCGCGCCGAGATCGGCGACGACCTCGCCCTCCTCGTGCGCTTCTCCGCGACCGACTGGACCGCCGGCGGCTGGAGCGTCGAGGACACCTGCACGGTGGCCCGCTGGGCCCGCGACCACGGCGCCGACCTGTTCGACGTCTCGAGCGGCGGGAACGTGCCCGCCCGCATCCCCACCGGTCCCGGGTACCAGGTCGGCTTCGCCGCCGCCGTGCGCGAGGCCACCGGCACGCCCGTGGCGGCCGTCGGCATCATCGAGGACGCGTTCCAGGCCGAGCAGGTGCTCGTCACCGGGCAGGCGGATGCCGTCCTCACCGGACGGGGGATGCTGCGTGACCCGCATTTCCCGTTGCGGGCTGCGCACGAGCTCGGCGCCGGGCAGGTGCGCGTGCCGGGCGCCTATGAGCGCGCCTACCGCCCGTACGTGTGACCGGATAGCACGTCCGCGGCGCCGGGGGAAGGGCGGCTGCGCCCTCGCCCGTGCACGGGATCATCGGAGCACCCCACCGCACGAGGAACGGAGCCCCCCGATGTCGCACCCCGCGCAGCCTGCCGCCTTCGACGACGACGCCCTGCCGGCGACGCAGCCGATCGAGCTGCCGATCCTCGCGGCGGCCCCGGCCGGCTGAGCGGCGTCGTTCAGCGCTCCGCGTCGGTCTCGGCATCCGGCCGCGCGGCGTCCACCGTCGCCGCCCCGGGACCGCCGGAGCGCAGCGCGGCCTCGAGCCGCTCCGCCTCCTCGCCGCCGATCGCCTCGCCGCGGGCGACGAGCCCCGAGACGTCCGAGAGCGGGATCTGCCGCAGGAACAGGGCGAGCACGAGCGCGATGGCGACGAACGGCACCAGGTACCAGAAGACCGGCGCCAGCGCCTCGGCATAGGCGTCGACGACGCCGGTGCGGACGGCATCCGGCAGCTGCGCCAGCGTCGCCGGATCGATCGTCGCGGTCGCCTGCGCCGCATCCTCCGGGCTCGCGCCCGCCGCTGTGAACACCTCGCGGAGGTTCTCGCTCAGCCTGCTCGTGAAGAGCGTCCCGAACACGGCCGTGCCCAGTGCCGCGCCCACCTCGCGGAAGTAGTTGTTCGAGCTCGTGGCCGTGCCCAGCTCGTCCGCCGGCACCGCATTCTGCACCACGAGCACCACGACCTGCATGATGAGTCCGAGGCCGGCGCCGAACACGAACAGGTACACGCAGATCAGCCAGATGGGCGTGGCCGCCTCGAGCGTGGTCATGCACACCATCGCGACACCGGTGACGACCGTGCCGAGGATCGGGTACAGCTTGTACCGCTGGGTCTTCGTGATCGCGATGCCCGACGCGATCGAGGTGCCCATGAGCCCCGCCATCATCGGCAGCATGAGCAGGCCGGACGCGGCCGCCGACGTGCCCGACGACATCTGCAGGAACGTCGGCACGAAGCCGATCGCGGCGAACATGCCGATGCCGAGCATGAGCCCGATCGCGGTCGCGTTCACGAAGATCGGGTTGCGGAACAGCGACAGCGGCATGATCGGGTCCTCCGCCCGTGCTTCGGTGAGCACGAACAGGGCGATGGCGACCGCCATGCCGACGCCCCACGACCAGGTCGCCCACGACCCCCACCCGATGTTGGCGTCCCCGCCGAGGTCGGTGAACAGGATGAGGCACGTCGTCGCGGCGGACAGGAAGACGACGCCGAGCCAGTCGATCCGCTTCACGGCGCGCTTGTTCGGCAGCTGCAGCGCGAACAGCGCGATGAGGAAGGCCGCGATGCCGATCGGGATGTTGATGTAGAACGCCCACTGCCAGCTGAGGTGGTCGACGAAGAATCCGCCGAGGAGCGGCCCCGCGACCGCCGACAGTCCGAAGATGCCGCCGAGCGGACCCAGGTACTTGCCGCGCTCGTTCGCCGGGACGATGTCGGCGATGATCGCCTGCGACAGGATCATGAGCCCGCCGCCGCCGAGGCCCTGCGCGGCCCGGAACACGACGAACATCCAGAAGTCCGACGCGAACGCGCAGGCGATGGAGGCGAGCGTGAAGATCGCGATCGCCAGCAGGAACAACCGACGCCGACCGAGCACGTCGCCGAACTTGCCGTAGATCGGCATCACGATCGTGGTCGCGAGGATGTACGCGGTGGTGATCCACACCTGGTGCTCGACGCCGCCGAGCTGGCCGACGATCGTCGGCATGGCCGTCGACACGATGGTCTGGTCGAGGCTGGCAAGCAGCATCCCCGCGATGAGCGCGGAGAAGATGATCCAGATCCGGCGCTTCGTGAGCAGGAGGGGCGCGTCGGCGCCCGTGGTCGGTGCGGTCACAGGGGTCCTTCTGATCGGGGGCGGCCGGCCGCATCGGGAGGGGAGCCGGCTCGCGGAGCGGGCGCGCGGGCTGCGCGCGGGCTGCGCGGAATTCTCGCACGGCGGGCGACCGTGCCAGGAATCGGCCGGGGCGCGACCGGGTCAGCGACGGGACGCGGTCTGCGGCCCCGTCCAGACCGCGACGGCCGCGACGAGGTCGCCGACCAGGAGCTGCGAGGGACCCTCGATGTTCGGACCGGGCAGGCGGTAGCCGGTCGGGAGGTCATCGACCAATTGCCCCGCGCGGGGCCCGCCGGACAGGACGAACATGTCGCGAGACTACGCGTTCGACAGATCGGGCCCGGGGGGTTGCGCTCGGGGTCCTGCCCGGTCAGGGCGGCCGACGCGGCATGTGACGCAGGGTGACGGCGGATGACGGGATGTGTCACGGGACCCTGGCGACCGGAGGCCGTGCCGGTCAGGCTCGCAGGGTGACCCCCGTGCTGTCCCCCGCCGAACTCGCCGCCGCGCGCCACGGGCCCCGGCCGGTGCGGCTGCTCGACGTGCGTTGGCGGCTGGACCTGCCGGAGGGGCGCCCTGCCTACCTCGCCGGTCACCTGCCGGGCGCGGTCTACGTCGACCTCGAACGGGAGCTCGCCGAGCCCGGACATCCGGAGGAGGGACGCCACCCGCTGCCGAGGCTGCCCCGGCTGCAGGCGGCCGCGCGACGCTGGGGCCTGCGGGCGGGTGACCTCGCGGTCGCCTACGACGACAACGACGGCGTGGCCGCCGCGCGGCTGTGGTGGCTGCTGCATCGCCGCGGCGTGGACGTGCGGGTGCTCGACGGCGGCCTGCGGGGCTGGATCGGCGCGGGCGGACTCCTCGACGGCGGCGACGTGCTGCCCGAGCCCGGCGACATCGTGCTCGCCGCCGCAGACCCCGGCAGCGCCGACATCGAGGATGCGGCCGAGGCCGCGGTCCGCGGCACCCTCATCGACGCGCGCTCGCCGCAGCACTACCGCGGCAGTGTCGCCGGTGCCGACCCGGTCGCGGGGCACATCCCCGGGGCGCGGAACATCCCCACCCTCGCCCACATCGACCCGGAGGGGCGCCTGCGGGACCCGCTGCACATCCGGAGCGTGCTCGCACGGGCGGGCATCCGCACCGGCGACGGGATCGTCGTCTCCTGCGGGTCCGGGATCGCCGCAGCGCACACCGCGCTCGCGCTCGCCCACGCCGGGCTCGACGCCCGGGTCTTCCCCGGCTCATGGAGCCAGTGGTCGCGCACGCCCGGGCGGCCCGTCGCGGTCGGTCCCGACCCGTGGGGCGACGTCGTCGCGGCACGCTGAGCCGACCGCATCCCACCCGTCGTCGTGTTTCACCGCCGAGTGGCGGCGCGCCCGGCGCTCGTATAGGGTCGGTCCCGTGCTGACCTGTCGCTGTTGTCGCTGAGTGATCCCCCGCGCATCACCGCGCGCCCGACCACCTCCGACACGCCGACCCCGCGCCCACCGATCCCGGTGCGAGCGCCTCACGGACAGGACACCCGCATGCGTTACGCACACAGCGTCGCCGACCTCGTCGGCAACACCCCGCTCGTCCGCCTCAACCGCGTCACCGAGGGCATCGCCGCCACGGTCCTCGCGAAGGTCGAGTACTTCAACCCCGGCGGTTCCGCGAAGGACCGCATCGCCCGCAACATCATCGACGCCGCCGAGCGCGACGGGCTGCTCAAGCCCGGGGGTACGATCGTCGAGCCGACCAGCGGCAACACCGGCGTCGGCCTCGCCCTCGTCGCCCGCGAACGCGGCTACCGCATGGTGTTCGTGGTGCCGGACAAGTTCGACGGTGAGAAGGTCGCGGTCCTCCGTGCCTACGGCGCCGAGGTCGTCATCGTCCCCACGAACGTGCCGCCGGACGACCCGCGCTCCTACTACAGCGTCTCCGACCGGCTCGCCCGCGAGATCCCCGGCGCGTTCAAGCCCAACCAGTTCGCGAACCAGAACGGGCCCCGCGGGCACTTCGAGACCACCGGTCCGGAGATCTGGCGCGACACCGACGGGCGGGTGACCCACTTCGTCGCCGGCATCGGCACCGGCGGCACGATCAGCGGCACCGGCCGCTTCCTCAAGCAGGTCTCCGAAGGCGCGGTGACCGTCGTCGGCGCCGACCCCGAGGGCTCCATCTACTCGGGCGGCCCGATCCACGGATACGACGTCGAGGGCGTCGGCGAGGACTTCCTGCCGGCGACCTTCGACCCCACCGTCGTCGACCGCTACGAGCGCATCGACGACGCCGAGTCCTTCGCGATGGCACGCCGGCTCGCCCGCGAGGAGGCGCTGCTCGTCGGCGGTTCCAGCGGTATGGCGGTCGCCGCGGCCCTGCGCGTGGCACGCGACCTGCCGAAGGAGGCCGTCGTCGTCGTCGTCCTCCCCGACCACGGCCGCGGCTACCTCAGCAAGCTCTACGACGACGACTGGATGCGGGCCCGCGGCTACGAGGTGCCCGAACCCGCCGCATCCGTCATCCCCGACACGTTCACCACGGACCCCGCAGGAGCCGCACGATGACCACCCCCGACAGCCCCGCCCGCGGCTTCGACAGCCTCGCCGTCCACGCCGGACAGGACTTCGACCCCACGACCGGCGCGGTCATCCCGCCGCTCCACTTCTCCACCACGTACGCGCAGGACGGCATCGGGGGTCTCCGCAACGGCTACGAGTACGGCCGCAGCGGCAACCCGACCCGCACCGCGCTCGAGCAGCAGCTCGCGGCGCTCGAGGGCGGCGCCCACGCGCTGTCGTTCGCGTCCGGACTCGCCGCCGAGGACGCGCTGCTGCGCGCGGTGCTCAAGCCCGGCGACGAGGTCCTCCTCGGCTCCGACGTGTACGGCGGCACGTACCGGCTGATCGCCCGCATCCTCGGTCCCTGGGGCATCGGCCTGCGCGTCGTCGACATGAGCGACCTGGATGCGGTCGCCGCCGCGCTCGAGGAGCGTCCCGCCCGCATCCTCTGGGTGGAGACCCCCTCGAACCCGCAGCTGAAGATCAGCGACATCGCGGGGCTCGCGCGGCTCGGTCACGCGGCCGGTGCGCTCGTCGTCGTCGACAACACCTTCGCCTCGCCCGCCCTGCAGCAGCCGCTCGCGCTCGGCGCCGACGTGGTCGTGCACTCCACCACGAAGTACCTCGGCGGCCACTCGGACGTCGTCGGCGGGGCGCTCGTGCTGAACGACGACGCGCTCGCCGAGCAGGCGAAGTTCCTGCAGTTCGCCGCCGGGGCGGTCTCGGGTCCGATGGACGCCTGGCTCACCACCCGCGGTGTCAAGACGCTCGCGGTGCGCATGCAGCGGCACAGCGAGAACGCGGATGCGGTCGCCCGCTTCCTCGCCGCGGACGACCGGGTGGCGAAGGTCTACTACCCGGGCCTGCCCGAGCACCCCGGCCACGAGCTGGCCGCACGCCAGATGCGCGGCTTCGGCGGCATCGTCTCGCTCGAACTCGCCGACGGCGCCGCCGCCCGCCGGTTCTCCGAGTCCACCCG
>Ga0182743_1002854_pt1 | contig 14495 bp, 12 predicted proteins | sample eDN3rd30CKraftOP_FD_128522 | JGI IMG/M metagenome (GOLD analysis project Ga0182743, IMG submission 128522) | Enriched Organic Plus compost microbial communities from Emeryville, California, USA - eDNA 3rd pass 30_C Kraft OP (version 2) (version 2) ... | reverse complement strand
TGGATCGCGGATGTGCCCACAGGCCCGCCCAGGACTGGGTCGGCGACGCCATGGAGAAGGCGTTGATCGCGATTTTCTTGCCCGAGGCCATCTCTTCTCCCCTCAATTATGATTGCTTCCTCTATCCTTTGCCGCATCCCGCCTCTTCGCAAGGCGTGGGCGGGAATGTTATTCTTCTCGTTTTGGAAAAGGGTTTTGGATGGTCCCTCCCCCACGGATGGCCATAGAATGCCGCCGGTGGCATATCATGATTTTCATTGTTTCGATCCAGCCATCGGCCACGGCCTGAAGCATGATCCCATGCAGGCGATCGTCGGCCCCCGTCCGATCGGATGGATTTCCTCGGCCAGCCCAGACGGGCAGCGCAATCTGGCGCCCTATAGCTTCTTCACCATGCTCCGCGCCGATCCCCCCCTGCTGGGCTTCGCGAGCGGCGGGCGCAAGGACAGCCTGCGCAATGTCGAGGCCACGGGCCGGTTCGTCTGGAACCTCGCCACCCGTTCGCTCGCGCAGGCGATGAACATATCCTCCTCGATCGTCCCGGAAGATGTAGACGAATTCGTCCTCGCCGGGCTGACAGCCGCACCGTCAAGCTTCGGAGAACCGTGCCATGTCGCGGAATCGCCCGTTTCGTTCGATTGCGAATTGACGCAGATCGTCGATCTGGTCGACCGGAACGGCGAGCCATCCGGCACCAGCCTCGTCGTCGGACAGGCGGTCCATGTCCGCATTGCCCGGCATCTGGTGGAGGGCGGCATATATGACACGGCAAAGGGTGAGCCGATCATGCGGGGCGGCGGCAAGTCCGACTATTTCCATCTGCGCCCGGAAGCCCATTTCCGTATGAAAAGGCCGGACTGATCACGCAAAGGCCGGGCGTGGGCGAACGACGAGAAGGGGAGGAGCATGATCGAACACGCAATCACGCGGCAGGGCCGGATAAGCGGCATCGCGACGGGAAAGGGAATGGCTTTTCTGGGCATCCCCTATGCCGCGCCGCCGGTCGGCGAACTGCGCTGGCGCCCCCCGCACGATCCGCTGACCTGGCAGGGCACGAGAGTGGCGAACCGCTATTCACCTGTGGCGATGCAATTCCTGCCGCACCCGGATTCGCTCTATCATCCCGGCGCCTTGCCGCAGAGCGAGGACTGCCTGACGCTCAACATCTGGACCAACGCGGCGACCCCGGCGGAGAAACGGCCCGTCATGGTCTGGTTCCACCTCGGCGCGTTCATGTTCGGCTCCTCGGCGTGCACCACGGCGCCGGACGGCAAGCTTCTTTTCGACGGCAGTAGCCTCGCGGCGCAAGGCGTGGTGGTGGTCACGGTCAACTACCGGCTGGGGCGCATGGGCTTTCTTGCCCATCCCTGGCTCAGCGCCGAAAGCGGGCAGGGCGCCTCGGGTAACTACGGCTTCATGGATCAGGTGGCGGCGCTGCGATGGGTGCGCGAAACCATCGCGGAGTTCGGCGGCGATCCGGACAATGTGACGATCTTCGGCGTATCGGCGGGCTCCGCCAGTTGCTCGATGCACATGGCCTCGCCGCTGTCCGCCGGGTTGTTCCACCGTGCTATCGCGGGAAGCGGCGCGTTCATGGCCCCGCCCGCCCCCAACAGCGGCCTGTTCGACCGGCTGCTCGACCTGCCGTCGGCGGAGGCGCGCGGCGTGCAGGTGAGCGACGCGCTGGGCGTGCGCGACCTCGCCTCCCTGCGCGCGCTGACCCCCGAAGCGGTGATGAGCGCCTCCATACCCGTAACGGAAAGCCCGTGGCACATGACCGCGTTCGGCGGCCCGGTGGGGGAAGGCGCCGCCGACACCCATTACCCTATCGTGGACGGATACGCCCTGCCCGATAGTCCCGCCGCCCTCATCCGCGCGGGGCTTCATAACGACGTGCCGCTGCTCACCGGTTCCAATCTGGACGACTGCTCGGGATTGCCCGCCATCGGGACTCTGGTGGAGTATCATGCCTATCTTACGCGCGACATGGGATCGCTGGCCGGGGAAGCGCTGCGCACCTATCCTGCCGGGGACGATCGCGATGCGGCGCGCGCCAGCGGCGATCTGCTGGCCGATCGGGTGTTCGGATGGCAGAACTGGACCTGGGCCAATCTCGCGCAAAGGTACGGGAAGCAGCCGGTCTATTATTATGACTGGGTCCACGCACTGCCGATGCCGGCGGGCCGTTACCTGGAGAGCGATTTCGGCCCGGTCCATGCCGCGCAGATGCCCTATCTCTTCCGCAATCTCGGCGCCTATGACTGGGACTGGAGCGCGAACGACCTCCGGCTGGCCGACCTGTTTTCCGGCTATTGCGTCAATTTCGCGCGCACCGGCAATCCCAATGGCGAGGGCCTGCCTCACTGGCCCGCCTTCGCGGGAAGCGACGGTCCCTCGATGCGGATCGACGCTGCCCCCGCCCCGTCCATCCCGGCAAGGCGGGAGCGCTATGCGGTGCTGGACGCCTATTATTCCGACAGAGATAGCTGATCCCGCTCGGGACGTCCCCTTTTCTCCCTTAATAAAAGCCATCCCGGTGCAGGCGTACCGGGATGGCTGAGCTTCCTTGGACTCTGATCCGCCTCAGAAATTATAGCGCGCCTCCACGCCGAAGGTACGCGGGGGCGCGACGGCGCCCTGGGCCGGGGTCCCCAGAATCGGCGTGTTCACTACGCCGCTTGTCCGGGTGTCGATATCGGTCAGGTTCTTGACGAACGCCATGACCTGCCAGTCCGCCGCGTCCTTGTAGGTAAGCGCCAGATTGACCTTGGCGAACGGCTTCTGGCTCAACAGGTTGAGATTGGCGGGGGTGAAATAATAGCGGCTGGAATATTCCCCGTCCGCGCGGAAGGAAAGCTCTCCATTGGCCAGATCCCAGCTATAGGTCCCCGCCAGATACGCCTGGAATTTCGGCGCATTGTTGAGGCGGTTGCCGCTGAAGCTCACTTCGGGAAGATTGGGTCGCGCCCCATCCGGCCCCACATAGCTTTTATATTTGGTATTAAGATAGGAACCGGAGGCTTCCAGCTTGAACTGATCCGAAAGGATCGCATCGACCTGCGCTTCCACGCCATAGACGCGCGCGGTCGCCGCGTTGGTCGTCACCACCGCCGGGCCCACCACCTGAAGAACCTGCAAATTGGTGTAGTCATAGTAGAAGCCCGCCATGTTGAACCGCAGCATGTTGTTCGCGGTCGTGGTCTTGATACCGGCTTCATAGGCCGTCAGCTTTTCCGGCTCGAACGCGGGCGCGACCGTGGTGACGTCATAGCCGCCGGACTTGAAGCCCTTGGAATAGGATGCATAGAACATCGTGCGCGAATCGGCCTGATACTGGATACCGAACTTGGGTGTCGTCGAATCGAAGGACACGCGAGGCTGATGCGTCACCGGCGGCAGCGGCGTGTCGTTGGTGTAGGGCGAAAGGGCGATATAGGGCTGGGTCAGGCTGAAGCCGTTGACGAGCCATGCCTCCTTCCGTTCCGTGCTCACGCGGATGCCCGCGGTGAGGGAGAGCTTGTCCACCACCTCATAGGTCGCCTGGGCGAAGGCTGCCTTGGCCCGCGTCCTGATCGTGCCGCCGATCTCCACGAAATCCACGATATAATCGGGCGTCCCGTCGTCAGGCACGCCAAAGAAGCGATTGAGGACCGATCGAGGAAAGGGCGAGGACCCCGGGATCGAGGCGTCCTTTTCCCGGAAATAATAGAGGCCCGCCGTCGCGTTCAGGCGATCCGAAGTATAGTTCAACTGCAATTCCTGGCTGACCTGATGCGCCGGTTCGCCCGCGATGAAAAAGGCATCGACGGTGCTGCCCCCGCCCAGCGGCGTGATCGTCAGAGAATCCTGATCGCGATAGCCGGTGATGGACTTGAACGAGAGATCGCCCAGCTGCCATTCCACTATCCCGGTCAACGCGGTGATCTTCAGCCGGAACTTGGGATCGCGGGGGGCGGCGATGTCCTGAACGTCCCTCGCCGCATAGCCGCCCAGTTGCTGGAACACCGGCGGCGCGCCGGTGGCACCGGGCAGGCCGGTAAGGCCCGCCGCGCCGAAATAATGCAGCGCCGCCCCCCTGTCATCCTGCTTGTAATGTTCGGCGATGAAGGTGGCGGTCAGGTCGGGGGTGGGCTTGAGCACAACGGTGCCACGCACGCCCCAGGCATCCTTGTCACCGATGTCCGTGCCCGTCACCAGGTTCTTGCCATATCCGGCATGCTTGTCGACAAACCCCGCGACCCGCACGAGAATGGTGTCGTCTACCACGGGACCGCCGACCGCCGCCTCGACATTGACGGCGCGATAATTGCCGACCAGCGCACGCGCGAAACCCGACCACTCATTTGTCGGCCGCGCGGTGGTCATGTTCACCGAACCGGCGGTCGCGTTGCGGCCGTACAGTGTGCCCTGCGGCGCATCGAGGACTTCGACGGAGGAGATGTCGAACATCCCCGCCAGTTGCGCGATCGGGCGCGAAACATAGACATCGTTCTGGTTGACCGCGACCGCGCCTTCCGCTGTCGGCACGAAGCCGGAACTGCCGATGCCCCGGATGGTGAGCTGGGCATATCCGTCATTTTCGCCCATCTTGAAGGCGGGAACGAGCTGCTGCATGTCCGTGAGGGTGCGCACCTGCGCCTGCGCCAGCGCATCCGCACCCAGCGCCACCACGGCCAGCGGCGTGCGCTGTGCGCTGGCAGCGCGTTTTTCCGCCGTGACAACGATATCGGCAAGCCCTGCCTGGGCCCCCCGCTGTTCGGCTGGCACGGAGGTCTCCTGCGCCCCGGCAATGGAACAGGCAAGGATGAGATCGGCTGAAATAGCCGACACCAACAGGCTTACAGGAATTCTTTTCATGATTGCTCCTCCCCTAATATCAGGCACGAGTTTACTGTCGCCTCAAACCGCTATCGGCGGTCGGGCCTGAGTACCTGCTTGCGTAGAAATTTAGACATTTGGGTCGGTCGTGAAATTCCAAATCGCGAAAAACACTTTTTCCAACCGCACCGTGACGGGTATTATAAATTATCTTAAAATATTATCCCGAATCTCTAAAGTATATTTTTATATTTTCCAATAAATGAAATTTATATTATAGAATTCCTGCAATATGCGGGGGGATATTTCAGGCAGGCCTGTAATATAGGCATCATCGGGCAAGGCGGTTTCCACCGTCGCGCTTTTCGTCCTGAGCCGAAGGAACAACCCGCCGCGCGGGCGTGAACCTCGCTTCCGGCGGCGATCCGGCAGGCGAGCTTCCTGTCGCCGTCAGGCTGGCCGGATTTATCGCCCGGCGCGGATCAACTGTCCTGACCGTCCTTCATTTCCTTGTCGCCCGATCGCGATCGCAGCGATCGCTCGAGTTCATCGAGATCGGCGCGGATCTTGTTAATCGCCCGCAACGCACCATCCGGATTGTCCGCCGCGACTGTCGGACCGGATACCGCTCGCAACGCCATGCAGGTGATTTCAGCGACCGTTTCCTCAACATCGGCATTCTTTGTCGAAGGCAGCCACCACGCGATCCAGGTGCACATGCCGATCAGCGTGAAGGCCGCCCGGTCTATATCCTCGCAATGGAAGTCGCCGCTCTTCACACCGAGGGTCAGCACTTCCACGAAGGCGTCCCGCACCGCGCGCCGGGCGTCGCGCTGGCGCTTCATGTCCTCCGGTGGCAGATCCGGCTCGCACCGGTCGAGAATGCGGAAATGCAGCGGCCTTTCCGCGATCTGCCGCGCCGTGGAGGAAACCATGTGCGCCAGCTTGTCATGGGGCGACAGGTCCGGCCGGGCAATGACCTTGGCATGTTCCTGCGCGCTCGAGATCGTGAAATCCTCGACGAAACGGGCGAGGATTTCCTCCTTGCTGTTGATATAGTGATAGAGCGCCGGGCGGCTCAGTTCCAGCGCGTCGGCAATGTCCTGCAGGCTCGTATTGGTATAGCCCTTCTTGTAGAAAAGCTTGACCGCCTCGCCATAGAGCGCGGCATCGACCAGTTCGCGGCGTTTATTGGCGTTGCCTTTTGGTTTTCTCGCCACTGCTCGTCCCCGACCGTTTAATCGCCCGGCCGATGCCCCTCGCAGACCATGCGCGCGATCCTTCATCCCGGTCGAATGACAAGCGGGAACGAAGGCGTCAAGCCCTGTCGGACGCGGAACACTCCGCCCCCGCCCGTGCAGCGGAACGCGGGATTTGACAATTTGACATACAAGTCATAAAAACGACTCATGAGTCGATAATGCGTTCGACCCCGCCGAATCTTCCAGAACCTCAGGTGAAAGAGTGATGCCGCAGAAAGTCTTTCGGATCGGGCAGATCGTGCCCAGTTCCAACACGACGATGGAAACCGAGATCCCGCGCCTGTTCGCCGCGCGGCGGACGATACGCCCGGACGAGGACTTCACCTTCCATTCCAGCCGGATGCGCATGAAGAAGGTGACGAGGGAGGAGCTGGCGGCGATGGACGCAGACTCCGACCGCTGCGCTATCGAGCTTTCCGACGCGCGCGTCGATGTGATGGGCTATGCCTGTCTCGTCGCGATCATGAGCATGGGGCCAGGCTATCATCGCCAGTCCGAGACGCGCCTACACCGCGCCACCGTCACCAATGGCGGCCCCGCGCCGGTCGTCACCAGCGCGGGCGCGCTGATCGAGGGGCTGGGCGCCCTCGGCGCAGGCAGGGTGTCGATCATCACCCCCTATATGAAGCCGCTGACGCAGGTGGTTGCCGACTATATCGAGGGCGAGGGGATCGGCGTGGTGGACCGCATTTCCCTCGAAATAGAGGATAATCTTGCGGTCGGGCGCCGCGATCCGCTGGCGCTGCTCGATATCGTCAAGACTCTGGACGTAGCCGGGGCCGATGCGGTCGTGCTGTCGGCCTGCGTCCAGATGCCGTCGCTGGCGGCGGTGCAGCGGGTGGAGGATGCGCTGGGCAAGCCGGTCGTGTCGTCCGCCATCTGCACGGCCTTCCGCATGATGCAACAACTGGGCATCGAGGCCATCGCGCCCGATGCCGGGGAGCTGCTTTCGGGTCGCTACGCTCATGCTCCCCAAAAGGCGGCGGGCTGATGGGAAGGGGAGCGCCCATCACACCGACCGCGGGTCTGCGCGGGGCCTATTGGGACCCGGCCCGGTTGCCCCCGGACGCGCGGCTCGCCGCCGTACCACTCCGCACACGGGATGGCCAGACGATCAGCGGCTTCCTGCTGACGCGCGGCAATGAGCGGACCGTTGCGGTGATCGCCCATCCGCGCGAACATCTTGTGCCGCATTATCTCGCGGCGGAACTGCTGCGCGCGGGCGTCGCGGTCTTCCTCGCCGCGCCGCGCCTCATCGGCAACGACATCCGGCTGGAGCATGAGATCGCGCTCCACGATCTGGCCGCCGCCCTGGCTTTCCTGCGCGATGCCGGGTTCGCGCATATCGTCGCGGTCGGCAATTCGGGCGGCGGGCCGCTCTGGGCCTTGTACAACCAGCAGGCGCTGCTCGCTCCGGACAAGCGCATCGCGCGCACGCCGGGCGGGCGGCCGACGGGCCTCGCCGATGCCGCGCTGCCGGTGCCGGACGCCATCGTCTTCGTCTCCGCGCATCTGGGACAGGGCAAGCTGTTGATGAACGGTATCGATCCATCCGTGACGGACGAGCAGGACGCCTTTTCGGTCGATCCCTCGCTCGACCCGTTCGATCCAGCCAACGGCTATGCCGGGGAAGGCCAGGCCCGGTACGAAGGGGCCTTCGTCGCGCGTTACCGCGCCGCGCAGGTCGCCCGCGTCGAGCGGATCGACGCCTTCGCCCGCGCCTGCATCGCCCGCCGGGCAGAGGCGCGCAAGCGGATCAAGGCGGGAAGCGGGGCAGCTGCCGACAAGGCCATGGCAGCCCATACGCCGATCTTTCCGGTCTGGCGCACCGACGCCGACCTGCGCTGCCTGGACCTTTCGATCGATCCGTCCGACCGGCATTTCGGTTCGCTCTGGGGAACCAACCCCTATGCGTCCAACTATGGCAGCATCGGTTTCGGCCGGGTCTGCACACCGGAAAGCTGGCTCTCCACATGGTCGGGGCTCAGTTCGGCGGCGTCGATGGAACGGTGTGCCCCGGCGATCGAGCAGCCGACGCTGGTTGTCGAATATACCGGCGACGCCTCTACCTTCCCGTCGGAGGTCGATGCCCTGTTCGCAATGATCGGCACGGCGGACAAGGAACGCGCCGCAGTTGCGGGCGACCATCATGGCCGCCCGATCCGCGAGGGTCAGGACAACCCGAAGATCGCTGTCGGCGCTCTACTGGCCGACTGGCTGGCGCGCCATGTGCCCGTTGCCGTGCGGCACACAACAGATTGAGGAGTATCGAGCGATGACAGACCAAGGCAGGGATCAGGCCGTCGCGGCGACGCTGAAGGGCGTCCACCATTCCGCGCGGCCAACGTGGAAGCTGAAGGAAACCGTCGATTTTTACACAAAGGTCATGGGGCTGGAGTTGATCCACGCCATCGCCGCGCGTGGCTGGGGCGATGACGGGCACCCCGATTTCATCCACTTCTTCTTCGATTCCGGGCAGGGCAGCACCATCGCCTTCTTCTATTATCTGAACACCCCTCAGCCAGAGCCGGCCATGGCCACGGACCATTGGCTCTACCGCTCCGTCCACACCGCCTGGCGGGTCGACACCCGCGAGGAATTGCTGGCCTGGCACGAACGGTTCGAGGCGCACGGACTGGAGGTTATGCAGATTCGCCACGAACTGATCGAATCCGTCTATGTCTATGACCCGAACGGCTATTTCGTGGAAGTGACATGGCAGGTACGCGGCATGGGCGATCATGACGCGGGCGACGCCGCCCTCACGCTCGCCGCCGCCATCGCCATCGAGGAGGAAACCGGCGCGCGCGTGACCAGCATGGAGGACATCTGGCGGCGCAAGGGCGATCTGGTCGAAACCCATCTTGGAAAGGCGGCTTGAGATGGCGGCGATCTTCGTTCTGGACGTTCCCGAATTCCGCAACATCATCGATCATGCACAGACTCGCGACGACCTGCGCGTGACACCCGTTGGACGCGGTTATTACCGTATAGAGGCCGATGGCGATTTGCGGTTCAACCGGCGCGAACTGCAATTCAACCCCGCCATCTGGTACAGCGTGTTCAGCGGCGGGCTGAAAGGACGCATCGCCGAATTCGGCCGCACCGATGTCGTCATCACCGACGATCCGGGGGCGGCGTCGTGACGGGGGCGGGTCACAGGATCGGGATCGTTGGCGGCGGCCCAGCGGGGCTTTTCCTCGCGCGCCTGCTGCGCCGCGAATATCCCGGGCTGTCCGTCCATGTCATGGAGCGCAATCCCCGGGGCGCGACCTATGGCTTCGGCGTGACGCTGGGCGCCGCCCCACTCGCTCGGCTGAGGGAGGCCGATCCGGCGCTGGCCGATGCACTGGAAAGGCGCATGGTATTCGATGCCGTGCAGCGCGTGCGGCTGGGCCGCGACGACATGGATATCGAATATGCGCAGGGCGGCGGCAGCATCTCGCGCCTCGACCTGCTCGGCGTGCTGGATGGCGCCTGCCGGGAGGTCGGTGCCGAAATCAGCTATGACAGCCAGATCGCGGACGCGGACCTTTTCAACGGCTGCGATCTCGTCGTCGCGGCAGACGGCGCCAATTCCCCATTGCGCGATGCCCGGGCCGACCGGTTCGGCAAGTCCGGCCGCGCGCTCGGCAACCGCTTCGCCTGGTTCGGCGTCGCGAAGGCGCTCTCCCCCAATGCGCTGGTCTTCCGCGAGGCTCTGGGCGGGCGGTTCATCGCCCATTATTATGCCTATGGTCCCTCGGTCAGCACCTTCGTCGCCGAATGCGACGCGCAGACATGGCATGCCTCCGGCTTCGACAGCATGGACGATGCCGGACGCAAGACGGCGATCGAGGCGATTTTCGCGCCGGAACTGGAGGGTGCTCCGCTGGTGGAGAACCGGTCGATCTGGCGCCGTTTCGAGGCGATCGGCAATGAACGCTGGTTCGACGGCCGCCTCGTGTTGATCGGCGATGCGCTGCGTCCCGCCCATTTCTCCATCGGCTCCGGCACGCGGCTCGCCATGGAGGATGCCTATGCCCTGTTCACGGCGATCCGGGATACGGGCCTGGCGGACATCTCCGACGCGCTGCCGCTATTCGTCGAGCGCCGCAAACCGATCCGCGACCTCTTCGCCGAAGCGACCGAGCGCAGCTTCACCTGGTACGAGAATATCGCGCAGGCGATGCAGAAGCCGGTTCTGGAATTCACTTATGATTTCCTGACCCGGACGGGGCGTGTCGATGGCGAGCGGCTTGTGCGCTACGCTCCCGCCTTCGCACGCCGCTGGGCAGAGGCACAGACGGCATGACCGGTGCGTCGGCGGAAGGGCGGATGCTGGAGGGGATCGCCTCCCTTAACCCCTTTCGTGTTTTCCGCACCGTCAAATGGTCGGAATGCGACCCCGCCGGTGTCGTTTTCGCGCCCCATTTCTATTGCTATGCGCTTGGCGCGCTGGACGCGATGGTGCTGCATCTGCTTGACGGGGTGCGGGGCGAGGTCCAGTCCCCGGTGAAGTCCGCGACGCTGACCCATTATTCGACATTGAAGCCGGGCGACGTGCTGCACCTGGAGGTCGCGCCGGTTCATATCGGCAGGACCAGCTTCGACATGCGCGTGGAAGGTATGTCCGACGACCGCGCCATCTTCAACGCCGCGGTGCGGATCGTCTGCACCGATCAGGCGGTAACGCGCTCCGTGCCCGTGCCGGAGCGGCTGAAGGGCAGGTTGCTGGAACGCCTTGCCATACCGGACCGAAAAGAAAATCGAGAGGAGGAATAGCCGTGCCAGGGGTACGCAAGCCGATGCCGGGTGTAGTCTACATGCCCGACCAGGACATCGCCCGCTATGTGCAGGCGGGCGTCTATACCGACGAGACATTGATCGGCGCCTATCGCGCCAGCTTCGCCCGCCATGCGGACCGGGTGGCGCTTTCCGAGCCGGGGACCGAGATCAGCTATCGCGAACTCGACGAAATGAGCGATCGCGGCGCCGCCGCGCTGTGGCGCCTCGGCCTGCGGCCCCTCGACCGCGCTGTGTTCCAGATGCGCAATTCCAAGGAATTGTTCTACGCCTTCTTTTCCTGCCTCAAGATCGGGGTCATTCCCGTCTGCACCCTGGCCGCCCACCGCGAGGCGGAGATCGGCTATCTCGGCCGCCATGCCAGGGCGAAGGCGCATTTCGTCCATGGCGACGACGGCAAGTTCGACCTCGTCGGTTTCGCACGCAGGATGCGGGAGGATATTCCGACGATGGAGCATATCCTCGTCGCCCCGCCGGGCACGGATGCACCGCCCGGCGATACGCGCGATTTCATGGCGCTGATCGCCGCCGAGGACGCAGGCGATGCACGGGCGCTGGTCGACGGGGTGGACCTGGACCCCTATCAGGTCGTCCTGTTCCAGCTTTCCGGCGGCACCAGCGGCATCCCGAAGATCATTCCGCGCTTTCACAATGAATATCGCTATTCGATCGGGACGGTGATTGACTGCGCCGGTCTGGACGAGACGATGGTCGCGTTCACGCCCAATCCGCACATGCACAATGCGCCGATGATCCAATATTGGGGACCGGCGCTGATGGTCGGCGGGGAAGTGGCCATTCCCGGCGGGCGCATGGCGCTGGACGAGATCGAGAAGGTGATGGCCGCGCGCCGCCCAACCTGGATCGCGCTGGCCAAGGTGCATATGGTGCGCCTTGCCGAGGCCGGCGCGTTCGACCGCATGCCGCTGGATCAGGTGAAGGGGTTCATCGTCACCGACAGCGCGGTCGCGTTGCGCGAGATGATCGGCGCGCCCTGCCTTCCCATCTTCGGCATGACCGAGGGCCTGCTCTGCATCACCCGGCCCGACGCGCCGGAAGCCGCGTTCGACAATTGCGTCGGCCAGCCGCTCTCGCCCCATGACGAGGTGCGGATCGTGGAGCCGGGCACGGAACGCGACCTGCCCTTCGGGGAAGCGGGCGAGTTGCTGGTGCGCGGGCCGTCTGTATTGCGCGGCTATTATGATGCGCCGGAGCGCAACGCGGAGGCGATCACCGCCGATGGCTTCTATCGGTCCGGCGACCTGCTGCGGTTCCGCGACGTCGAAGGCGAACGCTACCTCTCCTTCGAGGGGCGGGTGAAGGACGTCGTCGATCGCGGAGGCGAGAAGATCAACTGCTCGGAGGTCGAGAACGCGCTCGCCCTGCACCCTGATGTCGGCGCGGTCGCATGCGTCCCCATGCCTGACCCGCTCTATGGCGAGCGCATGTGTGCCTTCGTCGTTCCCAAGGAAGGGCGGCAGGCCCCCGATGTCGCTGCGGCGGGGCGGTTCCTCGAACGGCAGGGGCTGGCCAAGTTCAAATGGCCCGAGCGCATCGAGGCGATCGACGACCTGCCCATGACGCGGTCGGGCAAGGTGTCCAAGCCGCTGATGCGGGAAATCGTGACGGCAAAGCTGGCTGAAGAGGCGGCCACCGGCAACGGCAGCGCCCAGGACAGGGGCGTGGTCGCATGAGCATCGATTTCAGGGGACGGGTCGTCATCGTCACGGGCGCCGGGTCCGGGCTGGGCCGGGCACATGCGCTGGGCTTCGCACGGCTGGGCGCGCATGTTCTCGTCAACGATCTCGGCCCGCGCGAAGGTTCCGACGCAGGACATGCGGTCGTCGAGGCCATCCGGGCCGGGGGCGGCTCGGCGCTGGCGCATGGCGCGGACGTTTCTTCCCGCGAACAGGTCGAGGACATGGTCGCATTCGCCACCGAGGCATGGGGAAGGGTCGACGTGCTGGTCGCCAATGCGGGCATCCTGCGCGACAGAAGCTTCGCCAAGATGGACATGGAGGATTTCCGCAGGGTTATCGATGTCCACCTGATGGGATCGGTGCATTGCGCAAAGGCAGTGTGGGCGGGCATGAAAGCGCGCGGCTATGGCCGCATCGTCTTCACGACCTCGGCGTCGGGCATTTACGGCAATTTCGGGCAGGCCAATTACGGCGCGGCCAAAGCGGGTCTGGTGGGGCTGATGAACGTGCTCCATCTCGAAGGCGAGAAATATGGCATCAGGGTAAACGCCGTCGCGCCCAGCGCCGCCACCGGGATGACGCGGGGCCTCTTCCCGCAGGAAGCCATCGAATTGCTCCAGCCCGAGGCGGTGACGCCGGGCGTCCTGTATCTGGCCAGCGAGCAGGCGCCCTCGCGCACGGTCCTGTGCGCGGGCGGCGGCGTGTTTGCCCGCGCCGTCATCGCGGAGACGGAGGGAGTCTTCATCCCGCCCGAACGGCTGAGCGCCGATGCGGTCGCCGCGCATTTCGCGGCGATCGCCGACCCTTCCATCCAGCGGGACGTGCGCGACGCCTTCGACCAGAGCGCCGACTACAGCCGCCGGGTGATGGAATTTCTGGCCGAGCCGCAATCGGCCTGAACCGCTGCGTTCCCCTCCCAGGGCGGGCTTCGGGGGAAGCGGGAACCGGCAGGAGCGGTCCTTTGATCTTGATTTTTATCTACTTATGAGTAATAATATCGACATTAAAGTCGAAAAAGCCGAAACAAGTCGAGTGGGATGAGGAGAGGTTATGGGTTTCGTGATCGGAATCGATGTCGGCGGCACATTCACGGACGCCGTCGCTATCGCCGGAGACGGGGCGATGGTGTCGGCCAAGACGCCGTCCACGCCGCCCGACTATGGCAACGGCGTGCTCAACGCGGTCGATCTTCTGGCGACGGAACTCGGGATTTCCACCCAGGATTTGCTGAGCGGAACCGACTATATATCGCATGGCACCACTTCCTCGCTCAACGCGCTGGTCATGGGCAATGTGCCCGATGTGGGCTTTCTCACTACCAGGGGCCATCGCGACTCCATCTTCATCATGAATGTCGAAGGCCGCTATCTCGGCCGGCCGCAACACGAACTTCAGGATGTCATGCGGCAGGGCAAGCCGAGGGAACTCGTCTCCCGCAAGCTGGCACGCGAAGTGACCGAACGCGTCGACCGCGCGGGCAAGATCGTCGTGCCGCTGGACGAGGAGGACGCCCGGCGCGTGATCCGCGAGATACTGGCCGAAGGCGTGCGGGCCATCGCCATATCGCTGCTCTGGGCATTCGCCAACGACAGCCACGAAAAGCGGCTGCGCGAGTTGATTCATGAGGAAGACCCGGACGTGTTCGTCGCCATTTCCTCTGAGGTGTCGCCCCGCATCCGGGAATTCGCGCGCAATTCCACCACGATCATGAGCACGCAGATCGGGCCGGGGCTGACGCTCTACCTGCGCGAGCTGGAAGGCAGGCTGCGCGAACGCGGGCTGACCGGATCGCTGCTGGTCATGCAAAGCTCCGGCGGCACGATATCGGCGTCCGAAGCCGCCGCCTCGGCCATCACCACCATCGGCGGCGTCCTTACCGGCGGCGTGGTCGGCTGCATCCGGCTCGCCCACAAGCTCGGCCATCGCAACG
>Ga0182743_1002852_pt1 | contig 14498 bp, 13 predicted proteins | sample eDN3rd30CKraftOP_FD_128522 | JGI IMG/M metagenome (GOLD analysis project Ga0182743, IMG submission 128522) | Enriched Organic Plus compost microbial communities from Emeryville, California, USA - eDNA 3rd pass 30_C Kraft OP (version 2) (version 2) ... | reverse complement strand
TGGCAGCAACAGCGCCACGAGCACGCCGATGATCGCAATGACCACCAGCAGCTCAACCAGCGTAAAGCCGACGGCGCGGCGGCTCGAGTTTGAGTGATAACGACTCATGGAGATTCTTCCTTAACCGACGGAAGGGAATAGACTCGTTCCACCAGCGCCCGATCGGTCGGATGATCGGGATACGCCGCTTGCACCCGGACCTGCCGCTGACCGTCCTTGGTTGCCACCACGATGACGACCCGCCCCGCGCGTTCGACATCGCTTTCGTCAGCCGATTCATCGACGATCGGCTGCCACGTTTCGCCCGCGTAGGCGGAATTCGACTGTAGCTGGGCGAGCGCCCGATCGAGCCCCGCCTCAGCCAGCCAGAGGCACTGCGTTTCGCGATCCTGCCGAATTGCTTGCCGATGCGCGGAGACCATGGTCCGCACCAACTCGCCGCCGAGCAGCGATAGCACGAGCAGCACAACCATCGCGAACACAATTACCGCAGCCCGCCGCGCTGGCTTCAATTGGCGGGTGCGGAAGGTCTTGTCAGGCGACCTGCGGAGAGTCATTTATCGCTCTCCTCACTTACGTCCCGCGGCACAAGGCCGACCGCCGCTTCCAGGGGCAAGAGCTGGGCAGCGTGACTGGTTGGATGCTCCTGGCGACTTTGAAAATCGACCACGACGATCGCAGCGTCTTGCTTGGCCGACTGGTCGGCCGGGGCAAGCGACAATTTCGCGTCAAAGCCCGCGAGCGCGAACGCGTCGCGATGCTCGACCGCTTCGTCGCGCCGCACCGTTCGCACCACTTCTCCGCGTCCCGCTTCGTAGGCGATCGTTCGCCCCTCCGGCAGCGACAGTCGCACTCCCGCCGCGTCCTTGTCCGGCAGCATTTCCGCGGAGCTTGCCGCGTGAGCGTCGGTTCGCAGCCGACGCGCGAGTCGGGCGAACGAACGCTGCAGGTCTTCCCGCGCCACCGCTCGTTCGTGGGCCCGAAACGAAGCGATCAGCATCGTCGCCGATAGCGCAAGCACCAGGCTCACGAGCGAGATCACGACCGCACTCTCAACCAGCGAAGTCCCCCGGCGGCGACTCATGGCGTTTGTTCCTCCATGCTCGCAGCCAAGTGACGCCAACTGACCAATTCCGCCGTTTCGATGTTCGTCGCGCCGGCTGCGGGCCAGCGGAGCGTCAGCACGATTCGTTTGCTGGCCACCGCGCCGCGCTCGTCACCGACGCTTTTGTCCTCGACAACTTTCGCCGCCGCTTCCAGTCCCGGTAAATGCTCTTGGACCGCTGCAACGGGGACTCGTTTCGTCAGTTCGTCCTCCGTCAACCGATCAAACGGCACGTGGGAGCAGCGTTCCATCCAATTGGCGAGCGTCTGGGCGGCGGCGGCCCGTTTTTCGGCGGCTCGCTGTTGCCGGGCGGCCAGCCAGTGCATCTGGGCGAACGCGCCGGCAGCCGCCAGGAGCAAGCCGAGCGCGACGATCACTTCCAGGACCGTCACGCCCAAACGGCGCCGGTTGCGGCAACGCCTTGAGCCAACTCCGCTGCAACGTCTTACTGCGACTCTCATCACGACAGCCCTTGGATCACAGCGAACAACGGCAGCAACAGGGCGATGGCGACATACCCCACGCAACCGCCCAACAGCAGCACGACCACCGGAACCGCGATCTGACAACGAAACTGCAACCACAGAATGTATCGCCGCAGCGAGCTGTCCGCCATTTCGTCGAGCGCCCATTCGAGATTGCCATTCCGCTCGGCCGCCGACAGCACCGCCGCTTCCGAACGCCCCAGCAGGCGGGCTTTTTGCAGGGCGTCGATCCAGTTCTCCCCCCGCTGAATCCCCTGCCACGCCCGCTGCAATCGCCCAGCCGTGCTGCGCCGCGGAAATTCCTGGCTAAGCACGCCAATCGCGTCCGACAAGCTAAGCCGCCGCTGCACGCATCGCGCGAGGCCATGCAGCACCAAGGCGTTGTCGTACTTGCGCCCAAACCAACTCAAAAGTGGTCCGTTGGCCGGCATCCAACCGACAAAATGCAACGTGCCAAATAGCGGCAATGCGATCAGCAGGAGAAAGAACGGCGCCACCGGTCCCCAGCCCAGGTTGACCACCGTCTCTGAAACGGCGACGAGCGATTGGGTCGCTTGGGGCAGAAGCAGTCCGAGTTCGTCCAACATCCGCATATAGACCGGAATGATCTTGAGCATCACAAACATCAAGATCGCCACGCCGACCCACAGCAGCGCCGCCAGATAAAAAAGTTGCGACGTCGCGCTGCGCAGTGCGGCGTCGATCTCGGCGCTGTCGCCGAGCGCGCGGAACAAGATGTTGCCGAGTTGCCCCAGCGATTCCCCCAGCCGCAGCGCCAGCCGCGTGGCCGTCGACATTTTGATCCGCGCCCGCCGCGCGGCGTCGCGCAGCGTCAGCCCGCTCTCCAATGCCTCGGCGAGCGCCGCAGCCCGCGTTCCCGCGTCGCCGCCGTTTTCTTCCGCGTAGGCCCGCGCCGTCACGTTCAGCGGAACGCCGCGTTTGACGCCGGCTGCCAGCGTCTGGAGAAACACTTGATGCTCGCCGCGGCGGTAGCGATCGACCACCATGAGCCAAATCGCGGCGATCATCGGAATCACCAGCACCGCCAACAGATGCAGAAGTGCGACCGCAGCGCCGATCAGAGCCAGAAGCAACATCACCTGGCCGGCCATGCGCAACGCTTGCTGCATCGGCGGACGACTTCCCGCCACCGGCCGATGAAGCGTGCGCGCAACCACGATCAGAGCCAGCCCTGGCATGGTGAGCAGAAGCAGGTTGAATGGGCCCAGTGTGTCGTACACGTTATTTAGGTGATCCCGCTAATGAGGGTGAGGACCGGCAACATCAAACCGACGAACATTCCCCCGACCAAAACCGCCAGCACAACTAAGATGACCGACGGCGCCAGCCCAATGACCAACTGGCTGATCGTGCGCAACCGCGCTTCGAGCAACTGCGTCGCCAGCTCCAGCGCCTCCGGAAGCGTCGCCTGCTGTTTGCCAACCCGCAGCAATGGCACAATCGAGCGCGGCAACGACGACTCCTCCGCAGCCGCATCGAGCGTCTGCCCTTCGCGCACTCGATTGGCCATTCGCGAGCAGGTTTTGGCCAGATAGCGGTCGCGAATGCCGCCGGCCGTCAATTCCAGCGCCTCGGCCAGCGGCACGCGATACTCGAGCAGTAGCCGCAGGCTGCGGAGCATCTCGGCAACGCTCGACCAGTGCCACAGGTCGCCAAAGACCGGCATGGCGGTCATCGTGCGCGACCAGGCCGCCGCTCCCCCCAACAGGCGAATACCCGCAGCAAGCAACAGGCAAATCACCAGCACGGCCACGGCCAGATTCGCTCCATGCTCGCAACACCAGAGCGCAATCTGGGTAGCCCTGCCAAACTTAAGCCCAAAACTTTCGATCATTTCGCTCAGGGGAGCCGCCACGAACCAGCTATACAGCAGAAAGACGCCCAATGCCGTGAACGAGGCGAGCAGGGGATAGGCGAGCGACGTCAGCGTGTCGCGCCAATGCGTCGTCGCCGCGCGGCGGTTGTCGATCCACTGCGCGAGCGCCGCGGGGAGATTCCCGGTTCGCAGAGAAGCCTGCAACAGACCGCGGACATCGGAGGGCATGCGCGTCGTCGCCGTCGCAATCGCCTCGTCGAGCGGCTGACCTTGTTCGACCGCCGCGGCAAGACGGCGAAGCTGCCGGGCGAACGAACGCGAGTCGCTTTCTTCCGCAACCGCCCGCAGCGCCTCCCCCAGCCGGGGCCCAAGCGCGGCGGCGCCGGCCAGCGACGCGACTGCGTCGGCTGAGGGATCGCTCGGCGGCAGGGAAGAGAATTGGGTCACGTCCGTCAGGTCCCCGCCCCCATGCCGATGCGTTGCAACAAGAAAAACCACGGGACGAGCGTTACGGCCGCATACAGGGCCACGCTCCCGCCGCCCAAGACGAGCGTGAAAAGCAGCGGCGTCGTTGTGCCAAGACGGCGAGCCCGGTTGGCTGCATCGTCGTGATACGTGCGCGCCGCGCGTCGCAGCGTCTCGCCGGGGGAAAGATCGCCCGACGCGGTCAGCAGGCAACTCACCAGCGGCGGCACACCTTCAATGGGCGTGGTGGCTGGTTGGCCGCTACGAACGCGCTCCGCCAATTGCGTCGCGCCGCGACGGATCGCCGGATCGCCGGCCGCGCCGCCGGCGATTGGCAGAGCCTCGTCGAGCGGCACGCCATGTTCCAATAGCACACCCAGTAAATCGGCGAACAACGCCTTCTGGCCGACATAGCGCATGCGTCGCACGCGGCCGATCGGCCCCCAGCCGAACCAACTTCGGCCACCGCTTGCCAGGGCTTCCCCCGAGCGATACCAGAGCCAACCGCCGTAGGCGACGATCAACAGCGGAATCCCCAGCGTCCACAGCGGCGCAGTCTCCGACAACAGGCGCACCGTCGGCGATATCCACGGGACCGTTTGATTCCACTGGTCAGCCGACAGGAGCAGGGCCGGCGCGATCTTTTGCAGCCAAAACGCAAACAGCGCAAGCGTCAGGAAGACCACGAACAGCGGGTAGACGAGCCCGAGCGTCATCGACCGCCGCAATTGCTGATGCCGCCGCAACGCATGAGCGATTCCTTCGAGCGCCGAAGGCAAGCGGCCAACGCGCAGCCCGGCGGCAACCACGGCGGCATACGCGGCGGGAATTCCGCCCGCCTGCGGATCGGCGAGAACTTGCGGCAGGCTTTCCCCCGCCTCAAGGCGTTGCCCGATGATTTGCGCGACGCGCCCGAGGCGTCCCGGCATGTCGCCGGCAAGCGACTTGAGCCCCAGATCGAGCGGCACACCGGCGCGCGAGAGCGCCGCAATCTCGTCGTTCAGGGCAACGAGTTGGTCGAGCGACATTCGCGGCAGAGAAGCGTCAGCCGACATGCGATGCGAAGTTCTGGCGGTCGTTGCAGGAATCCGCGCAGCCCAAATTAAGGGATTAGTCGGCGGACATTCTAACGGGCTGACTTCGCGAAAGCATCTAAAAAGTTGGTCCGCCGATCGGTCTAAATCGCCAAACCAAGCGCACGGCGAACTTCCGCGGGATCGGTGAGCCCAAGTTCGACCGCCGCGCGGGCCCGATCGACGAGCGACGTCATGCCGGCCGCGGCGGCGAGGCGTTTCAACTCGCGACTATCGCAGCGGCGAAGAATCGCCGCGCCGAGTTCTCCTTCAAGCGGCGGCAGCCATTCGGCGAGCACCAATCGGCCACGATAGCCGACGTGGCGACAGCGATCACAGCCGCGGGTGACTTTCCAAGAACGCAGCGGCAGCGTGAGCGATGCGTCCGCCGGACCTGCTTCGGTCGCACACTCGCAAAGCCGTCGAACCAGGCGCTGGTTCACCAGCGCCCGCAGCCCGCTGCGCAGCAGATACGGCTCGATTCCCATATCGGCCAGGCGGCTGAGCGCTTCAGCGGCGTCGCCGGCGTGGAACGTACTTACGACCAGGTGTCCGGTGAGCGAGGCCTGAAAAACGGCTTCGACCGTTTCCCGGTCGCGCATCTCCCCTACCAAGATCACCTCGGGATCCTGCCGCAGGATCGATCGCAAACCGGTCGGCCAATCGAATCCAGCCGCCGGCTGCAGTTGCGACTGGGCGACGCCCGGCACGGCGACTTCAATCGGGTCTTCGAGCGAGACGACGCTGCGTCCTCCTTGCGACTCGTGCACAATCTCGCGCAGGCAGGCGTAGGCGGTCGTCGTTTTGCCGCTCCCCGCCGGTCCCGTGACCAGCAAAGCGCCAGCCGTCTGCCGCAAGCTCGTCCGCAGCTCGGCTTCCAGCTCTTCGGGCAGCTTCAGATCGGCCAGCCGCAGGTACTGTCGCTCGGCGGCGAACAAACGGACCACCGCTCGCTCGCCGTGGAGCGTCGGAAACGTGCTGATCCGCATTTCGACGTCGCTGTGGACCGTTTCGGGCCGCAGCCGACCCTCCTGTGGCACGTCGTTGCGATAGGTCAGCAGCCCAGCGACGACTTTCAGCCGCGTGACGACATCGGTCGGCGCCCCCTTCGGAAAACTGCCGACCGGTTGCAGCACGCCGTCGATCCTCCAGCGGATTTCGAGCCCACCGCCGGCCGGCTGCAGATGCACGTCGCTCGCCCCCGCCGCTAAGGCTGCCTGCAGCAGCAAATCGACGAACTGCGTCGCATAGGTCGCCTCGGCTGGGCGGAGCTTGCCCAGTAGGGCGGCCAGTTCGGGTGCTGGCAGTGCTGTCATCGCGGGCTTCCGCTGCAAGGTTCGTCGACGGGGTTTGATCTTGTCCCATCGTAGCCCGCCGGAGTACTAGCACGGAAGCGCGCCCATGTGTGGAACTGTGCAACCGTTGGCCAGGTGGAACAGGCGTCTCGCCTGTTCACCGACCAGACTTGCGCAGGCAGGACGCTATCACTGCACAGGCGAGTCTCCTGTGCCATGGGCAGATCCCCCAGCTTCACAGCCGATGACCGCAAGATTTGCCTATTTCGAACAACCGGCAATCTTTTCTCAAGCGTTAAGGCCCGCAATCCGAAATTAGCAACCGGCGCATTGCGCCTGCGCGGAAAGCGCGCCGCATCCCCCTTAGGAAAGTCGATCGCCCAATGGCGACTGATTCGTCGTATTCGAACAACCAGCAGGGACACGGCTTTGGCCGTGCGCTCGGGGACGCTGTCGCCGATTGGGGCGGCGTGGTTCTCGACAGCCTGGTGACGATCGGCGACCTGACGATTTTCACCTATCGCACGATCACCTGGCTCTTTTCGCGACTGCCGCGCACCGAGACGCTGCTGCCGAACTTCTATCAGGTCGGCGTGCTAAGCCTGCCAGTGATCGCACTGACCGGCACGTTCATCGGCATGGTGCTGGCAGTGCAGAGCTACTTCACGTTCCACGATTTGGGACTGGAGACGCGTCTGGGAGCGGTCATCAACATGACGCTCGTGCGCGAGCTGGGGCCGGTGTTGGCGGCGACGATGCTCGCCGGCCGCGTCGGCTGTGCGATGGCCGCCGAGCTGGGAACGATGCGCGTGACCGAGCAGATCGACGCGCTCGAAAGTATGGGGGCCGATCCAATCCACTACCTCGTGGTGCCGCGGTTCCTCGCCTGCATCTTCATGATCCCGACGCTCACCGTGATGGCCGACTTCATGGGGGTGGTCGGGGGCTACATGTACAGCGTAGTGCTGCTCAACATCGACAAGCATCACTACTGGTACCACTCCGAAAAGTTCGTCGGGTCGTTCGACCTGTTCAGCGGCATTTTCAAGAGCCTTTTCTTCGGGGCGGCGATCGCGCTGGTGAGCTGCTACCGGGGTTTCCACTGTACCCCCGGCGCCGAAGGCGTGGGCCGAGCCGCCACGGCTGCGTTCGTGTACTCGTTCGTCCTGATCCTGGCCCTCGACCTGGTCCTCGGCGAAGTCCTGTACTCCTGGTACTACGCCCTGTTCCCCGGCTCAGCCAGGCTGTTCTGAATCAGGAACCCCAAACCAACCGCAACTGAAAACTCCCCACTGACAACTGACAACTTTTTCGTATGGTCGCCGAAGCCGAAACCTCAACGACGCCGTTCCTCCAACTGAGGAACTTGCACGTGACCTTTGGGTCGCAGCAGGTGCTGCGCGACCTGACGCTCGACGTGCCGCGCGGGCAGACGCTGGCGGTCATCGGAGAGAGCGGTTGCGGCAAGACAGTGTTGCTCAAGACGCTGATCGGCTTGATCAAACCGACGTCGGGGAGCGCGCTGTTCGACGGGCACGACCTTTCGAAGCTCAGCGATCAGGATTTGGTGAAGCAGCGGATTCGTTGCGGCTACTTGTTTCAGAACGCGGCGCTGTTCGACAGCATGACGATCGGACAGAACGTGGCCTTTCCGCTGCGGCAGCATCGCAAGGTGACGGATAAACAACTGCAGGAAATGGTGCTTGCGCGATTGGCCGAGGTCGGCTTGCCCGATACGGTCGTCGTGAAAAAGCCGGCCGAGCTGTCGGGCGGCATGCGCAAGCGAGTCGGCCTGGCGCGGGCGCTCATGCTCGAGCCGGAATTGATTTTGTACGACGAACCGACCACCGGGCTCGACCCGATCATGAGCGACGTGATCAACGAGCTAATCCTCCGCACCCGTCGCAGCCATCCGGTGACGAGCATAGTCGTGACGCACGACATGCGCACGGCCCGCAAAGTGGCCGATCGCGTGGTGATGCTCTATCCGCTTCCGCGACTCAAGGAAGGGGAATCGCAAGTGCTGTTCGACGGCCCGCCGAGCGAGTTGGACAAGACCAAAGACTCCCGCGTGCGCCAGTTTATCCACGGCGAAGCCGGCCAGCGGCTGATGGAAATGCGCGAAGCCATGGAGCACGCGCGCGAGCGCGCAGCCGCCGCCGGATCAATGACCTGATTCCAAATTAGCAACAGGACCAGAACTGTTAACTGAAGACTGTTAACCGTTAACTTTCGATGGACGAACGCGTACTTCGCCTGCGACTAGGCGTGGTCGTGCTCGCTGCGGCGGCGATCACCGGCTTCATGGTGATCCTGTTCAGCGACACGCCCCTGCCGACGACGTCCAGGTACACCATTTATGTTGTCTTCCCGAGCGCCCCCGGCGTGACGGTCGGCACGCCCGTGCGCAAAAGCGGCGTGACGATTGGACGGGTGACCAACGTGGTGCTGCGCGACGACAACAAGGTGCAAGTGACTTGCCAGATCGACGGCAAGTACACGATCTTCGACAACGAAATCTGCCGGATCGCGTCGGCATCGGTGCTTGGCGACGCGATCCTCGAATTCGTCCAGGCGACGCCGCGCACGCGCACCGCGCTCAAGCCGCTGGAGCCGGGCTCCGAGATTCAAAACGGCGTCGTCGGCGGCAACCCAATGGACGTGATCGTAAACCTCGAAGGGGACATGCGCAGCGCCCTGCATTCGATGCGCGCCGCAGGGGACGAAGTGCAGCGCACCGCCGCTTCGCTCAATAAGGTGATCGCCAACAACGAGGATCAGTTGCCGCGCATCATGGCGAAGACCGAGCGGGCGATCGACCAGTTCACGGTGACGATGACGTCGATCAACGACCTGTTCGGCGATGAAGAGACGCGGTCCCAGCTCGAGCAATCGATCCGCGGCTTGCCCGACACCTTGGCTGCGGCGCGCGAGACGCTCGACAACGCCAATCGGGCGTTCGCTGGCTTCGACAACGTCGCCCGGCGGGCCGAGAAGAATCTGGAAAACCTCGAGCAGTTCACCCAGCCGCTCGCCGAGCGCGGGCCGACGATGGTCGCGAACATCGACGGCAGCCTGCGGAGCGTGAACGAATTGATGGGCCAGCTCGTCACGTTCACCGACAATCTGAACAACCGCCAGGGCTCGATCGGCAAGCTGATGAACGACTCCGAGCTGTACGACCGCCTGAATCGCACGCTCGCGAACGCCGAGGACATCACCTTCAAGCTCAAGCCGATCATGGACGACATTCGCGTCTTCAGCGACAAGATCGCCCGCGATCCGCGCCAGCTCGGCCTCAAGGGTGCGCTCGACCGCCGTCCGACCGGCGTCGGTACCAAACAGCCGGTCTTCGACGGCGGGCTGTACGGCGGCTCGGCGGTCGACTGCGAGCCGATCTTCACCGGCGCCACGTCGGTCGTCAGCGAGTCCCGCGTCTTCGGCGACGAGCAGTATCTGGCCCCCAGCCCCGTGCTAAAGCCGTAATTTGGGCCCAATTGGGCGTTCTTCCCGTGGCACATGCGCGTCCCGCCTCTGCAGCCCAGGGGGGAACCTGTGTCGCTGGGGCTCCGTGAACAGGCGAAACGCCTGTTCCGCGGCGGCAGTCTCCCTGGAAGGCAACGACTGGACGCCCCCCGCCTCGGCGGCGTATACTTTTTATTCTCCGGATGGTTTACGGTTTGCCGTTTTTAAAGGATACCTATGGCTCAAAAAGAGGAAGCCCTGATCGTCAGTGGCACAGTGACGCAAGCTCTGGCCAATACGCGGTTTCGCGTTCAGTTGGAGACCGGCGCCGAGGTGCTGGCTCACGTGGCTGGCAAGATGCGAAAGAACTTCATTCGTATCGTTCCCGGCGACAAGGTGAACGTCGAGCTTTCGCCCTACGACCTGGAAAAAGGTCGCATCATCTATCGCGAACGTTAATCGCCCGCTCCGCCGCTGCGGCTGCCCCTATGCGAGGCCGATGGTGCGGCGGCTGAAGAGACGACCCTCTGGGCGACATTGATCCGCCTCGCGCCCGCCGGGCTCTTTGCGAGGCTGATTTCGTTTCTTGGCCCCGCGGCCCATGGCCACGTAGCTGAATTCGCCAGAGTTCAGCCCAACGCGGTCTCCACGCGCGGGGCGCGTAAATTTCGGCGAACTCTGCGACGCGTCGCGGTAGGCGGCGTGCACGCGGCGACCGCTGGACAGGTTCCGGCGTAATCGGTCGAATAGACCTCGCCTAAGCGATTTCCCTCCAAGCCTCTTAGCTCTTGTCATGTCCGACTTCTTTGCCGATCTGCAGTGGCGCGGCCTGGTGAACCAGGTGACTGCCCCCGACACGCTTCCCGCCTGGCTCGCGAGCGGTCAGCGGACGGTCTATTGCGGCTTCGACCCGACCGCCGACAGCTTGCACGTCGGCAGCTTGCTCCCGGTGATGCTTTTGCGTCGGTTTCAGAAAGCCGGGCATCGACCGATCGCCCTCGTTGGCGGCGCGACCGGCATGATCGGCGACCCGACCGGCCGGAGCGAAGAGCGCACGCTCCTTTCGGAGGACACCCTGCAGGCGAACGTCGCCGGCATCGAGGGGCAGTTGCGGCAGTTCCTCGACTTCGACGGCCCGGGCGGAGCGATCCTGCTCAACAACTACGACTGGATGAAGGGCTTTAGCTACCTGCAGTTTCTTCGCGACGTCGGCCGGCATTTTCCGGTGAACGTGATGCTCGCCAAGGACTCGGTGCAGGGGCGGCTGCAGAGCGAAAGCGGCATCAGCTACACCGAATTCAGCTACATGCTGCTGCAGGCGTATGACTTCGTCTATCTGAACCAAACGCACGGCTGCGAGCTGCAGATCGGCGGCAGCGACCAGTGGGGCAATATCACCGCGGGGACCGACCTCGGCCGGCGGATGCATGGGCTGCAGCTTTACGGCATGACGTGCCCGCTGCTGCTCAAAAGCGACGGCACGAAGATGGGCAAGACCGCCAAGGGCGCGGTCTACCTCTCGCCCAAGCGCACCAGCCCGTATGCGTTCTATCAGTATTGGCTGAACGTCGCCGACGACGACGCCGGCATGTGCCTGCGGTTCCTCACCGAGCTGTCGCACGAAGAAATCGAAGCCCTCGACGCCAGCCGGGCTGCGGAGCCTCAAAAGCGTGAAAGCCAGCGCCGCCTCGGCGAAGAACTGACGCGATTGGTTCACGGCGAAGCGGGTTTGGCGGCAGCGCGGCGTGCCACGGAAATCTTCTTCGGCGCCGAGATCGAAAGCCTCAGCGACGCGCAGCTCAGCGAGATTTTCGCCGACGTGCCGAGCAACCAGCTCTCGCGCGACCGCCTCGCCGGCGATGGGCTGACGCTGGTTGACGCCCTGGTCGAATCGGGCCTCGCGAAGAACAAGTCGGAAGCCCGCCGCGCAATCGAGCAGGGGGGCGCCTACGTCAACAACCGCCGCCGCGACGGCGTCGATACGAAATTGACCACCGCCGACCTGGCCAGCGAAACGGTCATGGTCCTGCGGTCAGGAAAGAAGAAATACGCCCTGCTGCGGTTTGAGTAGCAACTGTTGCAATCGACGAATTCAATCAGCCGCGGAGCGGCGACACAACCAACAGCGATGCAGAGCCGGCCTTCCAGGCCGGATCGAATATTGCAATTCATACCCGCCCGCGGCTTACGCCGTGGGCTCAAACGTGACGCCGCTATCGCGGCTTAAGTGATGACCACACCGCTCAACTATTCCACGTCCGGCGTCAACTACGACGTTCTCGATCAGTTCAAGCGCAATTGTCAGCAGGCGGCGGCGACGACGCTCGATTTGCTTGCCGGGCATGGCGTGACAGAGCCCGCCGGGATTCGGGGGGAGAGCGCCTACCTCGTCGAGACAGAGGACGGCTACCTGGCGCACGTCGAAGAAGGGCTGGGGACAAAGAACCTGGTCGCCGACGCGGTGCTAGCGCTCGAGCAGGTCGTCGACGCCGTGCAATCGCCGTCGGCGAGCGTCGCGCTCAATCAGCCCTACCTGAACCGGCCGTACTACAACATCGGCATCGACACGGTCGCCGCAATCGTCAACGACCTGCTCACCGTCGGCGCGCTGCCAATGGTGGTGGCCATGCACGCAGCCGTGGGAAGCGCGAAGTGGTTTGAGAATGTCGACCGCGCCCGCGATCTGGCCGAAGGTTTTGCAGAAGGCTGCCGTCGCGCCGGGGCTGTTTGGGGCGGTGGCGAAACGCCGGCGTTGAAAGGGCTCGTCCACGAAGACGCGATCATCCTCGCCGGCTCGGCGATGGGGCGCATTCAGCCCAAGAGCCTCCGCATCCAGGGAGACGTGCGGGACGGGGACGCGATCATTCTGCTCGCCAGCAGTGGCGTCCATGCGAACGGCTTGACGCTCTGCCGCGAACTTGCCACGCGATTGCCGAACGGCTATCTGACCAAACTCGACGACGGACGCACCTATGGCGACACGCTCCTCGATCCGTCGGTGATCTACTCGGCGTTCATTCGCGGCTGCCAGGAAGCGAACCTGCCGCTGCGCTATGCTGTCCACATGACCGGCCACGGCTGGCGAAAGCTGATGCGGCTCGCCGACCCGTGGGTCTATCGGATGACCGATCTTGGCAGCGTCCCGCCGATTTTCCCGTTCATCGCCAAGGCTGCGGGGCTCGACGAGCGAGAAATGTACGGCACCTTCAACATGGGCGCCGGCTTCGCGGTCTATGTCCGCCCAAACGACGCCGAGCGGGCCTTGGAAATCGCCAGGCAAACGGGCTTCACCGCTTGGCAGGGCGGCGCCATCGCCAAAGAAGGAGATCGCAAGGCGGTCGTGCTGGAACCGCTGGGAATTGCGTTCGAGGGCGAAAGCTTGAATATTCGCTGACCGCCGGCGAAGACGGAATTTCGCGCGAAGGCGGAATTTGGAATAGGGAACGCGGAATGTTTTTTTGGCCCGCCGCGCCTTCTTTGGCGAGCGTGCCGTGATTTCGCTGGGCTGAACTCTGGCGAATTCAGCCCAGGCAGTGGACGCTCTTTTTGAGGATTCTCCGGCACGTGTTACGTGCCGGCTAGGGTTCTATCTTCAACTTCCACTCTTCATCGAAGAAGCCGGCGGCTTCGATCTTGCCGGGCGAGTTGGCATCAGGGGCCTGGTTCGTGTCGATGACGGCCCAATCTGGCAGCTTGGGATTCTGTTGCGAGTTGGTCCGGTCGTGGGCTTCGCGAAACGTCAGGCCGGAATTGACGACAATGTACCGCTGCGGGTTCTTCGGGTTCGGATAGATGAACGCCGGAACGCGGTTGGCCCGATCGTACTCCTTGCCGCCGAGTGTCCAGGTCTTTTCCTGCCAGGCCACCGGAAGCTTACCGTTGAGTTCGCGTAGGACGCTGCTGGAGTCCGGATCGCCCCAGACGATCAGGTTGAACTGCTCGTGGTGCTCCGGCCGTAGCTCAGTGTCGCGAATGGTGCGGACCTCGCCCCGCATCAGCGCCGGCCAGCGGTCGAGGAAATGGGCCAACTCGAAGTCGATCCACTCCTGAGCAAACTCCGACTTCTGCGACGGAACGACCACCAGGAATGGAGCCAGGAAAGCGTCATCGATCGGGCCCTGCAAGCCGTGGCGTTTCCGCAGCTCGGTCTTCGGGAGGCCCCCCTCTTGCCACTTCCCGTCGCGGCGGACGAGGTGGAGACCTTGCAGCGTCGCCGACGCCGTAGCCTTGGGCACTTCGAGCTTTTCGCCGTCGATGACAATAGACAGGTCCTGCTCGCGCGTCAGGCCCAGCTTCAGCGCGGTGACGTTTTCGGTGGTCACGCGCAGGCTCGTGTCGGTTACCAGTTGTGCGTCGACGCGCGAATCCTTCCAATGCTCGCCAAGGCCGAGAATCTCGACCCAAGCGTAGCGCGGATAGCGCAGCGTGCGAGTTTGCAGGTGGACGGTCCGCGGCTCGGTCGCCTTGCCGCGCGAGGCGATGGCGTCGAGCATCTTGAGCAGTTGGGCGAGCGTTTTGGGCTCGTACTTGTGTTCGACGCCGGGGCCGATCAGGTGCTTGAGTTTTTCCCCTTCGGCTTCGAAGGCTTCCTCCATCACTCGGGCGGCCTGGATCTGGCGATCGTTCTCGCCGCTGTAGGCGATCGTCGGGACGTTGAACAGATTGCGGACGTAGCAGGGGACGTCATAAGCGCCCCACAACTTCTGCTCGTACTCGGGCGGATAATTTTCCGGCTTCAATCGCACGTAGCGCGCCGTTTCGGCGAAGCCGGCG
>Ga0182743_1002848_pt1 | contig 14507 bp, 19 predicted proteins | sample eDN3rd30CKraftOP_FD_128522 | JGI IMG/M metagenome (GOLD analysis project Ga0182743, IMG submission 128522) | Enriched Organic Plus compost microbial communities from Emeryville, California, USA - eDNA 3rd pass 30_C Kraft OP (version 2) (version 2) ... | reverse complement strand
CTGCGATGCCGTCGAAGCCCTGCGCCGCCAGCGCCGCACCCAGGCGGCGATCGCCGCCGAGCTGAGCCTGGCGCCGGCAACCGTCAGCCGCATCCTCGCGCGCCGCGGGCTGAGCCGCCTGTCGGCACTCGAGCCCGCAGCACCGCGTCCACGCTATGAGCGCGCGACACCCGGCGAGATCATCCACATCGACATCAAGAAACTTGGCCGCTTCAATGCCGTCGGTCACCGCATCACCGGCGATCGCACCGGCCAGAGTAATCAGCGCCAGAATGGAACCGCGCCAGGCTGGGAATATGTCCACGTCGCCATCGACGATCACTCGCGCGTCGCCTTCTTGCAGATCTTGCCAAGCGAGAAGAAGGAGCCCGCCGGCGCACACCTCATCGCCGCGGTCGCCTACTACAAGCGCCTCGGCATCAAGGTCGAGCGCGTGATGACCGACAACGGCGCCTGCTATCAGTCGAAGCTCTGGGCCAAGACATGCCGCGAACTCGGCATCAGGCACCTGCGCACAAAGCCCTATACGCCGCAGACCAATGGCAAGGCCGAGCGCTTCATCCAAACCTCGCTGCGAGAGTGGGCTTATGCCACCGCATTCGAAACATCAGAGCAGCGCAAGGCAGAGCTGCCGCGATGGATGCACCGCTACAACTGGCACAGGCCGCATGCTAGCCTCGGCCAGATGCCGCCAATCAGCCGACTCGGCCTGACCAGGAACAACCTCTTGAGGCACCACATCTAGCCACTTAAAACCTGCGAAAAAATGTAAGGTAGTGGTTGACGAACGCAAGGGAACGCCTTACATAAAGCCATGATCGAGAGCTTCAAAAGCAAGGCGCTCAAGCGCTACTGGACTAAGGGCGACGAGACCGGCATCCGTGCCGACTGGCGCAACCGGGTCCGCCTTATTCTTTCGCGACTTGACGTAGTGCGCACGCCTGACGAGATGAACTCTCCCGGCCTCGGCTTTCACGCACTCTCAGGCGACAAGGCTGGTCGCTATTCGGTGACCGTCTCTCGCAACTGGCGCATCACCTTTGCTTGGCGTGGCGAGAACGCCGCCGAAGTCGATATGGAGGACTATCATGGTAAGTGACACGCTCCGGCACCCGTCGATTGAGCCTGCTCACCCCGGCGAGGTGCTTGCAGAGATTGCGATTCCGGCAACTGGGCTCAGCAAGACTGAGATCGCTAGGTTGCTCGGTATCTCTAGGCAGACGCTTTATGACATCTTGAACCGGCGGCAGCCCGTTACGCCCGCCATTGCCGTTCGTCTTGGTAAGTTGTTTGGCGATGGAGCTGGCGTATGGGTGCGGATGCAGGCCGCCTATGACACGTGGCACGCCGAGCGCGAGATCGACGTGAGCGCGATCCCTACGCTCGATGTCGCCTAGTCAGCTGCCTCCACAGCAACATCATGCGCCGTTGCTGCGACGTGCGCGCGAATGAGTGCGATTTGTTCGGCCGGCGGCTTGGCTTTGATCTTGTCCATCAGCCCAAGAATGCGCTTCATCTCTCGGTGCACCTGGCGAGTGCCAATGCGATGGAGTGGCGAGCTATCAACGCTGAAGCCGAGTGAATTGATGTCCGTCATGCAGCCCTCGCCTGACAGGTAAACCTCGCCATCGCAGGATCGGCCTGCACGGAGATCACGGTGTAGATCGCCCCGCGCGCCGTGATCTTGTCCTGAGGGGCTGGCGTGGTGTTGAGCGTCGTGGCGAGGATCACGACCTTGCGGTCATTGGCTAGAATGATTGTCCCGTCACGTTGATCGGCCTGGTAATCATCGACAAATCCCGACGCCAAGAAGGTTTGCGTTGTCGGCGGGCGAGTGCGGAGAGTACGGCGGCGCGGTGCTGCCCGGAACATCACGACTGAGCGTCAGCGCGTATGGAATGTTTGCCGCCTTGAGGCCGCTTGCGACCATCTTGGCGATCTTGCCTTCCAGTAATGAGGTCATGTCTCAGGCCCTCGCCAGAAAGCCAACGAGCGATCTGGTCGTGCGCGACACCAGCAGCCCGGCGAGAAGATTGTCCACCGCCTGGAACGTGGTTACAGCCGGTGCATTGTCCGCGAAATCAACACGAGCTGACCCAGCGCCTACGGATTTGATCGCACCGCCGCGCGCAAGGTCTTGTGTCGAGCCCGGCTCCAGCAGCTCGCGCAATGCGAACTCGAATGCGGCGTTGATGACCTCGATCGGGATTTCGTCGTCGGCAATCTCGTTACCGTCACGGTCAGCGACAAGGCTGCCGTCTTTCTCCACGCGCGGCCATGCCAGCGGCTGACCACGGGCCCCCGTTTTGATGCCAGGGAACAGGTCGCCGTAGATGCCGTCAACCGACGCGGATCCACGCACCAGCGCAGCCGTTCGCTGCGGGTCCGTAACGCCGATAGCAGTCCAAGCCGCGTTTCCGCGTGCTCCGTGATATGCGAGCGCGCCAGGGAGATCGCCGTAATGGGTCATGGTCAATGCCTCGCGGCTGGCTCGTAGTCAGACAAAACAATCGGCGTGAACCCGCCGCCGCGCCACTGCACAATGGCAATCGCCGCCTCTTCGGCGTTCCGCGTTTCGTCGCCATCGCGATCTAGAAACTCAACGATGTCGCCAGCGATGCCATCAGAGGTCATCGCTGCTCACGATCGAAGGCATACAAGATGATCTATGCCGGCGAGATACCAACCATCAAAATTCCATCCCAGCTTCATGCAGGACGCGGCGGCGGCTCTTGAGATTGGACCCGACGAAGAAGAAGATGGACCCGAAACCCTATCGGTCCAGGCCGGACCCGAGGCGAAAACGCTTGTCGAACCTATCGACAACAGAACCGAACATCAGTAAAAAATATGTACGATAATCCAAGCAGTTACGTGTGGGAGCCGTTTTTTTCAGTCACGTGCTCTACCAACTGAGCTACCTGGGCATGGCTTCGGGCGGATGGACCGGAGCCGAAGCTCGGCCCTTATAGTGACGGCACCGGCACCTGTCCAGCGCTTCCAGCCGGTCCGTCCACCAAGCACTCTAAGGGGCTGCCGCGCCGGCCAATTCGCCCGATTTCTTCTCGGGACAAAAGCACCTTCGCAACGGCTCGGGAACCGGCAGCGCGCCAATTCGCACCCGCCCGCCTCTATTCCTCGCCGTCACCGCCGGAACGCTGCCCCTCGGCCCCGGTCATGCCCGGAGCCATGGCATCATCGCCATCCTCATCGGCATCGGCCAGCCCACCGGCGATGACATAGCCACCGCCCAGCCAGCGCCCGAGGTCGACGTCGCGGCAACGCGCCGAGCAAAACGGGCGGTAGGCGGTCTCCGTCGCCTCCCCGCAGATGGGGCAGCGGCGGCCCGCGGCTTCTGCTGCTTGCTTCGACTTTTGCGCCATGGCGCGCCTTTCGTCAGATCAGGTCGGATCGAGCTCCGCGGCACGGACCCAGGCGAAGTGGATCGGGAAGCCCTCACCCGCGAGCATCGCCACCACCTCGGTGAGCGGCAGGCCGACGACGCTCGTGTAGGAGCCGACGATCTTCTGCACGAAGCTTCCGGCGAGCCCCTGAATGGCATAGCCGCCGGCCTTTCCGCGCCACTCCCTGGAGGCGATATAAGCCTCGATCTCCTCCCGTGAAAGGTGTTTGAACCGCACGCGGGTATCGACGATCTTCTGGCGCAGCCGGTCATCGGGCGTGATGAGGCACACGCTCGTCAGCACCCGGTGCGCGCGCCCCGAAAGGAGTTGCAGGCAGTTCGCCGCCTCCTCGATGTTCGAGGGTTTCATCAGGATGCGCCGTCCCACCGCGACGACGGTATCCGCCGCGAGCACATAGGCCGAGGCGATGTCCTTGTCGTTGGCGATCTGATCGCGCGCGGTTTCCGCCTTCATGCGCGCGATACGCGCCGCATAGGCGCGCGGCATCTCCACGCGCCGCGCCGATTCATCGATCGACGACGGGCGCAGCGCATCGGGCTCGATGCCCACCTGCGACAGGAGCATCAATCGCCGCGGGCTCGCGCTCGCGAGCACCAGCGTCGGGCGCGCGCCATCACCGGGGTTGGCGGCCCGCGTCTTGGCGAGCTCACGGCGCAGCGTGTCGCGGCGCGGATGGTCGGTGCGGCTCAGCGCGGTCAAAAATGCGGCCTTGGCGGACATCGCAGCGTCACCTTGGAGAGGACATGATGGCTTGAAGACGGCTTATGGACGAACGGCCTGGACTGAGCCTGCCTTTGCGCACGTCGGGATCGATCCAGGGGCGCCGGCAAGGCCGATCTTCGGCGATTTACAGTTGCCGAAGCACTGCTACGGGGCATTGCGACATTGCAAAGGCGACGATGGAAAAGCAAGGGGGCAATCGCCGGATCCGCGGCCCCCGCGCAATCCACCGTTGCCATCGCCGGGCCTTTTCAGGCTAAATCACCGGCGCGACCGGGCCGAAAGGGCTTCCACCATGCTTGCCAAGAGCGCGATTGTCGACCTTCTCGGACGCACATCGCTTTTCGGATCACTGGATGAAGCCGAGCGCCGCGCCGTCGCCGACGAGATGCGCGAGGTGAGCTTCGACCCGAACCAGGTCATCTTCACCCGCGGCGATACCGGCCGCGAGATCTACCTCGTCGTATCGGGACGCGTGCGCATCTCGGTGCTCACCGCGGAAGGGCGCGAGTTGTCGTTCGCCCACGCCGAGCCCGGAGCCATCTTCGGCGAGATCGCCATGCTCGACGGCGGCCCGCGCTCCGCCGATGCGACAGCGGTCGGCAAGGTGAGCGCCTTGAGCCTTTCCAAACCCGCATTCAAGCGCCTCATGGAAACGCACCCCCACGTTGCAGAGGCCGCCATGCGCTTCCTGTGCACGCGCATCCGCGAGGCCGACCAGCAGCTCGAAGCCATCGCGCTCTATCCGATCGAAGGGCGCCTTGCGCGATTCTTCCTGGCCGCTGCCCGCGCGAAGGAGCCCGACAGCGAGGACGGCCGCGTGACGATCGATCTGCCGATTTCGCAGAGCGAGCTGGCGCTGCTCATCGGCGCCAGTCGGCCGAAGGTCAACACGGCTCTGTCGATGCTGGAGACGAGCGGCGCGCTGGAGCGCAACGGCTCGCGCATCGTCTGCGATTTGGAAGAGCTGGAAGCGATCGCCGGCACCGCGTGAGGATGCATGCAGTCCCCCTTGGGCCGGCCGCCGTCCGAGAACAATCTGGATAGCTCCCCGCCGGAGCGCAGCGGCGCAAACTATGCGCTTCCATCTTCACCATTGCAGCGCCTGAAGGCGCGCTTTGCCGCCGCGCTCTCCCCGCTCATCCACAGCGCGCCCGTGCGCCGTCTCCGGGCGCTTGCCGGCAAGCTGGCAGCCGCGGGAACAGCACCCTATCCGCCGGATGTCCGCCGCCGGCTGAAGATTCTCAACGTCATGTGCTACCTGATCGCGGCGACGACGCTGCTCTACGCGATCCAGCAGGCGACGCTCGACTATGCCCAGTATGCGCCGATGGTGCACCTCAATCTCTTCATCGTCGCCGCGGTGCTGCTCGTTCCCTTCGCCCACCGCATCAACGAGATTGCCGGCGGGCTGCTGCTCGTCGGGGTCGAATATGCAGCACTCATCGGCTTTGCCAGCTTCTTCAGCCGCGAGGGTGGCGGCCACCTGCAGTATTTCATCGCCGCGGCGGCAGCGTTCGTCATTTTCGGCCTGCAGCGCCTGTGGCTGGTGATCGGCGTCATCGCGCTTGCCGTCGTGCTGCACCTTTACGTCTGGTACAGCTTCCCCGTCGCCGGCCCTGTCACGCCGGATCAGCAGGCGATCATGGATTCCCTTTACACCCAGGGCGCCATCACCACGTTCGCGCTCATCGCCGCGTCCGTCTACTACGCGTTCAGCCTCGCCGAGCAGGCCAAAGCGGAAACGGACGCCGTGCTGCGCAACGTTCTGCCCGACCCCATCGTCGAGCGTCTCAAGGCGAATCCCGGCGGCGTCATCGCCGACGACATCGACAACGCCTCGGTGATGTTCGCCGACATCTCCGGCTTCGTCGCCCTGGCGCGCCGGCTCGGCGCCAACGCAACCGTCGACCTGCTGAGCCGCATCGTCTCGGAATTCGACAAGCTGGCGGTGCAGCATGGCGTCGAGAAAATCAAAACCATCGGCGATGCGTACATGGTGGTCGCGGGCCTGCCCGATCCCGTCCCCGACCACACGGCGCGGCTTGCCCGCATGGGGCTCGCCATGCTGGAGACCGTGGAGCGGCTTCGCGCCGACAGCGGCCTTTCCATTGCCCTGCGGATCGGAATGGCATCGGGTCCGGTGACCGCGGGCGTCATCGGCACCCGCAAGTTCAGCTACGACGTGTGGGGCGATCCGGTGAACCTCGCCAGCCGCCTCGAAGGGCAATCATCGCCCGGCCGCATTCTCATCTGCCCCGCATGCCGCGCGGCGCTTGGCGATCATTTCCTCTATGAGGCGCGCGGCCCTATCGAGATCAAGGGCATCGGCGCGCAGGAGGCGTGGTTTCTCGTCGGCGCGAAGCCGCGCGTGGGCGTTGCAGAAGCGCCGCAAATTAGACCGTAGGGCCGCCCTCGAACCCGAACCGCGACTTGATGCGCTCGAACAGCTGGTCGCGCACACCGCGATAGTCGGCGAGCGTCTGCTCGCGCGTGCCATGCCCCACCATCACGGTCGCGTCGTACGTCGGCCAATATTCGACATCGACGGCCATGGTGCGCGTCAGCTCCAGGGCCTGGTGGTGTGCTTCGGGCGACAGCGAAACGATGAGATCGAATGACGTATCGTGCAGATCGCGCAGCGTGTTCGGTGTATGGCCCGAGACGTCGATGCCGATCTCGTCCATCACGGCGGTAACGAACGAATCGGCCACCCCCGCGCGCACGCCCGCCGACGCAACGTATGCGCGATTGCCGGCGAGGTGGCGCAGGATCGCCGCCGCCATCACCGAGCGCACCGCATTCGTCGTGCAGGCGAAGAGCACCGCGCCAGGCAGCTCCCGGGAGGCTGCCTCCCCCGCCACAGGCCCGGGAGCCGGACGGTCCGCTGTGCCGCTCGCGAAGTCGCGAGACATGGCCGCTACCCCTTCCAGTGTAGCGCGCAGATGAGCGTAAACAGCCGGCGGGCGGTATCGATGTCGACGGTGATCTTGCCGGCGAGACGTTCGAGCAGAGTTCTGCTGCCTTCGTCGTGCAGGCCGCGCCGCCCCATGTCGATTGCCTGGATGCGCGAGGGCGGTGCCGTGCGGATTGCCTCGTAATAGCTTTCACATACGAGGAAATAGTCCTTCATGATGCGCTTCAGCGGCGTCAGCGACAGCATGTGCGTGATGAGCGTCTCGTCGGCCTCGTTGCTGACCGCGAACACCAGACGGTCTTCCAGCATCCCGAGGTTCAACTTGTATGGTCCATCATCACGGCCATCGAGGGCGAACGAGTTTTCCTCCAGGATGTCGAAGATGGCGACCTCGCGCTCGTGCTCGATGTTCGAGTTGGTCGTCGCCGTCGACTTCTCGTCCAGCGTGATCGCCACCAGCCGCGCCCGCGGCAGCTCGGCGCGGGCTTCTTCCTCGCTCATGATTGATGCCCGGTAGCAGGTTGCAGGCGAACCTCGGCGGAGAGCCGATGCGCTTCCAGCCCCTCGGCGCGTGCCAGCGCCATCGCAGGCGGGCCGAGGGCCGCGAGCGCGCCATGGTTCAGCTTCAGGAGCGAGGTGCGCTTCATGAAATCGAGCACCCCGAGACCGGACGAGAAGCGTGCCGTGCGCGAGGTCGGCAGCACGTGGTTGGAGCCCGCGATATAGTCGCCGATCATCTCCGGCGTGTGCGAGCCGATGAAGATGGCACCCGCATTGCGGATGCGTTCGCTCAGCCCCTCCGCGTCCGCGGTGGCGATCTCCAGATGCTCCGCCGCGATGCGGTCGGCGAGCGCGGGCGCCTCATCGAGCGAAGACAGCTCGATGATGGCACCGAACTCGTTCCAGCTCGCACCCGCGATGTTCGCGCGCGGCAGGCTCTCCAGCTGGCGAGCGACGGCCGCCTCCACCGCGCGGCCGAATTCAGGATCGTCCGTCATCAGGATCGATTGCGCGGCCGTGTCGTGCTCGGCCTGGGCGAGAAGGTCGGCCGCGATCCAATCGGGGTCGTTGTCGCTGTCGGCGATAATGAGCACCTCCGAAGGCCCCGCGATGCTGTCGATGCCGACGGTCCCGAACACCAGCCGCTTCGCCGCGGCGACATAGGCGTTGCCCGGACCCACGATCTTGGCAACCGGCGCGATCGTCTCCGTGCCGTAGGCGAGCGCGGCGACGGCCTGCGCTCCGCCGATACGGTAGACCTCCTCGATCCCGGCCAGCTCCGCGGCGGCCAGCACGAGCGGGTTGAGCTCGCCGTTGGGCGAGGGCACCACCATGACGATGCGCGGCACGCCGGCGACCTTCGCCGGAATGGCATTCATCAACACGGAGCTGGGATAGGAGGCAAGCCCGCCCGGCACGTAAAGGCCGGCCGATTCCACCGCCGTCCAGCGCCAGCCGAGCTCGACGCCCAGTTCGTCTGTATAGCGCTCGTTGACCGGCAGCTGGCGCTCATGGTGCTCGGCGATGCGCGCCGCGGCGAGCTCCAGCGCCTCCAGCGTCTCGGCGCTGCACGCTGCACGCGCGCGGGCCATCTCCGCCGCCGTCACGCGCAGGCCGAGGGTGCCGAGATCGACGCGGTCGAATTTGCGCGAAAGATCGATCAGCGCGGCATCTCCACGGGCGCGCACGTCCTCGATGATGGCAGCCACGGCGGCGCCGACATCGGCCGAGGATTCACGCTTCTCACCGAGGAAAGCTGCGAACGCCGTTTCGAATTGAGGATCGCGGGTATTCAGCCGCTTGGGCATCTCGTCATCGGCCCTTCGGCCGTCTCCTTTGGGAAATTATCGGGCGCTATTCGTCACTTGCGTGCGCTGGTTTCGAGTTGGCGCGCCACGCGGCGCCAAGGTCGCGCAGCTCCGCCTCTATGCACTCGACCTCGAGCTGAAGCGCCGCGCCGCCGGCGAAATGCAGCGTCACCGCGCCCGAGGGCTCTTCGCCCGGCTCGAACGTGACCGCCAGCAGCGACAGCACACTATCCTTCTGGCTCGGATCGAACCCCTGGACCCGGGCCGCCTTCACCCGCTCGAAGCGCACCCCCGACCGCCGCCGCCGGTACGCGTCGGGCCCTTCCTTCACGGCCCCTTCCCAGTCGAAACGGTTGGCAATGGCGGCAAAACGCATATCCCGGCCCAGGAACGCCATGTCCCCGACGCGCATCACCGCGTCCTGCAGGTGGCACGACAGGACGCGCAGATCCTCCGGATCGAGGGCAATGAGCTTCAATTCCTGCATACGGATAGTGTCCCATGCGCCGCCGGGCATATGGCAACGAGCTACAAAACTTTGATAGCTGCGCTGGTCTGGCGGCGCAACATACCTGTCACGGGGGCCGAGGCTGGCGCCGATCAGCCGCATCGCACTTGTGCCGCCTCCGCGAAGGGGCCTAGATGGCAGGAGAAACGTGAAGCCTGATCGGGTGCGCCATGGACGAGGAACGCTTCAATCTTTCGCTGCGCCGCTTCCTCAAGGAAGTGGGCATCACCTCCCAGCGCGAGATCGAGCGTCTGGTGCGCGAGGGCGCCGCTCCCGAAGGCGCGAAGCTGCGCGTGAAGATGGTGCTCACCGCCGAAGGCACCGATCTCCACCACGAGGTCGACGGCGAGATCGAAACGCGTTGATCGGGCAGCCGAGGCGCGCCCCTCTGACGGGGCGCAGCCGCGCGCGGCCCGCGGACGCTTAACGAGCCGTCAACGCGACCCCCAGAATTCAAATCTTGGTTTTCACAACCGGTGAAGCTTCGGCCGTTAGCTTGCCGCGATTACGCGAGCTTTTGCGAGGGCTTATGCTCATTGCCGGCGATGGCGCCGCGGCCAGCCTGCCCCGACATGAGATAGAGCGTCTCCGCGCGCTCGAGGAATATCGGCCGCTCGACGCGCCGCCCGATCCTGACCTGGATCGCATCATCGAACTTGCCGCACGCATCTGCCGTGCCCCAGCCGCCGCTCTTGCCTTCATCGGCCGCGACCGCGTCTATTTGAAATCTCGCCACGGCATCGAGCAGCGTGAGCTCCCTCGGGAGGAGACATTCTGCTCCCACGCCATAGAGAATGGCGCCAGCCTCTTCTATGTTCCCGACGCCCGCCTCGATCCGCGCTTTGCCGCCCTGCCCATCGTAACGGGCGCTCCGCACGTCCGCTTCTACGCCGGCATTCCTTTGCAATCGCCCTCTGGCCACCGCATCGGCGCGGTCTGCCTCCTCGACGTGAAACCCTGGCCCGAATTCAGCGCCAGCGATCGCCGGGCGCTGGAGGACGTCGCCGCCCTCGTGATGAGCCGGCTCGAGGTCCAGCGGGTAAAGGAAGCCAGCCACGGCGATGACCTGCGCTTCGAGCACATCGCCTCCACCTCGGCCGACGCGATCGTCTGCACGGACGCGCTCGGCCATATCATCTTCTGGAACAAGGCCGCCGAGGCCATGACGGGCTATTCCGGCCAGGAGGCCATGGGCAAGCCCGTGAATTTCGTGTTCCCGCCGCGGCTGCGGCGCACGCAAACCGCCAGGCTGACGCGCGTGGTGCGCCGCATTGCCGGTCCCGCCGCTCCCCGCGCCGAGTTCACCGTGCTGAAGCGCGACGGAAGTGAGTTGCGCCTGGAGATGACGCTCTCGGTTTCGCGCGAGAACGATACCGGCTTCGGCGCCATCCTGCGCGACGTCAGCCTCGCCCGGCAGGGCGAGCAGCGCCTCTTTGCCCGCGCCGAGCTCGATCCGCTCACCGGCCTCCCCAACCGCTGTCGTCTGCTCGCAGCCCTGCGGCGTGAAGCGGCGGCCGGAAGGGGAGCGCTTTTCCAGCTCGACCTCGCGGGCTTCAAGGACGTCAACGATTCCCTCGGCCACTCCGCCGGCGACCAGCTGCTGCGCCAGTCGGCTGCGCGCCTCACCGCGGTGATCGGCACCGCCGGCAAGGTCGCCCGCCTCGGCGCCGACGAGTTTGCCGTGCTATCGCCCGGGCTCTCCGCCGCTGAAGCTACGAAAGTTGCCGAAAAAATCGTCGGCGCGTTCGATGCGCCATACCTCGTCGGCACCGAAGCGGTGTACCTCGGCGTCAACGCCGGCATCGCAATGTTCCCCGACAATGGCACCGACCCCGACGAGCTGGCCGCGAATGCCAACCTCGCACTCGAGCGCTCCAAAGCGACGCGGCGGCGCGGCTTCGAGTTCTTCGCCCCGCGGATGCGCCAGGTCGTCATCGCACGGCGGACGATCGAGGGCGAGCTGCGCCAGGCACTCGCCGGCTCCCAGTTCGAGCTGTTCTATCAGCCGCAGGTGCGCCTGCACGATGCTTCCATCATCGGCGCCGAAGCTTTGCTGCGCTGGCGCCACCCGACGCGCGGGCTGCTGAGCCCCGCTGCGTTCATCGACAACCTCGAGAAAAGCCCGCTTGCCGCCGAAGTCGGCAACTGGGCCCTGCGCACCGCCTGTGCGCAGGCGGCCGCCTGGCGCAAAGTGCACCCGGATTTTCGCGTCGCGGTGAACCTTTTCGGCGCGCAGTTCGACGCCGGCGATCTGCCGACCAGGGTCGAGGAGGCATTGCTCGTCAACGGCCTGCCCGCTGACGCCTTGGAGCTTGAGGTAACCGAGAACATCATGCTGCACGGCGAGCACGCGATCGTCGTGCCGCTGCGCGAGATGCGCGCCTGGGGCGTCGGCATCGCCTTCGACGACTACGGCACCGGATTCGCCTCTCTCAGCCTTTTGAAGCGCTTTCCCGTAACGCGTCTCAAGATCGACCGCTCGTTCGTGAGCGACGTGTGCACCGAGGAGGAAGACGCCGCCATCGTACAGGCCATCGTCTACCTCGGACGATGTTTCGAGCTCGGCGTCACCGCCGAAGGCATCGAAGACGAGGCGCAGGCGGAGGCGCTACGGCTCTATGGCTGCAGCGAGGGCCAGGGCTACCTCTACGCCGAACCGCTCTCCGTGGAGGCCCTCGGCGGCTATCTCGAAAAAAGACCGAAGCGCACCGTGGCGTGATCGCCCGCGCCGCAAGCAGGCTTCGCTTCGGACCTTACCAGTCCGAAGCGTCGATCATCGGTCTCATCAAATGACAAGAGCCGCATCGCGGTTCGAAGAAAAGCGATCGTGCTCTAGCCGCCCGCCGAGCACTCGATCCGACACTGCGGAACGCCTTTCTGCTTCCCTTGCACTTTCACGGTATCGGAATGGACGGGCGCGTGCCCTGCGCGCGCGCCCGCCGACATCTGTGCGTCCTGGGCCGCGCGAATGAACGCGATGGCACCGATGGCGCACATGAGCAGCGATAGAAGTATCGCAGCAGGTAGCGCCGTTCTCGGCATGTCACAAGACCTCACAAAAGCCGCGCACGGGGCGCGGTGGGCGCACGCAGCGTCCACCAATGCCACCGGGCGCATCGCGATCACGGAAATCCGGCAGGTTTCAGGCCGCCGTCAGACGTACGTGATCAGTAGCAATATTGGCGCAACGTCCAGCCTTTGACCTGACACTTTTCATTTCCGCGCGCATCGGTCGCGCACGTGCGGTTCGGATGCCTTTGATAGGAGCAATAATAGTTGCCCGCCCGCCCCTCGTATCCGCTCACCGGCCTATCGAAGCGGTAGTCCTGGGAAATGAATTCCTTCCCGCCCCGCGCGAACGCAACATGCGATAAGGAGCAGGCTGCCACGGCCGCGAGCACCGCACGCGCAAGATAAGATTGTTTCATAGCCTCTCATCCATTGCTGCTGCGCCACCGGGTTGGCCGCGCACGCAATGGACGCTAGGCGAAGACGCGGCGATGCGCTGTTCCAGGCGGAACAACGGGGCACCCGCTGCACTGAGAGGAAGCGCTTTCCCGATGGATTGCGCGGAGGGACGCGCCTCGGTTCAGCCCGTCAGACGTTCGATCTGCGCGCCGCAGCGGGAGAGTTTCTGCTCGAGCTGCTCGAAACCGCGATCGAGGTGATAGACGCGGTTGATCATCGTCTCACCGTCGGCCATCAGCGCGGCGATCACGAGAGACACCGAAGCGCGCAGGTCCGTTGCCATCACCGGCGCCCCCGTGAGGCCCTTCACCCCCTTGATGGTCGCCGTATCGCCGTGGAGCTGAATATCGGCGCCGAGACGCGCAAGCTCCTGCACGTGCATGAAGCGGTTCTCGAAGATCGTCTCGCGAATGACGCTGGTGCCCTTGGCGCGCGTCATCAGCGCCATCAGCTGCGCCTGCAGGTCCGTGGGGAAGCCCGGGAACGGCTGCGTCTCGACGGAGACCGGCTCGATGCCGTGGCCGTTCCGCGCCACGCGAATGCCGCTGTTGGTCGTCTGCACCTCAACGCCCGCTTCGCTCAGCGTGTCGAGTGCCGTCTTCAGAAGCTCCGGGCGCGCGCCCTCCAGCGTCACGTCACCGCCCGTCGCCGCCACGGCCATCACGAACGTGCCCGTCTCGATGCGGTCTGCGAGCACCGAATGCACCGCACCCTCGAGGCGGTCCGCACCCTGGATCATCAGCGTCGAGGTGCCGATACCCTCGATCTTCGCGCCCATCTTGACGAGACATTCCGCAACGTCGCCGATTTCCGGCTCGCGCGCGGCATTCTCGATGACGGTTTCCCCGCGCGCCAGCGCAGCCGCCAGCAGCACGTTGTGCGTCGCGCCCACCGACACCTTCGGGAAGATGACGCGCCCGCCACGCAGCGATCCGCCCTTGGCCTTGGCGATCACGTAGCCGGCCTCGATCTCGATCTCGGCGCCGAGTTCCTTCAATCCCGTGAGATGCAGGTCCACCGGACGCGTGCCGATGGCGCAACCGCCCGGGAGCGAGACCTTCGCCTGGCCGCAGCGCGCAAGCAGCGGACCGAGCACCCAGAAGCTGGCGCGCATACGGCTCACCATCTCGTAGGGCGCCACCGTATCGACGATGTCGCGCGCGGAGAGATGGAAGGTCTCGCCGATGTGCTGAGCCGGGCCCGAGCGCTTGCCGTCGACGGCGAGGTCGACACCGTGATTGCGCAGAATGCGGGCGAGAAGATTGACGTCGGCGAGATTGGGAACGTTCTTCAGCGTCAACCGGTCGGGCGTCAGCAGGCTGGCGATCATCAGGGGCAGCGCCGCGTTCTTCGCACCCGAAATCGGGATAGTGCCGTTGAGCCGCCCGCCGCCGACGATCCTGATACGATCCATGCTCTGCCTCTTTCGCGCCGGTAGCACCGGCAACCATGAAGAAATGATTAAGCGCTTCCCAGCGCTGCCAGCAAGTGTGGCGGAAAACCACGGGCCGAATCAGCCGGTTGAGGGCGCGGAGAATAGCTCTCGCTACTCTCCGTAGGGTTAATGGTTCCGCTTGGCGATGGCAGCGAGAGAGGGACGTAAAGCGCGGCCTTTGTGAGGCGGCCCGCGGCCGCCGGAGGACTTTTCGCACACCACCGAT
>Ga0182743_1002845_pt1 | contig 14511 bp, 10 predicted proteins | sample eDN3rd30CKraftOP_FD_128522 | JGI IMG/M metagenome (GOLD analysis project Ga0182743, IMG submission 128522) | Enriched Organic Plus compost microbial communities from Emeryville, California, USA - eDNA 3rd pass 30_C Kraft OP (version 2) (version 2) ... | reverse complement strand
TTCGACGAGTGACACCGGCCCGTGCATGAACTCCGCGCCGCTGAAGGCCTCGGCGTGGAGATTGCAGGTCTCCTTCAGCTTCAGCGCTGCTTCCCGCGCGATGGCGAGTGTCGAGCCGCGGCCGATGGTGACGAGGCTGTCCGCGTCGGCCAGCACCGGGACGGCGGCGCTCCAGTCGAGCCCGGCTGCCGCGCCGAGCCTTTCCGGCAAGCGCGCCATCGCTGCCTCGAGCGCGGCATTGTCCGCCCAGCGCGCCGTGAGCCGCGCCAATGCGCCAACCGTCGCGATGAACGTCTTCGTGGCGGCAACGCTCAGCTCCGGTCCCGCGCAGATAGGCAGCACGACATCGCTCATGGCCGCGAGCGGGGAATCCTCCGCGTTGGTGACGGCGACGGTGAGCGCCCCGGAGCGCTTGGCACTTTCGGTGAGTGCGAGCAGGTCATCGCTGCGTCCCGATTGTGAGATCGAGAGCACGAGCTGATCCTTGAGGTGCAGACCGCCGCCATAGATGCTGGCGATGCTGGGTGCCGCCGGGGACACTGGAATGCCGAGGTAACGCTCGATCAGGTGCTTTGCGAACGCGGCTGCATGCCCGGAGCTACCGCGCGCACAGGTGACAACCACATTGGGCGGGCGCCGCTGCAGACGCTGAGCAAGGTCCGTCAGCGGCCCGGAAAGCGCCTGCTCCTGGCGAAAGATGGCGAGCGGCGCCTCGCTCAACTCCTGCGCCATTTTCGCTTTCGCAATTCCCATAGTCACGGGTGCCCTCGTCGCCTTCTCGCTGGTTTCCGTGGTCATTACCGGTTTGCCGCCACCGGCTGCGGCGTCACGAGGTGAAGAGCAGCCTCGCGCGCGAGCCGCAGTGCTCCGCTCAATGCATCCCCGATCGGCGTGACGAGAAGCTGGCGAGTGTCCGGTGCCAGCCAGGGCTCGATGCCCGTGGCAAGACCACCCGACAAAGCCAGCCGCGGCACGCCCAGCGCCGCGAGACGCCGCGCAATGGCATCGATGTGCTGACCCGCTGCGGTAAGCAACTCGCGCGAGGCCGGATCGTTGCGGGCGGCATATTCCAGGACGAGCGGCGCCAGCACCGCAAAGTCCCGCGGCCGCGCCTGCCCCATCCAGCGCACGATCGCATGGGGATCGCCGTCAAAACGCTCCAGCACACGCTTGAGGAGGTCGGTCCAGGGCGCACGCCCATCATAGGCCCACAGCACGCGCCGCGCGGTTTCGCATCCGAGCCACGCGCCGCTACCCTCGTCGGATACTGGAAAGCCCCAGCCGCCGACGCGGTATTCGCGCCCGCCAACGAGACCCCAGCCGACGCTGCCGGTGCCTATGATGATGATGCCGCCGTTCTGCCCGCCGTGCGCGCCGACGCACGCGGCGTGCGCGTCCGTCGTCAGGATCGTCTGCATGAATGGCAGGTTGTATGTGCGGGCAGCCGCCAGATGCGTCGGCTCGCTCGCCCCCGCCAATGCGAGACAGGCGACGATGTCGACCTCCTCCACCGGAAGACCTGCCTCCTCCAGACATTCCTCCGTGGCGCGCATCACGGCGCCGAAGCTCTCTTTGAGGCCGAAACGGATATTGGCCGGGCCCGCCGTACCCTCGCCCAGCACGTGCCCGCCGAGATCGGTCAGGCGCGCGCGGCAGCCGGTTCCGCCACCATCGACACCAAGAAGTAACGCCGTTCGGCCCATTGGATGCAACTTTCCGAGCACCTACGTTATGTAAGCACGACAGTATAGACGCTGGCCAAGGGGCCCGGAGCCGACGCTGCCTGCATGCATACGGAACAGTTAAGTCCGCGCTACGCCGATATCGACCTGTGGCAGCCCCGGGACATCCTCGATGCCATGATCGACGGCCAGCTCGCCTCGGTTGCCGCAGTGCGCGAGGCGCGTCAGGCCATCGAAGCGGCGGCGCTCGCCATCGAGGCCCGCCTGCGCCACGCGGGCCGTCTCGTCTATGCCGGTGCAGGTACGTCCGGGCGGCTTGCCGTTCAAGACGGCGCCGAGCTGCTACCGACGTTCAGTTGGCCAAAGGAGCGCTTGCTGCTGCTGCTGGCGGGTGGCGAAGCTGCGATGACACAGGCGGTGGAAGGGGCCGAAGACGACACGATCCGCGCCCGTGAGCTCATCGCAGACCATCGCATCGGGCCGGACGATGTGCTCATCGGCGTTGCCGCGAGCGGTACGACTCCCTTCACGCTCACATGCCTGCGCGAAGCCCGTGGACGCGGCGCACTGACAGTCGGCATTGCAAACAATCCCGACACTGCCCTTCTCACGGATGCGGAATATCCCATCTACCTGGCCACCGGTCCCGAGCCCATCGCCGGCTCGACGCGCATGAATGCCGGCACCTCCCAGCGCATCACACTCAATTTGCTCTCGACGCTCATCATGATCCGCCTGGGGCGCATCTATCGCGGCATGATGGTGGAAGTTCAGGCGTGCAACGCCAAGCTCGCCAAGCGTCGCGAGCGCATGGTTGCACATCTCACAGGTCAGAGCGGCGAGCCCGTGCGCGAAGCACTTGAGCGCGCCAACGGCAGCGTAAAGCTCGCCGTCCTCCTGCTGCAGGGATACGACATCGCCGAGGCCGAGGCCGTTCTGGAGCGCGTCGGTGGCGGTCTTGGAGCGGCGATTGATCACCTCGCCAAGGCCAGTAATGGAGAAAACAGCGAGACCGATGCGCTCTGATGCGCCTGTCGCGCGGCGAGCAGTTGGACGAAAGTTCACAGATTAGAGAGTTTTGCGCGGCAGCCGGCAGCAGTTAAAAGTGCCTTGGACACCGCGCTTATCGAGCGGTGAACTCCAGCATTCGCTACGATCGAAAGGCGTCGGCGACGTTCGCGAGGCGATTGCCGCACGCGAGCGCTGCCGCTTCTTCCCGATATGCCCGCACCTTCCCGGAAGCTCCTCCGCAGTTCGTCTTGGTATGAATTAAATCGCGCCAATCCAGTTTGGTCTGCGTAAACGCGCTTGAAGCGTTTCGGTTGAGATCCACTGACAATTATCAGCTGATGCATCCTCGCGCTTGCGGACGGAGTTCTATTCGAACTCTGAAGTCCATCGACGAGGGCACGATGTTGGTAGCCACAGACGCCGGCGGAGCACTCATCTCGGCCTGCGAGCCTGAAGCGAAACGGGGGGCGACGGAACCGTTCCCTCATCGTACGTGGCGCAACATCGCCGACACGCGGCTTGCGCGCTACGCCGCTAGGGCGGCGCTCGCACTGGTTACCCTGACATCCCTCATCTACATCGCCCTTCAGATCGCGTTCCTGAAGCTCGGGCCACCGCCGGTCGTCAAGCTCTCCGAGGTCATCGCGGCATCGGACAATGGCGCGGATGGCATCGACCGGCTCCGCCGCACTGCGAAGGGGCTCGTCGTTCCGTTCGATCCGGACAGGGTCGATCCGCGATATCTAAAAATGCTGTTCGCGTTCGAGGACCGGCGCTTTTACTCGCACTTCGGTGTCGACCCGGTGGGCCTTGCGCGTGCCGTGCGCGATCTGTTCGTACAGCAGCGGATCGTCACTGGCGGCTCGACGCTCACGATGCAAGTCGCGCGTCTTCTCGACAATCAATATAAGCGCACCGCATCGGTGAAGGTGCGCCAGATCGTGCGCGCCATTCAGCTCGAGACCCTCTTCACCAAGCGCGAGATCCTGAGCGTGTATCTCGCGCTGGCGCCGTTCGGCGGCCGCGTGAAAGGCGTACGGGCCGCATCGATCCAGTTCTTCGGCAAGGAGCCCCAGCATCTCACCAACAGTGAGGCCGCTCTCCTCGTTGCCCTACCCCAGGCACCGGAAGCGCGCCGTCTCGACCGCCACGCCAAAGCCGCCCGCCGCGCGCGCGACTTCGTACTGAGGACCGTCGCCGCTGCGGGCGTCCTCGACGTCGACGATGCGCGCACTGCCGCCCTTGAACCCCTCGCTGCAGAGAGTAGTAACCAGATGCCTCCAAAGCCCCTGCAAAAGCCTTCGATCAAAGTCGCGAGCGTCTTTGCTGGACTGACGCTTGGTCTCAACTTCATTGCCACGCCTGCAGCCGCCGCGCCGATGCAGCCCGAGCCGCCGCGACCGGACTACTTCCTGGCATCGGACAACAAGCTCGTGCTCGATGTGCGCAAACTTCTGCTCGGCCCCCTCCCCGATGGCACCGCGCAGGCGGATCGCGACGCGCTGTGGATGTTCTATGCGGGCCGCAACGCGCCCGTTTGGGTGACGCGCTCGGGCTGGACGCAGGCGGCAACCGCCGCAATCGACGAGCTGAAGCGTGCCGACGACTGGGGCCTTTCCGCTGCCGATTTCAAAGTTCCCGAATTGCCGCCGAGGACTGAATCCGCGCAGCTTACCGACAGGGAGCTCGCCGCGGCGGAAGTCGGTCTTTCCCTCGCCATACTGAAATATGCGCGCTACGCCCGCGGTGGGCGCATCGAAGACCCCGCGACCCAGCTCAGCTCCTACCTCGATCGCAAGCCGCAGCTGCGTCCGCCCTATCTCGTCATGGCCGACATCGCGGCAACGGGAGTGCCCGATGCCTTCTTGCGCAAGCAGCACCCGCAGCACCCGCAATTCGAAAGATTGCGGCAGCAATACCTCGCCCGCCGCAACGCCGGCGAGGATGGCGCGCTGACGATCCCCAAGGGCAACAAGCTCAGCCCCGGCATGACGGATCAGCAGATTGCGCTCGTGCGCGAGCGGCTGGGCGTTCCGGCCTACGGCGTCGACAGAACCTACTATGACGACGCCCTGGCCGACGCGGTGAAGCGCTTCCAGACCAAGCATGAAATTTCGCCGGCCAACGGCACCATCAACGCCAAGACGCGCCGCGCCCTGAACGATGGACAGAACGTTTCACCGCGGACCTTGCTGGCGAACATGGAAGAATGGCGCTGGATGCCCGAGGACCTCGGTGAGACCTACGTCTGGGTCAACATCCCCGAATATAAGGTGCGCGTCGTACGCGACGGGGAAGTGAAGCACGAGGAACGGGTCGTCGTCGGCACCAGAAGCACGCAGACGCCGGTCTTCTCGGAGGATGTCGAGACGATCTACTTCCATCCACGCTGGATCGTGCCCCAGAGCATCAAGATGAATGAGGTCTATCCGAGCCTCTTGCGCGGCGGCGGATACTTCCATCGCCAGGGCATGAAGCTCGTGCGCAACGGGCGCGAGGTAAATCCATGGAAGGTCAACTGGGGCAAGTCCGACATCCGCAACTACGATGTCTACCAGCCGTCGGGACCCGGCAACGCGCTCGGGCAGCTCAAATTCACCTTCCCCAACAAGCATGCGGTCTACATGCACGACACGCCGAGTAAGAAGCTGTTCAACTCCACGCAACGCACCTTCAGCCACGGCTGCGTGAGAGTTCGCAACCCGCTTGTGCTGGCGCAGGTTCTGCTCGACATCGACAAGGGCTGGAGTCCCGAGACGGTGGCAGCCCTCGTGAAGGGCAAGCCGGAGGAAAACGGCATTCACCTCGACAAGCACATCCCGGTGCACATCACCTACTTCACGGCGCAGGTCGATGAAGACGGCGATATCACGACCGAGGAAGATATCTATGGTCATGAAAAGCGCATCACCCTGGCACTCGAGGGCAAGTGGAAGCAGATCGACAAGGGCACCGATCATCTCGCGCAAGTCGAGCTGGCGCGGCGGCTCGATCGCTCGTCCACCTCGCGCAGCCGGGCAAGCCGCAGCGCTTCGAGCCATTCCAGCCGCCGCACCGCCAGCCAGGGTGGTTCGTCGAAATCGCGCAGCAGCGGCGGCGGCAATTATTCGACACGCGTGAGCAGCAGCGGCTCATCCGCCAACGATGTGTTCCGCCGCAGCTTCGGCAACTGATGATCGAAACGCAGGTCCGCCTGCAAATCTTGTTCGACCGTGCCCATCCGCTTCATGCCGGAGCGTGCTCTTACGGCGATGGCGATCGCGATCGCGGCCCGACGGCCTTATCGCCGGCCGACGGGCCGCAGCTGCGCGCCCTTTGCGCACTCGGAATATCCGCCATCGAACAAGCGACAAAAGGACGGCATTTCATTCTCCAAACATAAAGTCTACCGCGCGCCTTTTATTGCTCCTCGGCATTATCCAGTGATCACTTCCATGCGGCGGAAATCTCATCTGGCAGCGTGTGAGGTCATGGCAATGTCGAACCGTGCTAATCGGGTGTTCGGGGGCCTCGCGGCTCTAACCGTACTCGCCCTGGCGCAACCCGCGGACGCACTGACGATGCAGCAGTGTAGCGAGAAGTATAAGGCAGCCGAGAAAGCGGGCACTCTCGGCGGCAAGAACTGGGCGCAGTTCCGCGCCGCGGAATGCGGCACCGGCGCCAGCACGGCAGCCGAGACGACGAAGACACCACACGTCGCCACAGGCCCGAGCAGGAAAGAGTGCAGCGCCCGCTACAAGGCAGCGAAGGCCGACGGCACGCTCGGGAACATGACCTGGAACGCGTTCCGGTCTGCAGGCTGCGTCACCAAAGCCGCGGCAGCGCAACCGGCACGTACCGGCCCTGAAACCAAAAACGCGGCGGGCAAAGATAGTGCCGACACCGGCGCCAAAGTCACCCAGCACGAGTGCAGCGCTCGCTACAACGCGGCGAAGGCCAACGGCACGCTCGGGAACATGACCTGGAACGAGTTCCGTTCCGCCGGGTGCGTCGCCAAAACGGCAGCCACCAAAGGTGCTGCGCAAAAGAATGAGGCGGCACGTGCCCCCGCGACGGCACCGGAAAAGCGCGCCGCGAAAAGCGCAACGGCGCCCTCCAAAACACCGACCAAGGTGAGCGAGCAGGAATGTAGCTCGCGCTACCAGGCCGCGAAGGCTGCGGGCACGCTCAACGGCATGACGTGGAACGCGTTCCGCTCTGCGGGCTGTCCGACCGTTACGGCGCAGCGCGCGGGCGGCATGCAGACGACGGCGGCCGGTGCCTTCCCCGATGTCGTCTCCAAGAAATATTCGCACCTGCCCGCCGGGCAGGCGCGCATGTTGACATGCCGCGATCAATACCAGGCCAACAAGGAAGCGGGCATCGCCGAGCCCAAATGGACCGAGGAAGGCGGCGGCTACTACAGCGAGTGCAACAAGCGGCTCAACGCCCACTGAACCGCACGTCGGCGCGATACACGCGCAACGCAACGTCAAAGTATAGGAGAGCAAGTTATGGGTTTTCTCGACGATACACTCCGGCAGCTAGCTCAGAACGGCAACGTGCCCCAACCGCTGGTCGTGATCTTCCAGGAACTGCTGACGGGCCAAGCGCCCGAGGGCCAGGGCCAGCAATCGGCATCGACGCCGCAGCGGCAACAGCAGCAAAGCCAGGCGCCGCAGGCGGCCAATCCCGCTGCCAGCCAGCAGGGACAGGGCGGCGATGTCGATCTCGGCGCTCTGGGTGGACTCGGAGCACTTCTTCAGCAGCTTCAGTCCGCCGGTCTCGACGATGCCGTCCGCTCCTGGATCGGTAACGGCGAGAACAAGCCGGTGCAGCCCGATCATCTCGGACAGGCGCTCGGCAAAGATACCGTCAGCCAGATGGCCGACAAAGCCGGATGCAGTCAGGATGATCTGCTCTCGCAGCTCGCCAAGGCGCTGCCTGGCATCATCGACAATCTGACGAACGGCAATCGGGCGGGCTCGCCCGGCGGCCCGGGGCAGCGTCTCGGCGGCCACTGACGGGCGCGCCACATAGAGACCCGATCCACGCGGTCAAATTTTCGGCCGGCGCTCGCGACCAGCGGCGCCGGCCGATTGCATGTGGAGCGGAAGTACGGTCTGCAAATTGCGCCGTTGTGACGAGCACCGTTTACGGCAGCTCGTTGCGACCACCTCCACGCGCGAAGCCCGGGTGCCCGGGCCCCGCGGCGGGGCCAATACCCACGCACGGGCACCGCGCTGCGAGGGCCCTTGTTGCATAGATCGGCGCCGGCCAGCCGCCGGTGCAGGATGCCGGGCCGCCGACGTCCTGGCGCTTTGATCGCAAGGCTTTCCACGATGGCGTTTCGCCGCGCTGGCCGGTTGCTTGCGCGGGGCGCAAATCGCCCCTATACCCATCGGCCTGCTGGTCCCTTCGTCTATCGGTTAGGACGTCAGATTTTCAATCTGAAAAGACGGGTTCGACTCCCGTAGGGACCGCCATCGCCCCGCAGAACATCAAGTAATATCAATTGATTGCGTTCGGGCGCGAGACTTCCGTCTCGACCCCGGGGCACTTCGTTCAAGGTTGTCTGCGCGCAGCAGTTACGGCGCCGGCCAAATTGCCAACAGTGGTGTTCGGCGCCGCCGTTTTCGGCTGCACGCACGCCCCGCGGCGATCAAGTGCGAGTCGCGGGCTCTTCCGACGTCGCGCTCGTCTACGCCGACCATGGGATCACAGGGGCAGGCAAAGCCAGGCGCCCAAGCAGGTATGGGGTGCGGTTGCCGTGCACGCCGTCTGCCAGGAGCGACACGTCGTTGTCGCCGAGCCATCCACGCACTTCGTGTGGACGGGACCCCTGCCCACGCGGCCCTTCCCATAAATGATGTTTGCAAGACCGTGCGTCGCAAAGACCTCGGCGATATCGTGGGTCACCGCTTCGCCGAGCGACTCGACCTTGATGCAGTCAGCATGTGCCGTCGCCGAAAGCGCGTAAAACACTGCGGTGGCGGCTAGGGTCATTTTCAAAAAACGCATTCGCCCCTCCGAAAAATGATTAAGTCTCGGAAAATAATTGAGCGCCTGACCCTCGACAACGGCATCGGCCAGTCGCGAGCGGGGGTATTTCCGCAATCGACCCGAGAGCGTGCTGCATTTGTCACTCGTCCGACGAGAGGCCTGGCATCCGGCGTGACGTTGAACGGTGATCGATAGCGAACAGGCAGAAGCCGACCGCGCCGCGCCCAAATAAAAACCTAGAGCGTCCGATCCGATTCCATCGATCGCACTACGCGCTCGTGTTTGGCGTGTGCCGTCCGCTGCTCGCTGTTGTCGGTGGCCCCAGAGCCGCGAACGCATTTCTCTGAATAGCGATGCAGCTCTGGTTTTTTGATGGAGCCGATGCGCCACGCTTCGAACGCATCCGCAGCGATCATGATCTAGGCGCTGCGCGCGGCCGTCTTGCTTCGACGTCATCCCTGGCGGCGCGGATCGGCGGCGTCCTCGATGTGGACCTCGAGCCGCTCGCGGCCGTTGAAAGAGGAGCGCTTCACGCTGCCCGCAACGTGCAACGGCAGCCCACCCGTCCCTAGCAGCATATCGCCGAGCGGCTCGCCAGCCGCGCGGAAGGCAATGCCCTCCAGCTTCGTGCCGTCGGCCGATTGGAGCACGCAACGCACGTGCGCCTCGCCCACGATCTTGGCGAATTTCACATTAACCGCCGGAAAGGCGAAGCGCGGCGAAGGATTGCCCTGCCCGTAAGGACCCACCCGCGCGATGAGGTCGATGAGATCGTCGGTGACCCCGGCGGGCGTCAACGCGCCGTCGATCTCGAGCGCATCGCGCGCCCGCGCCTCCCCTACGCTCTCGCGCAGGCGCGCGTGCATGAACGCTTCCAGGACTTCGAGATTGGCGCGCGCCACCGTGAGGCCCGCCGCCATCGAATGACCACCGCCCTTGATGAGATGGCCCGCTGCAACCGCCGCACGCACCGCGCCGCCGATATCCGCTCCAGGAAGCGAGCGCAGCGATCCGGTGCCTTCTCCGCCTGTCTCCTCGTTCCATGCGATGACGCACGAGGGGAGACGGAAACGCTCCGTCAGGCGGCTGGCGACGAGGCCGACGACGCCCTTGTGCCAGGTATGCGAGCCGACGAGCAGCAGCGCAGCGTCGGGATTGGCGATGAGCCGCGCCTCGGCCTCGCCGAGCGCCTCTTCCAGCATCTGCTTTTCGAGCGCGCGACGTTCCTTGTTGAGCCTGTCGAGCAGCGCCGCGATGCGCGCAGCTTCCACCTCGTCCGCGCCGGCGAGCAGCCGCGCGCCGAGCCCGGCGTCACCGATGCGCCCACCGGCATTGATGCGCGGGCCGAGGATGAAGCCGAGGTGATAGGGCGTCGGCGGCTCGTTCAATCCCGCCGCGTCGATGAGTGCCTTGAGACCGATGTTGCGCCGCCAGCGCATCACCTGCAGTCCCTGGGTGACGTAGGCGCGGTTGAGCCCGACCAGCGGCACCACGTCGGCGACGGTGGCGAGCGCGACGAGGTCGGTCTCCGCCATGAGATCCGGCTCGGGCGTGCCCGCGCCATAGAAGCCACGCCGCCGCAACTCGCGGGTCGTCGCCACGAGCACCATGAAGGCGACGCCCGCAGCACACAGATGGCCCAGGCCCGATACGTCGTCCTGACGGTTCGGATTGACCACGGCGCATGCGCGCGGCAGCTCCTCGTCGGCCTGGTGGTGATCGATGACCACCACATCGCAACCGAGTTCACCGGCCCGGGCCAGCGGCTCCCGGCTGGTGGTGCCGCAATCCACCGTGACGATGAGCTGCGCGCCATCCTTCACCAAGCCTTCGATGGCGGCAGGGTTCGGTCCATAGCCTTCGAACAGGCGATCGGGAATGTAGATACGCGGCTGGAGGCCGTGGTGCCCTAGATAGCGCGACATCAGCGCCGCCGACGAGGCACCATCGACGTCGTAATCACCGAAGATCGCCACCGACTGACGCTTCTCGATCGCGTCGGCGATGCGCACGGCGGCGGCGTCCATGTCGCGCACGGTGCTCGGATCGGGCATCAGCGCCTTGAGCGTCGGATTGAGCACCACCGGCACGTCGTCGACGGCGACGCCGCGCGCGGCGAGCACGCGGCCCAGAAGCTCGGGCAATCCGTGCCGCTGGCTGATCGCACCGGCGCGAAGCTGCGCATCGCCCGCGAGGCGCTCACGCCAGGTAAAGCCTTTAGCCGATGCCGCTATGCCAAGAAATGGCGCCGCGTCCGCCGCTGCATCCCGCTGCCTGCGCGCCGCGACCATGCTCTGCCCCCGGATTTATTTTCGATTCGCCTCAAGCGAATTTGACCATCCGGCGGATAGGTTGGCGATGCGAGCAACGGGTTTATCCACAGCCTGCACGCGCGCAGCGGTGCGGCTAACTGCGGTAATGGCGCCAAAGCCGCAGCAGCGTGCGATGCACCTCGTCCGGCTCCCTGTTGAACGGCTCGAGGTTGACGCCGACGACGTTCGTGCGCGCCATCGACCAGGGCAGACGCATCAGCGAGCGATAGAACGGCTGCTTGCGCCAGTCGGCGACGAGCGCGCTCGAAAGGCGTTCCTTCAGGCCGAGCTGCAGCTCGTGGATCGTGCTCGCGCGCACCGCGACCTCCACGAGATCGATGCTATCGATCGCGCGCCAGCGAATGAGGCCCAGACCCTGAATGAAAATGCCGTACTGATTGGCCCCCATTGCCGGGCGCCGCTCGAGCAGCGGAATGTTGTAGTAGGTCACGCCGACGGCGGCGAGACCCAACGCCAGCCAGAGCATGCCGCCGGTGACGATACCGGCGGCGAGCAATACTGCAGCCAGGATGGCGATGACGTAGACCGGCGCCTCGATCTCGTCGCCACCGTAGGTGACCGAATAGCCGCCGACATTTCGCTCTTCCACGCCAGCTCCTTTGGTCAAGATGCCCGCGCCGGACATCCATTCTTCAGGAACGGAAGGCGATGTTCAAGGCGTCTTACGCGCCGAGCTGCGGCGCCAGATCAGGCGCCGAAGCGGGCCAAGTCTCGGCAGCGGGTGCGCATCCGGCGCACGGTGCCCGACTTCGAGCGCATGACGATGGAATCCACCTCGGCGTAGTCGCCTTCGAAGTGTACGCCATCGAGCAAGGAGCCGTCGGTCACGCCCGTGGCGGAGAAAATCACGTCGCCCGCCGCCATGTCCTCGAGCCTGAACTTCCGGTTGATGTCGGGGATGCCCATTGTTGCGGCACGCGCGCGCTCTTCCTCGTTGGCGGGCATGAGGCGGCCCTGAATCTGCCCACCGATGCAGCGCAGTGCCGCCGCCGCGAGCACACCTTCGGGCGCGCCGCCGGAGCCGAGATAGATGTCGATACCGGTTTCGTCGGGGTCCGTCGTCCAGATGACGCCGGCGATGTCGCCGTCCGGGATGAGCTGCACGGCTGCTCCCGCGGCGCGCACGGCCGCGATCAGCTCAGCGTGGCGCGGGCGATCGAGGATGCAGGCGGTGATATCGGAGACGGGCACGCCCTTCGCCTTGGCGAGGGCTTTGAGGTTCTCCTCGGGCGAAGCATCGAGATCGACGAGATCCGGGGCGTAGCCGGGACCGATGGCGATCTTGTTCATGTACATGTCGGGTGCATGCAGCAGGCCGCCGCGCTCCGACATCGCGAGCACGGCAAGCGCGTTCGGCATCGCCTTGGCGCAGATGGTGGTGCCTTCCAGCGGATCGACGGCGATGTCGACCTCGGGGCCTTCGCCCGAGCCGACCTTCTCGCCGATGTAGAGCATCGGCGCCTCGTCCATCTCACCCTCGCCGATCACGACGGTGCCGCGAATGGCGAGCTTGGCAAGCTCGCTGCGCATGGCGTCCACCGCCGCCTTGTCGGCTGCTTTCTCTGCCCCTCGCCCGCGCAGACGCGCGGCTGCAATGGCTGCCGCCTCGGTGACGCGCGCCACCTCGAGGACGAGCACGCGCTCTAGACCCGAATGGGCGCCCGGCTCTGTCATGGTCGCTTTCCTCACGGTCGCATTGGTCATGGTAACGCCTTTCAGCGGCTAAAGCCCTTCGCCTTCGCCGAGCTTCTCGATGCGAATAACCTGCGGGCGCTCGGCCACCTTGCCGTCCTGCTCGATGGCTGCGACCGCCTTGCGGATCGCCGCTTCGGTGGTCTCGTGGGTGATGAGCACCACGACGGCGGGCCCGCCCGGCTTGTGCCGCGGCCCTGCCCCGGGCTGGGTGGCACGGGGCCGGCGTTGCACGATGCTTTCCAGCGAGACCTCCTGATCCGCCATGCGCTTGGCGATGGCCGCCATCGCGCCGGGCTGATCGTGCACCAGAAGGCGCACATAGTAGGCCCCGTGGTGGGCGCCGAGCTTTGATTTGACGTAAGGCTTCAGGCTCTCGGTGCGCGTGACGAGCGGCGTCGTGACGATGCCCCGCGCGATGTCGAAGACGTCGCTCGCCACCGAGGAAGCCGTAGCGCGCCCGCCGGCGCCCGGGCCGATCAGGAGCAGGCTGCCGCAGAAGTCGGAATCGATCGCAACCGCGTTCGTGGCGCCCCAGACCTCGGCGATAGCGGATTCCTCCGGCACCATCGCGGGATGTACGCGGGCCTCGATGCCGCCCTCGGTGAGGGTCGCAACGCCGAGCAGCTTGATGCAGAAGCCCATGTCGTTGGCGGCGTCGATGTCCGCTTCGGTAATCTGCTGGATACCTTCGACGTCGATCTGATCGCAGTCGATCTCGGTGCCGAAGGCAAGGCTCGTCAGGATCGCCAGCTTATGCGCGGTATCGAAGCCGCCGATGTCGAATGTGGGATCGGCCTCGGCGTAGCCCAGCTCCTGCGCTTCCTTCAGCGCGTCGGCGAACGAGCGGTCCTCGTCCGTCATCGATGAAAGGATGAAGTTGCAGGTGCCGTTGAGGATGCCGTAGATGCGCCGCACCGAGTTGGTGGCGAGTGATTCCCGCAGCGTCTTGATGACGGGAATGCCGCCCGCAACCGCCGCCTCGAAGTTGAGGGCGACACCCTTCTCCTCGGCGAGCTTGGCAAGCGCGATGCCGTGCTTGGCGAGCAGCGCCTTGTTCGCGGTGACGACGTGCTTGCCGGCGTTGAGCGCCGCCTCGACGGCCTCCTTCGCGATGCCATCGGAGCCGCCGATCAGCTCGACGAACACATCGATGCGCGCGTCCTTCGCGAGGGCCACCGGATCGTCGAACCAGGCGATGCCCGAGGCGTCGAAACTGCGCGGCTTATTCTTGGCGCGGGCGGAGATGCCGACAATTTCCACCGGCCTGCCGCGCGCGGCGATCTGCTGATGGTGCGTCTGCAGCAATTCGATGAGGCCAGCGCCGACAGTGCCAAGGCCGGCAACGCCCAGGGTCAGTGACTTTTGCATGGATTGCCGGAAGCTAGCGGCTGACTTTTTGCTGAATCGGGATCACGTTATGCATCGTTTCCGGAGCCTCTGCGAGGAACTTTTTGCAGTTGCGAGCAGTCGCCGCGACCGGATGGCCGCGCGAGGGCGGGAGGGATACCTTATAGGGATATTGCACCCTGGCGGCCACTATCCCACGGGGCACGGCTCTGAGCAAACCCGGCTCCCGCGCCTTTCTTCGCACGGTCGAGAAGAGGCTCCATGCGCATCCTAATCCTAGGAGTCGGCGGCTTTCTTGCCGGTTCGATTGGCACGGCCCTGGCGGTGGCGGGCCATGCGGCAATCGGGCTATCGCGAAGAAGGCCGTCAAATCTGCGCGGGCTCGAGACACACATTGCCGCGGATCGCTCCGATACCGCTGCGGTTCTGGCCGCCATCGATACGCACAGGATCGATACGGT
>Ga0182743_1002841_pt1 | contig 14522 bp, 12 predicted proteins | sample eDN3rd30CKraftOP_FD_128522 | JGI IMG/M metagenome (GOLD analysis project Ga0182743, IMG submission 128522) | Enriched Organic Plus compost microbial communities from Emeryville, California, USA - eDNA 3rd pass 30_C Kraft OP (version 2) (version 2) ... | reverse complement strand
GAATCCAAACTTGAAAATGGGGATGCCATTGACCAGGCGTTGCTGGATGAAACGATTAACCAGGTGCGGGGCCGGGCGGAGGTGAATATGCCGCCGGTTACCGAAACCGATCGCGATAAACTCCGTGAAATTGTGCGCAGGGAGCGGCGCGTTGAATTTTGCCTGGAACGGCTGATCCGCTATATGGACATCCGCCGGTGGGGTATTTTCATGGAGGTCATGAACCGGCAATTCTATGGGATGAAGCTGACGGACGATCCGGATAACTACACGGACTTTAGCGTGGAAAAGACCGGAAAATACCGGGGGCATTACAAAGTCATCAACAAAACGGGAAGCATTACGCCGGCGATGGCCTTGTTGCCCATCCCGCAGTATGAAATTGACATCAACCCCAATTTGGAACAGAACCCGGGGTATAATTAAGAGACACCGTCACATAAAACAACAGACAATGAAGAAGAAAGCCTTTTTGTGGTCGCTTTTTGGGGTAGCCGGCCTTTTGAGCATGGGTAATTCCCTACAGGCGCAACGTACAAAGCAAATCGACTTGGGCGAAGGGGTTTCGCTTGAGGTGGTCTTTATCCCGGAAGGTTCGTTTAAAATGGGCAGCACACCGGAGGAAAAAGCTTGGGCGACGGGCATTGAAGGGGGCGCAACGCCGGGGACGGAGCGTGAATCGTACGAGGGGGAGCAGCCCCGGCTGATGCGGGTGAAGGACGGGTTTTGGATGGGCCGGACGGAGGTCAGCGTGGGGCAGTTCAAGCGGTTTGTGGAGGAAACGGGTTACGTGACGGATGCGGAGAAACCGGGAGGAAAGACGCAGGTGTTTGACCCCGAGTGGAAGATTACGGCCAAGGCGCCGCCGCATCCCTGGATTTCGATGGAAGGAAAGAGCTGGCGGGATCCGAATTTCGGGTTTCCCTTGCGGAATGTGTATCCGGTGGTGTGCGTGAGCTGGAACGATGGGCGGGCCTTCTGCGAATGGCTGACCAAACGGGAACGGGATGCGGGCCGCCTTCCGGAAGGGATGGAGTACCGGCTGCCGACGGAAGCGGAATGGGAGTATGCCGCCCGGGGCGGTCAGGAAAGTACGTTTTTCTGGTGGGGCAACGATCTGAGCGAGGGCGAAGGACGGCTGAACATTTCCGCGATCGATTTCCTGCCGGGCAGGAATAAAACGTGGCCCTTGGCAAAGGCACCCTGGAGCGATGGATTTGCATTCGTATCTCCGGTCGACCATTTCGGTGAAAAAGGCCGAAATGGCTTCGGATTGGCGGATATGTGCGGGGGGGTGTGGGAGATTGTGCTGGATCATTTTGACCCGAAAGGGGGGCACGAGGAACTGCTGGTTACGGATGGGGATTATCGGCCCGTGTGCAAGGGGGGCAACTACTTCGATGTCCCGGGCAATGCCCGCTGCGCGGTTCGGCTGGGGCTCCACGGCGTGAGTTACTCCGATTCCCGGGATGGATTCCGGGTTTGCCTGGGGGTGGTAAAGGCGGGAATTGAGTGATCAATGGGATTAAAGGAAATAAAAGTGTAGGGTATGGCAAACGTAAATGGGCATACAATTAACCGCAGGGAATTTGTCCGGAATCTGGCGCTGGCCGGTGCCGGGGTGGGTATGTTGGGGAACGCAGCCTTTCCGGCCATCGCTGGCGGCCAGCCGGGCGATATCCGGATCGGGATCGTGGGCTTGGCCGTACACAGCGCGGCGTTTTCACAGCTACTGAACGATCCGGAGAAAGCAGCGGATCTGGCGGGTTGCCGCGTGACGGCGCTGTATCACCCCCCGGGAAATCCGGATGTGGATTTTACCAAGGAGCAGCTGGATAAGTTTGAGCAGGACGTGCGGGAGATGGGCGTAGCAATCGTAAGCTCCATGGAGGAATTGCTGAGGCAGGTGGATGTGGTGATGATCGAAACGAACGACGGCCGGCCGCACCTGGAGCAGGTGATGCCGACTTTCAGGGCCGGGAAACCGGTGTTTATCGACAAGCCGGTTGCCGCCGACCTGAAAGGGGTGATGGAGATTTTTGATCAGGCCAAGGCCTTCCGGGTGCCGGTTTTTTCGTCGTCGTCCCTCCGGTACCTGAAAAGTGCCCAAGGGGTGGATCGGAGCCAGGTGCTGGGCGCCTATACCTACAGTCCGGCGCCCACCGAAAAGAGCCACACGGAATTGTTTTGGTACGGCATTCATGGCGTCGAGCTGCTGTATACCGTCATGGGAACGGGCTGTCAGGAAGTGATGCATGTCCATCATACAGATGGCGAGGACGTGGTGGTGGGTTTCTGGGACCACGACCGGGTGGGGACCTTCCGGGGAATCCGCCAGGGGCGGCGGGATTATGGCGGTACGGTATTCGGAAAAGAGGTCAATACCCCATTGGGGACGTTTGAGGGGTACCGGCCGCTGGTCGTGAAAGTGGTGGAGTTTTTCCGGAGCAAGCGGCCTCCCGTTCCCGTGCAGGAAACCCTGGAGATTTACGCGTTTATGGAGGCGGCGCAGGAGAGCCGGAAAAGGGGCGGAACGAAGGTGCGGCTGGAAGAGGTATTGGGAAGCCTTTAGCAGGGTAGCGAACGCAGTAAACGGTAGCGGGCGCAGTGAACGGTAGCGAATACAATATACAGGAACGAACACAGTACAGAACGAACACAGTAAATAGAAGATTAACTAATTAACTAAAAGATGAAACCGGTAAAAGTTTTGGTGTTGGGCTGTGGGAACATGGGTAGTTCTCATGCCATGGCGTATCACACGATGAAGGATGAATTTGAAATCTGCGGATTGGTGTCCCGGGGCAAAAGCAAGGAGGTGCTGAATGCACAGCTCGGGAATGCGTATCCGTTATTTGATGATTTTGAAACGGCTTTGAACGAAACCCAACCGGATGCGGTGAGCATTGCCACGTATCCGGATACCCATGAAAAATATGCGTTGATGGCGTTTGAAAAGGGATGCCACGTATTCGTGGAAAAACCGATCGCCGATACGCTGGAAGGGGCGCGCCGGATGGTTCAGGCGGCCATCAAACACAACAGGAAGCTGGTGGTGGGGTATATCCTGCGCCACCATCCGTCGTGGAAAAAGTTCATCGAGCTGAGCCACGGACTGGGGAAACCGCTGGTGATGCGGATGAACCTCAATCAGCAGGCCGATGGCAAAATGTGGACGCTGCACCGGAACCTGATGAATTGCCTCAGCCCGATCGTGGATTGCGGCGTGCATTACATCGATGTGATGTGCCAGATGGCAGGCGCAAAGCCGGTCCAGGTGTACGCCATCGGCGCAAAGCTGACGGATGAGGTGCCCGCGGATAGTTACAACTACGGCCAGATGCAGCTGCGTTTTGACGACGGATCGGTGGGCTGGTATGAGGCCGGCTGGGGGCCGATGATGAGCGAGACGGCATTTTTTGTGAAAGATGTGGTGGGCCCGAAAGGTTCGGTATCCATCGTGGCAAAAGATGCGGGTGGAAAGGGAAAATCGGGTTCCATTGATTCGCACACAAAAACGGAATCGTTGTTGGTGCATCATGCCGACCTGGATGCGTCCGAACGGTTTTCGAAAGAGGACATCACGATCGACCTGACGGATGAACCGGACCACCAGGGGCTTTGCGACCGGGAACAGCAGTTTTTTTACGACGCGATTGCGAACGACGTCGATCTGACCAGGCACATGCAGGATGCACTGAACAGCCTGGAAATCGTGATGGGCGCCGATGCATCGGTCAAAACCGGCCAGGTGGTCAAACTGCAGCTTACTGAACTCTAAAAACCGATCGCATGCAGAAAACAGCGATGGCAATTGCCGCACACCCGGATGATATTGAATTCATGATGGCGGGTACCCTGCTGCTATTGAAACAACAGGGGTATGCAATTCATTACCTGAATCTTTCCACGGGGAACTGCGGGAGTATCGAACACGATTCTGCGGCTACCACCGCGATCCGGATGGAGGAAGCCAAACACGCGACCCGGATACTGGAGGCGACGTTTCATCCGCCGATATGCAACGATTTCGAGATTCTCTATGGGGTGGAACTGCTCCGGAAGCTGGCCGCCGTGATCCGTCAGGTAAAACCGGCGATTATTTTGACGCATTCGCCGTCAGACTACATGGAGGATCACATGAACACGAGCCGGTTGGCCGTTACGGCGGCTTTTGTGCGCGGCGTGCCGAATTTCAAGACTGATTACCCGGCCATCGCGAATACGAACTGCGCGGTTTATCATGCGTTGCCGCACGGTTTGCTGACGCCGTTGGGGCAACCGGTCATCCCGGAGCTGTTTGTGGATACCACTTCCGTGCAGCCCGTGAAACGGCAGGCCTTGTCGGCACACAAGAGCCAACAGAACTGGCTGGAGGATAGCCAGAAGATGAATTCCTATGTGCAGGCCATGGAAGACTTTTCGCTGGCCATCGGCGACATGTCGGGCCGATTCGAGCATGCGGAGGGTTGGCGGAGGCACCTGCACTTCGGGTTTTCCGAACCTGGATATGACCCGTTAGAAGAACTGAATGGATTTTACCTAAAAAACAAAGATTATGCGTAAGAAAAGCTCAATAGCACCGGATTGGTGGGATTATACAACCCTGGATCTGGGGCAGGACGTGACCGATAAAATAGCGAGTATGACGCCGGAAGATATGGTGAACTTGTCGCGGCCGGGATTTAAGGTTGTTTTTTTTGATACCGTGGAGGAGTTTTACCTGGCCGAAGCGTTGGAATACGTGACCACCTGGATGCAGGCCACGGAAGATAATCCCGTGGGGTTATGCGGACCCATCGGGCCGACTGAACAGCTGCCCCTGGTCGCCCGTATCGTAAATGAGATGGGCGTCTCCCTGAAACATGCCCACTTCTGGTCCATGGATGAATGGGTGATCGATGGGAAGGAGGCTCCGGCTAGCCATCCGCTTTCGTTCAAGAAGGCGTTTAACGACCTATGCTACAACCGCATCCACAAGGATCTGGTCATGCCGGAAGCGAACATCCATTTTCCGAAAGTGGATACGAGGGAGTATCGCGAAAGCTGGTCCAAAGCGCGGTGTTTGATTATGCAGGGGGGACAGGGCGACGTGAAACATTGGGCGTTCAACGAGCCGCCGCAGCGCGTGGGCGCCTATGCCGACCGGCCCCAGACGGTTGAGGAATATAAGAAACTGGAAACTCGGGTGCTGGATCTTCACCCGATTACGATTGCGCAGAACTCGCGGATGCATTGCGGCGGGAATGCGCCCATCATACCGACGCAGGCGGTAACCGTGGGGCCGAAAGAAACGTGGCAGTCGGAGAAGGTTTCCATCTGGCACGCCGGTGCCCATGACAATCCCTTCGGACAGCGATTAACCACGTACATGATTTCGAATAAGCTGCCGGATACGTCGGTGCCGATGTCGGTTCTGGCGGATCACCCGAACGTCCAGTTTAATTTTCTGCGGGCGGGGTTTGGTACGTGTTCCATCGAAATGCATTGATCAGATACCGCTAAATACAGATACAATGAATGGAATCATAAAAATAACAGCGATACTGGCGGCGGTGGTGATGGCCGGATGTACGGGCAACCAGACGTTCAAGCTGGAAAAGGGCGACCGGATTGCGATCGTGGGGAATTCCCTGGCCGAGCGCATGCAGCACGATGGATGGTTGGAAACGTATCTTCAGGCGACGTATCCGGATGACCACCTGGTGTTCAGGAACCTGGGGTACTCGGGCGATCAGGTACACTACCGGCCGCGTGCCCACAAAGGGTTCGGGGATAGCGATTCGCACCTGAAAAACATGCGGGCGAATGTGATATTCGCGTTCTTCGGTTACAACGAGTCGTTTGAGAATAAGCCGGAAGAGTTCCGGCAGCAACTGGGCAGCTGGATCGACCACGTCCGCGCACAGCCCTACGATTCGGTGAAAACAGCCCGCATCGTGCTGTTTTCGCCGATTGCCCACGAAAACCTCGAGACGCCCAACCTGCCCGACGGATCGGAAAACAACGTACGGTTACAGGCGTATACGGACGCCATGGCGGCCGTTGCCAAAGAGAAGGACGTGCCTTTTGTGGATTTGTTTGCGGCTACCCAGAAGATGTACGAAGACTCCGAGACGCCGCTCACCCTGAACGGGGTGCATCTGAACGAGAAGGGGAACGAGGAAGTGGCGCGCTACATCGTTGAAACGGCATTCGGCCATCGGATAAAAATGGATCGGGTGGCGATCGACTCGCTGCGCAGCGCCGTTGTGGATAAAAACGGATACTGGTTTCACCGGTACCGGACCATCAGTGGTAACGACGTGTGGGGGACCCGCTCCATCCAGGATGGGAACTACGCAACCCTGCAGCGGGAATTGCAGATGCTGGATACGATGACGGCAAATCGCGACAAGCGGGTATGGGCGCGTGCGCAGGGCAACGACATCGAAATTGACGACAGCAACGTGCCGGAGCCGCTGATCGTGGGCACGCACATCACGCGGGAGGTTACCTACGTGGACCCGCAGGAGGCCATCGACCGGATGACCTTTCCGGACGACCTGCAGGTGAATCTGTTTGCGTCGGAAAAGGAGTTTCCGGAAATCGCCAAGCCGGTAGCGATGCAGATCGATACGAAAGGGCAGGTCTGGGTGGCGTCGTGGGCGACGTACCCGAAGTGGGAACCGATGCGGCCGATGAACGACCGGTTGGTGACGCTGACCGACACCGACAACGACGGTGTGGCGGATAAGGCGACTACCTTTGCGTTTGTGCCGCACCCGACGGGGTTTGAGTTCTGGAACGACGGCGTCATCGTGGTGTCGGCCCCGGACATCCTGTTTCTGAAAGATACGACGGGCGACGGGGTGGCGGACGTGCGCACGCGGTTGTTCGGCGGAATCGGATCGGACGATACCCACCATACGGCGAATAACCTGATCTATGGCCCCGATGGGAATATTTATTACCAACGGGGGATATTTATCTTGGAAAATGTGGAAACGCCGTGGCGCAAGAGCGATGAGTCGGGGACGCCGGGGTTGTACCGTTTGAACCCCCGCACGTTCGACTTTTCGTTTGTGGTTGAAAATTCGCCCAATGCGCATGGCATCAGTTTCGACCGATGGGGCAACCAGTTCATTACCGATGGGACGACGGGAAAGGCGTTTCAGGTGTACTACGACCGGAAGGTGACTTCCACCACCGACAGCAGCAGGTTTGCCAAGCGGCCGTTGTTTGAGCCGACGGTGCGGCCGTTGACGTCCAATCAGTTGATATCCAGCTCCAATCTCCCTGCGCAGTACCAGAATAACTTCTTGGTATACAACGTAATCGGATTTCAGGGGATGAAACGCTATCGGCTGGATTACAAGCCGCAGGGGGTTGTTGAAGGTACGGAAATCGGAAACTTTTTGTTTACGGGCGATGACCCGGCATTCACCCCACACACGGAAGCGGCACCACGGGTGGTGCCGCCGGATTACACGGGCGATCCGAACTTCCGGCCCAGCGACGGGGCCGTGGGGCTTGACGGGGCACTGTACTTCGCCGACTGGCAGAATGCCGTCATCACGCATTCGCCTTACAACCTCCGGGATGCCAGCCGTGACCAGATCCACGGGCGGGTGTACCGGGTTACCGCCAAGAATAAACCGATCGGGCCCGCCGTCCGGGTGCACGGCGAATCAATTGAAAACCTTCTGGAACTGTTTAAGAACCCCTACGACAACATCCGCCACCAGGCGCGGGTGGAACTGAGCGGCAGAAATTCCGACGAGGTGATCAAAAAGGCACAGGCGTGGGCCGCTAAACTGGATCGGTCGGAAAAGGAAAATGCGCTTCCACTGCTCGAAGTACTGTGGCTGCACCAACAGCATAACCGCGTTAACCGCGAGCTGCTGGTCGAATTGCTGAAGTCGCCGGAGGAACCCGTACGGATTGCGGCCCAGAAGGTCGCTTGGTTCTGGAGCGAGCGGGCTTCGCATTTGGCAGCTCCCGACCCGGCCGGTGTGCCGGGCATGGAATTCCGGATCGGTTACGAGTCGTTCTGGGCCGACCGGGATAGCAGCAGGACTGGTACGCCGGATGCTGCACATGCGGGGCATGGCAAGGAAACAGCGGAAACGCTTTCCAAAGGGAAAGCCGCTGAGGCACCGGCGCTTGATTTCAGGGAGAAGGAAACGGCTGCGTTGACCATCGTGGCCGTCAGGATGGAATTTGATGTGTCGGCATTTACGGTAAAGGCAGGACAGCGGGTTGAGCTGACGTTGGACAACCAGGACCTGATGCAGCACAACCTGTTGATTGTGGCGCCCGGAGCAGCCGACGAGGTTGCGGGACTGGCCATTGACCTGCAGGAGGAGGGCTTGGCGAAAGCGTATGTTCCGGAAAGCGGGAAGGTGCTTCATCATACCGGCTTGTTGGACGGGCATACCAAGGAGGTCCTGTCCTTCCGGGCACCCACGGCTCCGGGCGACTATCCGTTTGTCTGTACGTTTCCGGGGCATGCGCCTGTGATGCGGGGAGTCATGCACGTAAAATAGCACGGACCGGTAAAATAGAAAAAGCATGAGGGTTGGCATCATCGGGTTGTCCGTTCACAGTGCGGATTTTACCAAACTACTGAATGCGGATACGCCGGGCGAAGGGCTGCGCGATTGCCGGGTAGTGGCCTTCTTTCATCCGCAAGGGAATGCGGATGTCGAGTTTCCGGCGGAACAGCTGGCGGAATTCAGCGATACGATGGCCGGCCACGGCGTGGAACGTTTGGATTCCATCGAGGCGGTGCTGGACCGGGTGGACGCGGTGATGGTGCTGACCAACGATGGGCGTCCGCACCTGGAACAGCTGATGCCGGTATTCAATGCCGCGAAACCTGTATTTGTCGATAAGCCCCTGGCAGCGGATTGGGCCGGGGTGGTGGCCATTTTTGACACAGCCGCGAAATACGGGGTGCCGGTATTTTCTTCGTCCGCGCTGCGCTATGTGAAGCGTACGCAGGACATCCGCCTGGGTAAGGTCGTCGGACAGGTATTCGGTGCGGAGACGTACGGCCCTGCGCCCCTGCAAGCTTCCCACGTGGATTTGTTTTGGGATGGCATCCACGGTGTGGAATCGCTGTATACCATCCTGGGAACTGGATGCGAATGGGTCAGTTGTACACATACTCCCGGGTGTGATGTCGTGGTGGGGCGGTGGCGGGATGGTCGCGTCGGCATGTTCCGGGGATTGCGGCAAGGTAAAATGGGTTTCGGCGGAACGGTGTATGGAAGCCAGGGCATTGCTGACATCGGCCCTTTTGAAGGATACGGCCTGTTGGTGGCGGCCATTGTTGAGTTCTTCCGGACGGGCAAGCCGCCGGTAACCCCGGAAGAAACCCTGGAGATTTATGCGTTCATGGCGGCAGCGGAAGCGAGTAAACGAAGGGATGGGGATCGGGTAGGGTTGGGGGAAATAAATGGGAAATTGAGAGTTGAAAGCTGAAAATTGAGAATTGAAAGTTGAAAATTGAGAATTGAAAGTCCAAAATTGAGATTGAAAGTAAATCTTTAATAACGATAGAAAATGAAGCAAAGCAGATTGAATAGGTTGTTTAATCCCGTTTCCGGAAAATGTTTCGATGTGGCCATAGACCACGGCTTTTTCAATGAATACACGTTTCTTGGCGGCATTGAAAATATCGAGAAATCGGTGCAGGTGTTGATTGATGCGGGTCCGGATGCGATCCAATTGACGGTGGGCCAGGCCCGCCATTTGCAGTCGGTTGCCGGAAAGATGAAGCCTTCGCTGGTGCTGCGGACGGACGTGGCGAATGTGTACGGCCCCGATCTGCCGGATGTTTTGTACAGCCGGATGATTGAAGATCCGGTGTTGCAGGCGGTGCGGCTGGATGCCACGTGCGTGGTGGTGAACCTTTTCCGGATTCCCGGTGCGCCGGAGGTGACCGACCAGTGTATCCAGAACATATTGAAGCTGAAACCGCTGTGTGATTACTACGCCGTACCGTTAATGATCGAACCGCTGGTGTTCCGTCCGAATAGCGAGGCGGGCGGGTACATGGTGGATGGAAACATCCGGTTGATTACCCCGCTGGTGAGGCAAGCGGTTGAATTGGGTGCCGACCTGATCAAAGCGGATCCGACGGACGATGTGGAAGAATACCATAAAGTCGTGAAAGTTGCCGGATCGGTGCCCATCTTAGTGAGGGGCGGTGGCCGTGCCGACGACAACGAACTACTGGAAAGGACCTATGCGTTGATGCAACAGGGGGTGAAGGGTATCGTGTACGGCCGGAATGTCGTGCAGCATGCCGACCCGGGAGGCATGACGCGGGCATTGATGGCCATTGTGCATGAACAGGCGAAACCGGAAGATGTGCTGCATTTTATGAAAGGGAAAAGCTAGCGGATGACTTTTAAATCGGTGTACTGCTGAATTTGGTCGAAATCCGCGTCGTTGTGCACCAACGTAATCGAGAATTCAAGCGCGTAATAAGCAATTAAGCAATCGTTACTTTTCCGGATGGTGGCACCTTTTTTACGGAGCGTGCGATACAAGTCGGCGGCCCCGATTGCCGCTTGTATCTGGGGTAGGTCAAGCACATTATAATACGACAACGTATCTTTAATCCGTTCGTATGTTGAATCGTCCCGGATTCCTTGCAAGATTTCCTGAAGGATGGTCGGTGTTAGATAAATTGGATGATCGTTAAGAATACTTTGCTCCAGTAAGTCAGCGCCTGGCGACTTTTTTTTGTTCAGGAAATCTATCCAAATCGATGTGTCAAACAGTAAAGGTTCGTTCATAGGCTGCGCATGTCTTCCAGATTTCCGGACCAGGTATCTGCTCCGCGAACGGTCAAAATCTGCCTACGCTTTAAAGAAGCGACGTATTGCTTCAAAGCCTCATTGACAATGTCCTTTTTGGTTTTGAAACCACTGATTTTTAACGCTTGTTTGATCAAGCTGTCATCTAATTCAATATTGGTACGCATACTACTTGTTCTTTGGTGTAAAGATACGAATTTTTATACACATTGATGAATCAACTGTCGAATGACGGCTTGATTCCCGGTCCGGCATCAATCCGGACGGGACAGACTTCATCGCCAATCGAACGTGGAACCCGGCAAATCTCCTTCAAAACGAACCTTCGCCCGACGAAACGGCGCAATAGAAATCAATTGAGAATGGGTATCAGCGCTTAAACTTTGCGTACGAGCTCTGCCTGCATTCCGCGGGGACCCCTGGTGGCTTGGTATTCGACCTTATCGCCGGTAGCTAAAACGATCGACGGATCGGCCAGTTGGGTGCGGTGTACGAAAATGCGTTCTTGGTTCCGTGAATTGGTGATAAACCCGTAGCCCTTGGATGCATCGTAATAACTGATGGTGCCGGTTGGCAGCGCAGCGGGATCTGCCGCCTCTTCCTTCGGGGTGGAAATGGCAATGTCTTCCAGCGCGATGCGGCTTACTTTCCGCTCGTCGGGAGGTGTACTGGAAAGATTGCCGTTTTCATCCACATAGGCGATCATGTCTTCCAGTTTCCTGCCGCTTTTTGAGGTCTCGAAACGTTTTTCGTCCCGGCGCTGCTCCTTTTCTTTCCGTTTTTGCAGCTTCTTTTTGTTTCGTTCTTTTTTACTATATGTTTCAGCCATTGAAAAGTATTGTTCGTTAAAAATTGTACCCCGCGTTTTCCAAGGCCGATGATAGCGGCTTGGAAAATGAAAAGATGTCCTGGCAATTAATCGTTTTTTTAACGTATTGAATGCTTAACAACACGGGCATCCTGTTGGACACGGATGGTCAGAGAGGATAGGACAAAGGTACGTTATTATTCCGATATTAACTAATCTATGCGGTTTATTGACTACATTTACGGAATTTCCTCCACATAAGCAGCACATGAGACAACTGAAAATATCCGAATCGATTACCAACCGCACAAACCGATCCCTAAGCAGCTATTTATTCGAAATCAGTAAATATGAGATGCTTACTGCTGAGGATGAGGTAGATTTGGCCGTCCGGATACGGGCGGGAGATGCCGTGGCGTTAAACCGGTTGGTAAATGGAAACCTCCGGTTCGTGATTTCCGTAGCCAAACAATACCAACATCAGGGTTTGGTGCTGGAAGACCTGATTAACGAAGGAAATCTGGGGCTGGTTACGGCTGCCAAACGATTTGATGAAACGCGTGGATTCAAGTTTATTTCCTATGCAGTGTGGTGGATCAGGCAAAGTATCATGTTGGCCATTTCCACGCAATCACGCACGGTGCGCCTGCCCTTCAACCAAATCGCAGACATTGTCAAAGCGAAGCGGACACAATCAACCTTGGAGCAGCAACTGGAGCGCGAGCCGACGGTAGAGGAGCTGGCCGAGGTTCTGGATGTTTCGCCCGCCAGGCTTGGGCGCACGTTGTTGAACGGCGAATCCCAGGTATCGGTTGATGCGCCTTTTTCGCATTCATCGGAGAGCAACCTGCTGGATACCTTATATGACGGCGGCGCTCCGACGGATCATGAGGCTATGCGCGAATCGTTGGAAATTGTGGTCAGAGATGCGATCCGCCATCTTCCCAAACGCGAGCAATTGGTCCTGGAACTTTTTTTCGGACTGGGTGGAATAGAACCGAAGAACCTCATGGAAATCAGTCAGCGATTGGGTTTGACGACCGAACGCGTCCGGCAACTCAAAGCCAAAGCACTGTTTTGGTTACAGCGTTCAACCGAAGGCCGGAAATTGGCGTTCTACCTATGATCGATACTTGCAAGTGCCGCACGTAAACTTTAAGAAAACTCTTTAGAAGCGTCCCCAAAATTTTCAATAAGTCTTGCGGGCTAAAAAAATTAGTATTAGTTTTGGTGTCGCGCCAACCAAAAGGCTGGTTTTGGAAGAAGAACCGCGTTATGGACACACAAGACGATGAGGTATGCTGCCCGTTCTGCAAGGGTAGGGTGGATGATGCCGGCAAGCCGATAGATGACAGTGAGCCGCTCGTTGGTACGACGGTGCTGTGCTTCGCCTGCGGGCGGTTGTCCGGTTATAGCCCTTCCCGGGAGCCGTCATGCGCCTGTCCGGCGTGCGCGGACAAGCTATTCGCTTTTCTGCGGAACCATTTGTAAACCTCAAACCACAATACCGAGACCGTAGCTAGGGCCATGCAAATTCCCAATTCGGATGCACGGAGTGACGTCACGTCAAAAAAACGAGATAGCGGCTCGACGTAGAGGATGGCGAACAGTATGACCAACACCAATACCGTAATGCCGGTGAGCAGAGGGTTCCGGCTCCTGAAACGCTCAAAAATGCTGTAGTAGAACGAGCGGTTGGCAAAGCTCAACAGGATGTTGGCAAAAATCAGCGTGGTAAATACCATCGTTCTCGTTTTTTCCTCGCTGCCACCGGCCTGAACAGTCAGCTGGTAGGCAAACAGCACACCGGCCGTAATCACTAGCCCCTGGACGATGCTGATGAGCAGTTCCCGTCCGTTCAGAAACGTATCGGTCATGATCCGCGGCGGCCGTTGCATTGTATTCCGCTCCATGGGTTCGTTCTCGTAAACGATGGAACAGGTGGGCCCCATCACCAACTCCAGGAAAATGACATGGACAGGGGTAAAGATCTGCGGGAATACCCAGCCCAGAAACAGGGGCAACGAAACGGTTAGAATAATGGGAATGTGGATGGAAATGATGTATTGGACGGCTTTTTTGATGTTGGCATAAATGCGTCTCCCGGCGGCTATGCCCGTGACCAGCTTTTCCAGATCGTCGTTGGTAATTACCAGCGCAGCGGCCGATTTGGCGATTTCCGTCCCCTTGTTGCCCATGGCCACCCCGATGTGGGCGGCTTTCAGGGCCGGACCGTCGTTCACGCCGTCGCCCAGCATGGCCACCACTTCGCCGCGTTTTTTCAACGCGTTCACCACGGCGAGCTTGGCTTCGGGAAACATCCGCGTAAACAACGTCGTACGCGAGGCAAGTTGCATCAGTTCTTCTTCCGAATGGTGGATGAGCTCGCTGCCGTTTACGGGCGGAGCGTTATTGATGATGCCTGCCTGGGCGGCAATGGCATTCGTGGTATCGGCATTGTCACCGGTGATGACTTTGACGGCGATCCCGGCGTCGTAAATCCGTCGAAACACGTCTTTGATGCCTTTCTTGGGCGGGTCGTAGAAGACCGTCAGTCCCAGGAATTCAAACGGGAAATCCTGCTGTTTTTCGGGGAAGTCATCCCCTTCGAATGCAGATTTGGCCACGCCGAGTATGCGGTACCCCTGCCGGGCAAATGTTTTGATCCGGTCCCGCACCCGTTCTTTTTCATCGGCCGATAGCTGAGACACGCTGAGGATGGCTTCCGGGGCACCTTTGGCGGCAATGATCCGGTTGTTGTTGGCATCCTGGAAGAGGTGTGTCATCATCGGCGGTTTCCCTTCAAGGGGATATTCGTGAAACATACGGTAGTCGCCGCGCAGGTCGTTCGACTGCGTCTGCCCATAGACGTTATGCAGCGTTTTCTCCATGGGGTCAAACGG
>Ga0182743_1002838_pt1 | contig 14525 bp, 10 predicted proteins | sample eDN3rd30CKraftOP_FD_128522 | JGI IMG/M metagenome (GOLD analysis project Ga0182743, IMG submission 128522) | Enriched Organic Plus compost microbial communities from Emeryville, California, USA - eDNA 3rd pass 30_C Kraft OP (version 2) (version 2) ... | reverse complement strand
TTACCTGGCAGCCGTTTGTTCGTCTGGCTTGGGGGCTTCGAACGTGGCGATCGGCTGGCCTTGGTCGTTCCAGACTCGCAGGATGCTTTCTTGTCCGCCGGCGATGATCGTTTTGCCGTCGGCTGCCGCTGCGGCGGCGTAGACGTAGTCGTTCATGCCGGGGTAGTCGCGGACGTTGCCGCCGTTGGTGGCGTTGATCATCCGCACCTTGCGGTCGCCGGCGCCGGCGATGACGATGTCACCCTCGCCGACGAATCGCACGGTCGAGACTTCCTTCTCGAAGCCTTGGATCGTGCGCGACTGGTCGCCGGTGCGAGCGTCCCACACCTTGATCGCGTTGTCGGCGCCGCTGCTCGCGAGGATCCGACCGTCCGCCCGCCAGGTGACGCTGAGGACGTGGTGGGTGTGCCCTTCGAACGAGCGGACGAACGCGCCGTCGGCGAGATTGAACAGCTTGATGAAGCGGTCGGCGCCGCAGGTGGCCAGTTGCGTGCCGTCGGGCGAGAACTGAACGCAGTTGACCGTGTCGCTGTGCGGTTCCTTGAGCGTGAGCTTGAGTTCGCCGGTGGCGACGTCCCACAGCTTCACCTCGCCGCTGCGCGACGGCTCGCCGCCGCCGGTGGCCAAAGTCTTGCCGTCGGCTGAGAAGGCGACCGCCGTGACGCGGTCGACCAGATGCGACGGATCGTCGACGTTGCCAATCGTCCGCTCGAGCTTCCACTCGGTGGCAAAGTCCCAAACGGCAGCCGAATTGTCCGCGGCGGCTGCGACGGCGTTGCCGTCGGCCGTGAAGGCGACGACGTTGAGCGGCGCCGAAGCGCCGCTGTAGACGCCTACGGCAACGCCCGTTTCGCTATCCCAGGTGTGCAGCAGCTTGTCTTCGCCAACCGTGACAAGCAACTCGCCGCCCGGCGAGAAGGCGCAAGCCTTGATCGGCTTTTCGGCTTCAGGGGCGGCTTGCTGAGCGGTTTGCAGTTCGGCTTCGCGGGCCTTTTGGGCTTCTTCGAATTGCTGCACCGTCTGCTCGAAGCCGGGGATGGCTTCGGTCGCTTTCTTGACCGATTCGGCGGCTCGTTCGACGCTGCGCTGGGCGGCTTTGAAGGCCCGTTCGGCGGCGGCGAGCTCGTCGATCGCCTTTTGATAGCCGGGCTGGAGCTGCTTGACCTTCTGCTCGGCTTGGTTGAAGGCGTTTTGAGCGTCCTGGGCCGCTTTGTCGGCGGCTTGTTTGGCTTCGTCGGCTTTCTTCTTGGCGGCTTCCGCTTCTTGGAAGGCGGCTTCGGCGGCGGCCTTGGAGTCGGCGTCTTCACCCTTGTTGGCTTCGTCGCGGGCCTGCTGAGCCTTGGCGAGCGCTTCCTGGGCGGCCTTTTGAGCCTCTTCGGCTGCCTTCTTTTCTTCGTCGGCCTTGGTCTTGGCGGCGGTGGCTTCTTCCAGAGCCTTGTCGGCGGCCTCTTTGTCAGCCATCGGCTGCTTGGCGGCCTCGGTCTTAGTCTGGAATTCCTTTTCGGCGGTGGCGACGGCTTCCTTCGACTTCTTGTCGTTCTCTTCCTCTGCCGTCTTGCGCTTCTGGGCTTCGGCCAGGTCGTTCTTGGCGAGTTCGACCTGCTTCCTGGCCAGGTTCACGTTGCGGGTCAGTTCGGCCAGTTTGAGGCCGACGCGATAGTCGCCGCGCATTTCGGCGACTTGCTGGCCGTTCTCGGCGTTCCAGAGCTTGGCGGTGTTGTTCGAGCTGACCGAGGCGTACCGCTTGCCATCGCCGCGCAGGGCGACCGCTTCGACCGGGCCGCCGTGGTTAAGCGTTTGAACGGCGTTGCCGGCACCCAAATCCCAAACGCGGGCTGTGTTGTCCTTGCTGCCCGAGAGCAGTTTGCCGCCCGGAATGGCGACCAGCGAAGTGACCGGGGCGCTGTGGCCACTCAGCTCTTTTATCGGCGCGGGGGCTTCAGCCGGCTGGGCGGCCGGCAGTTCCCAGAGTCGAATGACGTTGTCTTCGCCGCCGGTGGCCATTTGCTTGTCTTCGCCGACGAGCGCGACGGCGTTGAGCGGAGCGGGGGCTTCGACCGAGGCGATTTGCTGCCCATCGGCCAGATTCCAAACGCGGAACGTCTTGTCGTGCGAAGCGCTGACGAGCTTCGAGTTGTCGGCAGAGAAGGCGAGGCCGCGAACCGTCGCCGCGTGCCCTTCGAGCTTCTTGACGACCTGACCGGTCGCCAGATCGAAGACCTTAATCTTGCCGGATTCTTCACCGATCGCCGCGAGCTTGCCGTCGGGGCTGACCGCGATCGACTGTGCGGCGCCTTCGAGGCCAGCAAGCTCAAGCTTCTTACCGCCTTCGGGACGCTTCCAGATCTTTACCGTGCGATAGCCGCCCGAGGCCAATCGCTCGCCGTCGGGGCTGAAGGCCAGCGATTGGATCAAGTCGAGATCGGCGACGCCCGGCTTGGTGTAGACGCCTTTTTCGAGGAGCGACGGATCGGTCAGCCGGCCGAGTTCGCGTTTGCTGGGGAGGTGATAAAGGAAAATCTGGTTCGCCCGGCTGGCGGCGGCGTATTGGCCGTCGGCGGTGATCGCCACGGCGTAGATCGGATTGATGCCAGCCGGCAGCGGCTGCCAGACGAGCGGGCCGTTGAGGCTTTTCACTTCGCCTTTCGCCCCCTCGTCGATCCAGAGCTTGATGAGGCCGAGTTCTTCGGGCGTGAGGTTCTTGGCCTTCACGTCGTTATCTTCCGGCGGCATCACCGGATCTTTCTGGTGAGCGGCCAATTGCAGGAGCAAGCTTTCGCTTCCCTTGCCGGCGACGACGGCTGGGCCCTCGCTGCCGCCTTTCAGGATGGTTTGGGGCGTTTCGAGCACCAGATCGCTCTGGGCTTCGGTCGTGCTGTGGCACGCCAGACAGTTGCGCCGCAGGATCGGCAGGATTTCCTTTTCGAAGTCGACCGGGCCGTCGTGCTTGACCTCGGCGATTTGAATCGGCGTCGGCTTGTCGGCGGCCAAGACGCCGCTCGCCACACCGCAGACTGCCAGCAGCGACAAGGGGATAGCAAAAAAACGGCTCATATCGGTCAATCCTGTCAGGCGTTGCGTTCTTGGTTGGGCGAGCGTTGGTGAGGTGGGGGAAATCGTGGGCGGCCGGTTACTGGGCTGCAGCCGCTGGTTCCACTTTAATCACGACCGGAACATTCAGCTCCGATTGCACGTTGTTCCAGCGGCCGCGGAGTTTCAGGTTGCAGGTGTGCTCGCCGGGTGGCGTGTTGGCGCCGGCGGCGACTTCCAGCTTGGCTTCGTTCGTTCCGTTCGGGACGTTCTGATTCCCCGCCGAAAGTCCTGGGACTCCTTGCGGCTCGAAGATCACTTCGATGTTCTGATCGAAGCCGTAGAGCCGGTTGAGCGGCAGCACAAGCGGCTGCTTTTCGTTCTGCTTGAGAGCAAGCGGCTGCGACACGCTGGCCGTGAACGGCGCGGCGGCGATACGGAGCTTGATCGGCGTCGAGACAACGACGAACGGCACGTCCTTCGGCTGATTCTGCTGCTTCGTCTGGTTAACGCGCTGATCGAGCTGCTGCTTGAACTGGTTGGCCTGGTTCACCTTGTCCTGGGCAGCCTTCAGGTCGGCTTCGCCTTTGGCCTTGGCTTCCTCCGCCGCCTTTTGATTCGCCTGGGCCTCGGCGAGCGCCTGTTCCGCGGCGGCGAGCTTCAGCTCGGCTTCCTTGGCGGCGGCTGTGGCGGTTTCGAGTTCCTTGGCAGCCTGAGCTTCGGCGTCTTTGAGGGCCTGGTTCTCGGCGTCCTTGGCGGCGGCTTCTTTCGCCTGGTTCAGCTTGTCGGTGGCCGCTTTCACGGCGGCCGCCTTTTGCTGCTGCTCGTTGGCGGCCGCTTGTTTGTTGGCGTTAGCCTGGTTGAGGGCGTTCTGGGCTTCCTGGGCCTTTTGATTAGCCTGGTTGCGGGCCTGCTCTGCGGTTTGGACCGCTTGCTTGAGCGTCTCTTGCATCTCGGCGAACTGCTTTTGCTCTTGCTCAATCTGAGCGACGGCTTCGGGATTGCGAACGAACTTTTGCTTGGTTTCGCCGCGGAGGTAGAACGTGTAGACGCCCGGCTTGATGTTCTGTTGGGTCAGCGGAATCGCAAAGGTGGCTTGCCCTGCGCCGCCGTCGACATTCACTTCCGGCGGGCGAATTTCGTTCGGCAGCCCACCGGAGGAGAGTTTGATCGCTTCCTTGAACTCGCCGCGACGGGCGACGTTCACGGGAATTTCGACCTTACCCCCCAGCGCGGTTTCGAACACTTTGTCTTCCGCCGGCTGCACGGTGGCCGGTTGGAGTTCGCGGTCGATGATGCCGAGTTGCAGGTTTTTGGTCAGGCGAAACTTGGGCAACTGCTGCTGGCGATTCGTCGTGCCCCAGACGGTTTCGCAGTAGCGGGCTTCGCGGACGGTTTCTTTGCCGGCGATGTTCGCCTTGCCGATGACTTTGATCGGTGTGATTCCTGCGGTGACGTTCTCGGCAGCCGTCAGCACGAGCGACGCCTGCTCCACCTTGCCGCCGACAATCGCGGGGGCTGCGGTGACGCCGGCGGGCAAGCCTTCGGCGGTGATGGTGATTTCGCCGTCGAAGCCGTGCCGCCGTTCGATCTTCACCGGGATCAGGACGGTGCCCCCTTTCTTCAGCAAGAGCGGGCTGATGTCGGTCCGCTGCTGATTGTTCGGGTCCCCCATCTTCGGCGGATCGGTGGCAGCGAGCAGCCGAAAATCGGGCTGTTCGGGGATGATCGATAGGCGATAGACGACCGAGGGATCGTTGCGCGCCGTGCCGAACTGGTCGCGAACCAGCAAACGATACACGCCGTCCTCGGGAGCTGTGAAGCGATACGACGGATCGTCGCTCGAGGTGTCGAAGTCGGTTCCGATGCGCGCCTGACGCTCTTGCGGATCGTCGATTTGGGCGATTTCGCTCGTTTGTTCTTCACCCTGCTCGTTCTTCGTGACGCGGAGGACAGTCAGAAACGGATCGGCGGCGATGCCCAATTGGTGCGAGGCGACCTCGATCCAGTAGACATCCCCCTTCTTCGCTTCGAACTGGTAGTAGTCGTTGTCGCCGGCGGGGTAGAACTGGCCAGCGACTTCGCAGGGGAGCGTGAGCTTCTGGGCCTGGGCCGGCTCGTTATTGGGTTCCGCTTCGAGCGTGATAGGGGCCCGGGCGAAGTAGATGACGAGCGGGTTCGATGGGCCTTGCGGCGTGTCGAGGCGGTACTCGAAACCGTCTTGCCAGGCGCGCTGTGGGGCGCCGAGCGGGCCGATGGCGAGCTGAACCTGCGAGGCTTCGTCGCCGGGAGCCGGAATGTTCACGTTCAGCTTTTGCAGCGGAATGCCCTGCTTCGACACGCCTTCGGCCGGCTGACCGCCCGGCAAATTCACGCCGTACAGCGTGAACGGGCCGTTGCTTCCCGGCACGGCTGAGGGGGGGAACACAAAGTCGACGAACGGCGTCGCGGCGACCGTCAGGCGATAGACGAAATCGGGCCCGCCCGCGTAGACGCTGTCGCTCAGCCGGATCGTATAGTCCCCGTCAGCGGGTGCGGTGAAGTCGAGCACCGGGTCGTCGCCGATGGTGTCGCGCATGCGCGCGAGTTCTTTGCCCGTGGGGCTAAGCAGTGTCAGCACCGGATCCATGCGCGAATCGATCCGCTGGGCCCAGCAATCGATCAGCACCCGCTCGCCCGCTTTGAGGGGCAATTTGAGGTGATCGTAGGTGTTCGGATTCACGCGGCCGCTGACCGTGCTGCCGACGGTGATTTCGAGCGGCTTGTCGGGCGACTCGTTGCCCCCTTGGTCGATGATTTCGTTGAGCGTGCCGACGACGAACGTGCGCGGGTTGCTCGCGCCGAAGCGGCCGATGGTTCGCGCTTGGTAGAGGCCCGGCGGAACGTCGCCGGCGATCGTCACGGTGAATTGGCCGTATTGCGGTTTGGCGGTTTTCTCGAACTCCGTGGGCGTCGACATCTTCACCGCCGCCGTAATGCCCGGGTGGCTGAACACCAGCTTGTCGGCTTCGTCGAGATCGACGCCGGTGGTCGTGACGTCGACCGTGCTCCCCGGCTTGCCTCCCGGCGGAAAGACCGACGAGAGCTGCGGCGTGGGCATACGTTCCTGGGCCGTGAGCGCGGAGGTCGCAAACGCCGCAAGCGCAACGGTAGCGGCGACAACGGCTCGACGGGCGAAGCTGTAGGAAGCGTCGTACTTCATGCGAAACCGCTCCGGGAGGGTGGGAGAGCAGGCGGCTAGTCCCGCGCTCGCATCGATCAACTAGCTGGGGAAGGCGGGATTACGGCGGGTAAACGGGGCAGGGGAGCGACTGACACGCAGCCGCCCGGTTTCGCCCCGGCGCGCAGCCGAGGGCGATGGGGTTACGGTCGTTCCTCCACCCGCGCCGCAGCCAATTGGCACGGCGGCGAGCGGCGGAGGCAAATTAGTGGTTGAACAGGAATTCCTTGGTGTTGATCAGGGCCCAAACAATGTCCTCGTAGGCTTTGTTGGGTTCCTTTTCGTTCTTCTCGATGTGAGCCAGGGCGATGGCCAGTTCGTCCGCCTGCGGCGGCCGGCCGAACGCGAGCAGATACAGCTCGCGCAGCTTCGCCTCGTGCGGGCGCGACTGATCGCGAGCCAGCGTGGCCGCTCGGCCGTTACCATTGGTCAGCTTGCCTTGGATTTCGTTCGAGTTCAGCAGGTGGAGGCTTTGAGCCAGGTTCGCCTCGCTCGAGCGCTCGCACTCGCAGGCGCTGCTCGACTCCGGCCGGCCGAACACCGTGAGGAAGTACGACTGGAAGCCGTTGTCGGGCAATTGCACCGCGCGGGTTCCCAGCGGCACGCCGTTGAAGCTGGTCTGCGAACCGGTCACCTGATCGATCGCGTCGAGCAGCACTTCGGCGTTTAGTCGCTTCGGGTAGTAGCGCGAGAAGTTTTGCTTGTCGTCCTGGTTCCACTCGTTCGGCTCGGCGCTGAGCTGGTAGGTGGTGCTCGTGCAGATCGTGCGGCAGAGCTGCTTCAGGTTGAAGCCGCTGTCGATGAAGTTCTGCGCCAGGGCGTCGAGCAACTGCGGATTGCTCGGCGGGTTGGTCACCCGCATGTCGTCTTCCGGATCGACCAGACCGCGGCCGAAGAAGTGCTTCCAGTAGCGGTTAACGAGCGAGCGGGCAAAGAACGGATTGTCCTTGCGGGCCATCCAGTCGGCCAGCTTGTGACGCGGGTCCTCGACCGGCGTCAGCACGAACGTCTCGCTCCCCAGTCCGGTCGGCTTCACCGCTTCGCCCGTCTTGGGATTCGACGCCTGGGCCATCCCCGGGCGGTGGAAGATGCGCTCTTCGTTCTGGCGATAGCCTTTCTTGCGACCGACCTGCGAGAAGAACGCCGCAAATCCGTAGTAGTCCTGCTGGCTCCACTTCTCGAACGGATGGTGGTGGCAGCGGGCACATTGAATGCGAAGGCCAAGGAACAATTGCGCGGTGTCTTCCACCTGAGCCGAGGCGTCCTTCACTTCTTTGTACCAGGCTACCTGCGGGAACTTGCCGACTTCGCCGCTGGCGGTGATCACTTCCCGGACGAATTGATCGTACGGCTTGTTTTCGTGCAGGCTCTGGCGGATCCAGTCATAGAAGGCGAACGTGGCCCGCTTGTCGAGTTCGTCGCGCCGCTTGTTGCGAAGGATGGCGTTCCACTTGTTGGCGAAGTAGTCGGCATAGTCGGTGCTATCGAGCAACCGATCGACCAAGGCCACGCGCTTCTGCGGATTCTGGTCGGCCAGGAACGCTTCCGCCTCCTCGAGCGTCGGCAAGCGGCCGGCCAGGTCGATCGTCACGCGGCGGAGAAACGTCGCGTCGTCGCACACGGCTGACGACGGCAAGCCGAGGGCTTTGAGCTTGGCGAAGACGTGCTCGTCGACAAAATTTGTCGGCGCCGCGAGGCTGTCGGTCGTCACGCCGAGCGGAATGGTCGCACGCGCCACTCCGACATGCCCTTGGTAGCGGGCCATGATGGCCACGCTGCCGGTCAGTTGCCCGGTCGTCAGCAAGCCGGTGACGCTGCACTCGGCCATTTCGCTATCGTTCGAGTCGAACTGCGTCATCCGAGTGACGTCTTCCATCGACCCGTCGCTGTAGTGAGCGATGACGACCAGTTGCTGCGTCTGTTCACGCTCCATCAGCCGTTCGGCGGGGAACACTTCGATGCGCGTCACCTTCGGATCGTCCTCGCTGCCGTAAGGCATGCCTTGTTCGATCCAGCGGCGAACCACGCGATAGGCGGGCGAATCGTATTCAATTCGCTGACCACCGCCGTGCGGCAGGCGGGCGGTCGCTTTCAGCAGGAGCAGGCTTTGATCGGGCGAAGCCGGGAACAAGCGGCGTCCGCGCCCTTCTTTGACGAGGTATTCGTAGTCCTCTTTGGGTTCAAAGCCGAGCAGCGACAGGCGGAAGCCGTTTTGGCCGCCCGATTTGCCGTGGCAGCCGCCGCCGTTGCAACTGTATTTGGTGAAGATGGGAGTGACCTGGTTCGGGAAGTTGATCGACTTCTCGTGAACCAGATCGGCGACTTGCATTTTGAGCGAGGTTGCGATTCCCTCGCTCGTCGAAACCTGAATCGCCACTTCGCCTTCGGCGACGGGGGTGACGTAGCCGGTCTCGTCGACTTTCACGATCCCCGGCGGATCCGCCTGATAGGTCACCTTGCGGGTCAGGTCGCGCACCTGGCCACTTTCATAGTTGCCGGTGACGACGATTTGCTGCCCAGCGTCGCGGCCCGAAATCACCGCAACCACGTCCGCTCCACGGCCCGTTTCGGCCTGAATCGAAACGAGTTTGCCGGGGTCGCCCAATCCAGGCGCCTTCGGCTTGGCCTGCGCATCGTCGGCAGTGGCGAGCGCGGGAATTGCGAGGGCGACCAGGATCGCCGTCAGGCGGACGCTCGTGGGGAACAAGCGACGCATGGTGTTTCCTTCCTTAGGGGCGGGGGGAGGGTGAACAACTTTCCATAGCCATGCAGATAGTGGTAGGCAAGCGTCGATTATCACCGTGCTGGCATCAAATTGCAAGGAAACTTCAACATTTGTTGATGGGTCGGCGATCCCTGCTTCCGGCGGGTGGGTTTTCGGCCGTCGATTCTCGGAAATTGACGGTTGCATCAGTTAAATGGCCTGAGATCGCCCCGGGGTTACAGCCAGATTGCTTTCGCTCCGATCCCGACGCCGCATTGGGGCGAGAAATTCACTCCGGAGTCGCGCGCGTGCCATGCCCCACGCCGTCAGGCAGGCCATGGGGCGACTTCGGGCTCGACTGCATGGCCTGGCTGCGCCGTGGGCCATGACACTCAGCGACCGCGGCGACGCGCGTGTCTTTACGCCTTCGCCCCATCAGGCGGACACTCTGCCGATGCAACCGGCGGCGATCCTGTCGTGACGACGTTGTCGATAGCGCGGGCAGTCGAATCTCTTGCAAAGAGCTTTCTGAAATGTGACTGAGCCACTGATTGCGGATTCAGCGATACTCGATCTTCTGCCGAAAGGGAAAAGAGGGCTGTTTTTCCGCCAAAACGGACGGATTTACTTCTTGCGGCGTTGCCCATTCCCAAGGCTTTACGTACGATGCCGCCGACGCCTCGATTGAGTCCACTTTTGCGGCTGCGATGCCGCGCCACGGCTGCATGAAACCGATCCGCATCGAAGACTGGCAGATCTATCTCGACCTGGCCGCTCGGCTCTGCCGGGCCGGACAGGCGAACGCCATTCTGGTGATGCTGGTCGGACAGACCGATTGGGAGAAGCTGCTGCAGCTGACCGAAGGGCTCACCGCCGTGGTGGCCGCCGATTCGGCGGAAGATTTGGCCGGCGCGGCCGAAGCGGGGCTGGCCACGATTGTCCTCGACATGGAGGACTCGCCGGTCATCGAGAAGCTCACCCAGGCCCTGCTGACCGGCGTGGCACGCGAAATTCTCGCCCCTGGCGCGGGCGTGGTCGTGGTGTACAGCGGTTTCGAAGCCGACACGCTCGATTCGATCAGCTACATCCGCCTCGATGAGCACCTTGGCCGGCTGACCGCTCGCGACCTCCGCCAGCTCGAGACGAGCGTGCCGCTGGAAACGCTCAAATTGGTGGTCGATTTGGCCGTGGAGATCGGCCGCGAAGGGCGTGAAGGGAAGGCGGTCGGCACCATGTTCGTCGTGGGAGACACGCGCAAAGTGCTCGCCCACTGCCAGCCGGCGGGGTTCGATCCCGTCAAAGGCTACTCCCGCGCCGAACGCGATCTGCATGACGCCCGCGTGCGCGAAGCCGTCAAGGAAGTGGCTGGTCTCGACGGGGCGTTCATCGTCTCGCCCGATGGAACCATCGAGAAAGCCGCGCAGATCGTCGACGCTCCCTACTCGAACCTGACGCTTTCGAAGGGGCTGGGCGCCCGCCACTGGGCAGCGGCTGCCATCAGCAAGGCCACGCACGCCATCGCCGTCGTCGTCAGTCAATCGGCTGGCACGGTGCGCATCTTCCAGAACGGCGAAGTGATGCTCCGCATCGAGCCGTTCCGCCAGGCGATGAAGTGGAAAGACTTCGAATACGAGCCCCCGTCTTCGGACGACGACGATTAATCACCGAGCGCTCGCGGCTCTCTCGAACCGGGTATTTCAGCGATGGCGGAGGTCCGACTCGCGAACCTCGACGATCCTGCCGATCAGGCGGCGACGATCGAGTTGCTCGACATGTACTGTCGCGACGAGTTCGGCGACAGCGCGCCCCTCTCGGACGAAGCTCGCCGCAATCTCATCCCCGGCCTGAAAACCCACGGCGGCGGCAAAGTGTTCCTGGCCTTCGAAAACGGAGACGCGGTGGGACTGGCGATTTGCTTTGTCGGCTTTTCGTCGTTTCGGGGCCGGCCGCTGATCAACATTCACGACATCGCCGTGCGACCCGAGTCGCGCGGCCGCGGCGTCGGCCGGGCGTTGCTCGCCGCTATTTCGCAAGAAGCCGAGCGGACCGGCTGCTGTAAGGTGACGCTCGAAGTGCGCAGCGACAACAAACGGGCCCAAGCGCTCTATTCCAGTGAAGGTTTTGTGGCCACGGAGCCTCAGACTTGGTTCTGGTCGAAACCCATTACTCGCCCAGATACTCGCTGAGCAACCTGCGCGGCACGCCGATGTCGATCACTTCCACATCGCCCAAATAGCGCTGGGCGATCGGGTTGGCGAACCCCTGCTTCGGCGCGACGAACGTACAAGTGACGTCCGCTTGGATGGTCGTTGCGCTCGGCACGCCGGTGTCGCAATCGAGCCCCGTCGGCAGATCGACCGCCATTCGTCGGGCTGGATGTTCGTTCAGGATTTCAATCGCCGTGTCCCACGGCGACCGCGGCGCGCCGGAGGAGCCCGTGCCCAGGATCGCGTCAACGAGCCACTGCGCTCCCGCGATCGCGCGCAAGAAGGCGTGCGGATCGAACGACGCGTACTGCTCGATGATCGGCAGGCCGCAGCGTTGTAGAATGCCAAAATTGGCGGCTGCGTCCCCTTTCAACTTCGCAGGGTCGCTGAGCAGCACGACCTGCACGTTGGCGCCGCGGAGCTCCAGATGGCGGGCAATGACAAAACCGTCCCCCGCGTTGTTACCGCCGCCGCAGACGATCACCACTTTCGCCTCGCAGCCGAGGCGGCAAAGCACGTCGACGCAGCCGCGGCCGGCGTTCTCCATCAGCACGAGGCCAGACATTCCATATTCGTCGATCGCGCGCTGATCGATCGAACGAACTTGATCGCGGGTCAGATACTTCTTCGGCCGAATCGCCAACAGTCCGCCCTCCGCCCTTTCACGCATTTGGCGCTAAGATAACAATATCATCATTGTTCACAACCGGAGGGCTGCCGAAACGCGACCACTCCGGTCGCGAGGAAGTAGCAGCCGACGAACCATGCCTCTCTACGAATACCACTGTCCCAAGTGCCAGGCCGATTTCGAATTGCTGATCCGCGGCGGCGAGGCCGCCGAGTGTCCGACGTGCCAATCGCAGGAAGTCCACAAGCTTCTTAGCGTTCCGGCGACGCCGAGCGCCGGCTCGCACGAGCTGCCGACCTGCCGTCCCATGCCTTCGGGCGGCTGCGGGCTGCCTCAGTGCGGCATGGGGCAATGCGGAATGCACTAGCCGCTGGCGACGCTATGCGCGCAAGCTGGAGGAACGATGCCCAAAGCGGAAGAACCGGTTGTCATCTACCGGGCAGCCAATGCCCAGCAGGCAGCCCTGTTGCGCAACCTGCTCGAAGAGCGCGGGATCGCCGCTTGGGTGCAGGACATGATCCAAACCGCCGTCGGCGATCTACCGCTCGGCTGGCGGGGGGATAGCCAGGTGGTGGTCTCCAGCCGAGACGCTGTCGTGGCCCGCAACCTGGCGCTCGAGTTCGAAGACCAGTTGCGCCTCAGCTCTTCAAGGCCCGAAGTTGACGACGCGCCGATCTACGCCGCCACCGACACTTGGGACAACTGGCCAACCTGTCCCGAGTGCGGCCAGCGGCGGCATACTCGGTGTCCTTTGTGCGGACAGGCTGGGGACGCGTTTCCGCTCGTCGATCTGGAGCGGACCGAGCGCGGCGAAGTCGTGCTCCTCATGTGCCAGCCGTGCGACGAACCGTTTCGGCCGAAGTTCTATCGCTACTGCCACCAATGCGGCCACGACTTCGGCCACGGGCTCGCCGCGCCAGGGCAGGGGGCGACGGGCGCGGAGGTTGCCACAGATTTCGATCGGCAAAAGGTGCTGATCGTAGTCGGAGCAATGCTCGTCATTGGCCTCGGCTTGGCCGCCTACTTCTCGTTTCTCTTCGCCCGCTAGGACGTGCGTGGTCGAGCGCGACGCCGGCCAAAGAACTGTTTACTGTGTACTGTCGACTGATAACTGATCCCTGGCAACTGAAAACTAACTTCGTTCGGGCTGCCTGCACTGCAGCACGCCCTTCCAGCGGCTTTCGAGCGTGCGGCGGCGCGCGATGGTCCAGTAGCGGATCAGCTTCTTCTTTTTGACGGCGAACTTCCGGCGATGCTCCTCCAGAGCGGCCTCTAAATAGGCCCGTTCCTCATCGCTCGCCTTGTCGAGGAGCTGCTCGATCCGCTCGATTGCGGCGAGGTGGTCGACCGCGTCCCCCAGCCGTTCCTGCAGTTGGACGAGCTGATCGTACACGCCACTGGTTTCGATCCGCGGAAAGGCGGCGACCGATAGCTCGGCTGCGTAACGAAGTCGCTTGCCGGCGATTCGCAGCCGATGCAGTTGTTCGTCGTCCTGCAATTGCGCCGCGTCGAACGCCAGAAAGCGGTCGATCAGCTCCCGCAATTGCTCGCGGGCCCAGAGGCGGAACGTCGGCTCTGGGCTCTTTCGCCGCTCGCCGCGAACGCGCACCTCCGCTACGAGCTTCTTACGCAGCCGCTTTAGCTTGCCGCGGTTGATCAACTTGCGTTTAACGCGGTCGATCGGACGCTGCGCCCGCTTACGACGCTTCTGGATTCGACGCGCAAGCGCGGCGGATTGCGGCGTGGCAGTTTCTTGGGCGAGCGATTGCAGGAGCAAATCGCTGTCTCGGGCCTCCCCGCCGAGGCGTCGCACCCGACGAAGCGTCCGCTTCGCCTTGCGCGCTTTGCGGCGCGGCAGCAGGTCGCGAAAAAGATCGATGGCTGCACTGGCTCGCCGCGTCCAGACTCGCAGCTGATGCACCGGCTCGAGGTCGCGACTACCCGCGCGCTCCGCCCGCTTGAGAAAGTGACCGACAGCTTGCAGTCTGGCTTTGATCGCTCGGCGAGCTACTTTGCCGACCGGATCGTCGGCGGCGACGCTCGTCAGCCACTTGTCAAACTGCGGCATAGGCCCGTCTTGGAGGGAAGAAGTTCGAGGAATCGTTCGTCTCGTTCTTCTTTCGACTGTAATTCCGCCGCCATGGCGAAGCAATTTTTTAACGCGGCGGGCCCCGCTTGCTGAATTCTGGCGAATATGGCTACGGAAGTTCCCGCGGCTGCCACAGACGGATCAGTCGACCGGGCGTCTGCTCGCTGAATTCGCTCCAGTGGTCAATGTCCAGTTCCAGATGCGCGAGGGCGCCGGTCGTCAGCGGCGTGTAGACTCCGACGATTTCTCCCAGCAGCTCTTCGAGCCCCGGATTGTGGCCGACGACGAGCAGCCGCTGCACATCGTCGTCGGTGGCCCGAATGATGCGCGCGATACGTGCGGGTGGCGCTTCGTACAGCTCGCTGGTGACTCGCGTTTCGCCCCGATAGCCGCTGTAGAGCGCGGCGCACTCGGCCGTTCGCCAGGCGCGTTTGGCGGACGAGGTGACGATGAAATCGGGAACCAGCCCCTCGTCCTTGAGCAGCTCCCCCATGCGCGGCGCGTCGCGCTTGCCGCGTTTGTTCAGCGGCCGATCGTGATCGTCGAGATCGGCATCCTTCCAGCTCGACTTGGCGTGGCGCAGCAACAGGAGAGTTTTCATTGGGCGCCTCTCCGGCGATCAATATGCCGCCGCTCTATTGCTCGAT